>JFJP01037052.1_pt1 | contig 104107 bp, 102 predicted proteins | sample 431651 | NCBI WGS metagenome assembly JFJP01 (sample SAMN02602958, study PRJNA72255) | Microbial mat metagenome, whole genome shotgun sequencing project. | biome: fresh water; feature: sink hole; material: water; isolation source: purple microbial (photo- and chemosynthetic) mats found in...
AGAGATCACTGCTGACGGAAAAATCATGATGGTGGTTGTGGGTGAGAGTGGAGACAGAAAGGTTGTGGAAGTTCCAGTACCTTCTCCAGTGAAGCTGGAAATTGGTGCACTTCCACCAGTGGGTGGAACCGTTGGGCTCTTGCCGCCAAAAGATGGGGCATTCTTATCACCTAACGATCCGGCCAATAAGAACATCTCTGGTGGAGTGAATAATATTTTTGATGCTAATCAACAGCTCAATAATGGTCCCAAAGAGAGAACCATTAATATTTGTACCGGGTCAACTTGCCCATAGTTTTTTGTATTCGTAGGTAAACTTAAAGATTTGTTAAATATAGTTCTTAAGGATGAGAATGAAGTTGTTGATGTGGATACTGTTGTTTTCCATTTGCCTCTCGGCGTTTGGAGAGGAACCCAGTTCAGAAATAGGCGATGCCTCTAAAAATGCTTTATTTAAAGGCGCTTCTGAAGCATTTGCTGGTGGTAAATATCAATCAACAATTACAGAACTAAGTGCCATCGAGCAAAAATTCAAAGCAACGCAAAAACCAAACCGTTCCCTGCTAGGACTCACCATTTATTGGAAAGGGATTTGTTATAATCGACTTCAGGAATTCCCTGAGGCCATTGCAAGTTTCGATCAGGCCCTGGGGTTGGATTTTACCGCCCAGGACATTAACTACGAATATGGGCAGGCGCTCTTTGCTGCAGAAAAACTATCTGAGGCCAGAATCCAGTTTAGAGAATCCCTCAAGAAAAAATTTAAACGCGCAGTCTCGCTTTATTATATTGCTTTCATCTCAAAGGAATTAGGCGAGAAGAAAAAAGCTGTAACTTTTTATAAAGCGATTGAAAAACTTGATGCCGCTGAAGCCATGGAAGTGAGGCAAGCTGCAGAGATGCAAATTGGTGATATTTACCTCGAGCAAGTCGAAAAACACCCCGACGCATTCAGGGCCGTGGAAAGTTATGTGATTCCGCAATACCAACTGGCCTATGATCTTGATAAAAGTTCTGGTCTCGCTCCAGAAATTCAGGGAAAAATCGTCTCCCTTCAAAGAAAATATGATCTCGTCCTGTTTAAACTTAGAAACGGGCGGCCAACTTTAACTCCTCCCTATTTCGCGCGAATCGCCCTGGAGTATGGCCAGGATTCAAACGTCGTATTTTCTCCCACTGAACAGTCAGTTTCTGAATCAAAGAAAAGGTCTGGCTTTGCCAAGACCGATCTCATGGGCCGTTATACTTTTTATCACAGAGATTATTTGAGTATTTCTCCTGAACTCAGATTTAACTACACTCGCTACCTTAACCGAGTCCCTGAAATTTACCGAAACGATAACTATCTCATCGCTCCCGCCCTTCGCACCGCCTACGAGCACCATCTGTGGGACAAACCTGCTTCTGTGTTGTTTGATTACGATTACGGTGATGGGAAAAGAGATGTGAATGCCGAAGAAAAACTCGAGTTTTCGTTTCGTTCTCACACGCTAATGCTGGGAGAGCGGTTCAATTTCTTCACTTGGGGAGAGTCCATAGTAAGACTTAGAAGAAGAATCTTTGATAGTTATGTTGATACTTCAGACTCAAATACAACGAGTCTTGTGTATGAACAGGTCCGAAACTTTACTACCCACACGGTCTTGGTCTATGCCAGTTACGATATGAGTCGGGTGGAGTCTGATGTATATGATACAAATTCATTTACACTCAGAGGAGACGTGATCATGGGCCGCTATAAAGATTGGTTTTCTCCCAGCTTTGGATTGGGAATCACTCGAACCAAACCTCTGAATAATGATGATCGGGGAGTTGAATATCTTTTTAATCCCAGTGCAAGGCTTGCTAAAAACTTCAAAAAGAATTGGCGCGGAAGTTTGAAGTTCGATTATCAGGATTATAAGTCTGATGATGAAGAGAACTTTGCTTACAAAAAATATGTCTACAGCTTTGAATTAGAATACGTCTTCTAGGTCAGTGGCAATTCAATAATAAATTTTGTGCCGCCGTTTTCTACACTCTCGGCCCAGATTCTGCCACCGTGTTTGGAGATGATGTGTTTAACGATAGAAAGTCCCAGGCCCGTTCCACGCGAAGTCTCGCGCGATGAATCGACTCGGTAAAAACGCTCAAAAATTCTTTGAATATGCTCTTTAGGAATTCCCGGTCCATCATCTTCAACGGCGATGTAGCCCTTATCATTTTTTGCGAAAGTCTCAATCTTGATAGCGATATGTTCACCAGAGTATTTGCAGGCATTATCAATCAAGTTGGATAATACTTGTTCCATCAGGCGAGCATCACCTTTGATGGTCGTAAGTTGGATATCTTTGGAAATATTTACTTTCTTGCTAGGGTAATTAGTTCTTATGTTGCTAGCAATTGTGTGTATGAGTTCTTTTAGGTCAAGTTCCTCAAACTTCATGATGTTCTTAGATTCAATGACTGAAAGATTGAGCAGATCATTAAAAAGGGCAATCATTCTTTCAGTGTTTGTGATGATTTTCTGAAGAAATACGTGCAGCTCCGGATCGACTTTTGATTTCTGCGCCTCAAGTAGCTGGCTGTATCCTTTGATGGAAGTTAAGGGAGTTCTGATTTCATGGGAGACATTGGCCACAAAATCAACTCGCATTTGCTCGGTAAGTTTGAACTCAGTAACATCATAGAATACACCCAGAGCACCGCTTATCTTGCCCTCGGCATTTTTAAGGGAAGTAATCGTTAAATCAAAGTAGCGTTCAGGATTTTGAGAAGAAAGAAACTTGAGTCCTTTGAGAGAAACAGTCTCGCCATTTTTTAGCACTGATCTAAAAGCTTCAAGGACTGGCTCATCGCTAAGAGTATGCCAAAGTTTGGGCATTATATCTTTGTAGCTTTTTTCCCGCATAAAATTGCGTTTAAAGTTTGAATTATAAAAAAGAACGGTCTCGTAGGGGTCGATGGCAATAATATCATCGTAGATGGATTCAAGAATTGCGGCGATCTTTTCGTTTTCATTTCTGACATTGGTAATTTGAGTCTTAAGCTGGTGATCGGCTTCATTGAGCGCTTCATTGATGCGTGACCACTCGTCTTTTTTATAGAGCAGCTGAAGGTTCTTATTGAAGGGTATGTCGATTTTAAATTGTTCTACTTTATTGAGTATTCCGCCAAGAGGTTTCGTCGCTTGGTAAAATAAAATAAGAAAGACAATGTAACTTAAAAAGGCAAAGGGAACGATGCGAAGGAAGATAACACGGTCAAAGCGGTTCATATCATCTTTCAATGAGCTAATTGGGATAATTTTTCGAATGATGGCATCGTCAGAAAATTTCAGGCTGGCAAACAATGACTGAGTCTTAAAAAAATCACTGTGTCTGACCTGCGAGAAAAAACCGTTCTCAAAACTGCCTTCGACCTCGGACATGTCATTGATCTTTTTGCCCACTTTATCTGTATCGGTATCACAAAGAATTTTTCCTTCTTTGTTGATGATGGAATACCTGGCTTCCCGAGGGTGCAGATTTTGGCACCACTCGGTCAGAGTAATGTTCGCTTTTTGAAGCGTCTCCTGTGTGGTCCTTAGACTCTCTTCAACCTGAATAGTCATTTGTGAAATCAAACCTTCCTTGTAGGAAGATCTATAAAAAAACAGAATCATGAAAATTGTGGGTAAAAAAACCAGAAACGATAGGCGAGCTATTCGGTAAAAGAAAAACCAAGGATAAGTAATTTCAGATGACATCTTTGAATCTATAGCCGATGCCCCGGATTGTTTCAATCATATTGGAAGCCTCGCCCAGCTTTTTTCTGAGTCCCGCTATATGGGTGTCGATAGTTCGACCAGTTACGAAGATGTTCTCGCCCTGAATATTGTTTATAAACTGCTCCCGCGTATAAACGTGACCAGGTTTTTGGGCCAAAAGGAGAAGAATTTTGAATTCAGTCGATGTCAGTGTAATTTCTTCATTCTGAATGAACACTCGGCACTTATTCGTTTCAATTTTTAATAAGCCAAAATCCAGCATGTCTTTCGCTACAGATTTGGCGTCCGTTGCCCCTCTCAGCTGAACTCTGACTCTGGCCTGGAGAACATTAAGATCAAAGGGCTTGGTAATGTAATCATCTGCCCCCGCGTCAAGGCCGGAAACGATATTTTCGGCCTGAGTGAGTGCCGTAATCATAATCACTGGAAGGTCTTTATAATTTTTGTGGGATTTGAGTTTTTTCGTGAAATCCAGACCATTCATTGAGCCTGGTAGCATCCAGTCGATGATAAATAGGTCGATTTTTTCACCACGCTCTATGATGGATACTGCCTTGTCTGCGCTCTCCACCGCCAACACCGTGTGCCCTTCTGATTTAAGTTGAAAAGAGATTAAGTCACGAATGTCGTGCTCGTCTTCAATAACTAAAATAGTGGCGTTTTTCATGGGCCTTTTATACCAGATAAGTAGCATTGATAAAGGTTAAGTTTCTGTTAAGAGGATCAGAAAAACGGTGCCTGGCGTTAATTGTCGTGATTATTTGACTTTAAAGCCCCCTCGGTTCAAAATTTTTGCAAATGAATTACCTCCTCTTATTAGTGCTATTAAGCAGCTGTTCGCACTTTAAAAAAGAACCATCTTTAACCGAGAGTGTTCCTGAAGTCCCTGCCTGGCTTTATTCTCCCTATGATGGCTGTTCAGAGGCCTTGGAATTGTGTGCCACCGGGGAGGGGAAAACCCTGTCCCAGGCAGATGCTGAGGCACGGGCCAATTTAGGTAGCATTTTTGAAATTAAAGTTCAGTCAGAATTGAATGTCACAACAAGTGGTTCTCAAACCTTTCCTTGGCAAGCAGACGTTAAAGAAGAAGTCCAAAAATCAATTAAAGAATCTGTTGAACAGATTCTAGAAACTGTTCAAATAAAGAACCATTTCAAAAAAGATGGCCTTACCCATTCCCTTGCTTCTCTTGATAGACAGAAAGCGAGCGAACTTATTGGAGGCCGACTCACTAAAGTTGACGGAGAGCTGGAGACGTTGTGGTCAAATCATCAACGAACTAATCTTCGCCGGATCGTGAAGCTCTACCTCGAACGTGAAAGACTCAATGAGCGTTACTCGATTGTCTCGGGTTCTGCTCGACCTTCTAAAGTAACTTGGCAGAACATTGTTCAGTGGAGAGAGTCTAAACCTAAAACAGAGCCTCTTCACCTTAAAATTGGCCAGGCACCAGATTGGATGCGGGAGAAAATAGCCGAGCTTCTGACTGAGGCAGGTTTTAAATTGGTTAAGGGAGACGCTGGGAAAATAGTTATTGTTCAGGTGGACTCAATTAAAGAATTTATGAATGTAGAAGGTTTTGAAAAACATACTTTCACTCTCAGCATGACGAGCATTGTAAATGGTGACAAAAAAAGAACCATTTCTGCTTCGGAAACAGTTACTGGCCGAACTCAAGGCGACGCTCTTTTAAAAGTAAAAAACTACTTTAATGACTACATAGAAAACCATTTATCTGATTTGCGTTTAGATTAAAATAAAGGAGCTTATATGAAGCTAATGCCTCTGTTGATTGCACTCTCATTATTGGGTGCTGCTTGTTCCAGCAAAAAGACTGTTAAGGATGTGGATAATTCTGAAACAATCTCTCGTGACTATGAAGTGAAGGATGGTTCATCAACAACTCGTCCAGGTTGGATTGAAGATGCTTCAGTTTGGGTTGAGCAGGAAAATATGGATGTGGCTAAATACCGCTATTTTTCTTTCGAAACGGAGCCAAAGGTAAACCGCGAAATAGCTTGTAATCTTGCCAAGGCAAATGTTCGTGCAGACATCGCTTCTGAAATTACGACTTTTATTCAGAAATCTTTAGCAGCTTCTGAAGAAGGTTCACCGGCGATTGATCCTAACAATCCTAAGACTCAGCCAATGAGAGAATTTGTTTCTAACACTCTTGCTGAAAGAGTTCAGTCGATGATCCACGGTGCAGCTGTGATCAAGACATACTGGGAAAAACGCAGCTATCTTCAAAAAATGGGTGCTAAAAAAGATTATATCGGTTTCACTTGCGCCACTCTTGTAAGAATGGACAGCGCTCGTCTTAAAGCTGCTATTGAAAAAGCATCTGAAGACATAGTGAATAAAGCTGATGATGCTGAAACAAAAGAAAATGTAAAAAAAGCTCTTGATCAAGTTGATGAAGACTTCGTTAAGGCCCGTAAAGGTGAAGTATAAGGAGTATCTATGAAATTTTTAATTGCTGTCCTTTCAATCTCTATCCTTGCAACTTCTTGTGGAAGTTTTAAGGCAAAAAGAGTTGATGCAAATGAATCAGATGAAAAAGGTCTAGGGATCACTGATAACTGGATGAGTGCAGATACGACTCAGGCCGTGACTGATATTGTTAAACAAATGAAGGCCCACCCTGGCTTTAATAAAATGAAAGCTCGTCACCAGACACCAAAAGTCTTTATCGCTGAAGTTCAGAACCAAACTTCTGAAGCCTATTTCCCAATTGGCGACCTCAATGATGAACTCTTAAATGAGCTTTCTCTTTCTGGAGAATTTGAGTTGGTAGATCAAGCCGCTCGTGAAAAAATTCTTGGCGAGATCACTTACCAAAACGATGGGATGGTAGATCCAGCAACTGTTAAGAAAATTGGTAAACAGACTGGTGCTGACGTCATGATTTTTGGAAATGTTTATATGAAGCCAGAGAAGCGCGAAGGCAAAACGATCAAAGAATACTCAGTCAACATGCGTATGACAGATATTGAGAAAGCCACTGAGCTTCTTCGTACACGTACAAAAGTCTTTAAGTACTCTGAGAAGAACGCTTCTGGATGGTAAAATCCTCCTTTCATCTTTTATTCTTATCTTGTCTTTTGATCTTAGGGGCCTGTGCCTCTAAGTCAAAAGATCAGATGCGTGCCTTTCGCGAAGCCTACGGTGCAGGGGAATTAGATAAAGCAGCTGAAATTTTAAAAACGAGTGAACTTAAGAAAGATCCTAAAAGTGCATTGTTGGCCAACCTGGAAGAGGGCACTCTTGCTCTGGCCCAGGGAAATGAAGATGGCGCCATTAAGTTTTTTCAGAATGCTATCGATCTAATTGATCAGCTCTATACCAAAAAACTTTCTGCGAAAGCTGCTTCTTTTTTAATTAATGATGCCTCTGATGTTTTTTATGGCGCTAGTTACGAGCGATCTTATGCGCATTATTTTCTCTCCAAGGCTTATTATTCCCGTTATCTGAAAACTCAAAAAAAGTTAGACCTTCAGGGAGCAAGGGGAACGATCCTAGCGTGGGATTCTTATTTTGCCCAACTCCAGAGAAGTGCTGAGCCTAAAACCATCTACCAAACAGATTTGATGCTGAAGGTATTTGGTGCCCAAGTGCATGAAGTGAGCGAAATTCGCACAGACAAACAAATTGCCTTGCAACTTTATAAAGATGCTTTGAACATTCTTGATGTCATGGGCGGAGCTTTTGAGGTCTACAATTCAAAAAGCGTCGACTACATCAAGGAATATGAAACTGCCTTAGGTCAGGGGAAGAATCCTTCGACCAAGTCTTATATTGCAACTCCCGCTCAACAACACCTGAAGAATTTTATTCATTACAAAATCCTTGCTTTGACTCGCGAGATTCGCAACACCGATTATAGTCTGCAGTTAAAGGCACTCAAGCCAGCAGCAGAAGTATTGAAGAAAATCAGTGAGCCTAAAGGCAACGTTGTGATTGTGCTTGAAGAAGGATTGATTCCGCAAAAAGTTGGAAAACCTTTTAATTTTGGTTTGAAAGGCGCCATTGATTCCGTTGAGAGTCCAGCGGCCAAAGCCTTTATTGCCACTGTCGGTGGGGCCGTCCTTACTGGTTTTGCTATGAATACACTTGGTATGCGGCCATCAGCTCTAGAGGGGCCTGGAAGTTTTGTTTTTGCTTACGATGCAACTCGCTTGGGAGTTAATGAGGCAGCTATTTCGTTTGAGCTACCCATGATTGAAAAATCACCCAAACTAAAAGATTTTCAAATTCTTATTTTGGATGAAGCAGGAAAAGTGCTTAAGCAGGAGCCTTTAGCGATTATTTCCGAAAATGGTGAGATCGCAAAACTCGTTTTAGAGGAAGACGTCGTCAGTCGTTATGTAAAAACAGGTTCTCGAGTCGCAGTTAAACATATTCTGGCGATTGTGGCCGCCATGCAGGTTCATAACAATTTGAAAAAGAATGGTGCCTTCATAGCTGGGGCCGCTGCCATGGCGACATATGTAGGTGCTTCAAAAGGGATTGCGGCCCTGGAGAAAGCTGATACCAGACATTGGACGACGCTCCCTCAAGCCTTCAGGATGGTGGAGCTCAATTTGGCCCCCGGAAATTACCAAGTAGCGATCGCGCCGCTGGCCTCGGGGAGCGAAGAGGTTAGTAAGAAGATCGTTGGCAATATCAAAGTGTCTGAGTCAGGTAAGGCCATCCACACCTTCAAATTTAACGCACTCTGATTCAATTTTTGCTCTAGAATCCATTAAGTCTGCCGAAGAGCAGATTAATGAAGTATTTTGTACTGCTTATCCTTCTATTTTCAGCTCACCATCAACTCCACGCGGTTGAGGAAAAAACGATTCATGTGGAAGGCCAATTGTCTCGCGGCAGCTGGATGGACTTCACTTCTTCTCCCGAGCTTAATCTTAAAAAACTTTTTGAACTTCTTGGTCACTCTCGCACTGGTGAGAAGCTGATCAAGGAAGCCCAGTACAAGGCCAGTCGTTCGGGTCAAACCCTCCATGATGTGGTGAAGGCCGGGGAGTCTTCGTTAACTGATACGACTCTGGTTCGAAAGTTTTCTCCCCATTCGCCAGAGCACGTTATCTACGAGTCACGATCGATGGTTTTTATTAGTCGACATTTAGGTTGGGATGACGCTCTGCTTGATCTGGCCCATGAGCTGACCCATTTTGTTTACCGAGAAAGTTTTAATCCCTATTCAGATAGTTTTAATGCCAAAGACTTTATTAAGAGCACCATCGAAGGCCACGGGGGAGAAGTTCAAGCCTTCTTGACCGAATGCCGTGTTTTGAAAGAATTGTTTTCGACTAAAGTTCAGTCCCGCTCTCATTGCCAGAAAATTGAAGGTGATCGAGGTGAGTTGTCTTTTAGTAAAGCAGTTGAGCTATTTTATCATGTAGGTGATTATTATCCGAGTTTCAATAAACAGCTTGAAGGCAGATCCATCGCTAGCTCATTTTCAGACCTAAAAGGTGAAAAAATAAATTTTATTTCTTCCGCTTACGGCGTGCCCTATCCGATTGCTGCGCTTATGGAGTACGATTTAGTCCTAAACAAGGTTTGTGAAAACGATAAAAAGCGTCTTGCCTACATGCAGCAAGGTCCTCAACGTGGTCCTGCATCTACTCTAGTCGGTAAAGAAAAATTCCAAGAAACCTACTCCGAGCGCTGCCCGCAAAAATAATTTCGACAACTCTTGAATTCCTTCGGAAATGATTGAAATTTCTGGCCCTAAAAGGTAAAACTAAGGCTAGTTAATTTTTAGTTGAACCGGAGTTAATCCATGCAAGATGGTGTTGTTCTTACGACCCTTGATGATTTTTTGAACTGGGGTCGAAAAAATTCTTTATGGCCAATGACCTTTGGTCTTGCTTGTTGTGCGATCGAAATGATGGCAACAGGTGCATCTAAATACGATTTAGAAAGATTTGGTTGTGGAGCCTTCATGGCCACTCCTCGTCGATCTGATCTCATGATTGTTGCAGGCACAGTAACTTTGAAAATGGCAACTCGTGTGAAAGTTCTCTACGAGCAAATGGCCGAGCCAAAATACGTAATCTCAATGGGCTCTTGTGCGAACAAGGGTGGACCATACTGGCAGTACGGTTATCACGTTCTTAAAGGCGTTGATGAAGTGGTTCCTGTTGACGTGTATGTTCCAGGCTGTCCTCCTCGTCCTGAAGCTCTTATCGAAGGTGTAATGACTCTTCAGAAGAAAATTGCAAACGAGCGTCTTCTTCGTAATAAGTGGGTAAAACATGCATAAGGAATTATCAGACCTGATTAACAGAAATGTCTCAGGTGCAAACGCTGTGGCCTACTTAACTGCTGATTCAAAGAAGTTTGATTCAAGTATTACGGTTGATGCTAGTCATATCCTAAAAGTTATCGAGTTTCTTAAATCAAATAAAGAAACATCATTCAACTCTCTTCACTGCATCAGCGGTGTTGATTATATGGATCATATGGAAGTTTGTTACATGCTGACTAACTATGACCCAACAGCTGTGAGAGACGTGACAGTGAAAGTTAAAGTCACTGACCGTGTAAGTCCTGCAGTTGATTCAATTGTTAACGTATTTGCTGCTGCTAACTTTTTGGAGCGCGAAGTTTTCGACATGTTTGGAATTAAATTTAATAACCATCCGGATCTGAGAAGAATTCTTTGTCCTGATGATTGGCAAGGATTCCCGCTTCGTAAAGATTACGTAGCTCAGAAAGATTATAACGGCATGACTGTCTATCCAGACAATAAGATGAATATGGAAGACCGTGAGTTCATCGTTCGTCAGGATATGATTAAAAAAGCGCAAGCTGCGAAAGCTCAATAAGAGGTAAAATATGCAAACCCGTTGGGATGTTGGCGAACCAATAAAGCCGACTCTAAATACTGAAACAGAACAGCTTAAATCAGAACTTCTGACTCTGAATATGGGCCCGCAGCATCCTGCCACCCACGGAGTTTTGAGAATTGAAATCTGGACTGATTCTGAAATTGTGGCCCACGCTATTCCGCACATTGGTTACCTTCACCGCTGCATGGAAAAACATTCAGAAAATATCGACTTTCGTGGTGTGATTCCTTTTGTTGATCGCTTGGATTACCTGGCTTCAATGAACATGGAATGGACCTATGCCATGACGATTGAAAAGATGTTAGGAACAGAAGTTCCTCGTCGTGCTGAGCTTCTTCGTATTATGACTTGCGAGCTTCAGCGTATTGCCTCTCACTTAATGGCCTTCGGAACATACGCCATCGATTTAGGAGCTTTCTCTCCTTTCTTATATGCTTTTGATTACCGTGAAAAAATTCTTCGTTTCTTCGAAGAAGTTTCTGGTGCTCGTCTTCTTTACAACTACATTTGGATTGGTGGTTTATGGAATGACTGGAATGATGATCAAATCGCAAGAGTTTCAGCTTTCTGTAATGACATGGAAGAAGAAACGAAGAAATATCACGAGCTTCTTTCAATGAACAAAATCTTCATCGCTCGTACCGCTAATGTTGGTGTGATGAGTGTTCAAGACTGTCTCGATTTTGGTGCTACGGGCCCTATCCTTCGTGGAGCAGGGATGAAGTGGGATCTTCGTAAGAATGCTCCTTACTCACTTTATAATGAATTTGATTTTGATGTCCCAGTTGGTGGGGTTGATGGTGTTGGTCAAGCAGGTGACTGCTGGAACCGTTATATCGTTCGTATGAAAGAAGTTGTTGAGTCGATCAAAATAATCCGTCAGGTAATTGAGAAACTTGAGCCAGGCTCAATCATGGGCAAAGTGCCTAAGGTCATGAAGCTTCCTGAAGGTGAGGTCTATGTTCGTGCTGAGTGCCCTCGTGGAGAGCTTGCTTTCCATTTGGTAACTAAAGCCGATGAGAAAATGCCTTATCGTTTAAAAGTTAAGTCTCCCTGTTTTGCACACACATCTATGCTTCCAAGAGTAGCACCTGGTCAGATGATTGCTGACTTTGTGGCCACTGTAGGATCAATTGATATCGTATTAGGAGAAATAGACAGATGAGTACACAAGTTCACCATCCATCTTCTGTTAAAGAATATTTCGGTGGTCTATGGGACGGTATCACGTCGAGTCTTAAAGGTATGTGGATTACGTTCCGCTACGTTTGGGCCGTTAAGCCAGTTTCAATTGAATACCCTGAAGTTCGAGAAGTCCTTCCTGAGCGCGCTCGTATGCGTCTCTTTAACGATTCTCTTAACTGCATCAGCTGTACTCAATGTGCTATGGCATGTCCGGTAGATTGCATCTACATCGCTTCAGAGAAACTTCCTGAAGGATCAGAGATTAAAAAAACCAGCAATGGGCAAGCGATACGTCTGAAGCTCACTCAATTTACAATTGATACAGCACTTTGCTGTTACTGCGGGCTTTGCACGACAGTGTGTCCTACTGAGTGTCTGACTCACTCTCATGATTATGAATTCTCGGCCTACACAATTGATCAGATGAAATATGATTATTTGGCGCCGGATATTACGGCCTGGAGAGATCGTATTGTTAAAGCTTAAAAGAAATTAAAAAGCGAAGGCCCCTTTATGGGGCCTTTTTTTTATTATTGAGGAGCTGTTAAGTCATCAGTCCGTAAAAGTCTATATAGTGAGTATGAGCAAGCCTCGCCAGGATAACAGCTGCCATGAACCCCTACCATATGACCCTTGCTTGATATTAAGCCCGAAGGGATCAAGTAGTTTAAATTAGCTCTCGGGACGGAGTATATGAGCTCGCCTGTCTTACTGTGGAAGGCACTAAAAATTGGTGACGAAAGATTTCTCGGAGAAAAAGAACCATAAATAATATTCTTCTGATTATCAATTGCGCAAATAAAACCACTGTCTAAAAATTCTGGGTAGTATTTAAATTCGTCTAGCCTCGGCTTTATTCTTTTGTTGCCGGGAATTCACATAGTTTATATCTATCATCATAATCAATAGAGGTTATTGAAGTAGGACGTGAAGTTCCCCTTAAATGTCCTTGGACTTTCAAGTTTTCTTTAATTCTTTCGGGTGTATTGTAGAAATGCGCTCTGTTTAATTTGTTAATTTCTATTGAATCTTGTCCTTTAATCCACCAAAGGCATGTTATCGCTTCAAGATCTTTATCAGAGGCGTGAATAGCAGCACTTTTATTGTTTGAGTTTAAAATCATTAGTTGCATTTTTTTGGTACTTTGCTTTAATGCTTTGTTCGTGCTCGGAGTGTTGGCGATTGGATATCTTTCATTTATCCATCTTTGGACATCATCCCGTACACCACTGTTATCAGAGTCGATCCCGGCCAGAGTTTTCTTACCTTCATCACCAGGGTCAGCAACCTCCAAAGAATTATCAATGGTGAAAGTGATGAAAGCTACCAAAGCAGTCTCATCCTTTGAAGAATTTCCTGAGGTTGTTTGGACTTTGACTCTATACTCGTAATTACCTGGTTTAAGTGCGCTGCCTTTAAATTTTCCGATTGTATGATTCCCTTCCTTGTAGACCTCACCTTTAAATTCAGATGCGCCATTCTTTGGCTTAAAGAAGGCTTCAGATATAAATGCAAAGCCTTCCAGCTTAACTTTTACATATGCCTCTTTGACGGGTGAATTTATGGGGGTCGCTATCAGTTTCTCTTTTGCCTGCACCAGATTTGGTTGGAAAATAATCACGCTAAATAATGCCAAATGAAGAAATCTCACGCAAAAACTCCAGAAAACAATTCACGGTAAAAATTAGATATTCTGTAGTTTCGGTTGAATTAAAAGATTGCTAGACTTAATTTTTCTAAATAATTGGCGGAATTCAATATTCCAGTTGCTTAGCTTGTTGACAATATTCTCTTCGAAAAAAGGGGGGGGGGGTTATTTTGCGACAATATATTCCATGACCATCTCATTCTTTTTCATCTTACCCCTGAATTTAATGGGGGTTTGACTGTTAAGTGGTCGAACAGCAATAAATTCGAGAGAAGCATAAGAGCTATAGATACTTACTTTGGAGGCCACTCCGCTGACGATGACAAAATCGGGAGTGCCTCTTTTGAGGATTCCTTCCTGGTTTGTGGCAGTCGAATTTCCATCTGAGAGACTTGATTTGCTCTCAAGTTCTCTGGTGGAAATACTGACGTCTTTTCCACATCCTGAAACAATGAATAAAACAATGATTAAAAGTTTATTAACCATCACTGATTGTTCCATCGATTTTTAGTTTTCCAGCTTCTTCTTTAATGATGAATTCTGTACGAGAGGAGTGTTCGTCTTCACCATCACCATCTCTCTTTGCCGAGAAGAATTCTCCCATTTTGCTTTTTTTCCATTTATTCAATAATAGACCCAGTCCCTTTTTCTTTTTCTCTTTGGGGACTGATTTTACTTTCGAGATAAATTTTTCTTTCCCACCATTTTGAGCAAGGAAGTTTTCAGTGAAAACGTCCTCAACTAATTCTACATTGTGGTATTTGGTAACCTCATCATATTTTTCAAATAGCTCCTGCATTTCCTTATCACTTCTGGCAAATGCACTTACTGAGAGAAAGCATATTAATAACGTTTTGATAATAATTTGAAATCGCATCCGTACTCCTTAGCTTTCTGCTGAATGGTGTCCATGTAGTTAGTGAAATTTCCGGGACAAGTGGTTCTGTGATATTGATTGTGATAGGCCAGTGATTTAATACGTGGATACTTTTTTTGTAGCTGACAAGAAAGTCGCGCCACCATATCAATGGTATCGGCAGTGGGATTTCTCGTCTCAACCGTGGGATCATATCCGCCGGGATTAATGCTCCCATTATAAGCAGCATAGTTGCCATTGATTACAACACCAATGGTTGTCACATTGGCCTTAATCTTTTTATTTTTCACTAGGGTAGAGTCAAATTTAGGGACTTGATTTTCTTTGCCGCACAGGATTTTTTTAGCGGCCCATAATTTTGATTGAACGGCATCCATTGGAACAAAAATATTGCTTCCAGCGTGGGCGCCAACAATTTCAAACGGCCTTCCCACCGATGCTTTAGGAAGGGGCAATGCCATTCCTTCATAGGGGGAATTAATCACAAAGCTATAGGCGATCATATACCAGGGATCACTTGAGCTGCCACGGTTCAAGTGATAAGCGTTGATGTCTTCAGGCGTATAGGTGGCAGGTGTTTCTGAGTGGTGAATCACGATTGTATCCACCATTTCTGTTGGACGCATACAAAATGAAGCTTTCTTGTTCCTAAGATAACTGACTTCCTGAACGTCGATCAGATCATCTTCTGGCAACTCTGCTTTCAGAGCTTCACCTTCATAGAGCAGTTGACTCATGTCGGGGATGCTGACAAAACCCGAATCCTCTGCGAAAGCAGTGGAATGTAGAAGTATTAGGAGCGGTAATAGTCTCTTCACAGTTGACCCTTTTTATTCCTTATCGGAATGGTCGGGTAAAACTTAATAAGCCCATTTTCTCCCTAATTAAAAATTCTTGAGATATCGTGGACTTGCGTTGTAAGATAAGAGTAAGAGTAAGAGGAAGCAATGGAATTCAAAAACTTTTCTGATTTCTACCAATTTTACCTTCGAGAGCACTCGAATATTATGTGCAGAAAGCTCCATTTTCTGGGCACTTGTGGTGTTATTGCCCTTCTTCATTTTGTCTTTGAAAAAAATCGACCGGCCACTTTTAAGCACCCGTATTACAGCCTTCTAGGTGATTTCAGAATGTTCTGGGATATCCTTGCCGGTAGAGTCAGGGCCTTCTAAGAACTCGCACTCGAATAAGTTCTCAAACCTCTTCTCCAGAAATAAAGCATGATTATCCAAAGACTAACACTCACTGCTGTGAGGTGGAAAAATGTCGGCCAGTGAAAGGCTTCTATAAAAAGACGAACTGGAAAAGACGCTATCAGTGCAAACGGTAAGAAAATTGTAAAAACAATCCTCAGCCATCCCTTAAAAATTTTGTCGGGTCTCTCCATGGCAATACCCATGCTGTAAAATAGATCCATAAAGCCCTTAGTACTTTGAGTCCAGAAAACCGGCAGGATCATGAGCATCTGGCAGCAATAATAGATAAGTGTGCCGTTAATTAATAACAAAATAAGCAGCAATACATTCCAGGCAGATATGTCCTGAGAGTAGGACAAAAGACTATAGGCAAAAATCCCTATCGCAATCAGAAGATTCATAAATGAGCTTGCGGAGAATTCCCGCAATGACAAAAAGAACAAAGGAGAAACAGGCCTGATTAAATGATAATCCAGATCCCCTCGATTTATGTGAAAAGGAAGCCACCACAAATTGCTGGAAAGAACTGTCATGCTGATGGCATCGACTAAAATATAACTAGAAACAAAAATCATCATTTGTTCTTCAGTCCATCCAGCAAGCAAAGGCGTATGAAGGAAGAGGACTTTAAAAAACAGAATATTGACCGTGTAGTAGAGAATATCCATCACAATCTTAAAAGTGAAATCGACACGAAATTCCATCGCCTTAGAGAACGAAAAACGCAGGAAATAAACATAGAGTTTTAGGTAGCGTTTCATATTCCAACACCCGTATATCTATGCTGCCCTTTTTCAACATCATTTTCACGACTCCCCAAAAGAATAAAATCCAGATGAAAAGGATAAGGACACCCTTTGATACTTCAGCAAAGTTCGAAAGACCCATAATGGTACGGACTGGTAAACTAATTAAATAGGGGAATGGCGTCCAAAGGAGAGTTTCCTGGGCCCAGGCCGGCAGGAAAGTGAGGGGGATAAATCCTCCACCAAAAAATGAAACAAAGAATCTGAGCATCACAGCGAGTGACCAAATATTGTCGGCCCAAAGTGAAATCATTTCAATTAAAATCGCCATCATCCCATACACCGCTGCAGCCACGAAAAAGAACAATACTCCAGAAATTAAGTTCCCAACGTCGGCAAGCATAAATGGAGAACTTGAAATAAACGTTCTGAACAGGCAGTAAATCAGAATGAGTTGGAAAACATAAAACATACTGTAGGTCAGATAAGTAATGGTCTTGTACTGAAAAACGGAGAGAGGATACAGGAGATATCTGGTGAAGGTTCCGTCATAAACTTCACGAGCCAAAAAACCAATATTCTCGCCTGTCAGAATCCTCGTTCCGATGGGGATAATAAGGTAGTTCAGATTCATCATCTCAAGAGTGTAGCCTTTCATGGTGGTGACACCTTGCGAGTCGTAGATCATTTGCCAAAATGCCCGTGCTACCAGAATTTGAATCAGGATTTGTCCCAGGAAAGTAACCCAGAAGTCAGATCGATAGGCCAGGATTTTACGTAGCTCTAAGGCAGCGACGTGTTTCCACCATTTCATGTTGGTGTGACTCCACTTCGCATGATCGATTCAATAATATCTTCAATGGAGGGATCGTGAATGTTTAAATCCAGTACTTCATTTTCTTCAAATATCTGATGAGTCTTTTTGGCGAGTTCCATTCTTGGCACATTCACTTTGAAAGTTTTTTCTTGAGTCGTTACACTCAGTACTTTCTCGTCCCCCATCATGCGCTGAACATTCTTAAGTGAGCCGTCATAAACGAACTCACCTTCTTTGATGATCACAATGCGCGGACATAATTCTTTAATGTCTTCCATGTAATGGGAAGTCAAAATCGTGATTGGTTTAAATTCTTTTTGGTACTGACGTAAAAACACTCGTACGGCTTTCTGGGCCGAAATATCGAGACCAATAGTTGGTTCATCTAAAAAGATAACTTTTGGGTTATGAAGAAGAGCGGCCATTAATTCGATTTTCATTCTTTCGCCGAGAGAGAGTTTTCTCACCTGCGTTTTTAACTGATCTTTAACCATTAATGTTTCGGCCAAAAACTCGACATTGTATTTATATTGGGCATCCGGAATCTGATAGATTTCTTTTAAAAGGATGAAGCTATCAAGAGCTGGCAAGTCCCACCACACCTGGTTTTTTTGTCCCATAATGAGTGCCATCTGGCGCCTGTACTCATTGGAGCGCTCCCAAGGAACAAACCCCATCACACTGGCCTCACCGGAGGTTGGATGAACAATGCCGGCAAGTATTTTAATCAGCGTTGTTTTACCGGCCCCATTGGCCCCAATTAAGCCGATAATTTCACCTTGCTGAATTTCAAGATTCACTGATTTGAGAGCTTCTTTAGTGCGAGTTTCACGGGAGAAGAGAGACTTGATGGAACCTTTAAGACCTGGTTCTTTAACATGGGAGGTGAAGTTTTTCTTTAGATCTTTAACCTGGATCATAATTTCTCCAAGACTAAACCTTTAAGATAGTTTCCTTCTGGGAAGCCCTTAATCGTTGGACAGTCTTGACCCAGGGATAAACGCATGCCCAATTTGTAATTGAGTTTAAGTTCACCAAGGATCTCTTGAATTGTTTTTTCAAACTTTTGATTGGTCACCTGGTGGGTATTCAAGAAAATGACCATGTGGCCTTTTGGATTGAGTACCTTGTCTATTTTTGAAATCAAATCTTTATAGCTTTTTATCGCCGAGGTTCTTTTTTCTCCATCTGACGAAGATGAAGGTGGGTCACAAATAATGAAATCAAATTTTCTTTCTTCTTGGCGCAGCTTCACTAACGCTTCTTCGGCACTCATGGTAAGGGCTTCGTGTTGGGCCGAATTTAGTTCCGGATTAAGTCCCAAGTTCTGCTGAAGCCATTCAATATATTTAGGTGATAGATCCACGGATGTGACTTGTTTGGCACCGAGTTTCATCGCCCAAAGAGAGAAGGCACCTGTATAGCAATAAAGATTAAGAACTGCAGTTTCAGCCGTGATGTATTTCTTCAGGGCATGTCTGACGGAGCTCATATCAGTATAGAGTCCATGATCGTAGGAGCTGCCAAGACGAATTAAATATTGAAGTCCAAATTCCTGAATATGGAATTCGTCTCTTCTTCCAGATTCACTCGCATTTACGGGAAGCTTTTGCAGTTCGCGCGTTTCGCCTCTGGTTTGAAACCATATATTGTCGTCTTTTATCTCAGGGAAGATTTCCTGAATGGTCGTTTGAATGATGGATTTATAACGATTCCAAAAACCTGTGAAAAATTGAATCAGGATGCGGTCTTTTAGTCTTAGAACGAATAATCCTGGTAGTTGATCGGCTTCACCAAAAACTAAATAATAATTTTCACGCTCTTTAAGGGCAGCCTCTTGCAGTCTTTTTTCCATCGCGAGGTCTAATCTTGCCTGGATACTCGCCGTAAAGTGCTGGGCTTCGCGCTCAAAGGGAAACTTTGTACTCCAAACTCTGGCCTTAACGTTTTTATGGTTTGGATCATGGAGAAGAAGTGCCATGGGCCGCTTGCGATCATCAGTGGCGATGATGAACTCGCTTTGTCTTGGGAACCTATTAGAGAAATTATCCGCTGTAATCCACGGATGGCCGGACCGAATCAACTTAATTGAAATCGGATGGATAAGGCATTCAGGAATTTTATTCATTTTACTGCTTTAAGTTATTAACTCGTTCTTCTGTTTTATCTAAAAGGCGCAAAAGGATATTGGTCGCAAGGTAAGGATTCTTTAAATGCTCAGTAAGCCCAAGATTCTCCATGATCTGCTGGCACTCAGAAGTCACTTCGTTGTGGAAGGGATCAAAATTTAATCCGAGATACTTGAGTTTAGTCATGGTCAGTTCAGCTTCGATGAGACCCTTGGCCATAAGATTTTTTTCAAATTCCAAGACGAAATTTTCAGGAGTTTCCGTGGCCGCAGCTGGAGTGTTTTTCAGAAGTGAATTCATGCGTTTGAAATTATGACAAGGAGTTGCATGCTGTCAATTAAAGGGGCAAGATCTGCAGTACTTTTCTAAGGAATAACCATGCTTTCGATCATAATTTACTCACTGCTCATCTTTGGTCTTGTTTACTGGGTAGAGACCCAAACAGTTCTCCTTAATAACCCCTTGATTCTTAAGAAAAATGCGGCGGAAGAATTAGAGGATTGGCTCAAGAAATTTAATTGGGGTAATCGTCAGGAACTTCAGTCCACGGGCCGGTTGCCGCTATATAAGTTCTATAGCGAAGTCGTTGAAATTCTCCTGGCCCTGGCTCGAAAAATGGGAGGAAGTTATCAGGATTCAATTTTATTTTTAAGAGAAGGGCTGCAGTCAGACCGGCAATTTGAAAAAAAATTAAAAGAAATTATCCTCGGAACCTGGCTTCAAATGGCGATGATGGTGGTGCTTACTTGGGGCTTTATTTTTGGTGCGCTTTTTTTAGTAGAGGTAAAAGTCAGTGTCCTCAAATTGATCCTGATTGCCTGCTGGCAGTGCATTGGTTTATCCCTTTTACCTTTTGTCATTTCATTTTTCAGGAAGAGATTTTTTGCGGATATCGGAAAACTTTGGAAAATGCTCTACGTTCTTAGGGCGCTGATAAAAGTACCATTGTCCAGGACAGAAATTCTCACGATTGCAGGTGTCTCAGAGATAAAAACGATCCAGCAGAAATCCCTGATTCATATTGTTGATAAATTAAAAGAAACCTGCCAGAAAGCTCTACAAATGGGAGGCAGTTATGAGGAGGAGGTGATAACCCTTATGAGTGAGCTTAGATTCCAGGAGAAGTGGCATTTTGAGTTATTTGAGAAGCGACTCATGGTGATAAAACTAGGATTAATGTCGATTTTCTTTCTCCCTTCATATTTGGCCTTCATGTTTTTGCTTTTAGGGGACCTTTTGACTCTAATGTAGAGCAACAATCTTTTACAGATTGAATCCGTTCTGGTTTAATGGGGCTTCTTAAAATTCAAAGGAAAGCTCCCATGGCCGTCGATGACAAAAAAGTTATTTTTGGTATGCATAAAGTTGGAAAGATTTATCCACCTAAGAGAGAAGTTCTTAAAAATATCTCCCTTTCATTTTACCTCGGTGCCAAGATTGGTGTTCTCGGTTTAAACGGTTCGGGTAAATCATCGCTCCTGAAAATTATTGCTGGAGTTGATAAAGATTTTCTTGGGACTGTGAATTCAAATAAAGGTATTACCTTTGGTTACCTTGAGCAGGATCCAAAACTAGCTGACGATAAAACAGTTCGTCAGGTGGTTGAAGAAGGTCTTCAAGAGCAAGTTAATGTTGTTAAAGAATACGAAGAAGTGAATAACAAATTCGGCGAAGAGATGTCTGATGCTGAAATGGATAAGCTCGTTGCAAAGCAAGCTGAACTCCAAGATAAAATGGATCACCAGAATTTATGGGATCTTGATTCGCGCTTAGAACTCGCTATGGAAGCTCTTCGTTGTCCACCTTCTGATCAGCTTTGTGGAATTCTCTCAGGTGGTGAAAAACGCCGTGTAGCTTTATGTCGTCTTCTTCTTTCTGAACCAGATGTTCTTCTTTTGGATGAGCCTACCAACCATTTGGATGCTGAAACTGTATTCTGGCTTGAGCGTCACCTTCATGCATATAAAGGCACAGTCATTGCGATTACCCATGATAGATATTTCTTAGATAACGTTGCTGGCTGGATTCTTGAACTTGACCGTGGTCACGGAATTCCATGGGAAGGAAATTACTCTTCATGGCTTGAACAGAAATCAAACCGCCTAGCACAGGAAGAAAAAACTGAATCTAAACGTCAAAAGAAAATGAAAGAAGAGCTTGAGTGGATTCGCATGTCGCCAAAAGCTCGTCAGGCCAAATCTAAAGCACGTATTTCTAATTACGAGCAAATGCAAAACGACTCTGCTTCTGAAGCACGTAATGAAACCAATGAACTCTTTATTCCACCAGGACCTAGACTTGGTGACATTGTAATCGATGCTAACGGAATTTCGAAAGCTTTCGGTGATAAACTCCTCTATGAAAACCTCACGTTCAAACTTCCTCCGGGGGGAATCGTGGGAATCATCGGGCCCAACGGTGCAGGTAAAACAACTCTCTTTAAAATGATCACAAAACAGCTTGAGCCAGATGCCGGATCTTTTAAAGTTGGGGAAACAGTTAAGCTTTCTTATATTGATCAATCTCGTGAGATGGACCCTGAGACAACTGTACTTCAAGAAATTTCTGGAGGGCTTGAGCTTCTCAAACTTGGTGGAAAGGAGACGAATGCTCGCGCTTATATTTCGAGATTCAATCTTACAGGTGATGATCAATCAAAACGCATTAAAGAATTATCTGGTGGTGAGAAAAACCGTGTTCACTTAGCAAAAATGCTTAAGGAAGAAGGAAACGTTCTCCTGTTAGATGAACCTACCAATGATTTGGATGTGAATACTCTGCAAGCTCTTGAGCGAGCTCTTTTAGACTTTGCCGGTTGTGCTGTGGTTATTTCCCATGATCGTTACTTCCTGGATAGAATTTGTACACATATGCTGGCTTTTGAAGGGGATTCAAAAGTGGTTTGGTTCGAAGGAAATTTCCAGGATTACCACGAAGATCTTCGCCGCCGCCTTGGTGACAAAGCTGATGTTCCTCAGCGCCTGACTTATAAAAAACTTAAACGCGATTAAATTTAAATCGGTCTGGTCCTTATTGGAATACAGACCAGACCGATTACTTTTCATCTCCTTTTTTCTCCTTGGCTTTTTCCCCATTTTAGCTTGGGGACAAACGACTTTATGTGACATCATTGATTTGAATACCTGCTCAGGCGTGACCAAACAAATCCGAAGATCTAGTTCCGCTTCGCTTCCGTCTCCCGCAAGTGCAGCGAATTTGAATCCGGCCAACGTTAGCTACGATAAAGGCTTCGGTATTGAGGCCATTTATCAGGACCATAATTCGCTTAATTTAAATCTTGCCACCGGAACGGGCAGGCTTGGCGGTGCCCTCATCAGCCAAAGTTTAGAGAATAGTTTTTTTGGTAACCGAGTGCTTGAACTCGATGACGTTATTTTGAAAAGATATAAAGAACGCAAACAATATCAATCACAAAAGCTGAGTCTCGCTTTGGGCGGAAAGTTGTTTCGAAAGAAACATGCGGCGCTTGATGTGGGATTTTTATTCAAACGTCATAATTCAGTCAAACGGATAAACCCTGGTGCTGGCCTGTCGGGTCGTTTAGGCCCATTACATTTCGGTGCCTCCGTTTATCAGGACGATTTTTATATTGATTTGCAAGGGCATAATGATCCCGCAACAGGTGTACCTTATTCAGTATTTTTGGGATCAGATGTTATTTCTGAAAAATTTATTGTCCAATCATATACCGCCGGCACAAAGATTAAAAACTTGGCCTTAGACTTTGGCTACATAAGCTCCAAGTACGAATTCACAGATGAGGTTTACCTCGTGCGTTTGTACTCCGCCGCTTTCTACTATGATCGATTCCTCTTTAATTTTGCCATTCGTAATGAAGTTAATTCGGCCAACAAGATAATTGATGGCGAACTAAGTGACGAGAAAAGCCAGGATGAATACTTCGGCGGGGTCCAGTATTCATTTGGTAGGCATTTCATTTTTGGCGTAAATTATAATTTTTTTCTTTTGAGAGAGATTTCTCTTTCTGGCTCCGTATTTTTTTAAAATAATCAAGCAATCAGACTCATTAACGCCAATTTTATTGCATCATTTTCAAGTTTTATTGCTTCGTTCTTAGTTCCATATTCGCCCTCTTGATCATGTTTAGGGTAGCTCATTAAAATGGAGGCATAGTTAAGTTGATAATATTTCCCCAGAAGGTATAAGGCACCTGTTTCCATATCAGAGGTACCTTGAATTCCTTGGCAAGCATCTGCATGTTCATTTGAAACCAAGCTAAGTTTAATCCCAAGTTTGTGTGCTTTGAGAGAGAGTGAAAAACGGAGATAGTCATCGACTTTAATGTGTCCTATATTATCTACCTGATATTCTTTTTTTAAACCTAAAGGGATAGTTGTTTCCTGTACAAGGTTTATACTGTACTTCGTAAAAGAAGAATCATTTGAACCAACTCGAATTATCCTTTTTGCCCCAGAGGCCACAAGCTCTTCAAGCAGAAACGCTGCTGATGGTGCACCGATCCCCGTGTTTGCTACAAAGATTCTCTTGCCGTTATATTCACCAATGTAAATTTGATATCCAAGGTAATCGGTATGTGTAATGGCATTTTTCAAAAAGATTTCCATTATCTTTTTTGCTATTGCCGGGTGGGCACAAATTATACCGTATGAGGGAATTGGCAGGGACTTATTTAGAACGATAGTGTCCTTAATGCATAAAGTAGTCATAACAAAGCCTTATGAGAAATATGAGATCGAAATTTTAGGAAACAGTAAATGAATCGGGCTTAGCGCCAGCAGATGGAGAATTGATGCAGAGATTTTTGATATAGGTTTTTCACTCAGTTTAATTATCAAAGGAATGAACGTATTACAAGGTCTGTAAGGAAATGATATATCAAAATAAACTATCCGTTCCTTTATACTTAACAACGTCCTCATAAAAGGGGACTCCTTTATCTGACCCCAGAATTTTAATCACTTCCTTTACCTTCTTGTTTTCCATAAATACTACGTATTCTAAGTTGCGGCAGATTAATTCCATCACCTTTTCAAAGGCGAGATTCGCTTCTCCTGCATAAAGCGTAAAGAGAAGGGCCACACGATTAAGTGCATCTGCTGCACTTGATGCATGTAGAGTACCCATCAAGCCTTTGTGACCAGTGTTCATGGCCATGAGAAACGGTACCACTTCATGGGAGCGCATTTCACCCAGAACAATTCTATCTGGACTCAAACGTAGACTGTATGCCAGATAGGATCTTAGCGAAGTCTGGGTAGTCTCTCCGGAGAGAAAACGTGTTTGGTGTGGGTGGTCCGTGATGATTTCATACGTATCTTCGAGGACTACCAGGTGCTCATCAGGTGCCGAGTAATCGAGAAGGCTGGTCAATAGGGAGGTTTTTCCTGATCCGGTAGACCCTGCAATAAGAATGTTCTTTTTGTTTTTAATGAGATCAATCAGCAATTCACTTTCACCAAACGAAGCAATGGGGTGTGGACGTTTAGATAAACTGCGGAGGATTATTTTTGAAACCCCGTTCGGAGATGTTGACCCATGAATCATACTGAAGCGATAGTTCTTCCCATATAACTCGCCAAAAAAACTGCAGAATGGATTCTCTACATTCCAGTTTTGTTTGTATTTAATGGAAATAATTTCAAGCCAAAGTTGCCAGTCCTCCTGACGAAGAGGTACCACCAGAGGTCTTTTTTCTCCTGAGTAGCTAAGCAGCTGAGACTTATCAACAGAGTGAAAGAAAAACTCGGTTGCTTCAAGACTTAGGATTTCTTCAAGAAATGGCCAATCAGTTAAGCGTATGAAATTGTCTTTAATCGCCTCTAAAACTTCCGCAGTATTTAATACGGGTAGTTCCTGAAAGAATTGATCCCAAGAAGGAATCATACCTTTGTTCAGTGAGGAGACAAGAAGTCTTCTCGCGTGGGCCAGGGCTTGGTCGTGCTCCAGCGGACTTTCTGCATCTTTAAATAAACTCAGCATCATTCCACCGCCTCTAGAACTACGTAGCCATAAATTTGTTTATAAGTTTTTGTATCTGACTTCGATTCAAATAAGTGCTTCAGAATTGGTATCTCTGAGAGAAGTGGAATACCTAACCGGTTCTTGCCAGTAGTTTGAAAACCAATTTGAAAGATTTTCATCGGGACACCAATTTCTAAAAGTGCCGATGATATTTCTTTGCTGCCGCTGATCGCTTGGTCAACAGGGCGGGAAAACTCTGTTTCATAGTCGAGTAGCATCTTACCGTATGATTCGGTTAGCTTGGTTTTAATTTTTAGTCCGGCAAATCTCCAGTCAATCGGGGCGATGACCGTTGCTCCCTGGACACCAATATTCTGGTAGGGGATTTGTGAGCCGATCTCAATCAGTTGTGGTGTATTAAGATTTACCACCAACTCAGGTTCTGCAAGTGATGATAGGTCCATTTGAGATTTTTGAAGGAAAACCGCATTTTTGTCTATTAGACTTCTGATTCCATCCGTAAAGAGATCCGATACCGTCGCTTGAAGTTTGTCTAATCCCAAATGAATCTCTCTTCCGTCCATCCTTTCAAGTTGCACTAGCTTTAACTTTAAGCGGTAGTTTTTGTGACGGAGTCTGGAGTCTTGCTGAATAAATGAAACTCTGTAAAAGGTTGCAATATGCTTGAGAAAGTCCGCATTGGTTGTGCCTTCGTAAAAACACAGAATATCTAACCAATCTGCCTGACATGTGACCGATGAAAACCCGTTGGCATAAAGTTTTTTATAGACCTGCCCAATGATGTGATTTCTTAGCTTGGGGTCGAGTGTAATTTTAAAAAATACCTGGTCTTGGAATTGTCCTTTTATTTTTTGTAGATAGAGATAATCCGAAAAATCAGCTAACACACCAGAGGCCGTCATGATCGGGCCTTTAATATCAATCGTGAGATTTAAATTCTTTAGGGCGTCGGCGAGCTGGAAGGTTTTAAGAAATTTTTGTTTCGACAGAACGTAGATGCTCACCACTTCTTTACCGGTCTTGGTCCACACGACTAGATCTGTGAAGCCAACTTTTTTGCCTTTAAGAAGTAGTTTTCCGGTTTTTGGAATGAATTTATAGGAAATCACCTCGGGATTACCCACCGAGAAGTTCTTCAGGGACGAAAAACTGAGTTCTTTCTGTTCCCCTTTGGCCAAAATCACGTCAGAAGGGGAGACTTGTGCAAATGACGCGCCAGGCAGTAGGAAGAACACTTTGACAATAAAGAAGCATCTGGTTAGATTGAGGAGCTTCAAATTTGAAATATTAAGATTATTCCTTGAGGAGATATTTATGGCTTCTAGAACCGCAGTAACTGAAAACCGTCGTAAAGCACACCACAGAGCTATGGGAGCAAAAAGAAAAGCTGCTAACCGTAACAAGGGAACAACTCCTAAGTTTGCTATCCATGAAGATGGAGCTCCTAAAGCAAAAGCTGCTGCTGCACCTAAAGCTGTTAAAGCTCCTAAGGTTGCAAAAACTGCTGCCCCTAAAACGACTAAAGCTAAAGCCACTAAGTAATTCATAATCGCTCCTATGGGGCCTGAAATATTTTTAGTGATTCAGAAATAAATACACGATCAACGGAGACTATTAAAAGGTCTCCGTTGTTGTTTAAGCACAGATCTAATTTTCCTTTTTCCTTTAACTCATCACAATTCGTAATCCGCTTTAAATCAATAAGGTCCTCAGGTATTTGATAACTCTCGATGAAGATGTCTTTTACTATTTGAGCTCGTGAAGGCTCCTCCTCATAATAGACCTGAATGGGTGCGGCCATCGCCGCAGATGTCCAGCAAGCGAGTGCTATAAAGTTAATAACGAATTTCATGTTCTACTCCTCTGGAGAATGGGGCAAATGTGAGCGTTTTTAGAAACGGTACAATTTCCCAAGTCTCATATTTTAAGAGGGCCTCAGCTTCAGTCTCTTTAACTAAAACCGTAAAGCGCCCCTCAGGTTCTTGTGGAGATGTTTCTAACATTGCCTCAACCCGCTTTCTTCCATCTCGGTGCAAAAGTAGAACCTTTTTTCCAGATTGAAATGGAGTGAGTAATTCTGCACGTACCTGTATTTCGACCCATCCTTCAGGTACGGAGGAGGTTGTCCCTTCCTTTATTTCACTTCCGGAAAAAAGGACAAAAAAGAAGATATTTGAAAGGACAATGGCAACGCCAAGTTTCATCCACCAGAGCTTAGTCTTGGTATCTTTTTTCAAGATAGTGCCAGCGATTTTGGAAATCATTTAAGTGGTCCTTAGTTTTGTGGTCGTAAAGTTTATTTAGTAAAAAAAGTCCGAAAAATAGTGAGCTTGCGGCCATCAGCGTGATGATAAATGGGAGGATAACGTCGCCCCTTTCTCCTCTGCCTGGAAAATTATCTTGGGTGAAATCCTTTCGAATTGTGAGGCATCTACCTTGAGAGTTAATAAGTAGGGTTTTTCCAAGTAGAAATAAGTCCATGTGCTTTTCCTTAAGAGGGCAACGTCATCGATGCCTCTTTTGTATTGGGCTCCTTTGAGCTCAAAGGGTGTTAGGGCCATCTGGGGATCCAGGGGGCATGCCTTCTTTCTAAGCTCAAATATTTTTGTCATGTAGGTCATTAGACTTACTTGCTGAATGGTTTTCAGTGCTCTTTTTAATTTATCGGCCTCTAAAGCGGCTCCTTGAAGACCAGGGATGAAAGCTGCTACGACCTGTGCTTTAGAGATATTTTTAAGGGCCCAATTGGTACGGCCCATGAGCTTCATATAGTTGTTTAACTCGCCCTTGCTCTCTTTTACGCACAAAAAGAGATTGGTGCGTTTTTTCATAGATAAAAAGTTTCGCTGAAGTTCCAGCCCAGAAAGGGTTAAGAGACCGCTCAATACAACCAGGATCAAAACGCAGAACAAAATCGCTTCACCTCTTTGATTGTTCATAATTTGCCTTGGAGTGGGAGAACAAATTTATGTGTCTTTAAATTCGGTAGTCGTTTCCAGCTAATTCTTTTGTGTTTGCGAACCACGTATAATTTGCACCCAGCGTCCACTCCAAGTGAGTGCTCCTTTGGGTGGTGGAGTAGAGCGCCAGTCTGCAGCTCCACTCCTTTGAGCCAGGCCTTTTGGCGGCAAACAGTGGCCTGATGAAAGGCCACTGCTTCGATCATTACGGTCACCATTAAAGTGAGGGCCATGACCCAGGCAATAAAGTTCACCGTTTGCTGGAAGTAACTTTGATTTCTTCGGTCACTCTTTGTTTCATTTCTGAAATACGTTCTTTGATAACCCCACCAAATTGATTAACCACCGTTAAGCAACATATGCCGATGAGGCTCGAGATGATGACGTACTCCATGATTCCCTGGCCTTTTTGGTTCCTGACTAGCTTTTTCATTTGTGCCTCCTTGTGGCTGATCAGGGTTTTAGGCTTGGGAAGAGGAATTTTCACTAAAAAGGGAGAGTAGCCGAGTGATTTGTTCAGGATTGAAATGTTTTGCTCAAAATGACGTAAGACCCTAAAATAATGACATGGAAGAAAATAATAAAGTCATCGTTTTTGAAAAAAAAGAAATTATCCTCATTCTTATCTTTGTGGTTGTTCTGATCATCACAAGTTTCACGCTGGGGATTCGTTTAGGGAAAAAGCTCACGCTTGATGAAGCCGGGATTAAAGATGTTGATCAAAAAACAGTGGAGCTAAAGTCTGGCTTGGAAGAAGATGTTGAAAAAACAGTCGAGGAAGATTCTAAACTTACTGATGAAGAAAAATTAAAAACGTTGATGGATGAATCAAAGACTCGTTTGTCTAATGAGCTTGAGAAATTTTCGACAGAAGATAAGACTGAGGCCAACCAGAGTGTTGCTCCACAGACTACGAGTGCTATGAGTGGTAAATACACTATCCAGTTAGGTTCTTACCCAACTGTGGAAGAGGCCAAGCAGTTTGCTGAAGGTTTTACAGTGAGAGGTTATAGCCCGATCATTAATGAAACAAAGCTTGAAGGCAAAGGAAACTGGTACCGGGTAAGTCTAGGACTATTTGGAACAGTAGAGGAAGCTAAAGCGTATATCAAAAATGAGCAAAGTTTATTTTCAGGTCAAGACTACGTCATCACAGAGCTGAAATAATTTAAAAGAATACGCCCATCTCAAACGCCAGTGAAAGCCAGCCAATCGCAAACGATCTATCACCCTTGCTTTCAGTTCCAACTGCATCGCGAGTCACGGTTGCAAGATTGTAGGAAAGTTTACCACCGTAAAAGTATTTAGAGCCATTTCGTTTATGGATGCCGTAGTTTGTCGTAAGCCCGTAACCCATGTACTTCTGTTTTGTATAAGTCTCATCCATCGTGAGATAATTGGCAAACACGTCCACGCTCTCAAAGACATCTTCAGTGGGATAGAAATCCATCAATAACTTAAAACGGTAGCCAACACCAATTCCTCCCGCGAGAATATTGGTTTTTACGTTGTTTGGTCGTTGAGTTTGAGACTCATCGTTGGCGTTATCACCAGCTTCCGGAGTCTGATTCTGTGTGATTGAATCAAAGAAAGTTCTGTGCTGGAAGAACTGGGCCCCGTACCAGATGCGGTTGTATTTGGTGGACCGGTGCATGTAATTAAATTCAACGCCTAAGATATCATTGAAATGTTCGTAGTCTGAAGAAACGTGGCCCGCAAGTGCAAACCTGTCGCTGTCTGTTCCTGTGTATTTTCTTTGATCTTTAATGCCGAGATCGCTATTAAAATCATAGATCATACTCTCGTCACGTAGATATTTTTCAGGCTTTTTTATTAGAACTTCTTGAGTCTCAGGATTCTTCTCTTCCTCGCTTAGCTCCAGTGGATGAAGTGCGAAAACATTTTGTGAGAACAAAAGTATAAGTAATAAGTATTTCATAAATTACCTTGTCGCCAATGATTCGAAGTTTTCGCCAGGCAAATCTTCCAATCCCATAAAGTCAGCTAACTCTAGTTTTTTCACTAAATGATCAAATTTTACGTTCTCGGAATTAACCTGAGAATTAACGAGGTTATCGATTGCAAGCTTTATATCGGCGTAGGTCGTTCTACCAGCGATATAGTTGTCTAGTGCCGAATCATAGTTACTCTGGGCGTTTTTGCTCTGAAATTGAGCAATTTCAACTTTTTGTTCCTGATAGCGAGCAGTTTTATAAATAGTTCGAACTTTCACTTCCAGTTCACGGCGCGTATTAAAGAAATTAATCTCGGTGATTCTTTTTGAAAGATAGCTCTGTTGATTTACGCGCGTGTTGAAAAAACCGCCCTCACCAATAAGAGTCCAACGCATATTGATTGAGGCAACTAACTCAACGTTACGGTTACCATCTGTCGTTTCAAAATTCCAGGTTGTCCCCGCAGGATCAAAACCTGTCTGATAGGTTCCGAGATTAAAAGCAAACTTAGGAAGGGGAAGGTTATCTTTGAGGGTCTTTTCGTAGGTTCTTGAGGCGACGTCATAAGCCACTTTCGCATCTCTGAAGGGTTGACTGGATTCCTGAGCAGACTTAAGAGCTTCATCCATGGATGTGCTAATCGTTACATATTTAAGTTGTTCGTAGGATCTATATGAAGTCTGGTACTCATCTCCCAGGAGGTTTGCAATTTTCTCTTCTTCGAGACCAACTTCAAATTGCGCCTGTTGGTATTCAGTTTGAGAGCGAAGGTATTCTGAGCGAGTTTGGTAATATTCTTGGGTCTTAATTTTTCTAAGTTGGAGCTTCTCTCTGGCCAAACGGTGGATGAAAGAGGTTTGGCGAAGCTGCTCTTGTTTGATACGAAGAATTTCTTTAAAACGAATAAGATTAAAATATTGGTTAATAAGTGAAAACTTTAAACGTCTGTGGGACTCAGTTAATTGCTGAGTACCGCGATTAAGCACTTGTTTATCATTTAAATATTGAAGATAGTCTCGGCCCCAGTTAAAAAGTGTGTACTCATCAAAAACCACTCCCAAACTTCCGGTGGGTGCTTTTTGTGCGCCCATTCCTGGAAAGTCCTGAGAAGACTCATGAAAGCGATCGATTCGGTGATTAGAAGTTTGCAGCTCCAAACCAACTGTAGGAAACCAGAACTTCTGAAAGATATCAGTTTTTGATAGGTCTAATTGTTCACGTTGTTGCGCTCTGATTTGTTCTAAGGGGTTTCTTCTGAAGCCTTCTTCAATCACAGATCTCAGGTCCAGGACACGGCCCTGCTTATCTTGATCTTTGTCATTACCGGCCTGGGGACGTGAAACACTCCAACGGGACTTTTTAACAGTGGTTGAAGACTCAGTGCTCGAACTTGCATCAGTACTTATGGATGATTCTAGAAAATTTAAATCCTCATCTTGGGCATAGGCCCCAGTGGCCAATATAAATGAGATTAAAACGGCTTTAAGCAAAGCTCATCTCCCGCAAAATTATGTGTGTGCGGGAAAAAGTGTAACATTATTAAAACTGAGAAGTAAAATCAGTTATTAGAGAGAAATGCCTGGGCAGCCCGAGCGGACAATATTTTCTTCGGTGGTTTCTATGTTTAAATTCGTCAGATGAAGTTCGTTTTTGACCTTTACCTGATTGGAAAGCAGTCGATTATGGACACTCATTTGCGCCTTAGGGCTTTTCTTGATGAGGTCACGATTTCGCTGGAGAAGGGCGTTCAGTCGTTGCTGTATTTTAACTTTATCTGATCTTTCTCTAAGCATTTCCTTGCAACGTAAGCTAAGAGACGGTTTTGTGATGGCATCTTGCATCAGATACTCATCCTGAGCATGACTTACATTTACTAGCGCCAAAAGAATGACAGTTATAATAAGTTTCATTTAGAAAGTTTAGCATGAGGCCCGGTTAACGCAAAGTTGAAATACACTCAAATGGTTGTCGTAGCTGGAGTTTTTGTGTAATTTGAGGGGTCATTTAAATTCTTCAGGCTAAATATCTATGGCATCAGTCGTTGTCCTTATTCCGGCACGTTTTGGATCTTCAAGATTCCCAGGTAAACCACTCGCTAAAATCGCTGGTCGCTCCATGATCGAGCGGGTTTATACAAATTGCAAGGCGGCTGGTTTTAAAACTGCCGTCGTCACAGATAACGATGAAATTGAGGCCCATGTAAAATCTTTCGCTGGAGTTGTTCTTCGGGTTGATGATGATGTGCCTTCAGGCTCAGAAAGAATTGCTCTGGCCTACCAAAGATTTTTTCAAGACGCGAAAGCTGATCTTGTGATCAACGTTCAAGGCGATGAGCCCTTGCTTAAGGGTGACGTTTTGAAAGAACTCGCGGCTTTTCATTTAAAAAGCTCTTACGCCATTGCCACACTTTTACGTGAACGAAAGTCCGGTGAAGAGGATTTCAAAAATCCCAACGTTGTTAAAGCAATATGGGCCGAGAAAACCAAGCAGTGTTTATACTTTTCGCGCCAGTCGCTTCCTTACGACCGTGATGGAGGAAAGGATTATAGCTGGTATCAGCACATTGGTGTTTATAGCTATCGTCCAGAGGCACTTCTGTCATTTGTGAAGTTACCGATGTCCAAGCTTGAAGATCTTGAGAAATTAGAGCAGCTGCGAGCACTTGAGAATGGTTACTCCTTGGGAGCAGTTCTCACGACTCAGAAATTGATAGGAGTTGATGTGCCAGAAGATATTATTAAAGTTGAAGGAGCCCTAGGTGAGTAAGAAGAAATATATATTTATTACCGGTGGCGTGACGAGTTCACTTGGTAAAGGTCTTGCCGCTGCAAGTATCGGCTGCTTACTTGAGAAGCGTGGAATTAAAATCAACATGCTGAAAATGGATCCATATATTAACGTTGATCCAGGCACTATGAGTCCGACTCAGCACGGAGAAGTGTTCGTTACTGATGACGGTGCAGAGACTGATCTTGATTTAGGTCATTATGAGAGATTCACGACACTAACTCTTTCTCGTTCAAATAATTTTACTACTGGGAAAGTTTACCTTCAGGTCATTGAAAATGAGCGTGAAGGAAAATATCTGGGGAAAACCGTTCAGGTTGTTCCTCATATTACAGATGAAATCAAACGACGAATTCATGTCGCAGCTGAGAAATGTGATCTTCTGATCGGTGAGATTGGTGGAACAGTTGGTGATATTGAGTCCCTTCCTTTTATGGAGGCCATCCGTCAATTTGCTGGTGATGTAGGAACAGAGAACGTTTTGTTTGTGCATTTGGTTTTAGTTCCGTATATCGCCGCGGCCGGAGAGTTAAAATCTAAACCTGCTCAACACTCAGTTAAAGAATTAAGAAGTATTGGTTTGTTCCCGCAGGTCATTATCTGCCGAGCAGACAGAGAGATTGATAATTCAATCATCGATAAAATTTCTCTTTTTTGTAATGTCCCCAAACAAAACGTTTTTCAGTCGATTGATCTGGATCTCATCTATAAAGTGCCTCGCTCTTTCCATGACCAAGGTCTGGATAAACGAATCACTGAACTCTTGGGGATGTGGGCGACTGAACCGCGCATGGATGAAATTAATAAAGTCATTTACAACGCTGAGAATCCACTCAAAGTGGTTAATATCGGAGTGGTAGGTAAATATACTGAGCTGATAGAATCTTATAAGTCTTTGGACGAAGCTCTTAGGCACGCGGCGATTCAGAATCAGGTGAAGTTAAATCTGACTTACATCGATGCTGAAGATTTGGAGAAAGGGGCCAACCTTGATCTCTTAAAGTCAGTGGAAGGAATACTTGTTCCTGGCGGATTTGGCTCTCGTGGAACAGAAGGCAAGATTAAGGCGATTCAATACGCGCGCGAAAATAAAAAAACCTTCTTTGGGATTTGTCTTGGGCTACAGTTAGCAATTATTGAATTTGCCCGCAACGTGGTGGGAATAAAGAATGCTACCTCGATGGAGTTCGCTGACAAAGGTGATCTGCTTATTCATTATATGGCCGGTCAAACAAAAGATGGCGCCAAAGGTGGCAGCATGAGACTTGGGGCCTATGACTGCGAACTCAAGGAGGGAACACTTGCTCACCAAATTTATGGAACATCAACCATCTCCGAGAGACATCGTCACCGCCTTGAAGTAAATAATGAATACCTCCCTCAATTAACAGAAAAAGGCTTAACTATTTCTGGGCTAAATCCAAAGTTGAACCTGGTAGAAGTGATAGAGATGAAGGATCACCCTTTCTTCATTGCTTGCCAGTATCACCCGGAATTTAAGTCGAAACCATTTCACCCTCATCCACTCTTTGCCTCATTCGTGAAGGCCAGTGGAAAACTTTAAAGGAAACAAATGAAAAAAATGGATTTTTATATCGGTCCTTGCGTTATTGAAAGCGCTGACCTAGCAGTGCAAATTGCTGAAACACTCTTAAAGGATCTTGAGCCGTTTAAGAGTGAAATCAATCTTCATTTCAAGGGTAGTTTTGATAAGGCCAACCGATCTTCTTTCACGTCTTATCGAGGTCCAGGAATTGATGAAGGCCTTAAAATTTTATCCATGATTAATAAGAATTATGGTCTTCCAACGTTGACCGATTTTCATACTCCTGAGCAGGCAGAAATTGTTGCAAAAGACGTGAGTGTGCTTCAGGTGCCGGCCTTTCTTTGCAGACAAACAGATATGATCTTTTCAGGCGCAGAGGCTTGTAAGAAATACAACCGTGAATTGAAAATTAAAAAAGGACAATTTTTATCTCCAGAGGAGACTAAAAATATTGTCGATAAGGCTTCGCACTTTTTGCCTAAAGACAAAATACTTTTGACTGAGCGTGGATCATCATTTGGTTATAATAACCTCGTTGTTGATATGGCCTCTTTTCAAATAATGAAGTCGTTTGGAGTGAGAGCGATTCACGATGCCACTCACTGTGTTCAGCGTCCTGGTGGACTAGGAACTGCAACTGGCGGAAAACGCGAGCAGATTTTGGTTCTGGCCAAAGCAGCAGTTGCGGCGGGTGCGGATGGAATATTTATGGAGTGTCACCCGAATCCAGACAAGGCACTTTCAGATGCGGCTACAGCACTTCCTCTGAATCAAGTGAAATCAATTGTTGAGAAATTGTTAAAAATTAGAAGAGCGGTGGAAGAATGAGTTTAAGAGCTACGGCAAAACGTTTCGAAGAAAAACTAAAGAAAATAAAAGTGGTCTGCTTTGACCTGGATGGGATTTTAACTAATTCCCACGTCTGGTGGGCGAGTGAGGAAGTGGGATTTAATCGAACCTTCTGCATTTATGATGGTTATGGAATGAAGTTACTCATGAAAGCTGGCCTTAAAGTAGGAGTCATTACAGGCGGAAACAGTGTTTCGGTTAAAAAACGTACTGATCAGCTGGGGCTTGATTTTTGTTATGCCGGCAATGAGGATAAGCGTTCTGCATTTTTGGATCTTTTAAAAAAATACGACGTTGCAGCCGAAGAAGTACTTTATATGGGAGATGAACTGTTTGACATGCCTCTTTTAAGAAAGGCCGGCTTTTCCGCCACAGTTCCAAATTGCTCTGATGAAGTTAAAGAGATTGTTGATTATGTCACGATCAAGGAAAGCGGACAGGGATGTGCTCGCGAGGTTATCGATTTGGTTAGATACGCTCAAGGTATTGAACCCGTTAGCGAGGATTTCTAATGCTTGGTAAGAAACTCTACAAAACTTCAATGCTTAATATTTTCAAACTGGGAATCTTTGCCATTTTGATATTTTTCTTTAATGACTTTTATCTTGAAACATTTACGTATGAAAAATTCCAGGCCGACGGCCGTTTCAAGATTCTTGATGTCATCGACTATCACTACCGTTATCCCCACGAATTTATCACGTTCTTTTGTCTCATTTTAACTCCTGCTATCTATTACGGTATTATTAGGGGAGTGCGCTTTTACGAGAAAGGATTTGTCTACAACAGAGGGATTCCTTTCTTTAACAAAGCCGTCCTTTATACTGAGATTAAGACATACAAACTTCTTCATCCGAAAAAAGCCATTTCTATTCATTCAATAAGTGGAGATATTTTTGTCATTGCTGACAACACAGTGGAGAGAGTCATTGCTATTTTAGACCAGCATAATATCCAAGGTGATCTCGCTCAGGATGATTACGTTCGTCTTATCTCAAATTACAAAAAGTTTTTGATGATGGTGATTGGATTCACGGTATTTGTTTTTGTGCTCAAAAGACTTGGGGTCTTCCAGTAGTTTATTCTCTTAAGGTGTCACAGCTTTTTTGAAATAATTTATTTCCTGGACCAACAAAAACCGAAATCAACTGATCCGTTGAATTAAGGATGGCGGAAACGCCATACCCTGCTACGGCCATATTGTGAGCAGCGGTGGTACTGAGGCCTGAGGAAAGAGAGTTGTAAAAAGCGGCAGTAGACAGGACAGATCCCTGGTCATCAAATTTCATTCTTTCTAAATTCCCTGAATTGCCAGGGCCTTTTGGATAAAAAATCTCATATGAGCCATCATTTTTATAGATTATGGCCGTTGCCATGAGTCCCTCTGTTGCTGATGTCGAATTAGTTAAGTTCGAAAGGCCTGTTGCAAAATCGAGAACTCCAGTCGCCCAACCTGTCGTTTGGCATCCCGCTGCAGTGTCTGAGCAAATGCTTTGGTAGAGTCGGTTCGTGGCCCTATCATGGTACAAAATCATCGGTGAAGAGGTTACGGGGTTAAGGCTAACACGGATACCCTGGCCAGCACCTGCCACTGTTCCAACAATCGATGGTGTTCCCCACGAGACAGCACCGTTGGTTGAGCTGGTATATTTAACAAAGTTAGTGGCGCCAGCAGTGCGGTCCAAATAAGCGACGATTAAATCACCAGATTCATTAAAGGCCGAACTCAGTCCGGAAGCAGTTCCTGCACCGAGGTTGTCGATGGTTTGAAGATTTGACCATGAAGAAGTTGATGAGTTGAAAAACGCCGCTTTCACACCTTTACTGGCAGCGTTTACGTTATCCAGAACAACCATGACTGGCATCTTTGTTCCATTATCTTCATACATCATTAAGCTCGTATCCGGAGTGGAGGGAAGTACTGCTGCGCCAGTGGGAGTTGCAGGGAATACAAAAAATTGCCAAACTGCTGATCCATTGGTTTGGGTGTTGGTAGCGAGATAAAATTTGGCAGAGACGTCATCATAAAAAGAAATCCATGGACGGTCTAGATGATCAAACTTTAGAGAAGGGGACATGGCACCCGCAGTTCCATTGATCGTTACCACTTCCCAAGTAGAGTTTAGCTCATTACCATTTCGATAAGAATACTTCAAAACCCCTGTGGCTCTTGCACCGGCCGAAAAATCAACGTAAGCCACGGCAACAGTGCCAGAAGAGGCTTCTGCCAGAGAAATATTGGCGGTGTTTGATGCTATTAGTTCAATGTGGCCTTCATTATTTACAAAACTATTTTGACTCGATGTAACTGCGGAACTGAGAGAAGTATCGGCAACTAAATTCATAACCAGATTGAATTTAGTGGCAGCGATATTCAAAAAATGTGTTGAGTAAAGGTCGTTGGTACTTGTAAGGGCCGCCCCCCCTTGGCGAGCAAGCGCCGTGCCTGCTGAGGTGTTCATCGTATGAACGGCGTTCCAAGAAGCAGCTCCATCCATGGCCGAAAGAAGAGTGCTGGCAGAATTATAATAATTCACTGCTGTGGCAGCTGAATTTGTTGTGAGATGGAATTTTCCGGTTGAGTCTCTTAAGAAATTAAACCAGATATCACCCGTTGTGGCAGATCCAACAGTTTGTGTTGATTCATCAAAAGTGGTAGCGGTTGCAAATGCCTGGCAGCCAATCGGTGTAGCATAATTTCCTGAGACATAAGTTTTAATGCCTATGGGTGCGGTCGGTCTGAGACCCGCAATTTTAATGGAGTCATTGGCAGTGGCCGAATCTATCTGAACTGAAGAATTGAGAATGCTCTGGTTTACGTATTGGGCATTCGCCGTCCAGTTGGCCCCAGTTAAACAGTTTGATAAGGTTGCGTTGGGGCAAGAGGTGACTCGGGCCGAAGACGTTCTGGCATAAGTGACTACGGGATAATAGGCATCAACAGCTGAATCACCTGCTGTATCAGCGGCACACCAGGCAAACCCCAATCTGGTTTGAGCGGCGAGTATATTCGTTGATTCATTCCCAACGTTGTTGGTAATCGACATCGTTTGATAATTACTGAGATCGTGACAGTTAGTCTGGCAAAGGATCAGGCGAGGTTTACCAGTGACAGCGGTATCAGTGAGATAAGCTCCACCCACGATTCCCGTTGGTGTTGTATCAATTCTAATCGCTCTAGAGGCAACTGCATTGTTCACTAGAGTTCTGGTATTCCATGTCGCTGATGACACTGAAAGTGCGCTTGAGCGTGAAGCGAGAAAAACGTTTACTCCGCCATTGGTCCAGGCCAAAACTGGAATTCCAGTCGGAAGAATTTTAATAGAGATGTTATTAACGGCCGGTGCACCAGCTATTGTCTCATGTATGTAATTTTGTCCATTCCAGTAACTCAATTTTATCGAAAGAGCAGAGTTGTCAAAATAGGCCGTAACTGGGTAATCAGAAATAGGGTTGACGGCTACGTCAGATATTGTGCCTCTGATACTGGCAGACCCCTTAATTCCCGCATCGATCACGGAATCAGAGCAGATGGCTCCGTCTTGAGATGGTTCTGTGGTTACATTCGGCTCTTGAGCAATTCCACTTGAAGTGCCGGCATTGTTACATCCCGCCAATGTTGCCAAAGATAATAAAAGGAGAAATGGTCGAAATTTAAAATTCATAAACAACTCCCATAGGGATGCTAACGCTGGCAAAGGAATTGGTTGCATCTTTTACGCCTCTTTCTCCATCACCCTTAAAACTTCGTTTCTGATTTTCCGACATTAGACCAACACTTGCCGTCAGCGATTGAGAAATTGAGTAATTCAAAAAAAGCCCAGACAGAAAGTGCAGACCATTTTTGTAGTAACCCGTTTCCTTACCATATTCCTGCATATAAAGTGGCACCGTTAAAAGTGCATGGGCAGTGACTGAAAAATTTCTAACGATCTGATAGACCCATTTGGTCATTAAAGATGGACCGATTGATAGATTCTTGGTCAAAAGTTTATTATCGTTTGAAAAGCTGTCAGAGTTTTCATTTTGTATGGTGGCGCCAGGACCGACGTAAAAAAGATGATTTCCAGCAGAATAAATCCAGTTGTAGCTGGTGTTGAAGAACAGTCTGGAAGTTTGAATTGTTGCCCCACCTATATTGGTCGGTTCTTTGAATTGTGACTGCTGAAACATGAATCGAAAATCAAGTTGGTTCTGAAACTCACGAATTTCATTTGTAAAACCAAGAAGGACTCCATTACTGCTTGAATTTTCGGTAGAGTAGTTCTGTCCCTCACCTTCTTGCTCAAATGAAATGGTCGCTGGTACGTAAAAAGATGAAAAGGTATGTTCTTTTTTAAATAGAGCGTTGGTAGAGACGGATTTTTTGACCGAAATATTAGTCTTCGGTTCTAATTCCTCTAGTTCATCTCTAACAACCTGAGCTTGGGCCGAAGGCATTGTTGAAAATAAGGACAGAATGAAAAAGGAGTATTTTTTCATATTATTCTGGCAACTTGAGTTCTAGGCCGACAGGCAGAACATTAGAATTAGAAATTTCACTTTTATTCAAACGATAAATTTCTTCCCACCGATTCTTTGTTCCAAAGTAATTGAGGGATATCAAACGTAGAGTGTCTCCCTTTTGAACAAGATGGGCCTTAGAGGCGGGACTACGTTCTGTGGTTACTGGTGGGGTCTGCCCTTTAGTCAATGCCGCTGAGTATACTTGGTTCAACCATGGACCCGGATTTTGAATCTGTTTTTGATTCGCAATATACTCAATTGCTTCTTTGCCTTGACCTCTCTCATTCAGTGTTGCCACTATTTCGTTTTTGACCCAGGTATCTGAAAAGGTACGATCGTAAAGATAGAGAACGGATAGTTTATCGAAAGAGCTCTCTTTCAGAATTAAACGGTAAAACATCTTCTCTGCAACATTGTTTTGTTTGTTGATCTCGAGAAGAGAGGAGAGCGACTTCTTTGATGCCTCAAAATCGTTTAATGAATAATTGAGAAAAGTGAGATACTCTGCGGATCTTTCTTTTTCAAAGTTTTTTTCAAAACTGGCCAAGAAATTTTCTCTTGCTGCTTGGTAATCTCTCTTCTTGTAGAAAGCTTGGCCAAGGAGAAATTGAATTTCTGGTGTTTTTTCAATCGTTAATCGATTGAGTTTAACTAGTTGCTCCCAGTTTGATTCGTAAAAGTAGGAACGTGCGACAAGCGTCCAGGCCGATTTTAGATCTGCTGATTGATTTTGTATAATTTCAAAAAGAATCACTCGCGACTCTTCGTACTTCGTTTGATCACAATAGGATTGGGCAAGGACAAGATTAATAGGAGCTGAAAGTGGATTGAGTTTCCGAAATGACTCAAGTTCTTTATTACCAGCTTCAATTTGGTCGAGTTTATAATAACTATTTGCTGCCAAAATTGATAAATCTGATGTGTAGTTGTTAGATTTTTTTAAATGAGAAACTTCGCTTAGAGTTTGTTCGTAGTCTTGAGAATTGTAAAAATGATGGGCGCGGGAGACACGAAGGTCCCTGTCCAATGGCATTTGGGCGCAAGAAGCGATGATTAGGGTCAGGATGACAAATTTCATATCAATAAACACCTCAATTTAATGTTATCACCCTTGCTTCTAATCTCTTAAGCAGGCGAAAAGTGCCTAGATTTGGAAAATGCTTAGTGAAATGGTCGGGATTTTTTGATTGCTTAATCTTTAAGAAGTTTCAAGGCCATAGCGCTGAATTGATGAGATTGGATCAGGACGGAAGAGGCGGCTGCCAGTTTTCCTTCCGAGCGAATTTTTTCGGATGTTTCATACGCCATATCAGCATCCATGGTGCGGGACATAGCATCACTCTCGTTCACATTCTTTTGCTCAAGATTGTTAATCGCCGATTGAATACGATTCTGATACGACCCGGCCTTGGCCCTTTTTTCTGAGAGGGTCTCAATGGCCTTATCAAGATGCTCAATATTGATCTGACCTTCTTCTGCGCTCACGATGGATGAGTCAACCAGACCTAAGTTAAATTCACTAACAGAAAGTTCTTTGCCAGAAAAACTAAGCTTCGAGTTCTCATCATCATTAATGCCTATCATGAAATCACGAATATTGCCGGATTTATCCTGAAGAAGATTAGTGTTCATATAGCTTGAAGCTTTTGCCACACGTTCAACTTCTCTTCTGATTTGCATGTATTCACTGTTAAGCATGCCGCGATCTGAGTCTTGTAAATGTCCACTTGCGGCCTGAATTGAGAGTTCTTTTAATCTTATGAGCATATTACTAATTTCGCTCATTGAACCTTCTGCAACTTGGAATTGCCCAATAGCATCGTTAGCATTTCGGATGGCTTGATATTGTGATCTGATACTTGTTTTCTGTTTGTTACCAATAGAAAGTGAAGCTGCATCATCTGAAGCATTTCGCACACGACTGCCTGAGGAAATTTTTCCTGAAGCATTTTCGATTTGTTTTGTGTGTTCACTCATCGAGCGTTGTGCGCGAAGAGCAGACACGTTGGTGTTTATCCGCATCAGCCAAACATAATTGTCTTCCTTGAAATAATTAATCCTCCATCAACCATGATAGAGAACGATGGTAACTTATCGGAATAATGAGGAAGTTAAGTGAGGCTTAATTTTTAGAAAAACTTGAGTGTTTTGTTTGTGAAAAAGTGCCACAAATTTTGGGCAGGCAGGTTAGAAATTTTCGGCAGATCCATAAGTTACATTACTTTCAGTACCAAACTTATATTCGGCTTTAATTCTGGCATCTGTTTCAATGCCCACTTTTAAGCGAATACCATCCATAGAACCATTGAAGTATTGAGGGGCCCCACCGGTGTCACCAATGGCCCCAAATTGACTGAAAGGAGTTGTTTTAGCACCTGTCTCACTGGTTCCAGATCCATTTAAAACTCCGTTGACGTAGAATTTCACCGCGCCGGTTGTTTCATTCCTACTCATGGTGATATGTCTCCATGAATTATCATTCACAATAAAGTTTGAAGTAGCATTGGCACCATTACCCGTACTGATTCGGATTGTTCCACTAGCGCTAATCCAGCCAAAGAAAATATCATTCCCACCACCTGCCTGCTCAACACCGGTGATTCCTGGCGCCTGCCAAACCGTGTTACTTCCTGACTGCGCTGTTTTCATCCAAAAAGAGAGAGTGGAAGTTTTTCCGATGATTTGTGCGAGGTTATAGCTGACATCTAAGCTGGATGCTCCATTGACTGAAATGGCATTGGCACTTGGACCTGTAAGATCTGTCACAGTACCTTGCGCTACTCCGGTTTTACCTGAACCTGTTGAGTCAATGTAGTTGACCCCAGATTTTTTCATGTTCCATACACCTGAAAATCCTGTCCAGGTATTGGTTGCGTCTTGCCCATCAACAGCAGAAGAATTGTTGTAATACATGTAAATAATTTTATCTACACTTGCGGCCATGGAAGGAACCTTGACCCAGATAAAACTTTCCCCAGACGAATTCCATGATTCAATTTCATATTTTAAAGCAGTTGTGTGATCGTCCAGCGTGAAACGAATATCGGCTCCACCAGCAAGGATGTCTGCATAACTGATTCTTGAAGCATTCAGCTTGATCATGACGGGTAAGTCAGTAAAGGCAGTTGCCTGATCTTTATTGTTCAGAATAATAGGAATTCGTTTTAAATAACTATTATTCCACCATACCAGCGCATTTACGAAATTAATGTTGGCATTCTTGGCGGTCAAAAGTGCAGCATTGTCGGTGAAATTAATATTGACTGTCTGCTGAGTAGCATCTTTTACATAAATGGTTTTGGTGGCTTCAAACGCTGCATAGGTGAGTGATGTCGCTACACCCAGACAGTTTGAATCACTATAAAATGTCGCCGCACCATTTTGAGCAAGGTTGACTTGAACGGCAGTCGATTTTCCTACTGCTGTTCCATTGGCATCCACTAAGTTGACAACAATTGGATTGCAATCGTTGGTTTGCATCTCCACAGGAGTCGTAAAAGCAATTGCCGTTGGAGTACTTGCAGTTGTCACGTTCAACGTTGATGATACTAAGGAAGTTGGGTTGAAGATCAATGTTAAGCTTTGTGCAGTTGTCGTTGATTTAAAATAGACAATTTTAGAACTTGTTCCAGCAGTAACGATAGTACTAGTGGCGGTTGTGGCGCACGTGTTGTTGGAGTAAAAGGTACCTGTTCCGTTGTTAACTACAAGGTTAATTGTTTGGTTTGCTGAAACATTTCCATTCACGCCTGCCGCCGTAACGGTATTAATGGTGTAGGGGATACATTGATTAATCATGATACCCGTTGGACCCGAGATACTGGTGTGAGTAGGAACAATCACTACACCTGTCCCGGTCAGATTTCTTGAAACTGATTGTAAGATTGCTCCATTGTTGTATTGAATTTGAACAGCATCATTATGAACAGCAGCCGCCGTTGGAGTATAGAGTAAAACGATTGAGCAGGTACCAGTAATGGTTGTGGTACATGTTCCACCTGTTCCAGGATATGCCCCGCCTTTAAAAGTGAAAGGAGCTGCGAGACCTATTTCCGAAATACTTGTCGCATTGGCCATACCTGATTTATTTAAGATGATAGTTACCTCGGCCGTACCACCGACGTTGACTGAACCGAAATCATGGGTTGAAGTCACTGCGTATGTTAAGACTGCAGGAGTCACATGGGTTCGAGACAGTTGAGTGGCGGCCGTGTTGCCGTTACCGGCAGCATCAGTCGCCGAATTTGATGCTAAATTGACTGTCACAGAACCGGCACCAGCTGGAGTCACAGTAATGTCGTATAATGTTGTAGAAACCGCAGTGAAACCCGAAGCCGATCCATTTCCAATGACAAAATCAGTAATTGCCATTCCCGTTACGGCCTCATTGAAGGTTGCCCTCACAACCCATGAGGCAGCACTGGTTGTTGCAGGTTCCGCTGAGCTTAGAGCAACTGTTGGAAAGGCAGAGTCTTTAGCAACCGTGGTAGAGGCTTGAGTGGCACTATTTCCATTTGCATCTGTATGGTTAGCAGTGATGGATACGGTTGCCGAGTCAGCCACTGAACTGACATTAAGTGCACCAGTTGTCCAGGTGAGAGACGTACATGTTGGAGTGGCAGCTACCCCTCCAACGTTAACAGATACAGTTCTCGCGTTTTCACTACAGGTCCCGCTAACAGTGTAGGCGGTTTTATTTGAGTCATTAATTCCAGGAGATGAAGTGATGGCCACTGTTGGATTAGATGTATCCTTAATTACTGTTGTTGATGCCTGAGTCGCAGCATTACCAGCAGAGTCTGTATGGTTTGCGGTAATCGCAAGGGTAAGAGAATCAGCTGCTGCAGTGACATTGATGGCTCCAGTAGTCCAAGTAAGTGAAGAACAGGTCGGAGTTGCTGCTATTCCACCAACGTTGACTGAAACGGCACGGGTATTTTCTGAACAAGTCCCACTGACTGTGTAGGCAGCTTTGTTTGCATTATTTATAATTGGTGCTGAGGTAATGGCGACTGTTGGAACCGCAGTATCCTTGGTAACAGTGATTCCTGCCTGAACAGCAGTATTTCCGTTCACATCGCTATGGTCTGCAGTAATAAGTAAAGTTGAAGAATCTGGATTTCCTGAAACGTCAACCGTTGCAGTCCAAGTGAGAAGTGTACATGTATCAGATGTATTAACACTTCCGACATTAATCACAACCGTTTGGCCAGTTTCAGAACAAGTCCCACTTACGGTGTAAGCTGTTTTATTTGAATTACTAATAACGGGCGAAGATGTTATTGCAACCGTTGGGTTCGATGCATCTTTAACCACAGTCGTTGAGGCTTGAGTGGCAGCGTTGCCGGCAGCATCTGTGTGATTGGCACTGATCGCTATTGCTGCACCATCGGCAACGCCTGAGACGTTGAGAGTTGCAGACCAGGCGAGCGCTGTACAGGTCGGAGTAGCGGCTACACCTCCAACATTCACAGATACAGTTCTGGTGTTTTCAGAGCAAGTTCCGCTGACAGGGTAGGCATTCTTATTCGCATTATTAATCGCAGGTGATGAAGTAATAGCGACTGTCGGGATAACAGTATCTTTGACAATTGTTATTGAAGCTTGAGTCGCTGCATTTCCAAAAGTATCTGTGTGGTTTGCAATGGCAGAAACGGAAGCACTATCTGCTACTGCTGTCAGGTTCAGAGTACTGGACCATGCAAGAGTTGTACAAGTTGGAGTTGCTGTCACTCCACCAACATCAATTGATACGATTCTGGAATTCTCAGAGCAGGTACCACTAATTGTATAAGCTGCTTTGTTGGCATTATTAATTAATGGTGATGATGTAATCGCTACAGTTGGAGGAGTGGCATCTTTGATAACACTGGTTGAAGCTTGAGTGGCAGCATTTGCGGCCGCATCAGAATGGTTGGCGGTAATTGAAACAGAAGCCCCATCAGCAACAGCGGTGACGTTAAGGGTTGCAGACCAAGTTAGCGTCGTACAAACAGGAGTTGAGTTCACGCCACCAACACTTACGGATACTGCTCTGGTATTTTCAGAACACGTCCCGCTGACAGGGTAGGCGGCTTTATTCGCATTAGAGATGGCGGGAGAAGAAGTGATGGCCACTGTTGGGACAACTGTATCTTTTAACACACTGGTTGATGATTGAGTGGCAGCATTTCCTACGGAATCACTGTGGTTGGCGGTAATGGAAACAGAAGCGCCATCGGCAACAGCAGTCACATTTACAGCTGTCGTCCAAGCGAGTGCAGTACAGGTAGGAGTTGCAGTTACGCCACCAACACTTACAGATACTGCTCTGGTATTTTCTGAACATGTCCCACTTACTGGATAAGCTGCTTTATTGGAATTATTAATTACGGTCGATGATGTGACTGCCACCGTTGGAGCAGTGGTGTCTTTAAGAACAGTGTTTGAAGCTTGAGTGGCGTTGTTTCCAGCGGCATCGCTATGGTTGGCCGTGATACTGACTGATGCTCCATCAGCGACTGAAGCAACATCAAGAGTTGTCGACCATGCAAGTGTTGTACAAGTCGGAGTTGCTGTGACTCCACCAACACTGATTGATACCGTTCTCGTATTTTCAGAGCAAGTCCCGCTGACTGCATACGCCGCTTGATTGGCGGTGTTAATGAGTGGGGCAGAGGTAATGGCCACAGTTGGAGCAGAGGTATCTTTGAGAACCGTCGTTGATGCCTGTGTGGCAGCATTTCCAGAAACATCTGAATGATTTGCTGTAACTGTGACGGAAGCTCCATCAGTCACACCGGTTACATTTAAAGTGGCTGACCAAGCGAGCGCGGTACAAACAGGAGTTGCGGTGGCGCTTCCTACAGTGATTGAAACAGATCTGGTCTCTTCAGAACAAGTTCCGCTAATTGTGTATGCGGCCTTGTTGGCATTATTAATCACAGGACTAGAAGTGATTGCGACAGTAGGAAGGGCAGTATCTTTAGAAATGGTTGAAGTTGCTTGAAGGGCATTGTTACCAGCAGCATCTGTATGATCCGCCAAAACTGAGATGGAGGCTCCATCAGCGACACCACTGACATCAAGAGTTGTTGACCATGCAAGGGTGGAGCAAGTCGCAGTCGCCGCTACACCACCAACACTGACAGATACGCTCCTTGTATTTTCAGAACAAGTCCCGCTGACTGGGTAGGCAGACTTATTGGAGTTATTAATCGACGCAGATGAGGTGACAGCGACAGTCGGAATGACTGAGTCCTTAAGAACTGTGGTTGAAGCTTGAGTGGCAGAGTTTCCGGAAACATCGGAATGGTTTGCTGTAATTGCAATGGAGGCCCCGTCGGAAACAGCTGTGACATCCAAAGTTGCAGTCCATGCAAGAGTTGTACAAGTTGGAGTAGCCGAAACACCGCCGACACTTACTGAAACGGACCTCGTGTTTTCAGAACAAGTCCCGCTGACTGTATATGCTGCTTTATTGGCATTATTGATGGCGGAAGATGACGTAATTGTGACTGTTGGTAGCGCAGTGTCTTTGACTACAGTGCTTGAAGCCTGAGTGGCATTATTTGCGCCGGCATCAGTATGATTGGCAGTGACTGAAACTGAAGCCCCGTCAGAAACGGCCGTGACGTTAAGTGATGTCGACCAAGTGAGTGTTGTACAAGTAGGATTGGCAGTCACTCCACCAACATTCACTGAGACCGTTCTGGTGTTCTCAGAACATGTACCAGCAACAGGGTAAGCCGCTTTATTAGTGTTGTTAATCGCCGGAGATGAAGTAATTGCTACGGTAGGAGCAACTGTATCTTTAAGAACTGTGGTTGAGGCCATCGTTGCTGAATTCCCAGCAGCATCATCATGATTGGCGGTGATCGCAACAGAAGCTCCATCAGCAACAGCTGTGACGTTTAGAGTTGCCGACCAAGTAAGACCTGAACAAGTTGGAGTGGAGGTTACTCCCCCGACATTGATGAGAACAGTTTGTGTGTTTTCAGAACATGTCCCACTGATTGCATAGGCTGCCTTGTTGGCAATATTAACTGTTGGAGATGATGTTATGGCAACAGTTGGTAGGGCAGCATCTTTGACTACAGAGGTGGTGGCCTGGGTCGCCGAGTTTCCTGCTGCATCTGTATGGTTGGCGGTAATCGAAACTGAGGCTCCGTCGGCAACAGCAGTTACGTTGAGTGTTGCTGACCAGGTAAGCGTGGTACAGGTAGGAGTTGAAGTTACACCACCCACGTTTACAGAAATCGTCCTCGTATTATCAGAGCAAGTTCCGCTGACCACATAAGCCGCTTTATTAGCACTGTTGATGAGGGGAGAAGAAGTAATAGCGACAGTTGGAATTGATGTGTCTTTTAGAACTGTTGTCGCCGCTTGGGTGGCATTGCCCCCAACTGAATTATCATGATCAGCAGTGATACTAATTGATGCCCCATCTGCAACTGCAGTTACATTCAGAGTGGCTGACCATGTAAGCGTTGTACAGATCGGACTTGCGGTGACGCCACCTACGTTGATTGATACGATTCTGGTATTTTCAGAACAGGTACCACTGATCACGTATGCCGCTTTGTTGGTATTATTGACGGCCGGAGATGAAGTGATTGCAACAGTTGGAAGACCTGTGTTTTTAACTACGGTTGTGGAGGCTTGAGTGGCAGAGTTTGCGGCCGCATCTGTGTGATTGGCAGTGATGGCGATGGAAGCTGCATCAGCGACTCCGGAAACATTCAGCGTGGCTGACCAGGCAAGAGTTGTACAAGTTGGAGTTGCGGTAACTCCGCCGACACTTACAGAAACTGTTCTTGTATTTTCAGAACAAGTACCACTTATTGGATAAGCAGTATTATTGGAATTATTAATACCAGGTGAAGAGGTGATCGCAATTGTTGGGATCACGGTATCTTTCACAACACTTGTTGAAGATTGTGTTGCCGAGTTTGCGGCCGCGTCTGAGTGATCAGCAGTTATTGCGACAGAGGCACCGTCCCCAACAGCGGTGACATTTAGGGTCGCAGACCATGTCAGAGTTGTACAAGAGGGAGAGGCCGAAACTCCACCAACATTTATTGAAACAGTTCTGGTATTTTCAGAACATGTTCCGCTCACGACGTAAGCAGCTTTATTGGTATTATTAATCACTGGTGAAGAAGTGATCGACACAGTTGGAAGTGCAGTGTCTTTCAGAACAGTGTTAGAAGCCTGGGTCGCACTATTGCCGGAAACATCACTATGATTGGCCGTGATCGTGACTGAAGCACTATCTGAGACAATTGTTACGTCGAGAGTGGTTGACCAAGCAAGGGCCGTACAAGTAGGAGTCGCCGCTACACCGCCCACATTAATTGATACCACCATGGAATTTTCAGAGCATGTTCCGCTTACTACATAAGAAGTTTTATTGGCATTATTAATCACAGGAGAAGAAGTGATGGCCACAGTTGGATTTGAGGTGTCTTTGACAACAGTCGCAGAAGCCTGAGTCGCTGTATTCCCGGCAGCATCTGAATGGTTAGCGGTAATTGAAACAGACGCTCCATCAGCGACAGCGGTCACGTTAAGAGTTGCGGACCATGCGAGAGTCGTACAAACAGGAGTTGAGGTCACGCCACCAACACTTACAGAAACTGTTCTAGTATTTTCAGAACAAGTTCCGCTAATTACATAGGCTGCCTTATTGACGTTATTAATAAGAGGAGAGGAGGTAATGGCAACTGTCGGGTTAGAGGTATCTTTTAATACAGTTGTTGTTGCTTGGGTGGCGGTGTTTCCGCTGGCATCTGAATGATCTGCTGAGATAGTGACTGAAGCACTGTCGCTCACAGCTGTTACGTCGAGTGTTGCGGACCACGCAAGAGTTGTACATGTCGGAGTTGCGGTCACTCCACCTACGTTCACTGAAACTGATCTCGCATTTTCGGAACAAGTCCCACTGACTGTGTAGGCAGCTTTATTGCTATTATTAATAATCGGTGAGGCAGTGATGGCAACAGTTGGCAGAGATGTATCTTTCAATACAGTGGTGGAAGCCTGGATCGCAGAGTTGCCAACGGCATCTGAATGATTGGCCGAGATGGAAACAGAGGCACTATCGGCCACAGCGGTTACGTTAAGGGTTGCAGACCACGCTAGAGTCGTACAAGTTGGGGTTGAGGTCACGCCACCCACGTTCACTGATACTGATCTAGTGTTTTCAGAACAAGTTCCGCTGACTGTATAGGCTGATTTGTTGGCAGCATTAATCATGCCAGATGAGGTAATGGCGACTGTCGGAAGGGCCGTGTCTTTTAGAACCGTGGTTCCGGCCTGAACTACAGTATTTCCGGCAGCGTCAGTATGATCGGCAGTAATAAGTAAAGAAGCAGAATCAGGGTTTCCCGAAACATTGACTGTCACCGACCATGTGAGGAGTGTACATGTATTGGTGGCATTCACACTTCCAATATTAATTGTGACAGTCTGCCCTGTTTCCGAGCAAGTACCGCTGACGGTATAGGCATTTTTATTTGCGTTATTAATCAGTGGAGATGAAGTAATTGAAACGGTTGGATTCGAGGTATCTTTAGCCACTGTGGTCGAGGCCTGAGTTGCAGAGTTTCCGGCCGCATCTGTATGATTGGCAGTAATTGAAATTGAAGCGCTATCGGCCAGAACTGAAACATCTAAAGATGCAGACCAAGTTAAGGTCGTACAAGTTGGAGTCGCCGTAACACCACCTACGCTTACAGATACCGTTCTGGTATTTTCATTACATGTTCCGCTGATGGGATAGGCGGTTTTGTTATTATTATTAATTGCCGGAGCAGATGTAATGGCTACTGCTGGATTGATTGTATCTTTAACAACTGCGGCAGTGGCTTGAGTGGCCGAGTTCCCAGCTGTATCTGTGTGGTTAGCAGTTATCGAGACGGAAGCGCCATCAGCAAGGGCCGAAACGTTTAGTGTTGCAGACCAAGTAAGCGCTGAGCACAGAGGCGTAGCCGTCACTCCAGCAACACTTACAGAAACTGTCCTGGTGTTTTCAGAACAAGCACCACTCACTGGGTAAGCTGTTTTATTTAAATTATTGATGGATGGGGAAGATAAAATCGAAACAGTTGGAATCAGGATATCTTTTACTACTGAAGTCGTTGCTTGGATTGCCGCGTTTCCAATGGCATCGATGTGATCAGCAGAAATGGATACTGAAGCACCATCGGCAAGACCAGAGACATTGAGAGTTGCGGACCAGGCAAGAGCGCTACATGTAGGGGTGGCAGTTACGCCCCCTATGTTGATAGAAACTATTCTGGTATTTTCAGAACAAGTACCAGCAACTGGGTAAGCTGCTTTGTTTGAGTTATTAATCGAAGGAGCAGATGAAATCGTCACTGTCGGAAGAGCTGAACTCTTAACAACTGTGGTTGACGCTTGAGTGGCGGAATTTCCGGCAGCATCAGTGTGGTTGGCGGTTATAGGGATGGACCCCCCATCAGCGAGTGCTGTCACGTCTAAGGTTGCCGACCAGGTAAGAGTTGTACAAATTGGAGATGCTGTTACGCCGCCAACGCTTACTGAAACAGTTCTAGTATTTTCTGAGCATGTCCCGCTTACCGGATAAACAGCTTTGTTGGCATTACTAATCACCGGCGAGGATGTAATGGCTACTGTCGGGTTGGTTGTGTCTTTAAGGACTGTTATTCCCGCCTGGACCGCAGTATTTCCAACTGCATCAGTATGATCAGCAGTAACAAGCAAAGTTGCCGAATCAGGATTGCCGGAAACGTTTAGTGTCGCTGACCAAGTTAACAAACTACAAAGAGTTGAAGTGTTAGTACTTCCCACATTGACCGTGACATTTCTTCCTGTCTCTGAGCAGGTACCGCTGACAGTGTAGGCAGTTTTATTGGCATTATTTACCAGCGGTGAAGAAGAAATCGCAACGCTCGGGTTGGAGGTATCTTTAACAATAGTGGCCGTTGCTTGAGTGGCAGAGTTCCCTGCGGCATCACTTAGGTCGGCCGTGACTGCTACTGAAAGGCTGTCTGAGAGTGCGGAGACGTTGAGAGTCGCGGTCCAGGCGGAGCTAGTGCAAGTTGGCGTAGCGGTGATTCCTCCAACAATAACTGAAACAATCCTGGTATTTTCGTTACACGTTCCACTGACTACATAAGCCGCTTTGTTGGCATTATTAATTGCAGGCGAGGAAGTAATCGCCACGATTGGATTTGTGGCATCTTTAACAACTGTTCTTGAAGCATTCGAGCTATTGCCACCAGAATTGGTATGAGTCGCAGTAATCGAAACTGTAGCGCTATCTGCTACTGCCGATACGTTGAGAGTCGCAGTCCACGCAAGAGCGCTACAAGTGGGAGTAGAAGTCACTCCACCAACGTTTACTGTTACGGTCCTCGTGTTCTCGCTACAGGCCCCACTTACGGTATAAGCAGTTTTGTTTGAGCTATCAATCGCAGGGTAAGAGAGAATGGATATAGTTGGAAACTGAGTGGTTGTAGTGAGTGACATTTCATTACTGAGTACACTCGTGCCAGTTCCAATTGTGTTGTTGGCACGAACTGCAATGTAGTATGTCGTAGAGGCTGACAGACCAGTTAGTACAAATGGAGACGATCTGTTAAGAGATGTATTTGTGTAAATTCCTGGAGAGATACCATATCTAATATCGTAGGTAGTTGCACCGGTGGCACTTCCCCAAGTAAGGTTGGCGGAACTAAATGTCGCGACCGTTGCGCCGGTTAAGCTGAATGAACTTATTGGACGAATAGAAACTGGCGAAGAATCTGCTGAATCGAGACCATTGAAGCTTCTCACGGCATAGAAGTAAGTTGTTCCGTTGGAAACAGTTGGATCAACGTAGCTATTGGTTGCGACATTTGCATCAAGGAGTGAAAGAGGGCTCGCGCTCAAGCCCCGGTAAACTTTGTAGTTCGTTGCGCCCGCAACAGCACTCCAGGTTAAAGTAACCGATGATGGTGAGGCAGCCGCAATTAATCCAGTGGGAGCAGCTATCGCCGCAATGGGTGTGGCCGAAAGCTGATTGGATGAATACTGATTGCTCCCATTTCCAATCGCATTTTTTGCGACGACTTTAAAGTAATAAGGAACTCCACCTGTGAGGCCGCTCATAACTAAAGGGGATGACACATTCGTTGAAGTAAGATTCAAAGAACCAGAATTTGTGCCGTAACTAATATCGTAAGTTGTAGCACCTGTAGTTGCCGGCCAGTTAAGAGTCACTTGGGTTGGTGCTGGTCCAGCGACTACCGTCGTGAGATTAAAAGCGGAAATGGAGCGAGCAGATTGTGCTGATGACAAGATTGAATCAAAGCCATTGAAAGCTTTTAAAGCATAAAAGTAAGTCGTACCGTCAGTAGTTGTTGAGTCAGTGTAGTTACTTGAAGTGATTCCACTCGCCAATTCTGTGAGAGAACCCGCTGTTGTTCCTCGGAACACTTTATAAGAAGTTGCTCCACTTAAATCATTCCAATCTAAAGCGATTTGTCCGGGAGCTGCAGTGAGGGCAAGACCAGTTGGCGCAGCGAGGGGCCCGAAGGGTTGATGATTGATCTCGTTGTTACTTGTGGCACTTCCACTATTGCTGTTAACGGCAACGATTCTAACGTAATACCTTAATCCGTTGGTTAGGCCTGATAGGACATAGGGAGAAGTCACATTACTTATGGTGCTAGGGTAGTAGCCCGAACTCGTTCCGTACATCAAGTTGTAGGAAGTTGCATTATTAGAATTGTCCCAGCTAAGAGTAATAGTTTTGTCGCCTACGCTGGATGAAGTGATGTTAAAGGATCCCACGGATAAAACTGATCTAATGCTCGTTACTTTTTTAGAGCCAGCAGCGTTTGTTGCTTTGATGTCGAGGTAATAAATTGTATCAGGATCAAGACCCGTAATTTGACAGCTTTCCTGATTTCCAGAGCAACTAGGCACCGGAGTTGTAATTTCAGAGCTTGAAGTTCCGATGAAGAATTCATAGTTGTCGGCACGTGTTGAGGCCTGCCAAACTATTTCAACATTTCCGTTTGAAGCTTTGACTTGAGTGAACTGAAAAGCTGCAGGGGGGTCTAAAAGTGGAGTATGGTTATAGGCAACGACAGATCCACCGCTCGGATTAGTACAACCAGAGCTGATTACCATCAGCAGCATTGAAAAAATAAATAAAATCTTCGTCACAACTTAGCCCACCTTAAGGACAGCTTCATCGTTAATTTTATCTTAATACTTTCTCTATCGGCTTAATATTTAAGGATTTTTAATTCAAAATGAGTGACTGACCAGAAAACAATAACCTAGGAAATCGTGGGTAAACTCAACGTCGGAATTGGGGGCAGTTGTTGCCTGATAAATGCCTTTAATTTGGTAGAGGGCTCCGAAGGGACCAACCCACCCGAGGCGAGCATAGGCTTCACCGCCCACCCCAGCTTCAGTCGCAACATCCCCACCTTTGGCCGGAAAAATAGTGTAGGCCTTGGCGCCAAGTCCCCACAAAAGACCAATTCTTCTTCTTTGACCGAAGGAGAGATGAGCTCCAGATTGAATGAAACCTTTCTTCACGACTTCGAATTCTGTCGAAGTTTTTGCAAAGTAGAGTGGATGATCCTGTTGCATGAGAAAAAATCCCAATTTTCCAATTGGTGAAAATTTATTTATGAGTTCTAGTCCAAATTGGTTAAGGACTTGATCTTCGTTTGTGAGAGTTCCATAAGCTGGTTCATCAAAGCGAACAAAATGGACGCCGCCAAAAGCCTTTAGGGCGAATTTTGAACCTAATCTCAGAGTGTAAGCGCCAAGCCAGTAGGGATTTTGGGAACTGGTTAATTTTCCTTTTGAATTATTTGCTTTCTGAACACCTTTTAAAGTGTGAAATCCCAACCCGTATTCAAAAGAAAAATCATGACTTTCCAGATTGATATCTGCGATCGCTGAAAAAGAATAGAGGAGAAAAAATACCAACGCTTTCACTTGAAGATTGTAGCCCGGATCGTCTTAAGAATTATTAAAGGAAAATTATTCCAACAAAGTAAGCGAGTCAGATATTTCAAAAGTCTTGGCTTTGTTGAGTCTGTTCCAGATGCCAAGCCATTCATCAGTATTTTGGGATGAAACCCTCTTAATTAGTATCAAATCATGGCCATGCTGAGAAAAGCGTCTGAGATCCTGGTAGAGTTCTCGGCTAGCGATTCTCGGATCAGTGGAAATTTTCCACATGATGGGGGTCTTAATTGTTTGACTCAATTTGTTTTCAATGAGCGAGCGGGATTGATCCCAATTAAAATTTTCTCCCACAATAACCAGGGGAATATTCGGCATGTAGTGGTGTTTGAGTTGCCCAGGCGCCACGGGGCTTTCTGCGTATTCGACTGAGGCCTTAATGTTGTTATCGTCCAAAATCTTTTGCAGCGTCTGGGCAGTGTAGTGACCTGGCCGATAAATGAGAACTTTCCACTGGTCCTGATTTTTTTCAATGCCAACAACCGTTGATTCAATTCCAACTTCGCAGGCACCACCATCAAGAATGGAAACATCGTCGCCAAACTCTTCAAAGACGTGATCCGCCTGACTTGGGGATGTTTTCCCAAACTTGTTAGCACTTGGTGCTGCCAGGCCTCCATCAATGCTTGCGAGGAGTTTGAGTGTCATCTCATGCCTTGGACAGCGAAGGCCTACAGAGTCAAGGCCTGCAGTTATTAGTGAGTTAATGGATTCATGTTTTTTTGCAATGAGAGTCAAAGGGCCAGGCCAACAGGCACTGGCAAGTACGTTGTGAACAATGGTCCAGTCGGTGGTTAGATTTTTGGCCTTCTCAATTGAGTCTATGTGAACAATAAGTGGGTCAAAGAAGGGTCGCTCTTTAGTTGAGAAAATTTTTCGAAGTCCCTCTTCGGAGTAGATCCATCCTGCCAGACCATAGACTGTTTCTGTGGGAATCGCTACCACTTCACCCTTTAAAAGGAGTTCTCTCGCCTGATTGATGTTTACAGTTTTCAATTCTACTCACTTACAATGCTGGCCGGCTGTCTTGATCCTACCGAACGTTTGTAGTTATCAATAACCCCCAGACCTCGGAATTGTCCAGAAGAAAAGCTGGTTAGGAACTGACCATTTTGAGGAGTTGTCGCCCTGATCTGACCATGAATGAAAGTATTTTCCTCTCCAAAAAGTACCGTTAGGTCGGACAGACTTTCTGAGCGCTTATAATACTTAGTCAGGAAGCTTTTGAATTTTGCCAGCGATGGCTTAAGCGCATTTTGAAAATAATCGATTTTAAATGCCAGAAAAGGGGCGCCAATATTTTTGACACACAATTCTGAGCCTACCTGCATTCGCTCAAGGAATTTATTGCGTTTACTTACGTTCTTCCAGTCATTGATGCGATTTGATCCGCACACTCGGGCAATGTTTTCAAAAATTGTATCGTCTGAGAGTTTGAGTAAATATTCAAATCCAGCTTTTTCGACACGAAGATTTGATTCAACCAACATCGGGCCTTTTAGTTGGTCCTGACGAATGATGGTTTTATAATCCTTGGGGAGAGTCGTAAAAGAATCCACAAACCAAATCATGTCGTTCTTAAACTTCTTATCAATCCAGCGGTCTGTTCTGGCAGCTTCATAACTTTGGTTCATCACAAAAGAAAATTGCTCGCTGCTTTCAACCCTTGAGATGTTGAGGTCAGCCGCCTGAGGGTGAGTGGCCTCATACTCCATATTCACCTGACGGTTGTAGAGTGCCGCATTTTTAGTTCCCATAGGAAGTTTAAAAATCTTATAGATAACGGCAGAAAAAAGGCGACTGAAAATATTTTGCACCACTCGCATGTTCTGGGCGTAGCTTTTAAAGAACACCTTCACCGTATTGTCTTTAATTACTCGAACTTGTTCTGTCTTACTTTTAGCGAGACGCCCCCAGACGAGGAGGCTTCCTCTTTGTGCAAGAGCCGAAGATTCATTTTCATCCAGTTCCACTACGTAAGGCTCAAGAGATCCAACCTGACCGTAGCCGTGAATAATACTTTTGAGTTCGCGGCCTTTGGTAGGGTCCTGCACCACATGCTGCCACTCGGGTGCACTCATTCCAAGAGTAAATTCTTTGGCCGATGCATATTCATATGAAAGGTCATAGCTCATGATGGTGAGTTTCAGAATTTTTAAAAATTCGGCCTGCAAGGTCACGTTGACTTGGACACTGGCAGATTTCTTGGCCTTGGCCGTAAGGCGAATTTTTTCAGCGGTGGCGTCCTCAACATTTGCGTTTTGAATGGAGACCATATTTTGGTATGAGAATTGGGCCAGCACCCCGCCTGCAACCGAGAACCCGTAATAGGGTGGACTTGAAATCATCCCTCCAGCACTGGCCGTCCAGTTATCTTCGCGCTTAATAATTTCTTCATGCCCCATACCGCCGATGCCGGTGGTATTAAATTTTAAAAAAGGAAGGAACAATTTTGAAAAGTCTGCACGCAGACCTTCGTTGTAAGAATTAGCGTAATGGTAATATGTATAAACGCGTTTAAAAGTGATTCCTGCAAAGGCACCAATCTCCATATCTGTCATAGCTGTGAGGCCAGCAGCGTTGGAGCGCTCCAGAAAAGTCGTAGCTTCAATATCAAAAGTGAAAGTATCCTGAATAAGCCAGTTGCTTCCGAATAAATTTGGTGTCACTTGACGGTCGGCCCATACGTGCACAACACCGTAAGGTTTTTGCCAGCTGAATCCCGAAAAATTCTCAGTCCCCATGTTGAACTGACGATTGAGAAAATCAAGATTGGTGACTTCCCTGACTCCTATTTCACGGTGAGAAGCTTCAAGGTGGGCACGGATCTGTTCGTAAAGCAGGGACTCTTCTCCATCAGTAGGAAAAGGATTATTAAAATCACCAGCACCTGAATTTGCACCTAAAAGGTTCACTCGGATTTTTTGCGTAAATTCGTCGTTCCTCGAGTCTGAGGGAGCACTCATCGATTTGCTCGCTCGCTGGACACTTTTCAATTTGGGCTGATTAAGATATTGTTCAAACTGAGGATTTAATTTGATGTAGGTGAAGTCTGAAGCCTGAGCTTCAAACACAAATACACTAAGAATAAGCATCCATACTTGGATCATAAGGGACTCCCGTAGCCTTCATTGGCGGGTTGCCTTTACTGGATCGGCTGCTCTCCTCGGAAAACTTAATCTCGCCCCTTGGGCTTAACTCTTTGATATCTCTTCTGATGGCTCTTATTACAGGGAGTTATTCAGGGAGAGAAAATTATGGAAAATTGAAAAAGTATGGATAATCAGCAGCTTCAAAAATTTATCGATTTACTGGACCAAAGCTATCAGTGGCCTGATTACTATGAATTCAAATTCATCGTCAGCCTGGACGTGAGGTTGGAGGCGCTGGATAAGCTCCACGGCTTTACCATCACAGAGACACCGTCTAAAAAAGGCAATTATATTTCAATTAATGCGCGTAAGTTGATTAAAACCTCTCAAGAAGTTTTAGATGTTTACGAACTGATGAGTACTACTAAAGGTATTATCAGTCTCTAAGGGTATCAAATGAAGTACAAGACAGCTCTGGTATTGGCCGGTGGGGCCTTCGGGACCTCAATCGGATTTGTTCTGACTCAAAATTTCCAGAAAGTTATCATCAAAGTTAGATCTCAAGAGATTTGTGATGAAATCAACCGTGGAGAGAATACCACTTATCTTCCAGGCCAGAAGCTTCCTTCTTCACTTAAAGCCGCCATGACTTGGGATGAAGTAGAAAAACTGAAGGAAGGGGATATCGAGCTGATGGTTTCTGGGCTTCCGATGTCGGCGATTGACGATTTCTGCCAAACAAATCTTTTAGAATTAAAAAAAATATTAGGTCAGGGAATTCCCATGGTCAGTCTGGCCAAAGGGATTGACCACGAAACACTTAAGCTTCCAGATGAAATATACAAAACCTACTTTGAAGAATATAGAAAACAGCTGATGTATTTATCAGGACCCTCATTTGCCAAAGAAATTCTGGATAAACAAATTACAATCGTCTCCCTCGGGGGTGAGGACAAAGAATACCTCCTCAATGCTTGTGACATGTTAGGGACTCCTTTTTTTAAAGCACTCCCCACCACCGATGTGAAAGGTGTTCTTCTTGGTGGCTCACTTAAAAACGTGATCGCTATTGCGGGCGGAATCATGGAAGGCCTGGGTTATAATCACAACACTCGAGCCGCTCTTATCACTCGAGGCATTGTTGAGATGTTGCGCTTTGGAAGTTTTTTTGGTGCAAGACCGGGAACATTTTATGGTCCATCTGGAATGGGGGACTTGATTCTCACCACAACTGGTGAACTTTCAAGAAACAAATCTTTTGGGATTGAGATTGCCAAGGGCAGAAAACCCGAAGACATCATTCGAGCTTCAAAGTCTGTCGTAGAAGGCTATAAAACAGCTAAAGCCGCTCACCTGTTAGCTGACAGAAAACACATCAGTGCCAGGATTTTTACTGGAATTTATAATGTCCTCTATGAAGGGCATGATCCTAAGGAAGTCATTCAGGCACTAATGATGCTTCCTCCGAAGTTCGAAGACGACTAAGTCTTTACTCCAGGAACTTTTTAATTTCACCTACGCTAATGGTTTCACCCAGAAAGACCACCTCTCCGTTCATTTTTTGAACAAAGTAAGCCGGAACACCTACGGCCCCATAACGTTTTAGGTATTGAGTGATATTATCGTCGCGTTTGGTCCAGTCGGCCCTGAGTAAAGTCACGCTGTGTTTCTTGGCCAGATCCTCAAAGGCATCAGTTTCTAAAACTAATTTTTTATTCACTTTGCAAGTAAGACACCATTCTGCAGTAAAATCCATGAAAACGAGTTTGCCTTTTTCATCTGCAAGTCTCGCTTCTGACCACTTTTTCCAAGGACCTTCTTTAGGAGTGACGGTTGCTGTCTCTGGTTTTAGTTCAATATTCGTTAAGAAGAAAACAGTTTGAGTTAGTGGGACAAGAAAAACGGCGGCAAGAATAATTTTATTCTTTGAGATCTTCTTCATAAAGAAAAAAGCGAAGAACCACATGGCGAAAATCAGATTGATTCTCCAACTGAGGACATCAAAATTCACCAGTCCTACAAAAACGTCATAGAGCCAAATCACTGTTGCGAGGAGCGAGAGGCCTAGAAAATATTTAAGTTTCTCCATCCACGCGCCTGGCTTGGGAAAAAGATGAAGGCTTTTTGGAATAATCGCAGTCAATAAGAATGGGAAGGCCAGCCCTAGACCGATAAAAAAGAATACAAGGAAAATGGTGGAGGTGTTAGTGGTGAAGGCAAAAGTCAGAGCTGTTCCTAAAAATGGTGCCGAACACGGTGTCGAGAGAACAGTTGTGAGAACTCCGCCAAAAAAATCGCCAACGATACCATCTTCAGTTTTGGCGTTGCCCAGTTTTGAGCCACCAGGGGTAACGAATTCAAATAACCCAAAAAGATTCAGGCTTAGTACGAAGAGTATAAGCATCATGGAAAAAATGAAAACCGGTGATTGAAGCTGAAATCCCCATCCAACTTCTTCTCCAGTTGCTTTAAGGACTACGATGATACCGGCAAATGCCATAAAAGTAGCAATCACTCCTGCAGTGTAACTGAGGTTGTGTCTCAGTAGCTGTTTCTTCGAGTAATTTTGATGACTGATAAGACCGAAGAGCTTCAGGGATATCACGGGCAGCACACATGGCATGAGATTCAAAATCAATCCACCCAGGAAGGCAAACAGGAGATACTGAAAGAGATTCATGTCTTGGGCCGCGGATTCAGTCGAAACGGAAGAGTTTTTTTTTCCGTCTAATGGAGAAAGATTTTTATAAAACTGATCCAGAGATGGAGTGGCCAGAGAAAAATCTTTGATCTTGAGTATGACCTTTTGGATTTTGGTTGATCCAGGTGCATTTAGTAAAAAAGGAAGTTCATAGGTTTGGGGGAAACTTCCACTGGCCGGAAGTGGAACTACAGGTTCTTGGTATTCCCCGTCCCACTCAATTTCAGTTTTGCCGTACAGAGTATCCCCATCTTTAAAAAGGGATTCCCTTTTATACCCAAATGGAGCATGTGGAAAAGCTGTCATGAGATATAGTTTTCTGGGAAGCTCAGTATTTTTGATGCCTTTGATTGAGTAGTGGAGAGTGAGAAGGTTTTGGTCTTTCACACGCGTCAGGTAATACTCAAAGTTCGAAGGAAGGGCCGCATCCAATGGAAGCGCATCAAACGCAGCTGAAAGTTCACTCTCTGGGAAGGGCTTAGTATTTCGATTTGCAACAAAACTCTGGTCGCTATTTAATTGAAGTTTTGCTTCACCTGGAATGCAGATATCCTTACAGATGAGGACAGTAATATGGGCATCAATCTGTCCTTTCACATCTTCAAAGAAAAAATGCTGAATGCCTTCATAACCAATGGTCAGAATATCTCCAGCTTCAAGATGTTTTTCCGGAGCAGGCCATTCATAAGATTTTAGTGTCAGTGGCTTTTTGTCTGCCGATGAAAATTTAAATAATGAAGCGATCCCAGCATCTCCCGGATTTTTCCAGTACGTATGCCACCCTTTATCATGGTTAATTGAGACAACTAATTTATTATTAAAACGCTGAAGGGAAACAGTGGCATTTTCCTCAGCGGCAAATAGAGAAAATGAGGTTAACATGAGACAGAACAACAACTTCAGCATACTGATCCTTACGGGGGAGTGAAAATGAGTTTTCCGTCTAAAATTATATGCCTGACAGAGGAAACCGTCGAGACTCTCTATCTACTAGGTCGATCTGACCTAATCCAGGGAGTCAGTAAGTATGTTGAGCGCCCTCCGGAGGCCAAATCGAATCACCCCATAGTCAGTCAATTCGTTCGCTCGGATATTGAACAGATCGTTGGGATGAAGCCTGATCTAGTCATCGGGTTCTCGGACATTCAGAAAGATATCGCCCGGGAGCTCGTGGGAAGAGGTCTCAATGTTTACATCAGCAATCAGCGCTCTCTACAGGAGATTTTGGACCAGATACTTTTATTGGGGCGCTTGATTGGGGAAGAATCCAAAGCAACTGAGCTAGTGCATAATTTCTCACAGAAACTTGAAAGCTTCAGGGTGAAAGTGCAGTCTAGACCGAGAGTGAAAGTGTATTTTGAAGAGTGGGATCAGCCGCGGCTAAGTGCCATCCAGTGGGTATCGGAATTAATCGAGGCTTCTGGTGGGGAGAATATTTTTAAACACAAAACAGGTAGTCTGGCGTCCGACAGGGCGGTGACTGATGAAGAAATTGTGGCCCTGAATCCAGACCTAATTATCGGCTGCTGGTGTGGAAAAAAAGTAAACGTAGAGTCATTCAAGCTTAGAGCGAATTACCATCAAATAAAGGCAATCCAAAACAATCAAGTCATTGAGGTCGATCCCGCCGTTTTCCTGCAGCCGGGGCCGGCACTGTTTATTGACGGTTTGAGTCAGATGTTTGGGCTCATAGAAAAAATCTCAGTCAGCCTTGACGAGTAAAAAAAACAGGTCATATTTGTTCTTATGAAACGAATGTACATCACTCTTTCGGTCATTTTTATTGCCATTGTTTGGGCCTTTGGGGCCCTTAGCCAAATGACGGACCCGCAGGCCCAGCAACAGCCTTTTGATCGCATGAAGCGGCGGATGGAGCTTAGAGAAGAAATGCATCGAAGGATCCGGGAAAAACTTCTCACAGGTAGAGGGGACGATCAGAATCTCTTCAAAGATCTTGAACAGGAATTTGAGGACACGATGTCTGATTCGTTTTCAGGGCTTGAGCCAAGCTATAAATCAGAATGGATTGAGGATAAAAATGGCAGAACTTTGGTTATTACACCGAAGGATCCTAATCAGAAAATTAATATTGATGTAAACGCTTCAGTCATAACCATCAAAGGGGAGAGTCAGGAGAAAACGGCTACCACTTCCATGGTGTCGGCTTTCTCAAATACTTTTCCAGTGCCTGATGATTGTGATGGAACAAAAGTGAAGATGAACTCCAAAGATGGCAAACTTCTCGTGGAGTTGCCTTATAAGAAACTAAAATCTAATCAACGCACGCCCATCTCACCAATTCCAGGTGAGGTTGAGATTTAATTTCTTTGAAGACTGCGGGCCATTTGCAATATCTGGGAGCGAAGATTACTCATCATCGTTCCTTTTGTTGTTGAGAAAGGTGGAAGGTTAAACAAGTTATTAGCAGTATTGATATCAAACCCAGCAACAATTCCAGCTACAATCATCGTCTCATTAGGGCCAACTTCCTTGGCGTAAACAACAGAATAATTTCGATACATCAGCTGTGAAAAGTTAGTCATATCCAAAATAAGAAACTTTTCTGAACCCGTTCCTTTAAATCCAGCAGACTCGTCTTTAAAATAATTTGAGAGTTGAGTGCCCAGTGAACTGGCCGTGACTTCTTTTAGCTTAAGTTCAAAACTAACTTTAAATGGAATATTATAGGCCTTCACTTTGTTTGCTACAGACCATGTGTCTGCTGTCTTTTGCCTGATGCTGACTGAGTTTAGCATGGAGGAAATATAAGCCGCATTATTCATTCTCTCAAAAGAGAAGCTGGCCAATGGTTTTTTCACAATGAAAGCTATCTTGGAGATAATCATTTGATTGTTATTCGGATGAAGAGCATTGATGCGCGGACTATCCATCAGGCTCAATTCTTTTTTTCTGAAATCCTGAGGGGTGATCCACTCAAATCCCACCTGGACAGTTCCGTCTTGGATGACTCCTGGACTAACGGTAAATTCAACATTCTTTTCTTCCGTTTGAGCGTACGCCAGAGCGCCGAGCACAAGTGAAAGTAGAAGCACTAGCAGATGAATTGCCTTCATTGGATGTCCTTATATATTAAATCTTTGGCGAATTTACCCCCCATTAGAGAATTCTTCATTAGACATTTCCTTAATGTGTAAGAATTTTACTGCGTCTAAGTGATTGAATTCTATTGGGAATAAGTTCCTTTCGTTTTTCCTCATGATTCAACCGATAAGTCCGATAGGGATTGTGTGCGTAAAACCCCATTCTGGAGGCCTTTATGGCAAAGACATTAGCGCTTTTCTTCGTTCTTGGTTTAATGGTTAGTTGTGCTTCTCACCACAATGAGAGAGGTATTTCTTCTGTTGATCAGGCCGAAAAAGAAGCAGGATATCGTTACGAAAGAGGATCAATGTACCGTTAATCGGCGCACTTTATCTAAAAGCGTTTAAAAGATTCCAAAGCAAGAGAGGACCTAAAAAGCCTCTCTTTCTTATTTGTGCTTAAGGTTTCTTCTGCCAATCAGGAATGTCTGAAACTTCTTCCAGCACTCGTTTATAGGAATCAAGGCGGGAGAGGATAAGCTGAGATTCTTTTACTTCCGGGTCGAGCTTCTGAAAAAAACAACCCTTATTATTTTCTTCGTGGTTACAACTCACAAATTTACATTTGGTTGCAAATTCCTGAACGTCTGAAAAACTCTGGATAAGTTCCTCTTTCGTGAGATCACTCAAGCTCATGGAGCGGATTCCGGGAGAGTCAATAAGTGCAAAGTGCTCCCCATCAATAAGTTCCGCCCAGGTTGTTGTATGAGATCCTTTGTTCGCGCGATTTGTTTCACCACTCAGAAGCTGGATTTTACCAAGTGAAAGTTCTGTAATGAGGCGACTTTTACCTACACCAGACTGACCTACCAGAATTGCTGTTTTACCTTTGAGTTTTTCAAAGAGTTCATGAAAGCCCTGAGACAAGACACGAGGTTTATATTCGCCATTGGTGGCCGAAACCTCAAAGCACTCAACATCAAGCCACTTAAGCCTTTCAGCTTCAAAGGCGACATCAAACTCCGAGCCATCATAGAGATCCATTTTATTAAAAATGACGTAAGAGGGAATGTTCCAGTAATCTGAGCGAACCAGGTAGCGATCAATCAGACCACGTTTATAGGCCGGAGTGCCCGCACTGGTAACTACCAAGAGCACATCAATGTTACTGGCGATGACATTTTTTTTCTGGACCCGTGGCATATTTCTGAAGATGAAATTCTTTCGTTCGATGACTTTTTCAATCACCCATTCCTGACCTTGAACCGGGGGAGGGATAAGTTCCACCCAGTCACCCACTACAATATGGTCTTCTTTAAGCAGGGTCGCCAGGGCAGTGGCCGTAACCAGTTCCTTATTGTCTGAACGCTGACAGTCAAAATGTCGTTTGGAGGATCGAAAAATGCGTGCTCGGATAGTCATATATGCTTAGATCCTAGCATAAAAGGTGAGTCCCTGATTGACAAGATTTGAACCGGTCGTTAAAGTTGTGCCCTAAATGCTCTGAATCTTAAACTCCTTGGAATCAATGGATTTTTTCGTTTTCTCGGCACAATGCGCACCGGTAGCTCAGCTGGATAGAGCAACCGATTTCTAATCGGTAGGTCATAGGTTCGAATCCTATCCAGTGCGCCATTTAAAAAAGCCCCAAGTTATTGGGGCTTTTTTTTGTCCAAAAAATTACGGAAATTGTCGAACGATGATTGGTTTCTTAGGTTTGACTGGCAATTTTCTCGGAATCTTTATTCCCGAAATCGTAACTGAGCAGGCAGCTTCCGCATTTTCAAAAATCACTTCTTCAATTGGTCCTTCCGGAAACCCTTCCCCCATATAGTTTCTAACAGTAACGGTTACAGAATAAGAGCAATTTTTAGTCGCTGATGAAGAGTGATTCATTGAGACCCTAGCAGAAACATTCATGTACTCTGGACACCCGCCATTGCCAGGATCATTTGTGAAAGTTCTCTGAAAGCCAGATGCAGAAAGGTCAGAGACATTTGATAACGAAAGATCGTTGAAACTTACTCCGTGAGCGATTAATTGATTTTTGGTATAGTTGTTATCAACTTCAATTGAGCAGGCCAAAGAGTTAACTGCTCCTAACAGAATGATAAAAAATAAGCCGATTTTTGAATTCAAATTTTTCATATGACCCCTTCTTGGTTGCCTCTTAATTTGACTATAGCGAAGGCACTTTGCTTGTGAAGGGGTGAAATTCAAACAAAAAATCTTACTTTGCTAGAGCCAAAAAGAAACTAGAAGGTCTATATTTGCACCGCAAGCCGCGTCGTATAGGGGCGGCTCCCTCTCTCGAAGGGCTTTGAAAAGTAACGTGCTAGGATTGTTTAATTAGTTTGAAGCCTTGTCCTAAAACAAGCTTCACTTTTAACGTGTTCCCGGCGACTTCATGTAGCTTTTGTTTCAGTCCCCAAATATGATGCTGAATTGTAGTGTTAAAAAAGAGCCCTTGAGCTTCTAGATCGGCGCGTATCATATCCCTGCCAACGACTTGACCTGTTTTTCTGGCCAGTGAGATGAGAATTGCCATTTCCATCATCCCAAGATGAAGAATGCAGTCCTTTATTGTGACCAGTTTTTTGATAACATCTATTTTTAAATCGCCATACATAATGAATTTCTCGGACAGACTTTTTTTCTTGAGAAAGAGCTCATTCATTTTTTGTTTCAATAGAAGAAACTCAACCGGCTTAGGGACGCTCGACCATCCCTCTCTTTGATCACCAATCAGCAAAACAGGGACATCAATATTCTGATCAATCAAGAGCATGTTAATTTTTCAGTTTCCGATTATCGAAAGAGCCTCGCGTAAATTTTTTGTGGCGACGGTTGAAAAACCATTTATGGTCAAAGTCACACTAAGCATTCTTTCAAGAAGTAAATCGTTTGATGCCACTAATATTTTTATCATCAATTCCCCTTTGTTGGTCATTTGATTGTGAGCGAAGATCAAAGTTTTATAAAGATGGTCATATTGATTCGTAAAAAGGAGTCCATACTTCTTCCATGATTAAGAAAAAAACAAAGAGAGGATGGAGTATGAGGGGCAGTATTAATGTGAGGCTCCCGTAGGAGCCTCGTTTAAGAAACTTTTTTACGCACTTCTTCTTTTACATCCTCAGTCACTTTTACAAATTTAGAAGCAATCTTTTGTAACTTTTCTTGAGCCTCTTCTTTTTTTATTCCATATCTCTGTTGGATAATACCCGCCAGAGACGTTAGGTTTCCTGACGCTTGATCCACCTCGTTTTCTGTTAGTTTGCCCCATTGAGTTCTAATCTCGCCTTTGATTTCAGTCCATTTACCTTTGAGGGTTTGTTCGTTGAACATGATGAGTCTCCTTGTTGTTGCTAGCCTATACATACAACGTGCATATCTAAGGCCAATAAATGATGCCTCCACACAGTTGGCACGAAGCTTGCTCCTTACTGATCTGAATTTAAAGCAGGAGGTTATATGAAAAATTGTACACTATTCTTAATTATGACATTACTGATGGCCGGGAATTTAAATGCGTCAGGTGACATGAAAACATCAGAAGAAAACGCTAAACAAAATATGGAAGAAGCAGTTCAAGATACAAAACGGGGGACTAAGGAAGTCGGTCGTGATGCAAAAGAAGCTGCTTGTCCTATTGTGAATGGGAAGGTCGACTGCGCATTTCAAAAAGGTAAACACAGCATTGAACGTGGAGCCGATGAAGTAGAAGATGCAATTGACTAGCGTACTGAGAAGTTACTCAGTTCTTTTCTGCATGGATGATGAACTTATTATAAAAAAGTGGAACACTCTCACTTAAGACTTCATCGATGTACATTTTGAAAAACTGTCTTGAACTAAACTCGCTGCCAAAAAGTTTTATGTAGAATTCGAGTGAGTTCTCAAATCTTCCTTTCCATTGTTGCGCCTCAAGCTTACGGCCTTCCCCTTGAAAATCCATCACCTCTGTTCTCCAGGTAATATTGGAAAATCCGACACTTTTTAGTATCGAAGGGATAATACGTGCTACGTTGAGGTCGCCATCAAATGCAGCCTTTACCATTTGCATCCTCTTTAATAATTCCTTATTTTGAGTTCCTAAATTCAGAAACAGCCCATCCGGATCAATGATACAGACTTTTCCTCCATGGGACAGCGCCTGATAAAAATGGGAAAATGCCTTCACTAGCTTCTCCTCATTTAAATGGTGAGCTACTAATCTATTAAAGATAAAGTCGTACTTCTCATCAAAAGGATTATTGACGAAATCTTGTTGGAAAAAAGTTGTCTGTAGTAATTTTTGATTTTTTTTAGCGTATTCAAGGGACGGTATACTTAAATCGCATCCTGATATTAAGGTTTGAGGATATTTGGATTCAATAAATCGGCAAAGGACTCCAGACCCGCAGCCAGCATCGAGGACCTTTGACCCGTTCTTGAGTTGGATATCTTTTAATTCATGATCGAGCGAGAATTGGTCCATTGTCGTTTGTTCATCCAGTCGTCTCGCTTCATTATTTCCTTGTAAAATATAGCTCATTTTTACCACCTTGTTGTCCTGTTATCGGTCGGGAGTGCTTGTCAATAAAGGTTTTTTTATTTTAATTCTATTGCTTTATATCTTGGCAAATATTCCGATATGAACCTTGCCCAAGGAGGTGCCGGATGACAATTGATAAGTTACTGCGCGAGAAATACCGTATGGTTTTGATAAGATCCCCTCACGAAATCATGCATGATCATTTCACTAGCGAGCTATTCCCCAAAGTTATAAATCTTAAAACAACTGGTTACCAAAAAGAATATGGTGAGTTTGTCTTACCCTTCGATAGTTCCGATTTTGTAGCTTCACACCTATTGCTCACGGAAATTATGACCGATGGGTCCCTGAGTCCTGTTTTAGGGTTTAAATCTGTGACTTTAAAAAGGTGTGATGATTATAAAATTCCGTTCCCCGTTCTGGGTATGGTGGAGGGCACAACTCCTAATCCGGAGTATAGAAAAAGTTTTTTGAAAATAATGAACAAATATAGGGAAGAAGGTAGGAGTGATCAATTGGCCTATAACGGATCCTTCACAATACTTCCACAGCTGAGAGAAAATAAAATACTCATGAAGTCTTTATCGACGACATTTAACGTTCATAAAAAAAAGGCTGAGCTGGGCTGGAATTTCATTGATGGCGGGAATGGTATTCTTGAGGCCTATAACTGCAAAGTTTTATGCGGATCAAGCTTTATTCCAATGGAGTTAATTGATATTAAAGCAAAAAGCCAGGAGCCCTCTAGTAAGTTCAAAGATATGTGGGACTCAAAGGTGACCTTAGATCGGGAGTCGATTGAGAAAATTTCAATTGAAAAAATTAAAAAGGCGGCTTGAATTAGTGGTAGTTTAAATTGTGGAGATGATTTTTGGGAAAGTACGATATTTCGTATAGATCATGGTCATCTCCATTTGAAAAACTTCGAATCTGGTCACAGTGAACAACAAAATCTCCAAACAATGTTGGCAATCCCTGCAGAAAGCCTTTTCTCAAATGTTCCATGGGACGTGACATTAGTGTTTGGGCATCAAACGTCTCAATCAACTGCTTATTAGGGCGGCCTGAAATGCAAATATAATTTGTGCTACTTTCTTCGATCTGCCAGCGGTAGTTCTTCTCAACATGGTCTGGTGCAAATTGTTCAAAGAACCATTCAAACATGTCTCTATTGGTCCTCAGGTCCTTCAAGGTTTTGGTTAAAATAGTATTGGGGGCCAAGAGTGAAGTGGAATTGGCACCCATTGCTTCAACGGCTTTAGGCCCTTGAAAGTCATATAGGTAATGGGTAAGGTCTGTAGAAAGTAGAATGTTATTTTTAAGAGAATGATCGACAAACTGGCTTCTTCTTAACTGATGCCGCTGCATCACTAATTCCTGATAGCGTCTCCCAAAAATCTTCTCAATGTAGTCGAGCATGTAGGCGCCGGTAAAACGAGAACTCAGAGGTGCAAAGCGAGTATATTTTTCTGGTAACATGTCATGGGAATGGAATTGCGCATAAATGACGTTAAAATCAACTTTTTTTGCCACAACACTATCGAGGGTTACATTTAATGCATTAAATATTGAGAGTAGGGAAGTAACTGGTAGCTTTGAAGCTTGAGAATGGTTTTTTATACCCAGAGAATCCATAAGCTCAACGAACTTCGAGCCTAATAATACCCTAGAAAAAGAGAAAAAGAAATCGATGTTCTTATTAATTTCAGTTCTAGTGAGGTCATTCATTTAGACTGCGACTTTTATAAAGATTTGATCTTTTTCAATTTTGGTTTCAAATTGATATTGCTGGCCAGTAATGGTGTTCAGGATTTCCTGTAGGGAATCAGTTTTGGTGCCCAAGAAATGGCGAAATTCATCAAATGAGAAATGCTCAAGTGCCTCACCCGTCGGACTTATAGAGAAGGTTGAAACTTCATCTTCAGAAACTAATTTTCCGGTAAATACTCTGTGGTAATAAGGTTGGTTATCAAACAGAGACTTGATTAGAGAAAATCTTTTTTGTTTCTTCCCATAATCGTTTTGGAGTATGCCATGGTTCTCTAGAATGGCGGAATACTTCTTGGAGGACTTGATTAAGTCAAAATTGTTCTTGTTACACCATTTAATTAAATCATTAAGAAAATTAAGCGAGAGTTGAAAGTCGTACACGTAAAACATCTCCGGAACGACCTTGGCTTCCTTAAGAAATTCTGACCATATCTCTTCACCCAGCTCCGTAATGATACAATGTTTGTATGGAATCAATTCTCTGATTTTGAGCAGGAAATCTACTCGGTAGCGCATGGGGAGAGTAAAACTAGAATCAGCATGTAGGTGGTTTTTGTATTTTTTCATTCCATCGATATAGCCTAGGTCCAGAGTTGCGTGAGCATCAAAACCGGCAAATTGGCAAAAGTTGTACCAGTCACTGGCACTTGGCTCTAAATGCATAGACTCGTATTTAGAAATCCCACTTTGCGATATTCCTAATGCCTTGGAGAGTTCTTTCTGCGATAAGCCTAAAAGAAGTCTTCCCGCCTTCCAAACCTGAGAGATTTTTTTTAGCTCTAGTTTTTGATTATTTATCGGACTAAATTGATGGCAAAATTTAATTAGGAGCTGATTAAAATCTACTGCATTTTCGATGTGCATATTGTGTGGCGAAGGTATTTCTTGAACAGTATTAATGTGTGCTTTTATGAATTCACCATTGATTAACGTGTCATGAGTCCCAATAAGATAAGTTTTTAGTCCCTTGTAGGTTCTAAGCAGCTCACATTCATCTTGGTATTTTCCTTCGCCAAAACTTTTTGCCATAGATTCTCTGAAGTTACTATCTGTCTTCTGGAGCTCCGAGATGTCTAAATCTGTAATGATGCGGTTTTTATAAAAAGACTTTATAAGATTTGTCACTTCTTGATATGAGAGATCATTTTTAAACAGAAGTCCGAGGTCTTTGTGAGGGAGGAACGCATTCATATCCAAAGGTTTTTTTAAAGGAGGTGCTCCAAAAAGAAAAAGCCCCAAGGGGGTTAGCTGACTTAAAGCTTGAACTGCTATATGTCCACCGAGTGAATGCCCAACCAGAATATATTTATTCACTTTAAGTCTTGCGATTAGATCTTTCAGAACGTTGACGAATAAATTCATGTCATAGTTTGCAGCAGGTGAAGATAGCCCATGTCCGGGAAGGTCAAAGGCAATCAAACGAAAAACACTTAGTGATTCATCGGCCAGTTGGTGCCTGAAGGTTCTAAGGCTGTGTGAGTTTCCATGAATGAATATTAGTGCCAACTCAGACGAACTCTGATTATCGAAATAGTTAATTTCAAGACCCTGTGATGGGAATGTTGCCATGCAGACCTCTTTCATAAGTTGTTAATTTATAAGATAAAATACGATTATTCAATAATTCGTTTAGGAATAATGTTGATCATTTAAGGCTTCGTTATTACGATGATTTATGTTTAAAAATCTTAACAAGGGCAAGTCAATTGAGTGCAGGACGATTAGAATCTATTGTGGCCCATTCTGGCTTAGGTTTTTGGAACTTTAAACGAGATCACGATCATTATTTTTCTCCCCAGATATTTACTATCCTAGGCCTTGAATCTGATGAAGCGACCGTGGAGAATTTTGTTTCTAAAATATTCAAAGAAGACTTGGAAAATTTTCAAGACTCAGCTCTTGGTACATCGATCAATAAATGGACATTGCGTGGGCCAACCCTTCAAGAAACGGTGGAATTTAGAGTTGGTCTTGCAGGGCAAGTGAGACATGTTCGGTGCTCTGGATCCATAGATTGTGATGGTGATGGCGCTCCATTAAGTGTTTTGGGTTATCTTGAGGACGTAAGTTCAGCTAAGGAAAGAGAGACGCAAGATTTGTTGCATCTCTCAAAAATGGCTACCCTCGGGGAGATGACTTCGGCTATTGTGCACGAAATAAATAATCCCCTTTCAGTACTGACAAACTACTCTCTATTTCTGCAAAAAATTTCTCCTTCCAGTCCTGATTTGGAACTTTATAACCGTTGTGTTGAAGGGATATCTAAAAATTCTAAGAGAATTGCTGAAATCGTTCATTCAGTAAAATTCTTCACTGGTGGTGGCTCTTCACAGTATTTAGAAATTTCGAGTTTAAAGGCCATCTTGAAAGAGACATTTATTATTTGCCAGGAAAATATGAAGTGGAAGTCAGTTGCATTTGAATTTATATGTGATGAGGAAATAACATTAGAGTGCAAACCCATTCAGATTTCTCAAGTTTTAATTAATCTCATTTGTAATTCAGTGATGGCCATCAGTCATTCGGACGAAAAATGGATTAAAATCAACGTCTCCGTAGATAACGATGTCATTAAGATAGGAGTAATGGATAGTGGTAAAGGTATCTGTGACAGCATCGCCAAATCCATGACAAAGCCATATTTCACCACAAAAAAACGAGAAGATGGCACAGGCATTGGATTGACGATATGTAAGGCAATTGCTGAACGACATCATGGCAGACTGTACTATGATGCTACTTCAAAAAATACGCTCTTTGTCCTCGAACTCCCGGTCAGGCAGCCCCTCAACTAAGTTTACAAACTAAATCACGTATCACCAAAAAACAGCTTACATTTAGGTGCCAACTTCTAGATGCTTTTTCTAGAATGGAGTGAGGTTACATATGAAGTTCATTTTTTTGTTACCATTTTTCTTCTTAAACCTACAACTGTTTGCTCAGGAAGAGATAGATCTGGAGCCCCTAGAGCAGGTTGATGAAGTGATTACTGATGAACCTAAAGAAACAAAAAACGGTGAATGTAATTGCCCTCCACCTGCTGAGGTTCAATCAGAAGAAGCTGCGTCTACGGTGAACAGTATTTTTCCAGCGGGATCAGTCTTTCTTGTCAGCCCCGAACCAACGCCCGTTGCTCCAGTTCAAAAAGAATCAGAGCAAAAGGAGCAGATCCCTGGTCACGTTGAAAAGTTACAACGAGGATATAGTGATGACTCTTATAAACAGATCATCAGAGAATAAAGAATTAATCTAAGGCAACCTTATTCTTCTTATTGTTGGGGTTGTGGATCATAAATTTCATCCCAACACTATTTCCCATAAAGCCAATATTATACTTTTGAGTCCCATCTAGAAAACCATGATCTTGTTTGTAGTAAGCGAGCTTGTTTTCATAGAACAAACCAAAACGCTCCTTAGGTGTATTGATTTCAACTCGGTTTGTGATGCTTCCACCAAAACCTTGAACACCGTAAGAGTCTAAATGATCTTCAAACTCCCACCATTGGCCCTCTTTAATCATGACAGTTAAGTTTTCTCCAACCATCACACCAACACCAATGCTTGGGACATAGCTAATTGAGCCGAATTTGGTATCAAGTAGTTTGAAGCGGTGTCCGTATCCAATTTCAAATGTCATTTGCTTATGAGTATTTTGGTTGCGAACGAGTTCGCTCTCCCCTGGAGTCTGATTATATCCATCAAAAGGCTTACTGATCTCCTGGACACCGTCTACAGCGACGCCGTCGATGGTGCCTTTCATGTATTTAACCTGATCAGTTGCCTGAAGAAATTTAGGATGGAAAGCTGAGATAAAAAATTCATGACCATTTTTTTCAATACTTGCTGTAAATGTATTCGTTGGCTCATCAATGATTTGAGCAGGATTGTTGCCTTCTTCTTTCCATGTCTCAGGGGTAAAGTATTCACGAGAACCTCTTTCTGCCCACTCGTAATCTTTGATTTCAACGTTGTAGCGAGTGGAAGAGAATTTTATATCAGTGTTAAAATAAGTCGTAAAAGAATGACTGGCATATAGACGAAATTTCCATTTATCAGTTGGTTTAGGTTCAGGACAGTCTAATGATTTATTAGGATTGGTGCCTGCCTCAAGTTTAACCACAGATTCTTTAACCTCTGCCTTCATGAATTCAGCACAAAAACCATTATCCACAATGATCAAATCTTTTGGAATGTTCTTCCCTTGGCAGATATCTGAAAAGTCTGCTTTCTCTTGGGCCATAGCCGAAAGAGCGGTGAAAGAGATCATTAAAGCAAAAAGAATGTGTGATTTCATGGTCACTCCTGTTTGCAATGAATATTGCAAGGTCAAGGCCAACTATAGGTTGTTTCAACCCGAAGGAATTGGTTTAGGACTGTGAAGTTTCTATTCACTATGTCTAAAAAATAGACACTTTTAATGGGGAAGGCGCAGATGGAGGGCTTGCTTACTCTGCCCGTTCTGATGGCAGCTATTGCATGTATAAATATCGAGGTAGGGCCTTGTTTTGAAGTAACCCTCGGTTTCATCTTCACCCTCTATTAAACCTTGGGCAAGGTCTTTTCTTTGGCTCAAGTGTTTAAGCATATTCCACTTTTTTGCTTTGGATTTGAAGATAAACCAGTCAACTCTTGTGTATAAGGCTTGAGCTTTTCGAGCATAGGCGATTGAAGCCTCTTTATTGCTCTTGTGTAGTTTCGCTGCCATTTTAAGATAAGAGTCCCCCATGTATACAGTGACACCCTGGTAGGCAAAAGGTGTTTTAGAAGTTGTATTACATTTCTTGGCCTCGCCACGTCGGAAAATGAGTTGGGCACAGGGGGATTCCTTGGAATTCATGAAATCTACCATCTCTAGAAGTTTCTTTTCTCGGGCATCTCCAAAGTCATAATCTGAAGACATGGTTAGTGCATTGAAGAGGTGAAAGATAGGAGCTCTCACTGTATTTTCTGTAATGAAATCTAGGATTGCCTCATCAACTTTGCCTTCAATGTAGAGTTGCCGCCTAAGAAGATTGGCCGAATACCAAGCTGGAATGCGGTCATCCTCAGGGGCAGTGGCCATGGCAACTTTGAGAAACCTTGCGGCCAAATCATAGCGTGCAATAACTTCTTCTCTTAAATTTCCATTTGTGGTTATTTGCCTGTGAGAAGTAATGTCTTCAAGACCAAGTTTTCCTTCAAGTGCGCCGTTATTATTATTTAAAAGCATCATTGAGGCATAGACCAGATTCATCGCTAGTTTTACGTGGGAAGAATATTTTTTTCCGGGGGCCCTGTAATCAGGATTCTCCTGCAAAAAGGTCTCAATATAGAGAGCATGATCAATAAGTTTATTTTCAAACGCAAAAATGGATTTGATTTTTTCTTTGGCCTGATAATCAAAGAGAGAGAAATACTCGGTGCCGAGAAGGTTTTCTTTTTTGATGTCTTTGGCCCAGTTTAATGTAGGCAAAAGACATAATAGGAGAAAAAGAGTTTTCATGTTTAAAGTAAAAGCAAAGCTCATGCCATTAGCGGTCATGAAATACTAGGCAGTTGGAGATTTAAGCTATCAAGGATTTAGACACTAAGAATTTTCTCATATTCTTTCAGTACGAGGTCACTTACTTTGGGCAAACCGAATTTGGGGTCATTCGCTGGAAAAGCCTCCGTTTTTCCAGTGGGCGTGTACCCTCGGCGCTCATAAAAAGCTACGAGTTCGGTTCTGGAAGGGATGACGGTGAAACGTATGCGGCTCAGACCGCGGGCCTTGGCAATACTCTCAACATGCTTTAAAAGAATTTTTCCTAGTCCCTTGCCTTGAAGCTTAGGCTCCACTGTTAGCATCCCAAAGTAGAGTGTATCCGGAGCTTCCTGAATCAGATGCACACTGCCGATAAGTTGTTGAGAAATTTCATCAAAAGCCATTTCAATTTGATGATCGGGAGTTTGCATAATATCGCTCAAACTTTCTGCATCAGTGCGCTGCCCACCCAGAATGCTCGCCTCAGTAGTCCACCCTTGTTCAGCATATTCCCCGCGATAAGCAGAGTTGACTAAATGAGCAAGTTCCTGGGCCTGTAAGAGAGTTGCTGTTTGAAATCGGATCATGGCTTCATGATAGTCAATTTGAGAATAATGAGTAAAATGAATTTATGAGAAATTTGAAAGGTTTTATTTTTGATATGGATGGTGTGGTAGTGGATAATCATGGTTACCACTTCCAGGCCTGGATGGAGTTTTCAGCAAAATATAAGTTTGAACTGAATGAGAAAATCTATCGGGAAACATTCAATGGAAAAACCAATAAAGATCTTTTTAGAATGATCTTTGGAAATATTTCTCAAGACCAGATGGACGCTTACGCTAATGAAAAAGAGTCCAATTATCAGAAACTCTATGAGGCCGACATGAAGCCTCTTAAAGGATTGATCGATTTCCTGGAATATTTAAACCACCATAAATATAAAGTAGCGTTAGGGACATCTGCTCCCACTTCAAACGTGGATTTCACACTGGATAAACTTTTCCTGAGAAAATACTTTCACGCTATCGTTGACGGCCCACAGGTCAATCGAGGAAAACCTGATCCAGAAGTCTATCTTAGATGTGCCACGATGTTGGATCTCGATCCTAAGAACTGTGTGGTTTTTGAGGACTCTCTTGCGGGCCTTGAATCTGGAAAAAGAGCAGAGTGTGAAATCGTGGGCGTGGCGACATCTCACCAGAGCTATGAGCTAAAGCCGCTGACTGAAAAAATTATTCATGATTTTACGGAAGCGAGAAGTCTACTTCGGATCTAGCTGCTTTTTGACATTTAAATAAACTTCTTTCACGTTTACTTTGGCATGAGTCTTTTCAAGGCTTGAGTACATTGTGACTAAAGCGATCCCAAGATACAGAAAATCCGTGGAGATTTTTACTTTTTTCTCCAACATGAAGTCCGCTACTTTCAAAAATGATTCCTTGAAACCTTCAAGTTCAAATGACATTTCGGCCGTGAGTGAAGCACCGAAATGGGATTTAAAAAGTTCAGCAAGAATCTTTCTGTCTGCTTCTGGCCATTCATTTGAGGTGAGCCCGGAATTGATTAGACCCTGATGAAAGAGCTTTTCATCTTCAAAGTAGAAGCCATCATAGATTTCTTTTAGACCATTAGAAAACTCAGGACTAAATTTTGTCCACATGGCGGATGGCTTAAAGTTCAGTAGGTCTTTATCGAGTTCAAAATGAGACGGACTAAGGTCGAGAAAAAGGCCATGGGGGGAGAGCAGTTGGGCGAAGTAGATTGTGAGAATCTTTTCCGCCGCCATTTTTTGGCCTTGAAGGGTGTGGTTTTTTTCCAAATGCGTAACGAAATTCACCTTAAACGGGGCCAGAAATGCGCCCTGCAAGTCAAATAATTCAGCATATCCTTCTTTTTGAATGATACGGCGGGACAGTTTTGGGATCTCGGAGGCCAGCACATTCCATTCAACTGCTTCAAATAGCACTGTCGGGACATGCTTTAGCAACTCTTTAAGAACTCCGGGCAAAATTCTCATAAAAAACATAGTTTGATTATGCTACACTCGGTGAAACATTCGCTAGGGATTAAATGAGAAAAATTCTTATAGCAGGCGCCAGTGGATTTATTGGGCATGCGTTAATTGATAAATTACTGCAAGAGGAAGACGTCGAGATTGTTGGACTTTCACGAAGCCACAAGGATTCTCATCATCCACGATTGACTTGGAAGAAATGTGATCTTTTTTCGCTGAAAGATGCTTCGGACGCGATGGTGGGTTGTGAAACCGCTTATTACCTCGTTCATTCGATGCTACCTTCTGCTTCATTATCTCAGGGAACCTTCTACGATTTTGATTTAATTATGGCCGACAATTTTGTCAGAGCAGCACTTAGACATAATCTTAGTCACATCATTTATCTGGGGGGAATGATCCCGCCGGCAACTGACCTTTCCTGGCATTTAAAAAGCCGACTGGAAGTTGAAGAAACGTTTAAGAGTTCTCCCATTAAAACGACGGTACTGAGGGCAGGGTTGATTATTGGCCCTCACGGTTCTTCCTTCACCATATTAGAGCGGCTGATTAGACGCCTGCCGATTATGATTTGTCCTGCATGGACTAAAACTCTCTCCCAGCCTGTTGCCCTTAGGGACATTATCAAGGCGCTTGAGAGAGCTTTTCATGATGAGAAAATCCAGGGCAAGGTTTATGACATGGGTGGGCCGGAGATTGTGACTTACCAAGGCTTGATTCAGAAGGCCGGTCGTCAAATTAAGAAGAGCAGTACCCTCATCACTCTGAATATTATTCCGCTTTCTCTTTCTCGTTTCTGGGTTTCACTAGTAACGGGAGTCCCTAAAAAGTTGGTTTATCCTCTCGTGCTAAGTTTACGCTACCAGATGCTGGCCGCAGCTGAGCGGGCCTGGCCCTATCCTGAGGATTTAAATACGCCCCTTGATGAAGCCCTTCAATTGTCTTTGCATGATGATCCTATAAAAAAATTCAGCGGCCACGTTCCTGAAGAAAAGGACGTTAGATCCATTCAGCGTTTGGTGCTTCCGCCTGGGCGAAATGCCGAGTGGGTGGCAACAGAGTATTTTGATTGGCTCTCAACTTTTTTTTCGACACTGATAAAGGTCCAGCTCGAAGGGGACAGATGTACATTTTATTTTTTCGATCCTTCGATAAAATTACTGATTCTTCAAAAAAGCCAGGAGCGTAGTACACCTGACAGACAGTTGCTTTATATTGTTGGTGGGCTGCTTTCTGCCAAGCAGGAGCGCGGTAGATTGGAATTTCGTGAAGTCTTGGATCGAAAATATGTCATGGCGGCTATTCATGAATTCAGGCCGGCACTCCCGTGGTTTATTTACAGATGGTCTCAGGCGATTATTCACCTCATTGTGATGAAAGCATTTGGTGACCATTTAAAGTGGCATGTAATCTCAAATAAAAAGGTTCTTGTATGAAAGTTTTAGTTACTGGTGCGAATGGTTTTGTAGGCCATGCTCTGATAAATCGTTTACTCGAAAGTGGGCATGAAGTGACAGCACTTGTTCGTTCAATCAAACAAATCAAACATACTTCAAAAAAAGTTCATTGGATCGAAGGTGATATTCTACTTCCTGATGGCCTACCTAAACTCAAAAAAATGGATAAGGCATTTTACCTTATTCATGGTTTGAAAGAAGGAAGTCAGGTTTTTGAAAATCAAGAAGCCGTATCGGCCGTGAATTTTATTAATTGGATCAGACCTACAGGAGCATCCCTTATTTATCTAGGTGGTCTGGGTCCCAGAAATGTCCCTCTTTCTCCTCATTTACGCAGTCGTCACCTGACGGGAGCAATTTTGGGAGCTAGTGGCATTCCTACCACTGAATTTAGAGCAAGCATTGTTATGGGTGAGGGATCACTCTCTTTTGAAATGGTTAAAGCACTGTCAGAGCGCTTACCTTTCAGACCTCTGTTCGCTCTTTTGGATCAGCCTTGTCAGCCTCTGGCTTTGCAAGATTTACTAAAGTATCTTGAAGCCGCTATGGAGCGAGAACAAAAAGGTTACGAGATCTTTGAAATTGGTGGGCCAGACGTTGCGACATACGGCGAGCTCCTTGACTTGTATGTTGAGCTCGCGGGCCTAAAAAGAAAAAAAATAAAAATCCCAGAAGTAGAACTTAAAGTTCTGATGAAAGTGATGGAATACACCATCCCTGAGCACGCCAATGCTGGAAAAAAACTTGCAGAGAGTTTGGAACACCCAACCGTTGTGACCAACGCAGATGCATTGGTGGCGTTTCCAGATATTAAGCCTGAACCCCTAAGGGTAGCGATGGATGTTGCCCGGTCTGGTTCCAAAACGCATTATGCGACTTTGTGGGAGAAAGATTTTTTACGTATTCTTCTTTCCGATAAACTGCTCACGCAATCAGGTCTTCTTTCTCCCGATCTGTTGAAGAATTTGGAGAAAGTAGGAAAATTAAAAGATCTACTATCAAAGAGATAATATGAGAAAAGCGATAGGTATTTTTGATTCTGGACTAGGTGGGCTGACTGTTTTAAAAGTATTGGCCCAAAGATTCCCGAATGAATCGTTTTGTTACTTAGGTGATATTGCGCGACTACCTTATGGCAACAAATCTCCTGAAACAATCAGACGTTATGGTTTACAAATTCTTGCTTTTCTCAAAAACCAAAACGTGAAGGCCATAATCATTGCCTGTAATTCGGCTTCTACTGTTTTTCTGGGGGAAAAAGAATTTGAGGGAATCCCCTTATTGAACGTGATTGAGCCAGGAGCAGCTGCTGCACTGGCAGTGACAACTGATGATAAAATAGCGGTCCTTGGAACATCGGCCACAATCAGGTCTCATGCTTACCGGGACACTCTCAAGAGCATGGCGCCTGGGGTGGAAGTGATTGAGCAGGCCTGCCCTTTGTTAGTCCCGTTAGTTGAAGAGGGCATGGTGGATGACACGATAACCGAACAAATTGCCCGACGATACCTGTCGGAAATTAAGAGCAAAAATTTTTCGACCGTGATCCTGGGTTGCACCCATTATCCAGTCATCAAAACGGATCTGATTAAGGTTTTGGGCGAAGATGTTAAGCTTGTAGAGTCAGGGGACGCCCTGGCCGATGAGCTAAAGGCTTTATATCAGGACAATATTCTCATTCCTGATGTCGGTACCCGACAAATCAGGGTGTGCATTACTGACCTGACTGATCACTTTGAGAGACTTGCTCATAAGCTGATGTTTCCTGAACCGATTACAGATTTAGAACGAGTAGTTCTTTAAATATTCCTCAGGTCGCCAATTCAAATTCCGATAGGAAGGTGAATGACCAGAGGAGAATCCATGTCTGATGATAAAAAAGTAGTCGATTTTAGCCAGAAAAGAAAAGAATCCATCGAACAAAAACGTCGATCATTTGAGCGAGTTGTGTTCCAGGAATTTCTTGGCGTTTATACCGTCGTAGATGACCAGGGCTCAAGTTTCCCTATTAAACTAATCGATATTTCAGGTGATGGCTGCCAGCTGCAGCTTCCGTTTAGCCTTAAGGCCAAAAACCAGTTTAAATCTGGAACAGAAGTGTCGTTGAAACTTTATTTTACCAAAGGGACATATCTTCCAGCGGTGGTAACTGTTCGACACGCATCTGAATATATTGACCAGCAGGGTGACGCTTGGTTGCGTTTGGGTGGGGAATTCGACACAAGCCTTCCTAGTTTTCAGGCCCTTTCTCATTTTATCCAATTCATCTATCAATACGCTGAATTTTCATGCCTAGATAAGGGTGAGAGTAAGGTTTACTTCCTTTAACCGTCGCCCTCTTAAAAGTTTTTTGTTAATATGAAGACCTCCTTTGGAGGTCTTTTTTTATGAAGTTGGCGATACTTGGTTCATCCCCTTTGGCCCTGGAAGCTGCCCTGAGATTTCATCTCCATGGGGCATCTTTGACGTGGTTTAATGCGCCAGAAATTGAATATGAAGAATACTTCGCCCGCCATTTTCAGGCGGCGACCTATATTTCTGAAACAGGTCTGAATTTCTTGAAAGAATCGGGCAAAACTTATTCTGCAGATTCTGCAGTTAATTTTGATTACTGGAAGAATAACTATTTTCTCCCACTAGCTGAAATGATGATGCGTGAGCAGAAAGTCCGCACTCACGATGTCGTGAGCGTGACAAAAAGGTATCTGGCACCTTCAGAAACGTTAGAGAAGAGAACTCGCTTTCTGGATCTCTTCCGGGTTATGTTTCAGGTAAATCCTCAAGAGTTTATTAAAGAGCAGCAGATAACGAATCCTGAAGCGTATGAGAGACTTTCCAAAGAGTTGGTTGACTCCCTTCAGAAGAATCTGGAAATGTATGAGGATTTTGATCTCGTCTTAGATTTAAGAAGACCTTCTGAGTCCGCCTCGGTCTCTGTGACTGGGAGAGCTCTAGGCGAAGGCCGAGTCTCAAAGGATCAGCTTAAGTACGGCATTGAAGCCTTAAAACTTGCACGTGAAATTAATCTTGATGCAAACGACGTCCGTGAAGTGGCACTTGTTGGCTCCGGCCCTCTGGCAGCAGAAATACTGATGACATTAACCGAGTGGTTAAAAGACCTACGTTCCCGTTTGTTTATCGTAAGTGAAGAAGCCTGGCCGTTTCAAAAATATCTGGAAGAGGGCGATGCTAGGAGTGTTACCGAGCTAAAAGAGCTCTTTGAATATTTCAATCAAGAATTTCAAATCGAAGTGAACGAATTCCACCATAAACTTCGCGAGTGGCAAGAGTTAGATGATTTTGTTCAGGCCAAAATGTCAAAGCCAGTAGAACCCATACCGAGACTGGTTTTCTTCTCTGGGCATAATGCAACTGCAGTTGATCAGCTGTTAGATAAACGAAGACTCTTTCTTACTTTAGAAAAACCGGATTTTAGAGAGGGACTCAGACAACCTGAAAACAATCCGCTTGAATTAAAAACGATCGGAGTGGACCGAATTCTAGTTGCGAATAAAATGCAGAAGCCAAAAATCGAAACTCATCTGGCCGGTCAAGAAGTGGGTCACTTTGATGTTGATTTGGATCTTCCCAATATGGCGCGGGCCTGGTCAAAAGACCTCGAGAAATTGAAAGGTATTGAAAATGAAATTTTTAAATTGTTTAGCCCTGCTGATTCTCATTAGTTGCAGCAGTACTGGCGAAAAACAAGATATGGATCAGTCCTCGAGCTACAGAACATCTGGAGTGGAGCAGTTTTTTATTGCAGAACTCCCGACTTGGGCGAACTTTTCTTCAGAGGGAAGCTGTTTTAAATCAAACTCTTTCATCTATTTAAATTTCCCCAAAATTAAAGAATCCTATCAACTCACCTACCACCAGATGATAGAGCTTCAGGCCCAGTATAATGAACGACTTGAGAATTATTACCGATCAACTGCTGTTCGTTTTTTAAAACCGATGGAAGAGGCCAGCTTCTTCACTAATACCTTGGAGCAAGTGAGAGGGGGAGTTCGCAGCCTTAAGCTTCCTGAGGTTAAAGAAGCGGAAGTGATTTGGCTGGAAAGCTATAGTGTTGAAGAACTTAAAAAACTGGTGAAGTCTGAGCGCTTTAGCCAAAAGCTTCCGATCCTTTTCAGTAGCTGCCATTCCAAACAAAGTCTTAATCAGTGGATAGAGCAGGAGCAGTTGGAGGACGCCGGTTTTTTCACTCTAAGCGCCGAGTGGCTGAGTCCCTATTCGAGTATCGGTGAATTGCGAGCGGGACTCAAAATTGAACTCGCCGAAGTTTTAGGGAAGAACATCAAATTACATATGAACTCATTTCTAAATAAAAAAACTAACGAATTGATTTTACCATAAGGAGAAAAAGATGTTTGGAATGATGAAAAAAGACTTGGTTGATTACAAAGAAGAAGTGAAAGGCCTGACTGCAGTTTTTAAAACAACTATGGGTGACTTTGAGATTGAACTTAATGTGAAAGAAGCTCCTCTGACTGTTTGGAATTTTGTAAATCTTGCTGAAGGTCGCCAACCAACAGTTAAAGAAGGTCCTTATTATAACGGACTTGTTTTTCACCGAGTGATTCGTGGTTTTATGATTCAAGGTGGATGCCCTGAAGGTTCTGGCCGCGGCGGTCCTGGTTACCGTTTTGCTGATGAATTTAACAGAAACCTTACCCACTCTGGGGAAGGAATCCTTTCTATGGCCAATGCTGGTCCTGGAACAAATGGCTCTCAGTTTTTCATCACTCTTGGAGCAACTCCTCATCTTGATGGTCGCCACACCGTATTTGGTAAAGTGACTAAAGGCATGGATGTCGTGAAAAAAATTGGTGACACTCCAGTAGGTGCTGGGGATCGTCCGAAGACTGATGTTGTGATTAATTCTGTCGAAATTAAACGCGCTTAATTTTTGAATATTCTGGGCCTGTGGAAACACAGGTCTAGAACCTGACCTTTTTGATTCATAAAGATTTTAAGTTTTTTTCCGATAAATTTGATGATGATTATACGAAGACAGGAAATTAATATTCAGTTTTTGGCTTTGCAGGTCTTGAGGACTTGCCCTCGCGATCAGGGACCAGATTTCATTTTAGGATTCACTAGTTTCACGGAATGTTTTTTTCAAGACCTGGATTTTTGTTCAGATGCCTTCACGAACAGAGATGGTACCTTTGAAGTTGATATCGTCGTAGTAATGGATCTGTCCCTGGGCACTTTACAATCTTTTTTTAATCAACTTCCTCTTGAGCACAGAAAAAACTATTGGCTAGGAGTTATTGCTGCTGCGAAAAAGTCAGAAGAAATTTTAAAATTTGCTTTTGAAGTCAAAACCACGAATGAAGCAGCTTAACCTAATTCACTTGCCCCGGAATCAACTTCTCTACCATTAACTGAATCGTTTCATTTCCATTAAAGCGATTAATGCCTAAAGTGAATTGAATCGTGAGTCCTGATTTTGCCTGCATCTGGAATAATTCTTCCGGAGTGGCTTCATTCCATTTACCAAGATAATTAAAACTCACTCCTTGAATGGTGGATTTGTAAGCGCCGGTGCCGCTAAAAGTCCATTTAACGTGAGCATCTTTCATGATTCTGTAAGAAGAGATGTTCGCATTTTTCATGCGGAAAATGGGACGCGCGTGTCCTGGCCCAAAAGGTTCTAGTTTTTCAAGATCTTTAACTAACCCCGCAGTGAGTTCTTCGATACCAACTTCAACATCAAATGATGCTGACTTGGTTCTGAGGCTCAAGGGGATTGCTTTTAAAAGCGAATTCATTTTTTCTTTGAAGGCAGGGTAGTTTTCTTTTTTCATTGAAAGCCCGGCAGCCGCTTTATGGCCGCCAAACTTGATGAAGAGTTCCTGGCATTGCTCGAGGAGATCAAAGATATTCAGTTCGCCTGCAGTTCGGCAACTGGCCTTAATGACGCCTTCTTCTTCCGCATTAGTAAATATAATCGCCGGCACTTCAAAGGTATCAACCATTTTTGAGGCCACAATTCCAATCACGCCTTCGTGCCAGTGAGGCTGATAGAGAATATTAATCAAGAGTTCATCGCCATTCAAAGTATCTATGACGGCCTGTTTGGCTTCAGCTACGACTTCGGCCTGAATCGTTCTGCGGTCACGGTTCGCGAGTTCAAGATGGGCATAGTGCTCACGGGCCTCGGTAAAATCTTTGGCGATTAATTGCCTGAAGGCGCGCTCCGGATGGTCGAGGCGTCCCTTGGAATTAATATGAGGTCCAACATGAAATCCGATTTTTTCACTTGAAATGCAATCCACATTCAACTCTTCAGGTGAGAAGAATGCGCGAATTCCTGGATACTGAGTTTTGGTAATCTGCTTCAGGCCATGACGAGTCAGTCTCAAGTTTAGAGATGTCATCCGGGCCAGATCTGAAATGGTTCCGATCGCCACAAATTGCAGAAGGGGATAAAGACTTGGTGTCTCGCGTCCCATCTTTGCCAAATCATTTTTAATTTGAAGAGCTAGAGCGAAGGCCACACCCACACCGGCAAGGGCGCGTAGTGGGGATTCTTCTGGTTCGTCACGGCGGCAAGGATTGATCACTGCATAGGCGTGAGGAATATGGGGGGCAGCATCTCTATGGTGATCGGTAATAATGAGGTCGAGTTTATCTTTGGCGTAGTCGGCCGTAGCAGTCGCCGAAATACCACAGTCAACAGTGATGAGAACTTTTATATTTTTTTCGACTGCTAAATCAATTGAAGAATTATGAACACCGTAGCCTTCGATAAAGCGGCTGGGTTGGCAGATATCAACTTCTACTCCGAGCATATTGAAAAAATGCCAAAGCAGAGCGCATGAAGTTGTGCCATCGACATCATAGTCACCGTAGATTCCTACTTTTTCATTTTCGCTCATAGCACGAATGATACGTTCAGAAGCTTTCGCTAGATCAATCATGGTGGTTAGATCAGGAATTTCTTTGAGGTTCCAAGACAGCATTTCTTGCACGGTCTGAGGGGAGATTCCACGCTTTTGAAACAATCGAATGAGGACAGGATTAAGCTGTGTAGTCGTAGTGGCAGATGTTAGTTCCATCCTTTGAAACTAGCATAGTTCACCACAGAACAAATAGACCTTTGATGAGATCTTCTTCATCGATTTCGTGAGCATCGGAGAAGTGTTTTTTCCAGCTTTCACCTTTAAAGTCGTGAATCTTTTCAAAATAACGAAGGGGAAGGAAGGCTTTTTTGCAGTGCGAACATCTTTCAATTTCTTGGAAAGATTCTGTAACTTTCATACAGGTATGGCAGGCACGTATAAGTAATTTTTCTTTATCTATGTTTTTTATTTCATTCATTTAAACCATTCCTGGTGGATTAAATGGCTTTTCGGGGATTAAGAAGATTTCATGAGAAAAAAAATCCGCCCACTTTTGAAAGTGAGCGGAGAGAGTAGTTGAGTTAAGCGGTCTGTATAGGCAATTGATTAAACAGTTAATCCAAAGTTATACATGAAGGGGTCAGCGCCGAAGGTCCCAGGAATCATCGGTTGCGGCATTGAATATCGAGCATCATTCATTGGTTGGTACTGATATTGACCTGACTGGAGGTTCTGTTGGTAACTTTGTTGCCCCATTTGAGGGCCCATCTGAGAATCCCCACCAATGAAGCTCTGCTGGCCTTGTTGAGCGCCCTGTCCACCCATAATGATGATGGTTGGTGACTGATAGTAAGGGTACTGGAATTGAGGATTAACCAGAGATCCCGACATTAACCATCCTGGGATAGCATATTGCTGCTGCTGTTGTTGCGCCTGCATATTTTGATTCATCTGAACCATCATGTTACTCATGCCTAACATGGTTTCCATGATTTTCTTTTGTTCGGCCAAAAGATCTTCAACTTGCTTAGATAGAACCTTATTCTTTTCTTCTAAGTCACAAATGAGGTCATCTTTTTTAGGCCCTTCTTCTTCTTTGACCACGATCACTGGTTTTTCTTCGTCTTTTTTAACTGAGTCTTTTAAGACAGCGAGTTCATTTTCAATTTCGTCCTGAAGAAGGCTCTCTAAAGTTGTTTTAAGTTCTGCCATGGTTTTATCAGCTATCTCTTCGCCTTCAGGTACCCATGCTTTCTTTTCTTTTAAGGCAACCATATCAACTTCTAAAGAAACTAGTCCGAGCACTAAGCCTTCAAGTCTTGCTTTTTGGCCGGCGACAGCGTCTTTTTCAACGACATCAACCTTATAGTCTTTCCTTTCTTGTAAGAGTCTTTCTCGAAGGGCCTCTCCTCTTTCGGAGAAACAATTCAGATCTAAGTCTTTATCTATTTCAATTTTTGATCGGTCGATTTTTGAGGCCCGAGCTTCATATTTAGGGTGCGCCGAGATCACTTCAGAGGCTATAGATCTTGAAGCGTGTTTGGCTTCCATTTGCATAGGTGACATGGTCAAAATTGAGAATAATGGCAATAAGGCCAAAAAATTTGAGTGTGAACGTGACATAAAACCCCCAATAAAAGTAACTAATTTTCCTTTTACACTCCAAGATTTATGCCAAGTGGCACAAATTCGTAAATTGCCGCCTAAACACCCTCAGAATCCTTTCATTTCGGGGGGTTATTTTCTTGCTTCTGGCCTGTTGGATTAATAAACTTAGGGTAGGGAATTCGGCTAATTATTTCACAGTCGACCTATTACTGACTAAACTTTAGACACTAGAGAGATTATGCGCAAAAGGCGAAGTGCCTCAAGGCAACCAAAAAAGATCAATTTTAACGTCGATCCAACTCACTTTCTGAACCGGGATATTTCCTGGCTTCAGTTCAATCGCCGTGTTCTCCATGAAGCTTCAGATAAACGTAATCCTCTGCTTGAAAGGTTGCGCTTCCTAATCATCTTTTCATCCAATTTAGATGAGTTTGTGATGAAGCGAATTGGCTACCTAAAGAATCAGATCATTTCGGGTTTCACTCATCGCTCAGTTGACGGGCAAACTCCCCAGGAGCAATTGATCGGAATCAGAAAGCATATTAATGTGGATCTAGAGAGTCAGCGTGCGATTTATATTGGGCTGGTTGCTGAGCTACAACGCCAGGATATCTTTATTTATGATTTTGAGGAATTGGCCCTCGATGATCAGGAGTTCCTGAAAAGTTATTTCAAAAGAAAAATTTTTCCCGTCCTGACTCCGTTGTCTGTTGATCCCGGGCACCCTTTCCCTTTTATTTCCAACTTGTCGTACTCTCTGGGGATGATCTTAAAAAATCCCATGACTGACTCCATCCTTTTTTCTCGTGTGAAAATACCGGAAGTTATTCCTGGTCTGATCCAACTCCCTCGTCAAGAAGGTGAGAAGAAATACCGTTTTGTAACAACCGTGACTTTAGTTCGCTCTAATTTACATATGCTTTATCCTGGGATGGATATTCAGCAAACTGTACCCTTTAGGGTTTCTCGAAATGCCAATTTTGATCAGCGAGAAGATGAGGCACAGGATCTTTTGATTTTGGTTGAAGAAGGAATTAAAGAAAGAAGACTTGCTGAATGCGTGCGCCTGGAAATTCATAAATCTACGGATCCGAATATTACTAGTTTTCTCAAAGAGTCCCTCGAGATCTTGGAAGAGGATATTTATGAAATGGATTTCCCTATCGATTTCATGATTCTGAAAAGTATTGTGGACCTAGACTTACCTCATCTTAAGTTCAGGCCATGGTCTCCGATTATCCCTAAAGCTTTTGCAGAAAATCCCAATATTTTTTCCCTTATCAGACAAGGGGATGTTCTTTTGCATCACCCTTATGAAAGTTTTGTGGGGACAGTTGAGAAGTTTTTATCGGCCGCAGCGGATGATCCCCACGTACTGACGATTAAGATGACCCTCTACCGTACGGGGGATAATTCTCCGTTCATCCGTAACTTGATCAAAGCCGCTGAAAAAGGCAAACAAGTTGTGGCACTAGTAGAGCTCCAGGCCCGATTTGATGAGCAAAGAAATATTGTATGGGCGCAGAAACTTGAAGATGCGGGTGTCCATGTTGTTTATGGGATTCTAGGCCTAAAAACTCATACCAAAACAACTCTTGTCATTCGTCAGGAGAGTGATGGTGAAATTATGAGTTACGCTCACATCGGAACTGGTAACTATCATTCACAAACGTCATCTCTCTATACGGATTTAGGTTTACTCACTTGTAACCAGAGGGTGTGCAGCGAAGTGATTGAAGTTTTTAATTACCTCACAGGAAGTTCCCTTAAAACTGATTACCATGAATTATTGATCGCGCCGATTAACATGAAATCAACTTTCATGAATAAAATCCGAGAGGAAATAAAAAATAAACAGGCCGGTAAACCCGCTCGCATTATAGCGAAGATGAATTCCATGGAAGATGAAATCATCACAGAAGCTCTGTATGAGGCGAGTGTCGCCGGGGTTGAAATTATTTTAATCGTCCGAGGATTTTGCTGTCTTAGACCTGGAATTAAAGGGCTGTCTGATAATATCAAAGTCATCTCAATTATTGGAAGGTTCCTAGAGCACTCCCGCGTATTTTATTTTGCTAATGGTAGTGATACACCTTCAGAAGGGGATTATTACATCGGTTCTGCGGACTGGATGCACCGAAACCTGCATAACCGAGTCGAGTTGATCACACCGATTTATGACCCAAAACTCAAAGACAAACTTTGGGAGTTTATCGATATTATGCTGCAGGATAATCGCCTGGCATGGCTACTTAACGAGGATGGGTCTTATACTCAGGTTGTTCCTGAAGAAGGCACAGAAGAAAAAAGCACTCATGCCATTTTAATGAATAAAACGATCCAGCGTGAAAAGGCCCACTCATGAAATTAGTTTTTATCCGCCATGGACTTGCTGAAGGGCATTTTTCTCAGAATCAATATGCCGATTTTGAAAGAGTGCTAACTGCCGATGGGATTAGTCGCCTGAACAAAACATTTAAACTTTTTAAGAAGGCCGAACCTAAAATTGACGTGATCTTTTCTTCACCTCTTTCACGGGCGATTCAGTCAGCCGAAATTTTCTGGACCTATTACCAGGATTCAGACCTTGAAGTGATGGGGGATCTGGACATTCTGGATGACCCGACTCACTTGGTTGAATACATTTCCTTCCTCCCTTCAGACGGCTGTTACGCCTTTGTTGGGCATGATCCGCATTTAACTCGGGTTATTGCGAGTTTATTATCCCTTCACCCCGAGCATGATTTTATGAAGATTAAAAAGGGTGGCATTTGTGTTTTAGAGGGGAAGATGTGGGAAGGATTTACGATGGAATTGTTGTTTAGCCCGAAGTTTTTAAAAGCTGTTACAGACTAATCTTTTAAAATAAATTTTTTTGGGCGCTCATCTAACATTGAAAGCATGATGCCTTCTTTGAGACCAACCTTGGGTAAATTAATTTTTTCAAGCTTAAGCTCTTCCATCAGGATTTTGGCCAGCATGATTGCTGGTAAAATAACGTCGGCCCTGTTTTGATCCAGCTCAAGCCTTCTGATTCGGTCTACAAAGGACATACTGAAAATAGCTTCCTCCATATGGGCAATCTCTTTAAAAAGTGCCATTTGAGAAGTTGCCTGGCCCAAAATCTTTTTTCTTATTTTTCCAATTCGTCTTAGATTGCCACCAGTCCCAACAAAGAGATCTGGTTTTTTCTTGCCCAGATGCTTTTCTATAAACAGCAGCATCTTCTGAACTTGTATTCTTATTTTACGTTCAAGGTCTTCTTGGGTTTTGTAGCGAAGAAGTCTCACTGTGCCCACGTTAAAACTGTGGATTCCTATAATTTTATCGTCTTTAACCACTATCAGTTCAGTGCTCCCGCCGCCGATATCCATGAGGAGAGCAGTTTTTTTCTTCATAGGAAGCTGGCCTCGAACAGCTTCAAAAATCATCCTCGCTTCCTGGAGCCCAGAAATCGTCTCGATTTGTATCCCTGTGGATTGCAAAATCCTCTCTGCCAGTAGCGGTCCGTTCGTTGAATCTCTCATCGCTGAAGTTGCCATGGCAGACGCTACAGTTACGTTGTATTCAGAGAAGAGATGCAAAAGTTTGATAAAGGCTTCTTCGGTCAGGTCCATCTTTTCATCTGAAATTTTTCCAGAAGCGAAAACGTCTTCTCCCAGTCTCAGTGGAACTCGCACATTCTTAACTACTTCCAGACCATCGGGGATTTTGATCGCGATACTTGCACGCAAGGCATTTGAGCCAAGATCAATGGCGGCGATGGCTTCGCGTTGTTGGGCTTTTATGAGGAAACTAGGCACTAAATACAGCTTTTGAATAAGGCCCGCTTGCGCGGGCCATGAATAAATTATGCGTTAAGTTTTTTCTGAAGATTCTGATTAATCGCTTCAAGGAAGAGTTCTGTTGTTAAATACTTATCATCTGTCACTTTGTCGCCATAGATACATGCAGCAAGATCTTTCGTCATTTTTCCATCTTCCACTGTCTGAATACAAACAGCTTCTAAAGTCTCACAGAAAGAGATGAGCTCTTTGTTGCCATCAAGCTTACCACGGTGAAGAAGACCACGAGTCCAGGCAAAAATTGATGCCATTGGGTTCGTAGAAGTTGGCTTACCTTGCTGGTGCATACGGTAGTGACGAGTCACTGTACCATGAGCAGCTTCTGCTTCAACCGTTTTTCCATCTGGAGTCATAAGTACTGAAGTCATAAGTCCTAATGAACCAAAGCCTTGAGCAACCGTATCTGATTGAACATCACCATCATAGTTTTTACAGGCCCAAACGTATCCACCAGACCATTTCATACAAGCAGCAACCATATCATCGATCAGACGGTGTTCGTACACGATGCCCTTGGCCTCAAACTTTTTCTTATAATCTTTTTCGTAGATTTCATTGAAGATATCTTTGAAGCGACCATCGTATTTTTTTAGGATCGTATTTTTCGTAGAGAGGTAAAGTGGCCAGCCCTTTACGAGTGCCATGTTAAAACATGACTCAGCAAATCCACGGATTGACTCGTCAGTGTTGAACATACACATGGCAACGCCGTCGCCTTTATAGTTATGCACTTCCCATTCCTGAGTTTTTCCTGCTTCGTCAGTAAAACTCATTTTAAGAGTCCCTTTACCTTTGATGACAGCATCAGTGGCACGGTATTGGTCACCATAAGCATGACGACCGATCACGATAGGCTTAGTCCAACCAGGAACAAGACGAGGGATATTTTTAATAATGATAGGTTCACGGAATACTGTTCCATCCAAGATGTTACGAATGGTGCCGTTAGGAGATTTCCACATTTGTTTAAGTTTGAATTCCTCTACGCGTTTTTCATCAGGAGTGATGGTGGCGCACTTAATCCCAACGTTATATTTTTTAATGGCTTCAGCTGCTTCAATCGTTACTTTGTCATCCGTGAGATCACGATTTTCCATTCCTAAGTCGTAATACTTAATATCGATATCAAGATAAGGAGTGATGAGTTTTTGTTTGATGAAAGTCCAGATAATGCGGGTCATTTCGTCGCCGTCGAGTTCTACGACAGGATTTGCGACTTTTATTTTGGCCATTTTTGTCTCCAGGAATCAGTTAAAGATAGGTGTTACTATTGTGGGGAATGTTCAGTGGTTTGTCGATATTGATGCGTTGCGGTTTTTAGACTATTTCGACCGAGGGGCGTCTTTAAGAACTTCCAGGCGCACATCCAAACCTCGGGCCATTAGGTCTTGATATTGTTTTAGGACGGTTGCGGGTGAGGTCTCCAATGAGATCAATTTTAATCGGGCATTATAGTAGTACTCTTCCATTCCTTCCGCCTTGAATTGTGCTCTTAGCTCAGCATCAGCGCCTTTAACGTGAAGAATATGAGAAACCGGGAAGAGTCGTTGATTAACTGTATCAATGGCCACTGGCGAAGCTTTGAAGTTATTCGAGGCAGATTGAAAGAACACGAGGCGACCATTTTCTGAAATCTTTTTTCCCATTTTTGATTTGTACTGATCTTTTTGAAGAGACAGGACTCCATCTACGACACGAAATGATTTCCCTATTTTGATGGGATTTTCACCAAGCGCAACACTGATACTTCTTTTGACTCGTTTCTTTTGAACCAAGCTAGCGGGTGAGCGAAAAGGTCTGGCCGGAGGAACTGGGGGATACTTGCGAGTCACAAAATGGGTAAGGGCCTTCGATTTCGGTTTATTTGGTGCTTTTGAGATTGGATCAGAGTCTACCATCCATGCCTGGTAACTAACAAAAAACAAAACACCGACTCCAATTAACTTCCACCAGTGCTTCATCAGTAGTCAGCAGCCCAAGGCGCCGAAACAATACCGGAGGTGTTCTCCATATTATCAACTGCCCTGATGTTTAAATAATAAGTGGTGCCGTCAGTAAGTGTGAGGCCACTTAATTGAGCGTTGGTATTGTTAAGCGCGATACTAGTCCAATCTGCTACGTCAGTTAGCTCTGGGGCAGTACCAACGGAGACCTCATATCTTTCAACATCGATAGCTGTGGCATAGGTGAAGGCGATTGTCGGGGTTTCACTTGATGAAGGGAAGGATCCCGCTATGACAATAGCCGTGGGCTCATCAGGATTACTTCCATCACCGGTAATTCGGTGACCATTAACGCGAACTTTCCAATTGTCTATTGTACCCAAGTCACCTTGGGCGGTACCGTCTAAAACAGTAAGCTTCCAGTTCCCTAAAGATTCTTCACCATAAAAAGCATTCGTGAGAAGTTTTTTACCGGCCGGGAATGAAGTCGAAGTCACCATACTATTGAAGTGCAGGAGTCGACTTTCAGTTCCGCTAGGGGAAGTTAAAATAATCCCAATATCTGAAGGTTCTGAGTGAGTGATACTTATTTCAACTTCAACTGATTCAACGAAGAAATTGTGATTCACTGCTAAAGTTGAACCAGGCATGCCATAGGTTCCGTTGTTGTCACCTTCAGGTATCGCGACACTGATAGCTCCTGAATCGTAGTACCATTCATCTGTTTGTGGATCCGAAGTTTTTTCGTATGGCCCAAGTGGAAAGGTATATGTATTGGCCATGAGGACTGCATTCAGAGCATTCACTCTTCCAAAACCATACCAGTTTGAAAAATCGATTCCGGCAGCGTTTTCAATCCACTTATAGTCATAGACATAAGTGACTGCATCCAGGGTAAGTGGATGAGTAATGGGAAGGATTGAATAATCAACTTCATCTGAAGTCAGTGCCAAAATATGTTTTACATCTCTCCATGTCAGATCAGGTTCTGCTTGAAGCATCAGAGCAATCACCCCAGTCAGAACAGGAGCAGCTGAAGAAGTTCCATTCATCAAACTTGTATAGGAGCAATTGGCATTGAGAGAATTTCTTCCGCCGTTAAAGGCGTTAAGCACGTAGGTCAATTGACTGTAGCCGTGACTGCAACCGGAAATATCAGCAGTTACCATGGCAGGTGAGCTGGTTCCATATTCTCCACCTGGAGCGCTGACCCAGATACCACTTCCTGGAGTTGAGTAAGATGATTTTGTTCCAGCGGCGTTGATGGCGCCTACAATAATTTTTCCAGGCAGAGTTAAGTCGTCTGCGACGTTGGTATTCCCTGCACAGTTATCATCAGCATCGATATAACTATTTCCAGCTGACTGGACATAGATGGCACCTTTGCCACTTCGTAAATCAGTAATCCCAAGTTCGAATGCTTCCACTGACAAGGGATCCATATCTGAGTAAGCACACTGTCCATAACCATAAGAGTAATTGAAAATATCAAAATCACCATCGGCCTGATCGACATCACGAGCGAGGAGAGAGGCAGCAGAATAATTCGCCATATAATCGCCGATATAGCGGAAAGCTGCGTATTTGGCATCCGGAGCGACACCTCGAGATCCTATCCCGTTCAATGCTTCTGCAGCAATAAGACCTGCTACAGCTGTTCCGTGGGCATCATCTCCCACAAAGTCAGGAAGGGAAGTTCTCCAGAGATTTGAATTACTCATTCCGTAGTTTCTATGTTCACCAACGAGTTGAGTACCTGTTAAATCTTCATGATCAATATCTGTGCCTGTATCCGAGATGGCGATACGAACGCCAGTTCCGGTAAAGCCTGCATCGATGGCTTCGGCCAGAGAAATATCTTCCCCTGAGGTTCCTGCGCCAGTGCTGAATGAATATTGACCCGTATTATCTAAGTGCCAGGCATATGTAGCGAGTGGATCTGGTGCACCTGGAACTTCGGGTGAGCCGGTAGTTTCTCCACCAGTATCAGTAGCAGAGTTCCCAGACGAAACTTTTCCCTCTTCTTTAACACAAGAAGAAGCAGCGAGAAGTAGACTTAAAACTATTATGATAGAGTAGTTCATACTCTGGACATATCGACACTTCTAAAAACTAAATTAGATTTAGATTAAAGTTTTTGCTGGACTGAATTGGTCGGGCTCTGGCTACTTTTTAGCTTGGGGCCTTACCACGTAGACATCGCAGGGGGAGTACTTAACCATTTTATCTGTAAAGGAGCTGTGAAAAAGGCCTTCAAAGCCATGCTTACCTCTAGTCGAGACGACCAGAAGGTCAACATTGGTTTTTTTCAAAACTCCAATCATTTCTTCTTCAGGGCTGAAGTCGCGGGTTAAATGGAAGAAGACCTCGCCACGATATTTGTCGGGAATAATTTTCTGGGCTTCGTCTCTTAAATATTTCTCAAGCGTGGGTGCCATTTCTTGGTAGGTATTTTCATCAGGCATTTCCACCAAGCCGAACTCTAGCGGAGTGATATTCTTTTTCACGACATGAACCAAATGAACTTCTCGAACATGAGACCAGTCAAAGCGACCTCCCCACGAATAGAGGGGTTGGAGCAGACTCTCTTCCAAGGGCACAGCGATCGCAATCCTTTGTTGTGGCATAATCCACCTCCGGTGAAAAAATTCTCTCACTGTTGATGGAGCAAATCTAGCTTCCGATTTTCTCGGTTAAGTTGGGGCAAATCACCACGAGGGATCTATCAATGCACAACGTTCTGCACGTCATTTTGATGGCTTTATCCAGCGGCCCATTGGCCCTCGCCTTGCTTAAGGTATAGCGCCCTAAGGAACAAGGAGTTGCTTATGCCAATAGTAATGAACCCACGCCGCATGCATCATCACGGAAATGTCGATCGAACTGCTGCGCAAAAAGTGTGTATGGGACTTGGTGTCGCATTTATTCTTTTTGGTTTAATTGGAACTCTTATGCCGGGCCTTCTGGGTATGCACTTGAGTATGTTGCACAATTTTGTGCACATTACCTCGGGTGTAGTGGCCATGTTGTTTGGATTCTCAAGCGCTAAGGGATCCTTTTTATACTCTCTGTGGGGCGGAACCGTTTATGCCTTCCTTGGCATTGCAGGTTTTATCCTAGGAGCACCAGGCTACCCTGAAGTGGGGAATATGGAGGCTGATCAAAATCTATTCCGATTTATTCCGGGTTTTTTAGAATTTGGCACCACGGACCACGCAGTTCATCTATTCGTGGGTATTTTTTTGCTTCTGACCGCTGACACATTTAGAAAAGAGCGGGCCATAAAAAAAGAGTTGAAATAAATGGGAACATCGAGTGTTCAAAACCAGCAGCACATGCAGCTATCACATCTACTGCAAAGGTTTTTGCTGGTGAGAAAGAAAACGGAGGATTTATGTTCACCGTTAGCGGTAGAGGATTTTTCGTTGTCCGGAACCGAGGATACATCCCCTGCTAAATGGCATTTGGCGCACACAAGTTGGTTTTTTGAAAATTTTGCTTTGAGAAATTACCAACATGCATTTGAAGGATTTCGTCCGGAGTTTAATTTTTTATTTAACTCTTATTATAAACAAATCGGAACTTATCTCCCTAAAAACAAACGGGGAATATTAAGTCGCCCGTCGACTGATGAAATTCTTCTTTATCGACATCATGTGACGAACGAGATTCTAAACTTGGGGCATAAGATCGATCCTGAGGAAGAAGGAAATCTCATTAGGGTTTTGGAAATTGGAATCAATCATGAGCAGCAACATCAAGAGCTGCTTCTAATGGATATAAAAAGAAGTTTTTATGAAAATCCTTTGCGCCCTCACTATCATTCAGAGGTTTATTCGCGAAGTGAGGTTGAGCCCAGTGAATGGAGAACGTTTCACTCGGGCCTGGTCAAAATAGGTGTTCCCCTGGAATTTCAGGAGTTTTCATATGATAACGAAAAAGATCAGCACCAGGTGTGGATCGAAGATTTTGCGTTGGCATCACATCTTGTAACGAACGATGAGTATATGTGCTTTATGGATGATGGCGGTTATGAAAACCCAAAATATTGGCTTTCTGATGGATGGGAGTTCAAAGAAAAAGAAAAATGGGAACATCCGCTCTATTGGGAAAAAAATGGATCAAGATGGTGGACGATGAGCCTCTCAGGAATGGTGCCACTGGAATTATCTTCACCAGTTGTTCATGTCAGTTTTTATGAGGCGATGGCATTTGCAAAATGGAAGGGGTGCAGGCTGCCGACGGAGGCTGAGTGGGAGACCGCGGCCAGACTGGAGAGAATAGATGGTGACTTTCTCGAGAATAGCAGTCTGGAGCCAGTTGCAATACCTGATCGATATGAGGTCTTCTCTCAAATCCATGGCAGTGTTTGGGAATGGACACAAAGTTCCTTTCATCCCTACCCGAGATTTGAGCCAATCCATTTTGGTATGTCTGAATATAATGAGAAGTTTATGTGTAACCAATTTGTGATGAGAGGGGGAAGTTGCCTGACGCCAAAGGCACACTACCGCCTTACTTACCGTAATTTTTATTACCCTCACCAGAGATGGATGTACGCGGGAATAAGACTCGCCAAGGATATACTATGATTGAAAATGTGGAGCATGTGGCTGGAACATCCGTATTGAGGGAAGTTCTGGCCGGATTATCAAAATGCCAAAAAAGTCTGCCGACCAAGCTGCTCTATGATAAGCGTGGATCAGAAATTTTTGAAAAAATTTGTCTACTCAAAGAATATTATCCTACTCGAGCAGAAACAGAGATTTTAAAAACTCACTCGAATGAAATATCAAGTCTTATTGGAAAGGAAGTCATTATTATTGAACCGGGCAGTGGTGCCGGTGATAAAATTCGCTACTTACTTCCTCACCTTGTTGATCCGGCCGGGTACGTGCCTATAGAAATTTCAAGGGACATACTGCTTCGGATGACGGAAGAGCTGCATGAAGAATTTCCAACTCTTGATGTGATGCCTCTATGTGCAGATTTTAATCAAGAAATTAATTTGCCCCACCAACTGGATACCAAAAATTATAAAAAAGTGGTTTTTTTTCCCGGTTCAACTATTGGCAACTTTGGCCAGCAAGATGCCGTTAATTTTTTGAAGAAAATTGGACGAATAATAGGTAGTGGTGGTGGATTGGTCATAGGAGTGGATCTTAAAAAAAATCCTGAACTCTTGAAGAATGCCTATGACGACCCTCACGGAGTGACTGCTGACTTTAACATGAATCTGTTAGAAAGGCTTAACCGAGAGATATCGGCCAATTTTAACTTGGATAATTTTAAGCATGAGGCATTTTATAACGAAGACCTAGGAAGAGTTGAAATGCACCTGGTGAGTAAAATCTCTCAGCTAATTAGAGTCAATGAAACGATTTTTCGTTTTAAAGAGGGTGAGTCTATTCATACAGAAAGTTCCTATAAATATAATGTGGATGAGTTCGCAGAACTTTGCGCCAAAGCAAAGTTTAGTCTCAAATCAACATGGAAAGATAGCCAGAATCTTTTTTGCGTTTTTTATTTTGAATGGGAATAATTCCCCAACACAGAAAGGATTAATCATGAAAAAAGTAATTTTACTCTTGTTGCCTCTCTATGCCTATGGGATGGATTGTCGGATTGATGGATCTTCAGAGACTAGCGGCCGGATGAACTGCTATATCCATTCGAATATGCAGGTCGAGTTGCTGGACCTTGAGTGCCGAGAGGGGCGATTTCAAATAATTTGGGCAAATAAAGTCTTTGAAGTCGATCAGGCCTACCAGGACAATCATGAGTCAGGAATGCACTCGCTGGTTTTTCAAGCCCAAGACGCTTCACTCAAGACTACAGAGTACAAATTGTATCACAAAGCAGAATTTGAAATTGACAACGTTGTATCTGATGGACTCTGTTTCAAAAAATAAATACCAGGAGAGGGAGAAATGTGGAGCCTATTTTTGGAAGGTCTGCTTTTGCAAGCGAGTCTTATTTTCGCCTTAGGAAGTCAAAATATATTTGTTCTCGAATCCGGGCTGAAACAACAAAATCCACTTGCTGTTTCGTTTGTGTGTTTCTTATGTGATCTGTTTTTGATCTCTCTCGGTGTTGCGGGGGCAGGGGCAGTTTTTTCAGCTTATTCCCAAGTGAAAATAGCGATTGGAATTGTCAGTGTTATCTTCCTAGTGATCTATGGTGTCTCAAAAATATGCCTTAATAATGAAACCTTTTACTGCCAAAAAAATACTTTAATTGAGTATGGAATTAAAAGGAGCGTGTTATTAGCGATAACCTTCAGTATCTTCAACCCCCATGCGTATCTGGATGCATTTGTTTTAATCGGAGGTTATTCAACCAAGTATAGTGTTTTATTTGATCGACTTACGTTGGGATTGGGGGCAGCTTGCTTCTCTCTGCTTTGGTTTCTTTTTCTGTCCAGTGCATCCACATTAATGAAGCCAATTTTTTCCAATGCCAAGAGCCTTAAAATTATTTCGGCCTGCTCAGGGTTGATTTTGTTGTTTTTGTCATACAGACTTGGATCAGATGTTATTAAGTGGATTGATGAGGGGCCTCATAGCCAGATCCTGGTCAAAGCAGTTTCCTATCCTTTGCACTCGGCCCTAACTTACTCAACCATCATCTATTAAATTAACCGGACCCAAACATATTTGTAGTGAAACGTGGCGGTTTTTTAATCATCCCGATCTCTTTAAGATATTGAGAAACCTTCTCAATATCAAAAAGGAGAATTTATGGTTACTGCAATATTTAAAAAAGACAGTTCTGACCCTGAAAATCTGGAGACAGAATATCAATCGATGCATCCACTTATAAGTTGGAGATCAGTGGTTGCAGGTCTGTTGATATCTTTCTTCTTTATGATCGGATTATTAGGACTTGGGATGGTGCTTGGTGGAATTGGCATGAGTGACGGCACTACTGCCAAATCAGCGGGCATCTTTACGGGTGTTTGGTTTCTTGTCTCTGCCTTGATCTCCCTTTTTGTGGGCAGTTATTTTGCCGCGAGAATTTCTAAGTTTCAGCTCGGCAGGGTCGGTTCAGCACAGGGACTAGTCATTGCCGCTTTATTCTCTGGTGTTTTTCTTTATGAAACGATTTACACCATTGGTGGTTTAAGTAAATTAACAGGTTCGGTTGTCGGCAAAACAGTTGATGCCGTTGGCACAGGCGTGGCCACAATAGGTAATAGTGCAGTCATGAATGATTTAGTGAACGAGGCAATGGGCGACTTAACACTCAAAGATAATCCTCAAACTGTAGCTACTGGTATTGTGGGTAGATTACTAAGAGGGGATGGAGTGGGAGCGAAAAACTATCTCGCTGGTGAAGCAGGGATTTCAGTGGAAGAGGCTGACCAGAGAATCGCCGGAGCAAAAGTTAAACTAGATGAGGCCCTGGTTAAAACCCGTGTTGGAGCAGCAGCAGCGCTGAAATCCGCCGGGTGGGCATTGTTCTCATTAGTCTTTCTAGGATCGATATTTGCAGTCTTAGGAGGGCTTCTTGGTTCGGTGACAAATTACAGAAAGCCACTGGCAACTAGGGAGTTCTTTTCCCGGGAACAACATGCATAGAATGTGCTCTTGGGTTGGGGACTTAGGTCCTCAACCTTTTTTACAGTAAATTTAGGTTTTCCATTTTAATCGTTTTGGCACCAAAGCGGTCTGAAAATTGAATCGCAAGTTCCTTGATGTTCTGATCAGCACCATAGACCTCTATGTACATATCAAAAATTTTTCGTTTGGCCCTCAATTCAATTTTTCCGTCATTATATTTCCATTTACCAGTTCCCGAACCTAAATTTGGTAAATTATAGAAAAAACGATTTTCCTGGTAGAGTGCTATTTCGATTGGATAATCGTTATTAATGAATGCCTTATCAACAGTTAGATTTGGACTAGTGGGAATCTTTTTGGCATTTATAAACTTCTCAAATTCTTGCGGCGCTTGAGCCGAGTAGAGGTCAGCACTAGCACTCCTACCCGTACATGCAGATATTGCGAGCAAAACGATTACGAGTACAATGCATCTCATTACGATTACCAAGGTTTAGTTTATTAAATGATAATAGGCTTATAAGGGCTTGGTCATCATAAATTAGTCAGATATTTAAGAAAAAATGCCCCCCTACATTATCCTTAACGTCCCATAACCTTTTAATTATGCAGCTTGTTCAAGTGGCAGGGGTTTTGCTTCGCTTTATAGAAATGATTTGAAGCAAGGAGGCACCATGTTTTATATCACGCAAGATTCGTCAGATATTTTGGGAACTAAGATCAGGGACTGGTCCGAAATGGATCCAGATGTCTCTTCCCTTGAAGACTCATCATGGGAGATTTTGAACGTAAACAACGCCCATGAGGGAATTAAACAACATTGGTTCAAGCAAAATTATATTGATCTCATCAGGCAACAAGGCCATCAGCAAAATAGCCAAGTCCTATGTTCTTAAGGATATATTTTAGGGATCTTATTGTGCTTTATTGTAAAAATAGTCTGAAGTCTCGTTACGCGTAAAGGAGAAGGATATGCCTACAACACTTACACGCAGAACCGACCACTACGAACGGAATCTTCCAAATAAGAAAAATTACTCACAGACCTTGTCTATATCGCTGGGGTCCTTTCTCATGGTCTTGGGTTTATCAGGCATTCTTAATCCCGAATTCATGGGACTGCATTTAAGTGCGATGCATAGTTTGGTTTTGACATCGACTGGTATTTTGTCCATTTGGGTCGGTACTACGGGCGATAAAATGAGACTTTATTATACGAGTATCGGTTTTTGCCTTTTTTTTGGACTCCATACTTTGGTAGGTTTTTTAATGGGAGAGCCCGGAACACCAACTGTAGGTTATGATGCTCCTGATGAATTACTGGTTCGAATTGCACCAGGTTTTTTGGAATTAGGAACAGTAGATCATGTCCTACATTTTCTGTTGGCCGTGTTTTACTTTACTGGAGCTTTATCTTTGAATAAGCATTCAAGAGAAGTGAAAAATAGGAGACGTATTAGTGGGAAATAAGAACTACCTATTTTTCCTTTCAGTTCTGCTCGTGGGCTCATGCGGAGACAGTACTCCGTTTAATGAAGACTATTGGAGTTCTTCCGGACCTAGTGAAGAGAAGGCGGAGGAAGTCATTAGAGAAATCTCCTTTACAGCGGTGATCACAACATTTTCAGAAGACGTTGCTAATATAAGTGGAAGTGTCGAAATGAATATTAATGAGACCGATGTTATAACGGTAACCAATTTATCTGATCTTCCTCAAAGTTTGATGGTTGGCCAAAGAAGTATTAGCAATCAGACCTGCAGTGAAATAGCAGCACTCTATCCACTGGCCCCCATTACTAATAACACTCTTGAATTTAAAAATTATAATTATGAAGATAGGGGGTCTCGGGAGGCCCTCCTCGCTGATCTTAACCAGGCGAATTCTTCTAACGGTGATTCAGTCAATTTAGAGGGGAAAAGTTATGTCATTATGGCGTATGTTGAAAATATCAACTCGCCAGCTCCGCGAACCACAGCTTTGTATCCTGTGGCCTGCGGAACTCTTGAAGTTAAAAGTGAATAATCTGCTTAAATCCCGTTATCATCGCCACCGACGAATCCTCCAATAAATCCACCGACAAATCCGCCAGTAGTTGTGCCGCCAGTAGTTGTGCCGCCAGTAGTTGTGCCGCCAGTAGTTGTGCCGCCAGTAGTTGTGCCACCGGTAGTTGTGCCGCCAGTAGTTGTGCCGCCAGTGGTTGTGCCGCCAGTGGTTGTGGCGCCAGTGGTTGTGCCGCCAGTGGTTGTGCCGCCGGTAGTTGTTCCGCCGCCAGTAGTTGAGCCACTACCAGAGCCGGTATCGTCACCCACTTCGCCTTCTTCATTTTCATTTGTGCCACCACCAGTTTCTCCGCCAGTTTCCCCCTCTGTTTCACCTTCTCCGGCCGGGGCCGGTTGATCTTGCCCCTCAATAACTTCTGCTACAGGGCCTGGGATTTCACCGCTGTCAGGTTCAGCTGGGCTTCCTTCAACCTTGGCGATAATTCCGCAGGTAATCGGCAGAGTTTGAAATGGTTTACGTTTGCCAATCCCTGCAACTGTTTCAGGTAAAATGGTCTCTTGCATGACCCCTTGAACGAGGATCACTCTTCCTAGAAATGAGAACTTCTCATCTGGTCCAAGTTTAGTGATATGGTCTTCAGTATCTAAATCCACTGTTCGTAAATCATCAAATAATCTTCGGAAAGAGGAGACTCGCTCGTAGTGGTAGTACCCAGATAAATCCGAAATCGGGAAGAAATTTCTTCCAGACATCTGTGAATTCATGTTGGCATCCAAAGGGATGATCATTTTCCCCACAACACTCATCGCTTCAGTGATATCGATGTATCCATCTGCATTTGTATCGTCGCTTAAATCAGGACATCTTCTGCCAAGGTAAATCCCTTGCTGGTGCCAAGTCCTCGGTCCTCCAGCAAAAAGTCTTACAAAGGTCAGAAGTCTATCCTCTTTCCGGAAAAGAGTGAGAGACCCAGGGATCGTGCCATTTACGTGAGGGTTTAGTGTCATGAATTTTGCCATGTAAAGCCCGTCTATGGTCGCGCCATCGAGTGAGCCTTCTTCATCAGTATCTTGGTTTTGGTCATCGTTGAGTATACCTGCGCCGGTATCAGAATTCCCACAGCCACCCAAAAGGATCAGCGAAGTTAGAACGATAGAAAAAAGAAATATCAAGTTTTTCATTTTTATTTTCTCACTTGGTTTTAAATTGTTTCATCGAATGCTTCAAGATACGCCTGCTTTACTTCCTTCATGATGAATTTATCTTTAGTGTAATTCCATGCCTCATTCATCTGAAGATCTGCGGGCTGATAGGTATACATATTTGTTCTCTGAATAAAACATTCTCCAGAGTAGGGATAGTCAGCATAATCTGAAAACTTGGT
>JFJP01034010.1_pt1 | contig 103925 bp, 91 predicted proteins | sample 431651 | NCBI WGS metagenome assembly JFJP01 (sample SAMN02602958, study PRJNA72255) | Microbial mat metagenome, whole genome shotgun sequencing project. | biome: fresh water; feature: sink hole; material: water; isolation source: purple microbial (photo- and chemosynthetic) mats found in...
CCATCCGGAACTTTCCAAGCGCCAACAGGTCCCCAGAGACCAACCGGTTCTTCGAGAGTCTTTCCGTCAGTCAGGGTCCAAACAACATGATGAAGCGCTTCATTGGCACCTGTGAAAGTGAGAAGCGGGTTCCAGCCCCCTAGAAATTGCAGACTGGGAGCCGAAGGCTTTCGGGCATCCATCCAATAGACAAACCGCGAGATGTCTCCCGCTTTTCGTACCTGAACCTCAAGAACTTTGCGGCTGACCGAAGAAGCACCTTCCTGATGTCTGGCTACCGAGGGTTCCCAGGACTGCCCCTCATCCCAACTCAAGGACCATCCAGGAACTTCAGGAAAGTCGAGCCCCGCTACCTTCACTCCAGAACCAGGCCAAGTCGAATCGGGAGAAGGGGCTGTACCATTGCTCCAGGCAACAGTCTTTTCCACCCATCGTCCATCGATGCGGGAACGTCCACCTACCGTCAGACTTTGTCTGCCGACTCTGTCAAGGATTTGTGGTCCGGTGTATTCTTGGGCAGACAGGAAGTCCAAACTGTCCCCGTAGGACCAAAGAACGCGATCGACTCCCCGAAAAACGACCACTAAAGGTTGAGCGTTCGCCCAGGTGCCGGGTATGGGGCTTACAACTTCAATTGCAACGGCTTCTTGATCTCGACGGTCTACCACATACGGCCAAGACAAAGTCTCACCCCGGGGTCCCCTCGCCTCCAGCAGAACATTGCGCCGGTTTCCCGGTGTCACATCAAGCGTCAACGGGAAGTTTTGAGCAACTCCCGATTCCCAGACAGACCACCCGGAAGGCAGGTTGGGATGAATTGTCAACGAGCCTGAATAGACTCCCGGTGGTGGTTGAACGGTGGCTACAGGCTCCACTGCCCGAACAACCTCGTAGCGGTAATCACGGGTCAAGGCTTCCCCCGAGCCCAGGTTGGTTGTCAAACGAAGTGTGTAGACCCTACGCTCACCTGCAAGAGCCTCCAAAACCAAGGGCCCTGTAAGAGCAAAGGTTTGATTTGAAGAAGTTTCCAGAAAACGGTAGCGAACCGACGCTGCTGCGGGAATCTGAAATTCCAGTTTCAGAGGAGAATTGTACACCCCTGAAACCGGCGTAACCTTCACTTGGGAGAGGGGCTCGGGTTCTGAGGCCCAAAGAGGCCCCAAAAAAATCAAAGCACCCAAAATCAAGAACGAGGACTTCATCGTTCGAAAACCGACAAGGCCTGAGCCATCTCAGGATCGTTCTTGATGTACCATTGCTTTCTCTCCTCAAGAGTGAGTCCCATCAACTCGTGACTGAGATAATGAATCCAAGGGTCTTGAGCCCGTGTAGGAATGTCATGGCGACGGCAGTAATAATCGGGAGCAATAGGGAGTGGTGGAGCATCGGCAAAGACCTTGTAGTCGTGAACCGCCACCTTGACGTCCTGCCTGGGAATTCCCCTCTCAAGAATCACATTCACCAAATGGTTGATGGTTCTCCCTGTATCGAAGATGTCATCGACAAAAAGCACCTTGTCACCCGAACGCAGATGTTTCGGGCTATAAGTCCAACCATCAACCCGAACCGCCGTATGCTGACGGATATCGGTATAAGAGTGAGCGACCACCGCAGCGTAAAACACCGGGCGGCCGCTCTGCCTCCAAACTTTGAAGTACTCAGAAAGGATGTTCCCTAGATAAGCCCCACCCCGAAGTGAAACGTAGATGACATCGGGAATGAAACCCGACTGGACGATCTGCCATCCCAGCTTCAGGGCATTATCGCGAACGGTATCATAGGGGACAAAATCTTTGTTCATAACTCCGATTATCGGGTGACACCGATACTTAGCTCAACCCCTTCTCGGACAAAACTCAGTTTCACCTCACCCGACTGCTGATTGAGTGTCTCATAGAAATCCCCAATGGTCTTTACGCTCTTCCCGTTGATGGCTTTCAGAATGTCTGAGATTTTCAAACCGGCAATATCGGCCATGGATTTTTCCTCGACCCTAGCCACGATCAGACCCTCAACCCCTGGTGCCAGGTCAAGCTGTTCCCGAATTTCTGGTGTCACTGGAGTGACCACAAAACCGGGCCACAGCTTCATAGCTTTCAGATCTGTTTCCTTGGGACGGGTATCAATTGTCACCGTCTTCTTGGTGGCCTTACCGTTGCGGATCAAGCTGAATTCCGCACTTTGCCCCGCAGGAAGATCCCCCACCAATTGAACCAGGCGATTGGTATCTTCGATGGTTTTTCCATTGATCGCAGTAACAAAATCCCCGGGAAGGATCCCGGCTTTATCGGCGGGGCTGCCACGGAAAACATGGGGAATATACGATCCTTTCACAGAAGGAAGCTTCAGATCGGCTGCCATTTCCTTACTCACATCAGAAACAGAGGCTCCCAACCAGCCATAACGGACAGAACCGGCACTGATAAAATCATTGATAGGTTTTCTTGTGCTGTTGATGGGAATAGCAAAGCCCAGTCCGACGCTGGCTCCATTGGGAGAGGCAATCCAGGTGTTGATTCCAACAACCTCACCCTTCAGGTTGACCAGAGCTCCACCAGAGTTGCCGCGATTGATCGAAGCATCGGTTTGGATATAGTTGTTGATGTTGACAAGGTCGTCAGGACCACCCTGGCGTCCCAGAGCACTGACGATCCCGCTGGTTACCGAGAATTCGAGGCCGAGAGGATTGCCCATCGCCAGCACCCAATCTCCCACCTGAAGTTCTTCGGAATCTCCCAGACGAGCTATGACCAAATCGGTTTCCTTGGTGGTGATCGAGACCATGGCAAGGTCCCGGCGCGGATCCGCACCAACCAGAATGGCATCGTATTCACGGTCATCCACGAGTTTCACCTTGATCTTATCGGCCTTGTCGATCACATGGTTGTTGGTCAGGATGAAGATTTTTTCTCCCTGCCGTTGAACCATCACTCCGCTTCCCAGCCCCGTTGCCTTGGGAAGATTCTGGGTCTTTCCCTTTTCCTGAGGATCCGTAGGCTGATCGGGGGAATCGGGGGATTGAGGACCAAAATAGAAATCAAACGGCGGGGGATTTTGAGAGTCTTGGGACTGACTTGTCACAGGGCTCTCCGTCTTGATTTCCACCACAGCTGGAAGAACAGCTTTGGCAATTGCCCGAAATGTATTTTGAGTCTCGAAAAGACTGGCGGGAACGACAATAGGCTTTTCTTCAGCCAAAACGGTCTTTTGAGGTACCCAGGAACCATTGGTCGCTAGAACGACGATGGCCAATCCGAACCCGACCGTCATGGCGAGAGCTAATGAGGCAGCCTGAGCTTTGGGTGAACCGAAGAATCCTTTCACTGACATGGAACGCTCCTTTTGCGGTAGTTCTGGTGAAAAAAACGCACAGACCCGGAGAAAGTTACAAAGACAGCCCTTCCAAAAGTGTCAACACTTCAATGCCGCCTTCCAAAACCGCAACGGTATGCTCAAAATGGGCAGATTTCCGTCCGTCGGTAGTGACAACGGTCCATTGATCACTCAACACACGAACTTCGGCTTTACCAAGATTGATCATCGGCTCAATTGCCAATACCATTCCTGGAACAAGACGCGGATTAGGCCCTGAAGAAACCGCATTGGGAACTTGAGGGTCCTCGTGCTGACTGAATCCAACTCCATGACCACAGTACTGATGGACGATTCCAAAACGATGAGGTTTGACGACTTCTGAAACGGCCGTTGCAATCTCCCTTACCCTGCCACCGGCTTTCACGGCACCGATTCCGGCGATCAGGCTGGCCTTGGTGACATTGAGCAGCTTGAGCTCTTCAGCGACAACCGTTCCGATGGGAAGGGTCAGGGCCATGTCCGAAAAGTACCCCTTCAGCTCAATTCCACAATCCAAACTGACGAGGTCACCACTTTTCAATCTCCGATCAGCCTTTGGTATTCCATGGATCACTTCTTGATTGATGGAAATACAAAGTGTTCCCGGAAAGCCCTGGTACCCCTTGAAGGCTGGCTTTCCATCATGACGCCGAACCCAATCTTCGGCCCACTTATCAAGATCAAGGGTAGAACGACCCTCGACCGCCTGCGCCGGCAGTTCTTGAAACAGACGGGCCAGGAGCTGGCAGGATTCTCGGATACGTGCTAATTGCTCGGTGTTCTTGAGGCGGATCATGAGGGTTCCTGAGTTACGGCCAAGGCTTGTCTTAAAAGAAAGGAGGCCCGCAGGTTCTCGGGATCCAGTTGGACAGCTTGTCGAAAATCTTCGATCGCTGCGGAACGAAGGGCGCCCCGAAGGGCCGGCTTTTGGAAAGGGACAAGGGAGGACTGCAATTCACCCCGCCTCATCAGCCATTGGCTTCGGCGCTGAAGGGATGCCATATCGCTTCCGGGCGGCAAAAGATCAAGAGCTCTGGTCAGTTTTTCCAGAGAATCATCCAGCAGCGGTTTTCTCTGCTCTTCACCCGAGCGCTGAGCCCGCACCAAGGAAACAAGGGACCAGTTAGCATAGAAGGTGGCGTCCCGCCAAGGCTCTTCTACGGAAGCAAAAGCCTCATCAGATTCAATTAGATTGTCCTCTGCCCCCGCTATCAAAGCGCGCAACAGGCCAACCCACCAGGGGGGTTCTTTTCCCAGACGCTTGAGAGTATCTTTGTGAATCTCTAATACCCGATGGGCATTGGAATAGTCCCGATCAACCAGCAAGAGCCAGGCAAGACGCTCTGCGAGAGGTGAGAATTCCGGATGCCGATGAAACAGCGACCAGAGACGCGGCTGCGATGTCCAATCGGGAAAGAGCCGTCCTTTGAGCAACTCAGCCTCGAGAGAAAGAGCCGACTCGTCGCCTTCCTCAAGGATTCGATCAAGAGCAGTCCTGACGGCTTCCACTTCTCCAAGCTGATACCGCGCTTCCAACACCAGCAAGCGAGCTTTTTCAGGACCGTCTGAAGGGTTGATCTCCACAAGAAGGGATAACAACTGCAGGGCTTTCCCGGGATCGCCTTCACCGAGAGCCAACGTCGCTCGATTGACTCCCATGGCAAGGGGCATTTCACGGGGACTGTCTGCCAGCATCTGATCGTAGATGATTTTCGCCTGGTTACGGTCTCCCAGATGCAGATAAACATCAGCAAGAACCAGAAGTGTGTCTGGACGTCCTTGAGCCAGAGATTTCAGCAACGTGGCAGCGCGTGTCCAATCCCCTTGGTCATAGGCCATCAATCCCTGAAGCCGGTCAAACGGCGGTAGATCTCTTTGCTCGGGTGTTAAGACACCAAGATAATTTCTCGCCGAATCGAGACGCCCCAAAGAAAGGGCTGCCAGAAGGGCATTTTTTCGGATTTCTTGGGAGGGGGCTAATTCTGCCAGACGACCATAAAGAACAAAGGATTCTTCTGAGGGTTTATCAAGCACTTCCCCGAGAGCCGACCAGTCTCCTGTTGCCAAACCATCGGCTTCTATCACCGCCTGTTGAAGGAGCCCCTCCCAAGGCCCGCCAACCAGGACTTTCTTGGCCAGGACGCCCGCCTCTGCAGGTCGACGATCCTTCAGAAGCGTCCAAACAAGGTAGGCGGCAAGATCGGCATTTCCAGGAAACTGTCGGTAGGCCGCACCGGCAACCTCGGCGGCCCATTTCCAATCCTGTGTCCTAACAGCAACGGCGTGGACACGTTTTTCCCACTGAAGCCAGCCGTCAACGGGGAGACTGGATGGAAGAACCTTCAAAGCAGAGCGGGCCAAGTCCGGTCTATCTTGCAACAAGGCGGCATCAGCTTTAGAAAGCGTGGATAGCCAATCAGCAGGAAGGGAGGGAAACAGTATGGGCCAGGACCACCATCCCCCTAGCCCCAGGGAGACAATAAAGAGGAGTGATCCTGTCAAAACCAGGAATTTCCTCATGGTTTGTTACAGTCCCCGTTCCTTCCGTAAGCCATCAAGTACCCCGTTTATGAATCGGTACGAGTCATCGGAAGAGAACCGCTTGGATATGTCGATCGCTTCATCGATGACCACCTTGGGCGGAATCTCCTTGACGAAGAGCATCTGAAAAACACTGATGCGAAGAAGGGCCAAATCAACTTTTCCAAGACGGCTGAAATCCCAGTTTCGAAGCTGACCCTGGATGACGGTATCAATTTCTTCCCAATGCTCAACCGTTCCTGAAATCAGAAACCGAGTAAAAAACAGGACATCCGGCTCGAGTTCTTCCCTTTCTTTGGGTTCCATCCAACCCAGCGTCAAAAGTTCATCCATCGTCTTTGGATTCACATCCTGGCTGAAAAGACTCTGAAATGCCAAAATGCGGGATTGTCGTCGGCTTCCCATTTCAGAAGTTCTGCTCGAAAGTTTTGATCGTGGCCTTCTTTTTCAGACTGTCGCCAATCTCATTGACCATTTTAGCCTGCGCGGTGAGGAGCTTGCGCTGCTGCAACGTCTGCTGAATGGCGATTCGCACAGTAGTATCATCCTTGCCAGGGTAAACCGATTCGTCGAGGGTCATAAAATGCTTATCGATCTTCTGGGTTACTCTCACAATATGCAGCCCTGAGTTGGAGGTTAAAACGGTACTCACCTCGCCTTTCTTCAGTGCGAAAATACCATTCAGGAAATCCCGGCCAAAAAGCGTCAGAAGCCTCTGTCCTGCCTGAGATTCTACTGTCCGGGGGAGAAAACCGATGTCGCCGTTGAGCCGTGCTGAGTTGGTGTCATCCGATACACCATTGGCCATTTCTTCAAAAGTAGCCTGACCCGAAGTGATTTTCTTGAGAGTTTCCTCAGCCTTCTTTTGGATCTCGACAAGAGTTCCTTTCGGTTTCACCTTGGTGTCAAAAAAAATATGGGATACCCGGATATAGTCGGGTGCTGTAAACAAGGCAGTGTTGGAGTCATAAAACTCCTTGATCTCGGATTCCGTCACCGAGATTTTTCCCAAATCCTGATATTGAGGAAACTGAACAAAGTATTTGCTGTTGGCCACTTGACGCTTGAGTGCGGCGGTTGCCTCTTCCCAAGTCTGACCCGACTGCTTCTCAACTTCCTGCCGGATCTGGGTGTCTGTCAAACCGGGGTTGCTGGCACGAAACTGCTTCAGCAAATCCTCATCCGTGCCTTTGATTCCTTGAGCTTCCATGTCCATCCGGATCAACTCTGCCGTGATGAGTTCTTGGAGAAGAGCCGTTTTTGTCGTTAAGTCGAGTTTGACCCCTTGAGAAGTCTCCAAACTGGAAACCCTTTCTCGGAAAGTCTTTTGTGAAACCAAGGAAGACTTTTTGTCGAGCTTGATTGTGGCAACAGGCTGGTCCAAAGTCTGGGCATTCAATCCGACTGCCATGAGCCAGGTCAGGGCACACCATCCCCATCGTTTCATAGTAATTCCTTGCATTTCAGAGTATCAGGGGCCCCACCCCCTGTCAATTCAGTCGAGCTTGAGCCGTTGACCCAGTGCCAAAGCATCTTCCGATTTGGCAAGGAGATCCGAATATCTCAAGAGCATTCCTTCATGCTCGAGAGCTTTCATCAATTTGAGCAGAGTGGAGTTTGCGCCGATCAGGGCAGGCAGAACAAAAGCAAAGGCCTTTTTGCCTGTGATGATGCCGCCATTGCTCAAGGCAGGTGCCAATTCGGGAGGAAGAACACCCTTGATAAGGGAGCGGACATCGCAGCCAACAGCAATATAGTGGTAGCCAGTAAGCTTAGTATCACGCGCTTGAATGCCGTTGATCACGTCAACCTGGGCACCTTGTTTCTGCATTCCCTTGGACAAGGATTCTGCCAGCAACTTCAATTTTGGCAATTTCGCCGGTTTGGCAAAATAGAGGATCGCAACACGAATCATGGCTTATCTCCCAAAAACTACCATCGAAAAAAAAGACTTCTCCAGTTCAACACCGGAGAAGTCGGCATGGTTACCGAGAAGAATCAGTTGCCGGCGGCAGGAACAGTATCCGTAGCAGCAGGAGCTTCCGCAGCGGGCGCGGGCTGAGCATTCCACCATTCCAGGTTTGTTCCACCCTGCTGACGGGCAGCGGCGGCAACATCACCCGTGTCAGGAGTCTTGAACAAGACAGCCAAACCGAGGGCAACGACTATGAAAAGTGCCCCAAGAACCGTAGTTGTCTTGGTCAGAACATTCCCTGAACGGGAACCAAAGGTAGATTGACTTCCACCTCCGAACATTCCAGCCAAACCATCACCTTGCTCATCCTGAATGAGCACCATACCCACCAGAAGAAAGGCAACAATGACGAAAAAGACTAGAAGAATGATTTCAAGAATACCCATGAGAATGTGCTCCCGTTGTTATTTGTCGAAGGAAATGATCGGAATGAAAGTTTCAGCCTTGAGAGCCGCACCACCAACCAAGGCACCGTCGATGTCCGGCATGGCCATTAGTTCCTTCACATTGTCGGGTTTCACCGACCCGCCATACTGAATCAACATAGCATCCGCGGCTTTCTTTGTATAGAGTTTGGCTACGGTGTCCCGAATAACCACATGAATGGCATTGGCATCTTGGGGAGTGGCTGTTTTGCCAGTACCGATAGCCCAGACCGGTTCGTAGGCAATCGTCACCTTGGCAAGGTCGGCTTCGGTCAGCCCAGAAAACGCTTCGGTAGTTTGGCGAATGACCACTTCGGAGGCCTTGCCCGCTTCGCGCTCTGCCAAGGTTTCCCCGTTGCAATAGATCACTTCAAAACCGTGCTTGAGAGCCAGCTTGATCTTTTCATTCACCAGTTTATCCGTCTCGTTGTGAAACTGACGGCGCTCCGAATGGCCGAGGATAATCACATCCACACCGAGTTCTTTGAGCATGCCAACCGAAATCTCGCCAGTTCGGGCACCAGTCTCCAGTGCGGAACAGTCCTGTGCCCCGACGAGAATCGGTGATCCTTTAACGGCTTCCTTGACCGCAGCGATGGCGGTGTACGGGGGGGCCACAAGAACCCGGTTTTTCGACGCCTTGACGGCGGGGATCAGCGAAGTGGCCAGGGCCTTGGCGTCAGCCAAGGTACCCCAGAGCTTCCAGTTTCCGGCCAAAAATTTCTGACGAGCCATAATTACCTTCCTGAAATGTACTAAAGACCCGGAAACCGGGCACGAAACGGTCCAAGTTTATCGAAAAGCGGGGAGTCTGGCAACTGCATACCTATAATGTAGGAAGGACCACGCGGAAGCCGCAGGCGCTGCTCCCGCTGGAGGGATTGTTGTAACCGCGACTTGATGAACGTGCATCAATTGAACTGTCGTACCAGCTACCACCCCTAAAGACTTGGTATAAACCAGCGGAAGGTCCTGGCGGATCGGTCTGCGCCTTGTTGGAGTAGCTGCCTTTCTTGTCCCAAACCCACTCCCATACATTGCCGCTCACATCAAAAAGCCCCAACTCATTTGGTTTCTTAGTCCCTACTGGCCTGGTCTGACCGCCAGAGTTACCATTGCACCATGCGACCTCGTCCGAATTGCCGCTTCCAGCAAAGAGATTGTCATCGGACTGGTTTCCACCCCGGGCTGCGTACTCCCACTCCGCCTCCGTCGGCAGACGGTAGCCGTTGTTACTTTTATTCCATGTCACGTTGGTGCCATTGATGACATAGGCTGGAGTTCGTTTTTCCAAAATGCTCAGTTTATTGCAATACGTTACCGCATCGAACCAAGTCACCGACTCTACAGGAAGTTCGTCACCCTTGAAGCGGCTAGGGTTAGTTCCCATCACCATTTTGTATTGGGCTTGTGTCACTTCGGTAGCACTGAGGTAAAAGCTGCTCACCGTCACTCTATGAACGGGCTTTTCGTCACTGTTGCCCATCGTACTACCCATTGAGAAGGTGCCTCCTAGAACGAAAATAAAGCCTTCGGAAGTTTTGGGTTTCAGCGGTGCTTGAACATAGCTGAAACCTACCACTACGGTTTGACCACTTGTGACCGTGAACGTCTTGTTTTCGATCTGGCCATCGGGGTAGATCATCGTTGCAGGGTAATCCCCTGGGGCCACCTGGTCGACCGGCAATGTGGCATTTGCAGGTAGGTTTAAAGTGCGGCCCAACAATGTCAGGGTACCACCTGTAGACGTTGATATTTTCAGTGAACCAGGAGGGACAGACAGGAATCCAAACGCTGGCTCTGATGAGGGAGGTCCGTTGCTAACAGCGTTACCAGCCAAGTACGCTGAGTCGAAAAACTGGTTGTACACCGCCGGGATCTGCAGGTTGCCGCTGACCTTTTTGACATCGGCGCCGGTACGGTTGAACACATCCTTAATCTCAAGTCCGGCGGTCCCAAGGTGTTTGAGCAACTGGCTGGTGAACAGACCGTTGCGACCTGTCCCGTCTTGGGCGATGCTTCCGACGCTGGTGGCGTAGGCGATCACGCTACCTGCTGGCTGGTTTGCTACCACGCTAAGTCCCCGGTTACCGCTTCTGGCCCAACCGAAAGGGTTGTCGCGGCAGGCATCAAGCACGACGACGTTGAGGGCGTTGCGAGATTCCTGCAAGGTGTCGAGGACGGCTTGGGCTGCCAGGGCTTTAGTCTTTAGAAAACTCTCGCCCTTGATGTCGGCGTCGACTGGGATCAGGTAATTCACCCCGTTGGATTGGACTCCATGGCCCGCATAGAAGAAGAACCCATAGGCACCTTTGGATTGCCCCAGCTGATTGCCCAGCCGCACGACGGCTGACTCCATATCTCCCAAGGATGCATTTTTGAGAAGATCCACCTCAAAGCCTAAAGTTTTTAAGCTGACTGCTATGTCGTCGGCGTCGTTGACAGGATTCTTCAGTGGTGAAACCGACGAATAGGCTCCGTTGCCGATCACCAGGGCAAACCTCCCCTGAGCAAGAAGGCCATTACAAAACAAGGTACCCATTAGCGTTATCAGACAGACCGAAATCACACTTTTTTTCATCGTTCCTCTCCGCCTTCACGGAGATTAGCACAGGTTTACACCCCCCGCAACAAGCGAAGCTACAAAGATAACCAACCGCGAAAATGTAAGGTGACGGAGGCCGTCGTTCTGGCTATGCCGAGCAAGGCGAGCCCCGCAGGCGTACGATGTGTACGCCGAGGAGCGTAGTCCGCCGCAAGGCGACGCCAGAACGGCGGAATCCGAGCCTTACCTTACCTACAGACTTCGATGCCTGGGAGTTTCTTGCCTTCGAGCAATTCCAGCGAAGCACCGCCACCGGTGGACACGTGGCTCATCTTGTCGGCCAAGCCAAACTTATTCACGGCAGCAACAGAGTCACCTCCACCGACCACGGTGGTGGCTCCCCTACCGGTAGCTTCTGCAACCAACATCGCAACGGCCTTGGTGCCCGCAGCAAAGTTGTCGAATTCAAACACACCTACAGGCCCATTCCAAACAATCGTCTTGGCCTTGGCCAGGACTTCTTTGTACTTGGCGATAGTCTTGGGTCCGACATCCATGCCCATCAAGTTATCGGGAATATCAACACCTGAGATCGCCACAGCGGGTGCTGCGGAATCAAACTTCTCCGAACCGACATGGTCGACAGGAAGGACAATTTCCGAACCTAGTTTCTTGGCTGCAGCCAGAATACTTTTGGCGGTATCAATCTGATCATCTTCCACCAGCGACTTTCCGACCGTGTGACCTTGAGCTTTGAGGAAGGTATAGGCCATTCCACCGCCAATGACGAGAGCACTGGCGTTCTTGAGCAGGCTTTCCAGAACAGCAATTTTCGAACTGACCTTGGCACCACCAATGATGGCTACCAGGGGCTTGATGGGATTGGTCACAATGGGTTCGAGGTAAGCCACCTCTTTTTCCATCAGGAATCCACCGACACTCACCTTAAGGAACTTGGAGATGCTGGCAGTGGATGCGTGGTCACGGTGGGCGGTGCCGAAGGCGTCGTTCACGAAAATCTCACCGTAGGTGGCCAACTCCTTGGCCAGCTTGTCACGCTCGGCGGCGTCGTCACTGGTTTCTTCCTTATGGAACCGGGTGTTCTCCAAAAGGATGACGGTACCGTCTTTCTGGCCTTCGATAAAGGCTTTTTTGCCGAAACAACCATCTTCCCCGCCGAAGACCACGGGCTTGCCCAGCTTGCCGGCCAGATATTCTGCCACAGGGGCAAGCCGGTGTTTACCAGTGATGTACTTGACTTCGTCAAAGGTCTTGCCGTCTTTTTCGGCCTTTTCCTTGGCCTTCTTGGCGTCTTTCTTGGGATCGCCGAGGTGGCTGAACAGGGTGATGGTTTTGGCACCCTTTTCGAGCAGGTATTGAATGGACGGAATGGCAGCCGTGATCCGGGTGTCATCCTGGACCTTGCCTTCCTTCATAGGAACATTGAAATCAACGCGCATAACAATGCGCTTGCCTTTCACATCGATGTCTTTGATCGTCTTAATCATGTTTTGCTCCTTGGATGTAAAAAAGGCCCCCGGTGAAGGGAGCCTTTCTCGAGTTCTGGTTTCGAATTACTTCTTGGCCATGACGCGGACCATTTCAACAACCTTGTTGGAATAGCCCCACTCGTTGTCGTACCAGCTCACGACCTTGACGAAGTTGTCGTCGAGGTTGATGCCTGCATCGGCATCATAAACCGATGTGCAAACTTCATGGCGGAAGTCGGTGGAAACAACTTTCTCCTCGGTATAACCAAGAACGCCCTTCATCGAGCCTTCGGAAGCTTTCTTCATAGCGGCATCGATGTCGGCCTTGGTGGCGGGCTTTTTCAGCACACAAGTCAGATCGACCACCGAGACGTCAGAAGTGGGAACACGGAACGCCATTCCTGTGAGCTTCTTGTTCAACTCGGGAATAACCTTGCCGACGGCCTTGGCAGCACCTGTCGACGAAGGAATGATGTTCTCGAGAATACCGCGGCCGCCGCGCCAATCCTTGTTGGAGGGAGCATCGACCGTTTTCTGGGTATTAGTGGCAGCATGAACCGTTGTCATCAGACCCTTTTCAATGCCGAAGGCATCGTTAAGAACCTTGGCGATAGGTGCTAGGCAGTTGGTGGTGCAAGAGGCATTGGAAATGATGTCCTGTCCCTTGTACGACTCATGGTTGACACCATAGACAAACATGGGGGTCTCATCCTTCGAGGGAGCCGACATGATGACTTTCTTGGCACCGGCAGTGATGTGTTTGCGGGCTGTCGCATCGTCAAGCCAAAGACCGGTCGATTCGACGACGATCTCGGCACCGACTTCGCTCCACTTCAGCTCAGCAGGATCCTTGATCTGGGTCAGGCGGATCTTCTTCCCGTCGACGACGAGGGTGGTGCCTTCGACGGACACCTTGCCCTTGAACTTTCCGTGGACCGAGTCGAACTTGAGCATGTAAGCAACATACTCGGGTTCGAGCAGGTCATTGATGCCGACCACTTCGACGTCGGTGAAGTTCTCGGAGATGGCCCGGAAGACCATGCGCCCAATCCGGCCGAAGCCGTTGATACCAATCTTGATTCCCATAGGAATCCTCCTTCTTGGAATTAGTGATCTTTTTTACCGATTCATTCTATGAAAAACGGTGATTTCTGTCAATGTCACCCCGTTTGCAACCATCAGCGTAGTCCCAATAGGTCCCGTTGAAGCACGGCCGAGACGGGCAATGGAATCGCTGCAGGAACGCTCGGAGGTTCCTTGACCAGAATGACTTCATCACCGACGGCAACTGTATCAAAGAATCCGGTACGCTCCAATTTTCCCACCGTCGTCCAATCGTCCGAAACGCCCGCGGTCCAGGTACCGAAACTATCGGTGGGATTCCACACGAACCACGAAGCATCACCCGTAGGCTGAGCGGCGGAGTCTCTCACGACCGAGAACTTCTGATTGGGAGCGGTTCCATCACGCTTGCCGAGATTGATCAGCAAATCGGCACCCTGTCGCTTGAGAATGCTGCCCCGAAGTGGAAAAGCTGCAGCTGTTGTCTGAGCCGACTCTCTGATACCCAAAGTCACGGGAAGAGTCCCTTTTTTATACACCGAAAAACTTTGAACCAATCTGCCTGTCCTGCCGAGGTAGAGGTTCACCTGGGAGGAAAAATCCCGCAAGCCTTCCTTGAACACCACCAAAGCGAAATACTCCAAGCCGGCTTGTCTTGCCTGAAGAAAGGCATCGTTGAACCCTCGGGCAGGCAAAGCCCTGCGGTCCTCGGCGGGTGACTCCAATCGCAACCACCGAAGAGCATCCCACTCATCCGCAAAAACTTCAGCGTAGGCCTGTACGGCTCCGTACTCTGTCGTGACCGAGGCGTCAGGATCGTAAAACACACCTACCGCATAGGGCCTGTACAGCCGGCTGGTACCGGAGCTATTGAGTTCATCAAGGGCAGCTAGAGACAGACCCCATTGGGAGGCCAGCGATTTCTGATACAGACTGCGTTGTATCTCAAGGTCATCGAGAAACGCGACAGCTTTATAAGTGGGATTCTGAGCTGCAACAGCCTCGAGTTCTTCGAGAGCGCTGGTTCGGAAACCCTGACGTTTCCAGATATCGGCACGTCCGAGACGGGCTTTGACGGAGAAGGGATCGAGTCTAAGAGCACGCCGGAACTCATCGAGGGCCAGGGCCTGAAAATTCTTACCCACAAGCTCTTGGGCCCGTTCAAGATGCAACTTGGATTGACTCAGCCGCAACGGGTCTTCCGGAGCAGTTCTCCTCAAGAGCCATGTCTCATAAGCCAATGCATACGATTCGTTTGACGGATCAAATCCCAGAGCCATTCTGAAAGCTTCTGAAGCTTCAGCACCTCTGTCGAGTCGGCTTAAAGCCAATGCTCTCAAATACCAGGCCCGGGGATCCTTTGCTCCTCTTTGTGGTGTTGGCCGCTGAATCACTTTGCTGTCGAGAGTCTGAACCGCTTCCAAGTTCTTCCCTTCGTCCAGCAATAATCTTGCCTGCAACAGCCAGCCACGCAGATGGGTATCGCCCGATAAAAGCAGGGATTGATCCAGAGCAACCCTTGCCGCCGGGCGGTCCTGACGTCGGTACAGTTCTTCCGCAGCGGTGAAATAGACGCGGGGATCAGAAGAGTGGAACCGGAGGGCATCGGAATACACCCGGTCAAAGCCCACACGGTCCCCCCGTGCCGACGCCACATAGAGCAGTGACAACAATGCCCGCAGGTTGGTGGGATCGTCGCGTCTGAGAACCTCAAACTGAGTGGCCGCCTGTTCCAGCCGGCCTTTCATGACCTGGTATTCCGCCAAACCGAACCGCGCCGCCTGATTCTTCGGTTCCCGGACCAAGACACCTTGAAAAAGGGCCAGGGCTTCCTCATATTTCATCTGTCCCAGAAGAATTCGGCCATAAAGCACATTGACTGAGGAATTGAGCTGCCCCAGTTTCAAGGCGGCCTGCACCTGCTTCGAAGCTTCATCATACTCGCCCAAAGCGAAGAAAGCCTCCGAAAGCCCTTGAAGAGCGTCAAAATACCGGGGATTCGACCTGAGGGCATCCCGATAAGCGTCGATGGCTGTCCAGTAATCGTCGCGTTGAAAAGCAGCCTGAGCCAGGCGATAAGACTCCAAAGCGGTTTGTGCCTGTGCTGTGACCGCCAAAATGGTCAGAAAAAAAAATACCAGCGGGAGGGTTCGCTTCATAAGAGTCCATCCGGGGCCACTTCGGTAGTAAGCTGAATTTTAACAGTACGGATTTTATATCCATCCATATTCTGGACAATAAACTCAGCACCCCGCCAGGCAACTTTCTCGTAGCGGACCGGGATTTTTCCAAACAAATCAAAAACAAAGCCACCGAGTGTGTCAAAATCATCATTCGGTAGATCAAGCCCCAGAATTTCGTTCAGATCGGCGATGGAAACACGGGCATCACACAGGTAGGTCCGATCACCTATTTCGAGAACATCCTCCACTGATGTGTCGAATTCATCTTGGATGTCTCCGACAATCTCTTCAATGATGTCTTCCATACAAACAATACCGGACACCCCGCCGTACTCATCTACGGCAACCGCGATGTGGACATGACGGCGCTTGAACTCTTTGAGAAGGCTGTCAAGTTTCTTGGTCTCAGGGACAAAATACGGTTTCCTGACAAACGTTGAAAGGTTGAGCTCCTGCGGAATTTCGAGGTGGTTTTTCATCAGATGCCGCAGCAGATCTTTGACATAGAGAATGCCGGTAACGTTGTCAATTGTCTCTTTATAGACAGGAAACCGGCTGTGCCCACTTTCAGTAATCCGTTGCATCATTTCGGCGAAGGTGATCTCTTCGGGAAGAAACACAACGTCAATCCGGGGGACAATCACCTCTTTAACGGTGGTGTCGCCCAGTTCAACAACCCCTTGAATCATCTCTTTTTCTTCGGAGTTGAGTTCATCGAGCTGAGGTTCATCAGCATGGACCTTGCGGCCGAAAAGCCGGTTCAACAGGGTCTTCTTTTTCAAAATATTCGTTCCTTGATCTGGATCAGGACCGCCTCTTGGCGAATCAACATCGGTTCATCAACTTCGTTTGTACTATGATCCCAACCCATAAGATGCATCAAACCATGAATTGAAACCCTCTGTAACTCTTCTTGTGGTTCCACCCCAAAGTATGCACCGTTGGCCCTTAATGTGTCCATGCTGATCACAAGATCCCCATAACAGCCGCGTCCACGTGGCGGACGGGGTGGTGCCGACGGAAACGACTCGGGTTCCGATTCAAAGCTGAGAACATCGGTGGCTTCATCCTTGTGCCTCCAACGGCGGTTTAGCTCCTGAATGGTGGAATCACCGGCCAAGGTGACACTGACCTCCCAATCTTCAGCACCGAGAGCGTTCAACGTCTTGAGAAGGAACGCTTTGTAGGCCGGGGCCCAGGGGGCGGACAGGCCTTCTTCCAGGATGAGATCAAGATCCTTCATGGTTCTCATAGGCTTCGATGATTTTTCGAACCAGGCTTGAACGCACAACGTCTTTCTTCTCGAACATACTAAAATGAACCTCAGGAATGCCTTCTAAAATTTTTCGGGCGTGAAGAAGGCCAGATTCTTGCGTTCGAGGAAGATCGACCTGGGTCAAATCACCGGTCACCACTGCTTTGGCTCCCTCGCCCAGCCTTGTCAGGAACATTTTCATTTGCGTCTTCGTCGTATTTTGAGCTTCATCCAGCACCACAAAGCAGTTCTTAAGACTTCGACCGCGCATATAGGCCAGAGGTGCGATTTCGATCACCCGGTTCTCTTCGAGCCGGTTGAGAATTTCAGCAGGAATGAGGTCTTCCATAGCGTCGTACAAAGGTCGCAGGTAGGGGCTGATTTTCTGAGACAGATCCCCGGGAAGAAAGCCCAGGTTTTCACCGGCTTCGACTACCGGACGGGTCAGAATGATCTTTCGTCGCTTCTTGGAAAGCACTTCGGACAAGGCCTGAGCTATGGCGAGGTAGGTCTTCCCTGTGCCTGCAGGACCAATGCCGAAGGTGACATCGCAGCGGCGCATGGCTGCCACATAGTCCACCTGATGCCAGCCCCTGGGAAAAACTTTTGTAAAACCCTGGGGGATAACAATGGCGGAATCTTGAAATTGTTGAAGCTTGGCTTCATCACCGTTGATGAGCGCATCATCCAGGCTGGTGATGAGGTCAGGATTGATCACTTGACCGAGTTTGTGGTGTTGGCCCAGAGTCCGTAAAAGCAGCCCGAAACGCTCCAAGACGGCTGGATCCTCGCTCCGCAAATGCAGCTCATTACCCAGGGAATATACAGGGACACCTAAAACAGCCTCGAGGGCATCAAGGTTGGCGTGGCCTACGCCGCAGATTTGACCTAAGAAATCGTCTTCATCAATGACGATTTTGACGGTTGGTGTCAGGGAGGACTCCTCAGTTTTAAGTTTACGGGGGGGCACCGGCAGCGTCAAGAAGTGTTCTTGGCGATGGTCAACTTACCATCTTTGTCCCATTGCATTTGTGTCTTGAGTTCAGGAACAGGGTACCATTGGACCAAAACAGTCAAGGTTCCTACCCATTGGAACTGTTGGGTATTTCCACTGCCCTTGATCTGGGGAGATCCGCTGTAGTCGAGCTTGACGATCCAATCATCAAGGTAGTGGACCAGAGCGACCGTGAGGTTGGTCATCTTGAAACCGGTCCGGCGCAGTGCAGCTTGATCCCAAATGGAAAGGGCATCCCAAAGATCGGCGAGCGGGTTGACTGCGTCAACAGCTCCGTCTCCAAAGCTCTCGGCCAGTGAGGGAAAGTACCGATAAGCAGTCCTGTTGATGAGACCCTCGGAAACTTGAAAGTCCAAGAAACGGAAAAGTTTGTAGTTGGCTGTAAAGTTGAGGGTAAGCGGCATTTGGGAATACTGCTGTAAATTGATGGGCCAAGTGAGATTGACCTTTGAAGAAAACGTATTGCGGTAATACCACCATTGGAGGTTGGGCAAATCAAGGGAATAGGTGAACCGCAGTTCTTGGGGAAGAAAATCCGTACCGCCGGAAACCACCCATTTGCGGGATGCTTTATCAAAACGGTAGGGGGTTGTCCTCTGTTGCCGATATTGTGCCGTTGCGCCCCAAGCTGTCAGAAGTGTGGTGGAAACCAAGGGGTAGGACTTCTCAAGGTCATATTGAAAACTCTGCATGAGGGTAAGATTCGACACAGGCTTCCATTCAGCCGAAGATTCCCAGGGGTCATAGGTCCAGCTCGTTTCGGTTTGTTTTGCTGAGAGCTTGGTCGCCGCCTTGGCGGAAGGAACCGCCACATCGAGTCCTCCAGACCAAACCCGCAAGGTATCCAGAGGCGGCAGTGAGCTCTGCCAACCCGTCGAGAGCTTCAGGGAAGGTGCTCCGTCCAACAAATACCAGACGGCCTGAGCCGCAGTTTGATGGGAAGAAACGGTTTCTTTGGTACCGTTGAACAAAAGAGTGCGTTCAAAGTTCTCCTGCCAAAGAGCGGCATTGAACGTGTACTGAACGGAAGAATCTCGCCATGCCCCCCTCCCGATGAACGGCTTCCAGACAGACCCCAGGTTCTGAGTCAGGAGGCCTGAACTTTGTTGTCGGTCCTGAAGCTTGTACACATCACTTTGCGCCTTTGTTACCGTGGGCCCGAGGTACCAGCTGTCCTGCGCCTGCTGGTGGAGGTTGAATCCCTCGGTAACCGACCAGGAGCCATCGGAACGGCCACCGGTGAAAGTGAGGGCCCCATCATAGGCACCTATCCAACGTGAGGTAGAAACATTCCAGGTCGGGTCCGAAGGTTTCAGAACCAACGAGTTGTCGAACCGAGAATCTGTTCGTAAGGTAGGTTTCAGCGACCAGGTAGCTCCCGAGGTCCATTGCTCGTTGCGCATTTCCACCGGCAGCGGGTCCAAACGCGCGGGGGGAATCAAGTCTTCATTCGGATGGTTGGGCTTCAGGGAATCCGATTCTTTCTCCGGAACAATCTCAACAACCGGTTCAGGAGGAATCAGTGCATCTGTCTGATCTGAACGCACCCCCTCCTGCGAAAGACCCAGAGCCGGAGGCCAGAGTGTTCCGCCCCAGTTGATTGACAACTGAGGAAAGGTCATCTGGGTCGGGAGGTAAAAAGTGTTTTCCGGATCCCCGGACGGACCGGAAGGAACAGCGGCCTTGGAATCCCATAGCAACCCGAAATTGGAGGTCGCCGGCGGCCAATTCAAGGTGCCGTTCCACTGCAGACTGGACTTAGAGGTTGCCACAGCCGTCGTTCTGGCTGGCCCAAGCCCAAGGAGCGACAGAATGCTGAAGTTCTCTGACCGGCTGCCTGAAAGATCGTTATAGAGAAGCGGGTCCGAGTAGTATTCCAATGCTAATCCACCCCAACCGGTATCGGCGTCCAACCGCCCCCCCCAACGGACAGGCAGACGGCTGGAACCAATCCAGCTTCCGTTCCAAGCTGACTGTTCCCAGGGATCGAGAGCGGCCTGGAACGGATTGACCGAATAGGGGAGACCAAGGGCATCCACAGTCCTCGTGACTCCAACCCCGCCAAAGGCATTGAGCGTCCGCAATGCACCGAGCCCCGGGAGAGAGGCTTCCATCCCCGTTAGGAACCCCAAATTACTGTAGAAATCTGCCTGATACTTCAAAAGCCATTGAGGAGGAACCGTGGGACTCGGAGCCTTTCCACGAACCAAGAAGAGTCCTCTCAGGACACGTTCAGTGTCCTGAGCTGTCGAGTCTTCAAGCTGAAGAAAGGACAGAGGAGCTGAATCCTTCTTTTTTTTACCAAAGATGTAGGTGGTAGTCTGAAGGCTGGTGCCCCTTCGGTCTGGTCCATCAGGAAAGGAAAGTACCGGATTGAAGAAGAAGTCATCACCAGGCTGGAAAAAGAACGGAAAGTAGAAAACTGGAACCCGTCCCAAGTAGAGAACTGCGTCTTCAAGTCCCCATTCTCCGGGTGCGAGTACGATGATTTTTTTAGCTTGAATTCGATAATACGGATCGGTGCCCAAGCTGGAGGTGATGGTTCCGGTGTTGAGAACGACCAGGTCAGCGGCGGACCGACGGATGGAGTCTCCTTGATAGCGGAACGTCAGCGTCTGATCTCCCACCGTTCTATTTCGCTCGGAAGATCCGCCGTAAAAGATACCTTGTGAATCAGAAAGACGAAACGTCAAGCTCTCGCCGCGGAAAACTTCTTTGGAGGAATCCCGAACCATGGTGTAGACAACTTGACCCCTGGCCGTCATTTCCTCATTTGCCTGGTCGTACCAGAGTTCTCCGGCTTCAATGATGTGGGTCACATTTTTTTCATGATCAACCAGAGTGACCTGAAGTCCCCCCGAAAGACGAAGCATCTTTCCGCCACCTGGTACATCAACTGTAATCAAGCCGGCTTCCTGAGCACTGTCCACAGAAAGTGTCTTGCCGGTGGGTGGAACATCGGGAGGCAAAACAAGACCCCGCGCTTCTGCAATTCTGGAGCGGAGTTCAGAAACCCCACCAGTAACAGCCAGGCCAAGCTCTTTTGCCCTGGCGACCAACTCATAATAGCCGGCTGTTTGCAACTCGGTTGCCAGACTGTCTGAAGTGGGCTCTGCCACCTGGGAAAAAGCCGGAAGCCCTCCAAAATGCCACAAACCAACCGCGAGGAGGAGTATCCGCCGCATGGTCAGCCGTGCGGAGTAGTATGGCGGTGAAGAATTTCCTTGAGGAATCTTCCCGTATGGGAGGTCGGATGCGCCGCCACAGCCTCGGGGGTTCCACTAACCAGGAGAGTCCCTCCCCTGGCACCACCTTCTGGGCCCAAATCGACAATCCAATCGGACTGCTTGATCACATCAAGGTTGTGCTCGATCAAGATCACTGTGTTGCCCAGATCAACCAAGCGCTGAAGAACCTCAATCAGTTGCTTCACATCAGCAAAATGAAGACCTGTTGTCGGCTCATCGATCACATAGACTGTTTTCCCTGTCGAACGTCTTGCCAACTCAAGAGACAGCTTGACCCGTTGCGCTTCACCGCCAGACAGAGTCAGAGCCGACTGTCCCAGTTTGACATAGCCAAGGCCGACAGATTGAAGGGTGCGCAGTTTATGGGCGACAGGTGTGATCCCTGAGAAGAAATCCACAGCCTCGTCCACGGGCATCTCCAGCACTTCGTGAATGTTCTTGCCCTTGTAACGGACTTCCAAGGTCTCCCGGTTGAACCTCCTGCCCTGGCATACATCGCAGGTGACATAGACGTCAGGAAGAAAGTGCATTTCAATCTGTATGGATCCATCGCCCTCGCAATTTTCGCAGCGGCCGCCCTTGACGTTGAAACTGAATCGACCGGGTTTGTAACCGCGGGCCTTGGAATCGGGAAGAGTCGCATACAGGTCACGGATAGCGCCGAAGACCCCGACGTAGGTGGCCGGATTGGAGCGGGGTGTGCGACCGATAGGACTTTGGTCAATGGCAATAATCTTGTCGAGGTTCATGATGCCTTGAAGGCTGTCATACTTTCCTTCAGGCAGCGGGGTGTCTCGGGTCAACTGGTTTTTCAGTGCGGGATAGAGAATGTCGCTCATCAAAGTGGATTTGCCCGAACCAGAAACACCCGTAATCACGCTCAGGGTTCCCAGGGGAAACTCGACATCGATTCCTTTGAGGTTGTGTTCCCTGGCCCCTTTCAAGATCAGTTTATTTCCGTTGCCTTCCCGCCTCGAGCGGTTGCTGTCGATGGTCAGAGCCCCGGAAAGATACTGCCCGGTGATGGATTCCGGGTTGGCGAGAATTTCAGCGACTGTTCCCTGAGCGATAATGAAACCGCCATGGATTCCGCTGCCGGGTCCTAAATCCACTACGTAATCGGCAGTTCGGATGGTTTGTTCATCATGCTCCACCACAATCAGAGTGTTGCCGATGTCCCTCAGGTGCTTGAGGGTCTCAATCAACCGCTCGTTGTCTCTTTGATGCAGACCGATGGTCGGCTCATCGAGGATATAGAGAACACCGACCAACTGGCTTCCTATTTGGGTGGCAAGCCGGATCCGCTGGGCTTCTCCCCCGGAAAGGGTGGCAGCCTTGCGCTCAAGACTGAGGTAGTCGAGACCCACACTGACCAAAAACCCCAAGCGCGCTTTGATTTCTCTGAACACTTGGTCAACAATCTGGATTTCTGTTGACGTCAAAGGAAGGGTATCGAGAAATTTCAAGGTGTCACCAACAGTCATCTGACTGAGATCGTGAATGTTGATTCCACCTACATAAACCGAGAGAACTTCGCGTTTTAGGCGTTTTCCCTGACAGGTTTCGCAGGGTTTCTGGATCATGAACTTTTCCAGCCAGGATTTGATGCCTTCGCTGGTGGTCTCCAAATACCGTCGTCTCAGGTCTTTCAAAATGCCCTTGAACTGGCTGGAGTACTCGAATTTTCCTGTACCGGACTGGTTCTGATACACGACATCGATGGGCTTTTCGGTACCGTAAAGCATAGCATTGAGGACAGCGGGAGACAGATCTTCCAGCGGGGTGTCGAGACTGAATCCGAGCGCCCGGCTGAGAGCTTCGAACCAGCTGCGGTGCCAGTTAGCTTCTGGATTATAGGGAACCACCCCCCCTTCGTTAAATGACAAGCGCTTGTCAGGAATGATCAGGTCAGCGTCGAATTCCATGGTAACGCCTAGGCCACTGCAGGCAGGACACGCTCCAAAGGGATTGTTGAAAGAGAACAAGCGGGGTTCGAGATCGGGAAAACTGACATCGGGATGGTCAGGACAACTGCCTTTCTCACTGAAGTAGTGTTCAACCCCGGAGCCTTCCTTCAAATCCACCACAACCACCTGGCCTTCGGCCATGGAGAGTGCCGCTTCGACGGCTTCTGCAAGACGACTCCGCTGATCCGGTCCGGTCACAATCCGGTCGACAACCACTTCAATGCTGTGTTTCTTCTTTTTATCCAGGACGATCTCGTCCTCAAGGCTTTGAATTTCACCGTTGACGCGGACCCGTTGATAACCCAATCGCCGCGCATCCTCGAGAATCTTAAGATGCTCTCCTTTCTTTCCCCGAACAACAGGGGAAAGAACCATCAACTTGGATCCTGGCTCAAAGGCATTCACAGCATCAACGATTTGGTCAATCGATTTTTTCTCAATATCCCGGCCGCAGTCCGGGCACTGCGGCTTTCCTATCCGCGCGTAGAGGAGCCGATAGTAATCGTAAATCTCGGTGACAGTACCCACCGTAGACCTTGGGTTCCGGTGAGTGGTCTTCTGCTCGATCGAAATAGCGGGGGAAAGACCCTCGATAGAATCAACATCGGGTTTGTCGAGACGACCCAAAAACTGACGGGCATAGGCCGAGAGGCTTTCAACATACCGCCGCTGTCCCTCGGCAAAAATCGTGTCAAAAGCAAGGGATGACTTACCTGAACCACTTTTCCCAGAAATAACAATCAGCTTGTCACGCGGCAGGATCAGGTCGATGTTTTTGAGATTGTGCTCACGGGCACCTTTGATAATCAGTTTATCCACGGACGTTGACCTCACCAAAAAAAAGAAGGGTCCGCCATCGTCGGATTTCCTGAATGATCTCTTTCAAAGGACGCTGACCAGAGACCATCTTGCCAGCCTTCTCTTGAGCTTCCAGCGCTTCGAGAGAAACAATCAAGGTATCGAGGGAACGCTGCGTTCCCGCACTTCTGAGGTAATCCCAAATTGGCTGATATCGTACCAGCCAGCCCGGATTGGGCCCACCTGCTTGCGATGATGATTCCCGAATCCCAGGGGGTTTTCCCAGATAGTATTCCGACTGGTTATCGGAGAAAAGCTCATCAAGAGACCGGAAGACATACTCCGGATGGAGAACTTGAACCTGGACGATGACGGTACTAAAAATCCCCGTCAAGGCAAACAAGCTATGGCCTATTGCCTTCTTGTAAGCCTTGTTGGTGACAGACAAGGCGGCGATCTCCTGATGGGCCCTCAGAGAAAACCCTAAGGGATGCCTGTAGAGGTACAGCAGACGGTTCAGACCAACAAGGTTTTCCGACAAGCTCGGGCCCGAAGCCGTTTTCAAGTTCACGACAGTCGCTTTGGCCATCAAAGAGTTGTAGTAGCCATCCAAACCGCCGGATTCCTCTACCGCCCGGTAGGGCTGATCGTCGTGGAGAATTTCCCGCCAGGTTTCGAGGGCGGCTTCACCTTTTTCTACCGAGGTACCTTTGTCACTGCGCAGACGGAGGTCGGCAAGGGAATATAATAGGGCATATCGGTCGTCGGGCACCTGAAGCAATCCTCTTTCGTCCAACGCTTTCTGGAGCTGAGCCTCCTGAAGAGCGGTCCCTTCACCCTGGGCTGAAATCCGAGCCAAGGCGGCCTCGGCTTCGGGGTAGATTCCCCTTCGGCTGACAGCCTGCCGAAAGAAGACCGTCGCTTCTCCGAAGCGTTTTTCCTCGAAAGCCTGCTGTCCCAGACCAAACAGCACCCAAGAAGGAAGCTTGTCGGGCTCAGGCGGATTCTGAGCTCCGACCAAGGTGGTAATGAGAAACACCAGAACAAATGATGTAAAAGGGAATAAACGGAGGTTCATAAGGGGCTTGGTCTCAAGATAGACCACGCCTCCGGAGGCGTCAAGGCGGCAGGTTTCACCAAGAGAGATTCCATTCGGCCGGGGGTTGGACCCCCGCCAGTTCGGTAAGAGGTATCGAACGGACAGACGCGCTTTGGTTCGGCGGGGTGAAGGAGAAACTCCAGACAACCTGACCCCAGAGGGCCGTCCACAGTTTTCTGGTCTCGGCATCGGCAGCCGTGATTCTCGGAACCTGCGGTGCAAACACCAGATTCCAGGTACCCTGAGTGTTTTGAAGCAAAGTCAGCTTCTGCTTAAAAACGATAAAGAGGGTTTCGAGCCCACGGGAAGTAGAAAAACCCAGGAGCGTCTTGGAGCGAAACCCAAGGTCCTCATCCGTACCAGACCATGAAATGAGAGTTGAACCCGGAGCCTGATCGACAATAGCCTGCCATTCAGCCCTGGTGGAAGGGAAGGAAATCCGGTCCGAACCTTCCACAAAATGAATGCCCTGTGCCATACGATACGCGAGAGCATCTACCTGAATTTGCCCTGCCGATGAGGTCCGAAAATCTACTTTGACAGCCAGTTCGAGACAGGAAGTTAGCAGAGGAACAAGAGCAAGACCCAACGCGAGGCGGAGTACTGATTTATAACTGAACCACGGTTTTACCAAAGCCACCCTCCTCCGGATGGGAAAAGAAAAACTTCCTCACCTCTCTCCTTTGCCTTAAATAGTCCTGAATACCCTTCTGCAAAACACCTTCGCCCAAACCATGGACAATACTGAATTCATTCAAACCTGCTAACAGCGCCCGGTCAACCTGCTTTTCCACAGCTTGGAGCGCTTCTTCCAGACGGAAACCCCGCAAATCCAGGCTAAATACAGGAGGTTCATCGGGAGTAAACGAGGTGGTGTGGACCTCTGCCTTCCTTTTTCCTAAAGGTTGCACCTGCACCACCCGCATTTTCGACTCTTCCAGTGTCATTTTCACGGCTCCCAGTGCCACTACCCAGCGGCCCTTCCCGGCTTTCCGAACCAGGGTACCCCTCCGGTTGCCCGGTTCCACATAGACATCCCTGCCCTCAAGAAATCCTAAAATCGGACTCCCTGCCGGCATCGCTGGTTCTGGCGGCGATTCAACCTGCGAAAGTTCCCGTTCCTCGGCTTCAAGCTGCCGTTTCTGTTCCTCAAGCGACACTCCGGTGGAAGCTAGATACGCTCGGACTTCTTTGATTCGCTCGGTGGTCAGCTGCCCTTCGCGTATGTCTTGTACCAGCCGCTCAAATGTCCGGCGGCTCTCCGCCAGAAACCGGTTCATCTCACCCAGCCCCGCCTGTTTGAGCTCAGCCTCTCTCTGGCGCAATTTTAAACGGAGAAGATCGGTCTTCCTTCGTTCCTCTCGGAAGTCGTGTTCTTTAGCAGCGATCTCTTCCTCACGGGATTTGAGCTCAAGTTGTTTGTCACGAAGGGTCTTGATCACCGAGGCCACATCGGTCTCGCCACCTTCCAGAATCTTGCGGGCCCTGGCCACCAGCTCGTCGGGAATTCCCACCCTGGCGGCGGTTTCGAGAGCATGACTGGGACCGGGAACATCGGGGAGGATGCGATAGGTTGGTCGACCTGATTGGTCATCGAACTCAACGGCGGCATTGCGGACACCGGGGCGCGTATAGGCGTAGTTCTTCAGAGCTCCGTGGTGGGTGGTACCGAAAACGGTAACTCCGGTCTCGAGAAACTGATCGAGAAAACTCATTCCCAAGGCACCACCCTCCAAAGGGTCTGTGCCGCTTGCCATTTCGTCCAACAGAACCAGCGACCGCGAGGTCGCGGACTCGAAGATTTCCGCCATCCTCTTCATGTGGCTGCTGAAGGTGGAAAGCGCCTGGTCCAGGCTTTGGTGGTCGCCGATGTCCGTCCAGACACCATCCCACACGGGAAGAACGGTCTCGGGAGCGGCAGGGATAGGGAGTCCAAACTGGTGGAGAAGACTGAGCAAACCGACAGTTTTGAGACTGACGGTCTTTCCGCCGGTATTGGGGCCTGATAAAAGCAAAACGGCCGTCTTTTCAGGGACCCGCAGGTCGATGGGGACTGCAGCCGTACCCAGCAAGGGGTGTCTGGCCTGGAGCAGCGCCCAGGGCTGCCCTGCCATGCCCGTATGCACAAAGTTCCCTCTGACACTATAGCCCCAACGGGCCCGCCCCCACAGCATATCCAATCGCGTCAGATTTTCCATAAGGACTCGCAATTCAGCCCGATGCTCCCTCACTTTTGAGGTCAGCTCCTTGAAGAGCTTGAGCAACTCAGCCCGCCACGCCGAATGGTTTTCGGCAAGACGGTTGTTCTTTTCGACCAACTCATAAGGTTCGACAAACAGGGTTTGACCCGAGGCGGAGGCTTCATGGACGACGGCACCAACCCGGCCCTTAAAGTTGGCCTTGAGGGCCAGCATTGTCCGCCCATCCTTTTGGGTTGCTGTCGTATCCTGCCAGAATTCCCGCTGATCGCTGTCGCGCAGAAACGATTTTGCGGTCTGGTCAATCTCGGCCCGGCTGCGGGAGATCTCGCCTCGTATTTGAACAAGAGCGGGTACGTGATCCTCAATGACCGCGCCATCAACATCCAGCACCCTGTGAAGCTGTTGTGCCAGGACTGAAAAGTCTCCCAGCCGCAAGGACCATAGTTTCAGGCTATCCAGTTCGCTGGCCGCAAGGAAACGTTTCCAAGCGGCGGCAGAGGTCAGGTAACGTGCCAGAGCTTTTAATTCCTTACCGTCCAGGCTGGAACCTTCGGGACCGCAACGCTCCAAAGACCTCTCAACGGGAGGAAAATCAGAGACTGGCACCTCACCGGAGCGGACCAGCAAATTGAGCCAAGGCTTGACCTCGGCCTTCAGCTCACCCAAAAGAGAAAGGTCGGTCAGAACCGGTTCCAAAAGCAGGCGGTCGCGGCCTTCCCCCGTCATGCAGAAACCTGCGACTTGGTTTAGAATCCGGGAAAACTCAAGAGTCTCGGTGGTGGTTTGGTCAATAGGGTTCAGGTCCATCGGGTGTTGCTCTCTTTGAGTTCTAGAAACAGTTTCTGATAGCTGTCCCAACGGTCGGGATGGATCTCGCCGGATTCGAGGGCCTTGAGCACCGCGCAACCGGGTTCTTGTAGATGCGTGCACACCGAGAAAGCGCATTGGCCCAGGTAGGGTTGGAAGTCGGGAAACTGAAAAGCCAGCTGTGCGGGTTCAATTCCAAAAACCTCGAGTTCACGTACCCCTGGAGTGTCGATGACACCACCACCCCCTTCAGCCCAAGGTAAAAAGAGAGAAAAGTTCGTTGTGTGATTGCCCCGGTTGTACTTCGCGTTCAGCTCACCAATTCGTTGCCGGCTTCCTTCGTGCAGAACATTGAGAAGGCTGGATTTGCCAACACCCGACTGGCCTACGAGAGCACAGGTGAGCCCAGACAAGTGTTCCTTCAGCTCCTGAATACCCTCTCCCGTCACTACGGAGCACAGATGGACATCCCAATCAAGATCCTGAAAGGTAGCCAGTCGGTCCTCAGCCTCCTCCGAAAGTTTCTGATCACACTTGTTTACCAGAATAAGTGTTGGAAGGTCTTCTCTATGAGCCATCAGGAGAGCCCGGTCAAGGAACCGGGGACGGAAGGGAGGAGAGTCGGGGCTGGTGACCAGAACCAGCAGATCAAGATTGGCCGCCAAGCTCTGAGGGCACCGGCGCTTTTTGTTCCAGCGGCTGTAGGCATTCTTTCGTTTCAACCGTGCCAAGATCATGGCTTTGCCTGGGTTGCCGGGGTCTAGTTCGATTTCAACACGGTCGCCCGGCGACAAGGGGTTATAGACATCTTCAACATCTTTGAGGACCTTGCCCTTGAGCCGACACTCAACCGGCCCCCCGTCGTCGGGTTGCACTGGACCTTTGCAGAAACGAACCAGGGTCCTGCATAGGTGAGGTTAAATTGGCAAGCCCATTCCTTGTACCGCAACTCCAGTTCTGCGACACGGCTGTCGGTCCATTCAGTTCGGGCTGTGAAATGCAGCAGGTCTGGCCCCTGACGGCAGTCAGCCAGAAGGTTTTTATCTTTCAAGACCCTGCCGACCTGCCGTCCTACCCCGTGCCGGCTGTCAACCACGGTCACTCCTGGACCCAAGTGGCGCTCCAGATCTTTGGCCAAGTGCAAATAGTGTGTGCATCCTAGAACCACGGCATCAACATGGTCGGACTTCAGGCGCGATGCCCAAGATGCAAGGAGTTCCTCTTTATCCCGCTCAGGCGCCCCTTCCTCCACCAACTTGACCAAATCCGGGGCAGCATAACCCTTCACCTTCCGCTTTGGAGCAAACTCAGCTACCAGAGTTTCCCAATAGTCATTTTCAACTGTTCTAGGAGTCGCAAGGACTGCCAGCGTTCCGCTGCCCAAAGCTGCCGCGGTTTTCACAGCCGGAACAACTCCGACCACAGGCAGCGGCAGGGCTTCACGGAGTGCCTCGAGGGCTAGAACAGAAGCTGTATTGCAAGCAACCAGCAGGAGTTTGGGCTGGTAGCGTTCGACGAGAGCCAGTCCCAGGCTTACCACTGCCGAGCGGACCTGATCTGGAGTCTTCTCACCATAGGGAAAGTTTGCAGCATCGGCAATGTAGACCAAGTTTTCCTGGGGCAGGTTGTTCTGCAGCCAGGAAAGGTAGGGAAGACCGCCGATCCCCGAATCGAGGACGGCTACCGGACGGGTCATCATAGGGGCCAGTGTACGGCATTTTTTCTCCCTTGTAAAACCAGGGGTTTACCCTTAAATTGATGATATGTTTGCTAATCCATTAATGGACGGGCTTCAGTTCGCCAAAGAACCGGCCCCCTTCGTCATCACCATTTTCGGTGCTACGGGTGATTTGACCCGAAAAAAACTGATTCCTGCGCTTTTTTCCTTATTTCTGAAAGGCAATGCATCGCAGTTCAAGGTTATCGGTTTTGCCAGGCGTCCGTGGACCAAAGAAAGTTTCCAGAAAGAAGCCCTCAGCATGCTTTCGGGCAGCCATTTCAGCCATATTCCGGAAGGACAGAAAAAAGCCTTTTTGGAAAAGTTGGACTATGTCAGTTCCACGTTTGATGATGCTGCGGGGTATGCCCGATTGGCAGAACTCGTGAAACCATGGGAAGGAAAACTCTTTTATCTTTCTACTCCTCCTGACGAATATGAACCCATTATCCGCAACCTCGGTGGCGTCGGTTTAAACAAGGTAGATTCCGGCTGGAGCCGAGTGATCGTAGAAAAGCCTTTCGGGCGCGATCTGGCTACGGCGAAAGAGCTTAACGAGATTCTTTCCAGCCAGTTTGAGGAACACCAGATTTACCGGATTGATCATTACTTGGGCAAGGAGACCGTACAGAATATCCTTGTGCTTCGTTTTGGCAACGGTATCTTCGAGCCCCTCTGGAACAGCCGGTATATTGATAACATCCAGATAACGGTTGCTGAGTCTATCGGCGTTGGAACCAGGGGCAACTATTACGAAAAATCTGGCACCCTGCGGGACATGGTCCAGAACCACATCTTTCAATTGATGACGTTGCTTTTGATGGAACCTCCCAACGACTTGAGCCCGGATACTGTCCGAACGGAAAAGGTGAAGGTGCTCAAGAGTTTGAGGCCAATCACGTATAAGGATATCAAAAACTACACCGTCAGAGGGCAGTATGCGGCGGGTGTGGTCGATGGGAAACCGGTTCAGGGGTATCTTCAAGAAGAGGGCGTTGCCAAGGATTCGAAAACTGAGACCTTTGTGGCATTGCAGGTCCATGTTGATACATGGCGATGGGAGGGTGTGCCGATTTTCATCCGCACGGGCAAGGGGTTAGGAAGAAAAGTCAGTGAGGTGGCTGTCACGTTCAAGCAGCCCCCTCTGCAAGTCTTCCGAAATCAGGCTACCGATGGAGGTCAGAACCAACTGGTTCTGCACATCCAACCCGAGGAGGGCTTCACCTTCCATATCAATGCCAAGATTCCGGGGTACACCACTCAGGTGCGGCCGGTCAATATGGATTTCGCCTATGGAGATGCCTTTGGTGAGTCAACTCCTGAAGCCTACGAAAGGCTGATTCTCGATGCTCTGGTCGGTGATTCAACCCTTTACACCCGGAGAGATGAGATCGAGGCCAGCTGGTCTTTCATCACCCGCATTCTGCAAGGTTGGGCACTCGATACGGACCCCCTTCCCCAATACAGAGCAGGAAGTGCCGGACCGGAAGAGGCAAAGGCCCTGCCTGCCTCGATCGATCAGAAGTGGAGAAAACTATGAAAAGCTACGCCGATCCCTTGGCCGTAGAACAGCAGCTGCGAAGGATTCAGCAGGAGGTTTCTCCCAACGAAGCGCGTACCAACCTGTTCAACCTTGTCGTCTATATCGATGGTCACGACGAAGTTCAGCTGATGGATGCGCTGAATTACCTCCATGGAAAGCGTCCTGCCAGGGTCATTGTGGTGCGTCGCAACGCGGGGGGGGAAACCCGTACCGATGTCACGGCCCGCTGTGTAACCGACAAGGACGATAAAGTCCTATGCATTCAGGAAATCCTGATAAGCTCTGGAGATGATGGTGCCGGGGAGGTTCCGGAGACCTGGACCCCCCTCTTGATCCGAGAGATTCCTGTCTTTGTCTGGTGGCTCTCTTCTCTGGACAAGGCTCCCCTTCCGGAATTGTTCGACGACATTGCCGACCGAGTGTTTATCGACTCATCTTTGGCAGACAACGGATTGGAATTACTGGCAAACCTTGCTGCCCGTCACTCTGGATTCAAGACACCAGTGACAGATTTCTCATGGTCCAGAGTCGCTCCCCTGCTTAAGCTGACGGCCCATGCCTTCAACGCGGCGGAACAGCGACCCTTGCTTGCCGAACTGGCTTCAGTGACAACCGAGGGTGGCCAGCCGGCTGAGGTGGCTCTGTATTTCCAGTGGCTCAAGACAAAGCTGGCCTGGAGTGGTTCGTGTTGCCAAGCAGGAAAACCTTGGTCCCTCACCGATGAATCGGGCCTGCCCGTTGCCCTGTTGCACAAGGCACCTGCTCCCCTGGAAAAAGGCTTTTTTGTCACTTTTCAAACCCGGTCGGGTATGGTTTTTCGACTTCGGGACAGCCACCAGGGATTTGCCGTGGTCGATGGCTCAGGATTAGCCGAGTACACTTCTGTTTTCCGTTATCGAAACACGGGAGAAACCCTTCTCACGGAAGTTGATCGGAATGCTTCAGACAGGCTGTTTCTGGAGCTGCTGAGCCGGTGGTGACGGATTCTTGGAGTAGGCAGCCGTTATAATCGATTTGCCATCGGGGGAAAGCCGGAAAACCTGTCCCTTGAGGGTCTTTGATAGGGTCAAAGAAGCATAGCCCATCTCAATGACGGTACCTTCAAAGATTTTTGAGAGGACTCGGATTTCTGTTGCAGGATTGGCAAATAATTGCGGAGTTAACGTGTTCAGTTCTTCTATTAGAGCCTGAAGAGCAGTCAGCTGCTGTACCGAAGGTTCCTGTCCGGCTGCCTTCTGTTTGAGAACCTCTTGTTCCAGATGCTGATAACGCAACCTCAGGGATTCCATTTTTCTCTGGATTACGAAGTCCGTACCGGAAATGACCCGGACGGTTCCGTTTTCTCCGCCTAGCTGCCCGCAGATGAGATTGCCTTTTACCCAGATCGTGCTGGCAACTATTCTCCCTGTTTCTTCTAAAATCAAATCGGCATTGGTGAAGATTTCCGCATGAAGCATGGCTTTGGTGACATGAATACTTCCAAGGGCCTCCACGCGGCAATGTTCAATATACAGGGCTTTGATGGATCCGCCTGCCCGAACCAGGCCTGGTTTCTTTCCGATGATGCCACCTTCCACGAACAAGTCGCCATGACACATGACCTCAGAGGCATCGAGGGCACCCTTGACTGTAATGCCGGCACCCGCAGCCAGCCGGAACCCATCAGCAACGACACCTTTGACGATGACAGTACCGGGAAAGGCGAGGTTTCCTGTTCCATAGCCAACACCGGCGTCCAACTCAAGAATATCCGAGACATCAAAAACGTCGCCTTCCAGAGTAAAGCGTCCGGCCGTACGGGCAAATACCCGGCCATGGGCAAAGAGCGTATGTGGTCCCGGTTTCAAGTGCTTGATATCCTTCTTCCCGGCCGATATCTCGTTACCGTATATGGTCATCCCCGGTGCACCGGAACGGGGTAGGATGCCCCGGGCCAGCAGTTCACCTTTTTTGACAATCACAAAGGGTGAGAATTCCTTGAAATCGACCTGAGCTCCCCCTTTGTCTTGAAAGTGATGGCTGTAGAACCTAGGCTCCAGTTTGAGAAAAGCCGGTCTTTCTGCAACAGGAAGTTTCCCTTGAGCTAGTACGATTCTCTCGGGGGAAGGGTGGCTGGTATTGAACCGGAACAAGGCATCCTGAATCTCCCTTTCCAACAGACAACTGCCAAGGCCGGAGGATGAAAGTGTTTCTGCAAAATCATTCCAAAGCAGCATCTTCCCATTAGGTTCGGTGGCACTGTAAAACGTGCCCCACGCTGTCATGGAGTCTTGAGAGACAGTCACTTCAACCCTTGGTCCACCCTCAATCCCACCGAAGGAAAACAAGACAGGGCGTTCTTCGTCCGACATCAGCGGCCTCCTGTCAGGTATATCGGCATCTGCAAGGAGTCAAGTCAAAAAAAAAGACGGCTCAAGCGAGCCGTCTTTGCCGGAACCAAGGAAGCTTAGGCAGGAGAAATCGCGTCGGAAGGGCATTCGCTTTCGCAGGCGCCGCAATCGATGCAAGTATCAGGATTGATAGTATAGATGTCGCCTTCAGAAATTGCCTCAACGGGGCAGGCGGGCAAGCAAGCGCCGCAAGCTACGCAGGCATCGGAAATTTTATAAGCCATAACGGTCTCCTTTGTCAGTGGTTGGCTTTTATTGTAACAGCATTCACAAAAAGAGGCAAGACAGGCGGTCAACGGGTTGGCAGCTTGCGTCTGACGACACGAAGACTACCCATGATGACAATTCCGGTGATGCGCACAGTTCCATCGACAGACTGGGCCTCTGGGTCAATGGCACAATCACCCATGATGGGGTTCACTTCGACACGAACACGAACATCCGCCGGCACTTCAACCGTCAATTCCCCCATGATCACAACAACCTCGAGTGACAAGTTCTCAGACCGGTCGTGATCCCGAAGATCTACCGTGGCCGAACCCATGATGGTGACCAAATCCGAGCGGAGCCCGAGATCAGAATAGTGAAAGTTCCTGCTGCTCAGAATGGTCGTCAGCGATGCCTTTTGCGTTATCAGGGTCTTACTTTCCGCTGTCACGGGTGAATCCAGCAGGTCTTCAACCAGGCTCTCCAACTCGGCAGCAGAAGCGGCGTCGGCTAAGTGGCTCCGGCGCCAAGAGTGCTCCTCAGGTGTCAAATTCCCCGACCGCAACCCTTCGTCCAACAACTCACCAGTCTTTTGTCTCAGATCTTCCAAAACGGCCATGGTTCCCTCCAGAGGTAGTGTAACTCAGAACCGGCCTGACCGCCAAATCGAAATCAAGAGGGCAAAACCAAGAATAAAACTCCCCGTAAAACCAATGATGGCAATCACTGGAATGTCATTCCAAAGAGGGGGTATCTTTGACTGGAGGGCCATGGAAGAGGCTAGCAGTGCTCCTGTGACAATCAGAGAAAAGGCAATTCTATTGGAAATTTTGTCCGCTTTGTGGAGGATCTTTTCGAGATCGTCGCCCTGAAACTCCAGTTTCAACTTTCCCTGACGCAACTGTTGAAGACTCAGACGGATTTCGGAAGGAAGATCAGCGGCTAAACTGAGGTAACCCAAGGCAGACTCGGCTCCCCTGGTTCCTGCCTTCAAAGGATCCATACGCCCGGCGAGGTTCTGTCGGAGGAAGGGTTCCAGTATGGATACAAGGTCAAAATTAGGGTCCAGCTGACGGGCAAATCCTTCTATTGTCAGCAGGGCTTTGACAAGCAGATACAGGTTGGGAGGAAGTGCCAGCCGATGAACGAGCAAGAGAGATACCGCTTTCTCGAGAAAATCTGTCAGGTTGATTTTTGCCAGGGGCACATGACTGATCCCAACCAAAAGAGCTTCGACGTCATCTTCAAAAGCCTGCGGATCAGTCGGGATTCCCTGGTTTCCCAAGGAAAGCAAAGCGGAAGCCAGGGCTGCGGCATCACCTCGGCTGACGGCAAGAAGCATCTGCTCCAGCTTTTCGCGGTGACGCCTGGGAAGTTGTCCCATCAGCCCAAAGTCGAGAAAGCAGATTCGTCCGTCCTGCAAAATCAGGAGATTGCCAGGATGTGGATCAGCATGGAAAAATCCATGAACAAAAATCTGCTTCAAGAGAAGGCTGGCACCGCGTTCGGCAATGACTTTCCGGTCAAGTCCAGCCAGGGCATAGCCCTTCCAATCAAGGGGATGGAGACCTTCCACAAAATCCATAACTAAAACCTGGGGACCTGAATAATTTCGATGCACCCGTGGAACCAAGATGTCTTCGTCGTCGGCAAAAAGAGAGAAGAAACGCTCCAGATGCAATGCTTCCTGCCGAAAATCCAGTTCCTTCAGCAAATTCCGCGAAAATTCCCTGATGATTGCTTTGGTGTCGATCACGTCAGAGCGCAGGATCAACCTCTCAAACCAAGGGCCGACATGTGCTAAAATTTCCAGATCTGTTGTTACCAGGTTCAAAATATCCGGACGAAGAACCTTGACGGCAACACGGCGCCCATCTTTCAACCGGGCAGCGTGAACCTGCGCCACCGAGGCACTGGCCACAGGTTCAGGATCAAAGGATGCAAAAACATCCTCCAAAGGTCGGGCGTATTGCCTTTCCAGGATGAGTTTGACCTGTTCAAACGGAAACCCAGGAACTCTGTCTTGAAGCTTTCTCAACTCCAACAATAGTTCTTCGGGAAGAAGGTCGGGGCGGTTGGAAAACATCTGACCCATCTTGACAAAGGTAGGGCCAAGAGACTCCAAAAGGAGCCGGACTCTAGCCCAACGTCCTCCGTCGGGTTCGGCGATATCCGCAGCTACAGCCTTCCATCTTCGGCGGTGCTCTCCACGATCCAGAAGCGAACCAAACCCATGGCCGGCAACCTGACCCAAAATCTCACCGGTTCGCAGCAGAACAGAATGATGCACTGGACGTTCGGAACGAATGGAAAAACCGTTGGTCATGAGGACTCCTGAGTTCAAGGTAACAGACAGCCGTCAAAAATGCAAAAACACAATCTTTGCGTGCTGGACGAACAAGCCCAAATCGGTGAGAATTATGGAATGCAAATCGTCGAGAATACGGACGACTTCTATGAACAGGTGAAGGATGGTCGTCCGCTGTTGGCCTGTTTTCAAGCACAATGGTGCGGGGACTGTCATTACCTCAAACCGTCTTATCCTGAAATAGAACAAAGGTTTGTCGAATCGGTGGATTTTGTTCAGATTGACATTGATGACTTTCCCGACATTGCCAGGGCGCATGAGGTGTCGGGTATTCCGAGTTTCATTCTCTTTTCCTCCGGCCGAGAAGTCTTCCGGCTGGTGAATCCTCGACGCAAGACTAAAGAAGAATTAATCGACTTTCTGGAGAAGGGCCTGGCTCTCCTCCCTAGGTCCAAGGAGCGATCATGAATCTCACGTATCGAAATCTCGACGACACGAAAGCAGGAAAAAAAATGCTGAAGGGGGTCAAGGTTGAAAAACTGAAAACCCTGCTGACCTCGCAGAGGGTTTCTTCCTGCACCGTCGCAGGCGCGGCAGGCTGGCAGTACAATTATGCCGCCAAAGCGATTGATGACGAGGTTTTGACTCTTCTGGCCGATTTGGCCCGTGAACAGCAAGTCGTCGCCAAATACCGAGCCATCCTAGACGGAGCTTGGGCGAATGTTGGCGAAAACCGGATGGTTCTCCACCACCTGACAAGGGGACAATCGGGGAAAGCCGTTGTCCATGAAGGCAAGGATCTGGGCGCATTTTATGCTGCTCAGAATCAGGCTGTTGTCGATTTCGCAGGACAGATTCACAAAGGAACATTGAAAGGCAGTACGGGAAAGAAATTCACAACCGTAGTCCAGATTGGTATCGGTGGCTCAGATCTTGGTCCCCGAGCCATGTATCTGGCCCTGGAGAATTGGGTTGCCTCGGAAAAAAAGAAGGTTCTCCTTGAGGCGCGCTTTATTTCCAACGTTGATCCTGATGATGCCTCGGCTGTCCTTTCTTCGGTAAAACTCGAAAGCACCTTGTTTATTTTGGTTTCTAAATCGGGGACAACTCAAGAGACCCTGGCCAATGAGAATTTCGTCCGGGAAGCCCTTACCAAAGCAGGTCTTGAGGCCAACAAGCATATGGTTGCCGTCACTAGTGAAACGAGTCCGCTGGCAAAAAGCCCACGGTATCTGGCTTCTTTCTATATTGACGATTTCATCGGCGGCCGCTATTCCTCCACTTCTGCCGTTGGAGGTGCTGTTTTGAGTCTTGCCTTTGGTCCCGATGTTTTTGCCCGCTTCCTTGCAGGAGCACATGAGGCCGATAAAGCAGCGCTCGAGTCGTCACCTTTGAAGAATGCCGCTCTTCTTGATGCCCTGATCGGAGTCTGGGAACGCAACGCTCTCAACCTTCCTTACACGGCAGTGTTGCCCTACAGTCAGGCCTTGAGCCGTTTCCCCGCCCATCTTCAACAGTTGGATATGGAATCCAACGGCAAGAGTGTCAACGTTGAAAATAAAAAGGTGAAGTATGCCACCGGGCCGGTGATTTTCGGAGAACCAGGTACAAACGGGCAGCATAGTTTCTACCAGCATCTGCACCAGGGGACAGACACTGTCCCGCTTCAATTTATCGGTTTTCTCGAAAGTCAGGCCGGTCATGATGTTGTCAGCGAAGGCTCGACCAGCCAGGTCAAACTCAACGCAAACCTGGCCGCGCAGATTGTGGCCTTTGCCAAGGGCTCCAAGAACGAAAATCCGAACAAGAACTTTTCAGGAGGACGGCCTTCCAGTCTGCTTTTGAACAAAAAGCTGACCCCGGAGGCCCTGGGAGCACTCTTGGCCCACTTCGAGAACAAAGTTCTCTTTCAAGGCCTCCTTTGGAATATCAACTCCTTCGATCAAGAAGGAGTTCAGCTGGGGAAAATCTTAACCAAGGCAGTTCTTGCCAAGGGTGAGATGGATGACGCTCTGAAAGCTTACGCCAAACTTCTGGGAGTTTGATTACTTCGCCTGGGCCCGTTTGAGGGCCCAGGTTGTGAAGTTCACCAAATCGGCACCGCGATCTTGGCTGAGTTCCCAAAAGAAAACCCCTCCAAGATTCTTTTCAACCACCAATTCCACCTTTTCTGTTACCGATTTTCCATCGTCATACGAGACAAACAAACCGGTGTTCTTGTCGTAGAGGTAAGCGGCCCGAGAATCCTCGTCCCAGTCAGTGGGGATACCTTTTGCGATCATCTGCTGAACCTCGGCATAATCCACGACACCTACATCCTTCGAAGTCACCTTTTCGACTGTTGGAGCAAAAAGCGGATTCTTCAACTTCGGTGCGACCTGCCAGGCAATACCGTACAGGGGAATGCCAACGTTGATTTTTGCCGCGGGCATACCGGCATCAAGATAGTATTGGACAGCACCGGCTACATTCAACTTTCTTCCAGCAGCCCATTTATAACCAGGATCGGCTGGATTTGCATACAGGGGGGCGAGGTGAAAGGACATTTTGTCCCAAGCTCCGTGGTAGTCGTAGGTCATCAGGTTGAAGAAGTCGACGATGGACCCCAAAGCTTTGGTTTCCAGATACTTTCCATAACCAGGGTTGGGACTCACGGTAAGGCCAACCTCGTAGGACCGCCCGTCGGAAGCCGCTGCAGCGGTAAAAGCCTTCCTCAGACCTTGCATCAAGAGAGTCAGATTCTTGCCATCTTGAGGTGAGTGCGGATTGTCAGCATGCCCCCCCTCCACGGGAAACTCCCAGTCGATGTCGATGCCGTCGAGGCCATATTTTTTTATAAAAACGACTGCAGAATCGATAAACACCTGTCTGGTTTTGGCCGTTGCCACCATGGGACTGAACTTGTCCGACATGTTCCCACCACCCACAGAAAGAATTGTGCGAAGTTTGGGATAGGATTGTTTGAGAAGCTGAAACTGGGCGAAATTTCCCCGATAACCGAGACCAGGGGGTTCGTTTCCGAATTTTTTGTCGACGTCACCATTTTTGTCGTAAAAAGTCACGGAGAAGTCATCGCCGATTTTGGTGAACGCGTAATACACATGGGTCAGCTTGGCGGCAGGAAGATCTGCGACCTGGTAATTTCTTTTATAGATATTGTTGCTGGCATAGTACCCGCCCACCCGAAGCAAAGGTGCCGCATTCACTACGGGAACCTGAGTCGAATCGGAAGAGGGAGGGGCTTTGGATGTTGTTGCGCATCCAGACAAGACAAGGACCAGGGCTATTGCCCAAAGCACGGCTTTCGGACGAATCATTCTTACCTCCCACATTTGCTCCTTAAGTTTCTCTATGACAGCCAGGTTGTCAAGAAGGGATCAGAGCTTCCAGACAAACCCGGCTTGAATTCCCACTTCGAGAGTGGCCCAGGTAAGGAACTCCTCTGTGAGTGAGCCTTCCAACGCCCAAGCTTTACTCAAGGGAAACTGAACACCTAAACTCAGCAAACCCGAACCCTGAGAAAGGTAGCCAGCATTCATCTGGGAAGGAGCGGTCCAGTTCCCCTGTATCAATGCTCGCGGACCTGAAAAAGCTTCAAAAATGAGGTAGCCGCCGCCTTGAAAAAGAAAATCTCCGGCTATCACGAAACCACTAGACAGCCCTCCCCTTACGATAACGCCATATTCAGGCCAAGGCCACCGGTCACCCCAGGCCAAAGAGGAACCAGTGGTCCAGCGGTCGACCCAGCCCCAACCAGGACGGGACGGCAGGGGAAGCTTGATCCAAGAGGTCCAGGCCCAAGGCCCAGAGTGCCGACGGATGCCCAAACTAGTCTGCGTCAACCCTGCCCCAGGACTCTGGTCGTCAAAATTTCCCTCCAGATAGTTTCGATAGGAGTTTCTCGCTGATTGCTCACGACCCTGGTTGGGTACAGAAAGGAGGGTATGAAAAGCATCAAGAAATGGGTCGGTTATTCCTCCACCAATGACCCAACCCTGGACTTGCGCCCGTAGTTCCCATCCAGAAGAGGGTGCCCAGGCATAAGAAACGACGCCGATCAGACCTTCCAGATCAATCAACTGTGAAAGTTCGCCATTGAAACCGTACTGTCGAAAAGTATTGAACCAAAGTACCGAGCTGCGGACTCGAGAATGACCGGCGTCCAATCCACCGGCTTCTTCCTGCAAAACCGGTGCAATACCAATAGTCCATGGAAATGTCTGTGGTTGATCCAGTAACCCGAGCGAGGAGGCAGGAAGGTTGTTCGAGCTGAAGAACAAGAGGAACAGGAGGGCCATGAATCTCATTGAATACCCCCAACCTGCTCCCAGAACTTCCAAGCCGTTTCCTCGTCGATATCATCGATAGCCCGAGCCAGAAGCCGGCGCATCTGTGTCACTTCTTCTTCCAACTGCTTTTTCAGAGACACGGGGGGAAGAAGTGGCAGCAGCTCTCCCTGGCCACAACCGGGACACCCTTCAACAGGCGGCAGAAAAGACCAGACTTCTTTCACCGGACCAGTGCCGGTATCGGTAACCTGTCTGGTCAGGGGTGACAGAGCGCAGACCAGCGGTTTGAAATCGGGATGCAGGGAACACAGACCATGGTAAAGGTCTGTTTCGGTGATTTCATTCATTAAGAAGGGGCATTGGACCAGTGGTCTAGTTCGAAAACGGATCCGAGGAAGCCACACTGTCCGACCTAAAGCAAGTGATTCCCGAAAGAGGACGACCAGCCCTTGACTCCTGAGATCTTGAACCGAATTCAGTCCCAGCCGAAGAATCAGCCGGCGCAGGTCGTCTCCGGTTAGGCGAATCACCTGTGACCCTGTGCAGCAGTCACCACACAGGGTACAGGCGAAACGACAAGACAATTACTTCTTTTGCCCCTGGGAGGCGACACCAGCGATCTTGGCCTGGATCTTCACCTGATCGCCAACGTAGTAATCCCGGATGTACTTGAGATTCTTATCAAGTTCGATTACCAGCGGGATTGCCGTGGGGATATTCAGTTCCGCAATATCGGCATCACTGACACCCTTGAGGTGTTTCACCAGTGCTCGCAGGGAATTGCCATGCGCACCAATGATGATTTTCTTTCCGGTCAGAATCTGCGGAACAATCTCAACAAACCAGTACGGAAGAACGCGGGCGACACAATCTTTGAGGCATTCTGTGACCGGCAGCTCCTCTGGAGCCACATCGGCGTATCGGGGGTCCTTCGAAGGAAGCATGGGGCTGTCCGCAGGAAGGGGCGGCGGCGGAACATCGTAGCTGCGGCGCCACTGTTTGAATTGCACCTCACCGTACTTTGCCAAGGTGTCGGCCTTGTCGAGACCCTGAAGCGCGCCATAATGACGCTCATTGAGCCGCCAGGTTTTCTTGACGGGTATCCACAGCAGGTCCATCTTGTCGAGAACCATATTGAGAGTCTTGTTGGCCCGACGAAGCACCGAAGTATAGGCAAGGTCGAACACAAAGCCTTCCTTCTTCAAGACCTCTCCGGCTTCTATGGCCTCCTGCACACCTGAGGCAGCCAGGTCAACGTCCACCCAACCGGTGAACTGATTCTTGAGGTTCCACTCACTCTCGCCGTGACGGATCAGAACGATTTTATACATGCGCGTTCTCCTTCGATATTTCTCTATCATTTTATTGGGATTAGGTCAGAGATTCAACCTCTGCTGGAGTTCAGAAACTCAGCAACCTGCCGGTCAGAATCAGAAAGATCCAGATTCAGCAACTCCGCAGGAAAAACCCATCGAAGCTCCTGATGCTCTGATAATCGGAATTCACGGCTGGTCAGGGTCGTCTCCCAAGCTTCCAGACGGTACTCCTTTGGTCCGTTCGCAAAGGAACCCACATAAAGGCAGCTTGATACACTGACGATGACGGCAAGCTCCTCGACAAATTCTCTCACCAAAGCCTGCTCAGCGGTCTCCCCAGGCTCCCGTTTTCCACCCGGAAACTCCCACTTGCCGCCCTGAGTCCCCCCACTTTTTCGCCTGGCAACCAGATAACGACCGTTCTCGTGAACGACTCCGCAAAGGCTGAGGCGGGGCATCAAAGAAAAACAACCGTCGGAGAAAAGAAATGAAGGAGACCAAACGTCAGACACAAAACCCCGACAATGATTTTGTTGCTGACGAGGAAGTCCTCGATCTTTGTGGGTGCCTTCCCCTCTTCTTCTTTATGTAGGTACTCCATCACCAAGATGGTTCCTCCCAGGAGGGCCGCTATAGAAGGGAAGAGATCGCCGAGAAAGATCTGGTCGCCGGGCAAGACAAAAATAAGACCAAGAAAACCTGTCAAAAAGGTGAGAATTCCCAGAATGCCCCGGACGATGCGGCCTTCAAAGGGAAGAAACCAGGAATCCCACGTGCCCAACGAACGTTTGAGCCCGCTACGGGCAAGAATGAGGCCTGCTGTCACATTCAGTAAGACCAAGAGGAAAAAAATCTGAACCATGGAACCTCCGGTATCTGTGACTATAGCGGCCCGGGTTCGAGCATGCAAGCAGAAGCAACTTTTGCAACGGCCTCAGGCAGTTGATCAGCTGTGAACCATCCGGCGGTGTCGGCCAGCTGCTTCCCGGCAGTCCCATGCAGGACAACCGCTGCCTGGGCGGCTTCAAAAGCACCCATGCCATGTGCCAGCATTGCCCCGACAATTCCGGCGAGGCAATCACCGCTGCCACCAGTCCCGAGCGCCGGGTTGGAACCATCCCAAACGGCTCTTCGTCCATCCGGAGCCAAGATCCAAGTTACAGAACCTTTCAAGACGATGGTGACACCGCTTTTCCGTGCCAACTCAGAAGCAGCGCCGACACTGCCTTTTTCACCTGCTCCCAAGCGAAGAAATTCTCCCGGGTGGGGTGTCATTACAACGGGTGCTTTTCGGGGAACCGGCTTGAGTGCCACCCAAGCTACCAGAGCATCAGCATCCAAAACCATGGGCAGATCGGTCATCCAGAATTCTTTCAGCAAGGCAGGCCGGTCACCGGTCCGGCCCCAGCCTGGCCCGACGACCAGTGAATCATAGCGCGAAACCAAAGCGCTCAAGCCGGCCGCGGATCGCGTCTGAAATGCGGGGACCTGCGGTGCCACCAAGGATATCAAATCAGAATCGAGTCCCAAGCTGACAAGACCAGCACCGGCAGCCGCAGCGGCGCGGGCCGCCAGCACCAAGGCACCCGACATTCCAGGGGCAGCTCCTACCAAGGCGACATGCCCGCGGGTTCCCTTGTAGGCGGATAGCGGGATTCGGGGCAAGAACGCAGCGAGGTCCGCTGTTTCCATCAGAGAGGCTGAAGGCTCGGCTTCCCGGGGAAACGCTAATGAAATAGCTTCAGCATGACCTACATGGTCCCTTGCACCGGGAAAGAAACAAAAATCTTTCAACCAACCCATGGAAATGGTCCATCGTGCCTGCAGTACGACATCACCCGTTTCATAGCCTTCCCAGAGACCGCTGGGCACATCAATGGCAAAACAGGAGATATCCAGCCGCTGCCGTTCTGATTCCAGGGCTGCCAAAATCTGTTTCAGATCGGAGCGAGGAGGTTCTTGAAGGCCCGTTCCCTGGATTCCATCCACCCAGAGGGTTGCACACCGAAGCTTTTCCCAGGCGGTGGTTTCGGGCCAAGTGTGACAGGGAATTCCCAATGATAGAATCACATCCGCCTGCCACCGCGAGTACTTCGGAGAACCGATCATAACCACCGAGATCTCAGATCTGCCGCGAAGAAAGGCCTGCCTTGCCATGACTAATGCGTCGCCGCCGTTGTGACCGGGTCCCACTAAATAGACAACAGGACCGGTGAGGGTAGTATCTTTGGCCAGAAGGTGCTCCAACCGGTCCTGAAGGCGAGTCCCCGCCTCCTCCATCAGCACCCCATCAGGATAGCCAAACTCGAGCTGGGCTACCCGATCAGCAACCTGTGCCGCTGCGCTAGAAACCAGTTTGCGCATAGGTTCCCAGGAGCTTGTCACTACGCCACCAGGCGATTTGTGCCCGGTTTCCGTCACTCAAAAAACCAACAAGAACTCCTGTTCTCGTGACCGTGAATTGAGAGAATAGGATATCGGCACGATCAAGATCGATGTTGCGCTCCAAAATGGTGGAACCATCGGCACGACACACCAGAAACCGATGCCGGCCAGCCTCAGGAGAACTGAGGAAAAACCCGGCACCACCTTCGCTAACGCCAAGGAACTCAAAAGGTCGGTCTCCCCAAGGCACCACCGTTTCTTCCTGTGTTTTCTGGCGCTTGAGGACAGGAAGGACGTAAGACTTCTGGTAACTCTTTTTGGCTAAGTCGTAAGTCCAAATCCGGCTTTGTGCCTGTTGAATCCCCGAAGCCGTCCGGGTTGTGGCATCCATCGTCTGTTGAAAATAGTCGACTTTCATATACAGACGACGCTGATGCCAGTCGGCAAAAATCGTTTCCATTTGAGGAAGCAGACCTTTATCGGCCCAACCATCCGGCAGAGGCAGAGATTGAAGGGGGAGAAGAATCGTGTCGACGGGGTTGCCCTGGGGATCGTACCACCAAACAGCCCAGCCTTTACCAGTTCGGCAGATAACCACCAAATCTCCTGAAGCTGTCACTGTCAGACGCTCCACTTGAGGAAACGGGTTTCCGCCGATGCCTTCTTGACCCAGAAAGTCCAGGAACCGGCCATCACGATCAAACCGGAGCACCCGGCTTTCAAGGACCACTTCCAAAGCAGGGTCGACAATTCTTCGTTCTGTGGGAATACGATCTTCAACAAAAAGCTGATTTTGGTCCGTCAGAGCCATTTCTCCCAGTTCATGAAAGGGATAAGCAAAAGCTCGGCGGTTTTTGACTTGCCCGGGATTGGCTTGATTGGTGGCAGACCCCACAAGCGCCGGAACAGGGTTTGCCTCAGGGTTATAGAAAAGAGTCAGCAGATCGCCATAACTCGAGAACTCCATAATCTTCCGGGCATTGCCATCGGAAATCATTACCAAGCCGTTGAAGAAGAGGAACCTGTTTCGCTCCGGAGAGCTCAGATCGGCCCTTTCGAACAAATCGATCTGGTCCTCCAACGTCCCCAGTTCCAGGGAAAACAGCGATTCTTTTGGCATCAACTGGGGGGTTTCCGGTGCGCAGGAAATCATGAGGAAAAACACCGGAATTATGGGAACAAAGGCGAGACGGGACTTCATGATTTCAGGATAACAGGGGGTGGCCCCTTGGCCAACCCCTCCGAGTTTCGCCGCCTTGACCGCAGGGGGGTCTTCCTTTACATTGGTCCCATGAACCTCCTGAACGTCCTTTTCGGATCCAAGCTCGAACGGGACCTGAAACAATTGCTTCCCGTACTCCATCAAATCAATGCCAAGGAAGCCTGGGCTGTCAGTCTGAAAGCTGAACAGTTTCCTTTGATCACCCAGTCTTTCCGAGACAGATTCCAGAAAGGGGAATCCCTCGATCTCTTGTTGCCGGAGGCGTACGCCCTCGCCCGGGAAGCTGCCCGAAGGACCCTGGGAGAACGCCCCTATGACGTTCAGCTTCTCGGCGGTATTGTCCTGCATCAGGGCAAAATCATGGAAATGAAAACAGGAGAAGGCAAAACCCTTTCCTCGGTTGCTGCGGCCTATCTTAATTCGATACCCGGCCTGGGCGTGCACATGGTGACGGTTAACGATTACTTGGCTGAACGCGATGCCAATTGGATGAAACCAGTCTATGATTACTTAGGAGTCAGTGTCGGCTGGATTCTTTCCGCCATGGACCCGGAAACCCGCCAGCCCCAGTATCAAGCGGATATCACCTATGCCACAAACAATGAGCTCGGGTTCGACTATCTGCGTGACAATATGCGCTGGGATCTTTCAAAAAAAGTTCAGCGGGTTCCCAATTACGCCATCATTGACGAAATCGACTCGATTCTCATCGATGAAAGCCGGACGCCGCTGATCATCTCCGGCGCTGTGGAAGACGATACGGCTAAAAATTTCCAGGCTGTCGATCCTTTGATCGGATTTTTAGATGAGTGCAACAAAGATCCAAAGACAGGGACGTATCCCGAAGAGCCCGAAGACCTCAAGGGTGACTACAAACTCGATGAGAAAGCAAAACGGATCATGTTCACCGATGAAGGTATGAACAAGATCGAGGGGTTGCTTCATCAGAGGAAGATGATTTCGGGCAGTCTTTTTGCCAGCGAGAATTTTGAGTTTATTCATTATTTCACCCAGGTTCTGCGGGCCCACAAACTCTTCCATCGAGAGGTGGATTATGTGGTTCAGGAAAGCAAGGTTGAAATCGTCGATGAATTCACGGGACGTATCCTTCACGGACGCCGGTATTCGGAGGGCTTGCATCAGGCCATTGAAGCAAAAGAAAAAATCCGGGTTGCAGACCACAACAAGACTGTGGCGACCATTACGTTCCAGAACTACTTCCGTCTTTACAAAAAGCTGTCAGGTATGACGGGAACAGCCGACACCGAGGCTAAAGAATTTGCCAAAATCTATGGGCTGGATGTTGTCGTTATTCCCACCAACCGCCCTGTCGATCGAACTGACCAAGATGACACCATTTACTACAACGAAGAGTTCAAGTTTGCGGCAATCTGCGATGAAATCGTCAAGGCTCAAAAGAAGGGCCAACCCGTCCTGGTCGGTACAGTAAGTATCGACAAGAGTGAGAAACTCTCGGCGTTTCTCATGCGAAAAGGTGTCCGCCACGAGGTCCTCAATGCAAAAAACCATGCCCGGGAAGCTCTGATCATCGCCGAAGCCGGAGCCGAGGGATCGGTGACCATCGCCACCAACATGGCCGGTCGCGGAACCGACATCAAGCTTGGCGGGAATCCGGAGTTCCGTGCCCGCCGAAAGGCTGGATCCGATGTGGAACCAGAGGTCTATCAGCAGATTCTGGCCAAAGAGATTGATTCCACGAGAAAAGATTATGAAAAGGTAAAATCTCTGGGGGGTCTGTTGGTCATTGGTACGGAGCGGCACGAAAGCCGGCGTATCGACAATCAGCTTCGGGGACGTTCCGGTCGTCAAGGTGACCCGGGCCGTTCGATCTTCTTCGTCAGTCTCGATGACACTCTGATGCGGTTGTTTGCCAACGACAATGTCCGCAATATGATGGGCAAACTCGGCATGGCCGGTGGTGAGCCGCTGAACCATCCTTGGTTGACGAAAAGTCTTGAGAACGCCCAGAAAAAGGTAGAAGACCGCAACTTCGAGATTCGCAAGCACCTTTTGGACTACGACGACGTCTTGTCGGCCCAGCGGGCTTTCATCTACGAACAGCGGGATGCGATTCTGGTCGACGACAACCTCAAACAGCGCGTCCTTCATGCAGGCAGTGAACTGTTGGAGGACCTGTTTGAACCTTGGCAGAAGGCTGATGTGATGGCTGAACACCTCAATGAAGCCCTGGAATACCTCAAGGACAGCTTTTTTTACGTGCCTTCGGACGATCGGGTCCCCGAGCTGGCAGCTTTGTCTCCCAAAGCTTTCAAGACGGTCGTCCTTTCGTATCTCGAAGCGGACCTTGCCGATAAAGAAAACCAAGTAGGTCATGATCCCTTGAATTTCTTCATCCGTGCCGAATATTTGCGCCGCATCGATACACTCTGGCAGGAACATTTGGAAACCATGGAGGAATTGCGAGACGCTGTATCCCTGCGGGCCTATGCACAGAAGAATCCCCTACTCGAATATAAAGTTGAAGGCTTTGAGCAATTCGACAAATTGATTGGGGAAATCAAAACGGGGATTGCCAAGAAGATGTTTAAAATTCGGATCCAGCAGGCACCAACAGCTCCTGTGGTCCGAGACAGGGTTCCGGCGCAAATCAAACAGACCCATGTCTCAATGGGCAGTTATGGAGCGATGGCCCAGCAAGGGGAACGCAAGGAAGCCCAGGGAGACCATGTGACCGTGCAGCGAGCTCAACCCAAGGTTGGTCGAAATGATCTCTGTCCATGCGGCTCTGGGAAAAAATACAAGCTGTGCCACGGTCGCTGACTTTACTTCTCGCCATTGGGATTCTCCTCAGTGCCCAACTAACAGCTCAGGATTGGCCTTTAGCAGGGAAAAACATCGAACCACAATGGACCATCTCCGTGCCTGCGGGCCCGGTGACCGCAGGGCAGAGCTTTGAGGTCACCGTCGAGGTGCTCCTCCCCTCGGGGTATTACCAGGATGTTGAGTCACCGTTTCTACTTTTCGAGCCCGCAGCTCCGATTCAGGTTCTCGAACGCTCCTCGTCACAACCCCAGCTGCGAAGCGGCAAGCCCAGCTTTACGGATCGGTTTGTTCTCCGACGCCTTGTGGAATTACCAATTGGGACACCTTCTGGGTTGTTCCCACTTACCTGGCAGGCCGGTTGGCAGATTTGCCAGGTCGATGGTATCTGTCTTTTACCGGCTCAACGAGTCATTGAAACTGAGATCAGGGTAGTTTCCTCTCCAGCAACGGTGAATTCTTCCATACGCTTGGATTTCTGGATCGCTTTGGCGGGTGCTTTTCTAGGCGGGATGCTGCTCAACTTGATGCCCTGTGTCTTTCCTGTGTTGACACTGAAAGCCTTGGGCTTAGCGTCTGCGGCAAAGCTGACCCTTCTTCAACGGAGAAAAGACTCACTGTTTTTCGCAGCGGGCGGGTTTGGAACACTCTTGAGCTTGGGCATTGTTACTTCCTTGGTCGCCTGGGCTGGGGTCCGCCTTGACTGGGGATTCACGTTTCAGCAACCGCTGTTTGTTTGGGTGTTAGCACTTGCCTTCTGGTTGTTTGCACTCCAACTTTGGGGCCTTTGGTCCTGGAACTCGTCACCTTTTTCACTCACGGCCAGTTCACAATTTGGTTGGGGCCGCTCGTTTTCCGGAGGTGCTTTTCTTGTTCTGGCGGCAGCACCTTGCACGGCGCCTCTTCTTGGCCCGGCGATCGGCTTTGCTTTTACGCAGCCGCCGGTTCTCATTCCGCTTTTTTTCGCATCGGCGGGCCTGGGGCTCGTCGCTCCATTGGTGGCACTTTCCTGGTTTCCTTCCATCGCGAGCATTCTGCCCAAACCGGGGCCGTGGATGATCCTGGTGGAACGGATCGCAGGATATTTCTTAGCAGCAACCGTCCTGTACTTACTTTGGGTGCTGACACGCCAGACTGAAGCCGATCGAGTCTGGCTTGCCTTGAGTCTTTTGGGACTTACGGCAGCAGCCCTGGGGCTGGCGGGCCGAAGACCTTCCACAAAAACTGCAAAGGCTCTCACTTTGGTTATGCTACTGGGGGTAGCGGGAGGAACCATTCCTCTTCTGGCACCTGTCGCAGAAACTGCCATCAACCAAGACACCGCCGATTCTGGCTGGTCTGATTTTTCAGAAAAGGCCCTCAAAGAGGCCCTTGATTCCGGCAGGCCCGTCTTCGTCGATGCAACGGCAGCTTGGTGCGCAACCTGTCAGATCAACGAACTGGCGGTGCTCAGCCGGCCTGATGTGAGAGAAATGTTCCAACAGCAGAAAATCGTTTTGCTGAGGGCGGACTACACCAAACCGGACCCCATGATACAGCGGTGGCTGACCTCAGTCGGTCGTGCGGGGCTGCCGGTTTATGCCCTGTATCAAACGGGAAAGCCGGTATATCTGTTCCCTGAGTTGCTGACCGATGATAATTTCACATCAATGATTCCTCAATTGGTTCGGTAACCTTGATCTTCCTGCCACTGAAAAACTTGTTCGGACCGTATCTTGCTCTTCCTCGAGGAGTCTGGGCCCTTTTTGGCGCCATCTTCGTCAACAGGATGGGAAATTTCGTTTATCCCTTTCTCACTCTTTACCTTACTCAGAAATCTGGGTACTCCGCCGCCCAAGCTGGTTTTTTTATCATGTTGATGCCACTTGCTGTCATCCCGGCCCTGCTGGGAGGTGGTTGGATGGCAGATTATTGGGGACGCCGGAGAGTGCTGCTGGTAGCGCAGACTCTTGCGGGATCGGTGTACATTCTGGCAGGCTTTCAACCTGAAAGCCCGCTTGTTCCTTTCTTCATGATACTGTCTATGTTTCTGGCTAATGTCGCTCAAGTGGGGCATAATGCCATGCTCAATGATCTCACCACCCCTTCAAACCGAAAGACCGCATTTTCTCTCAACTACCTGGGGATCAATTTAGGATTTTCTGTCGGTCCCTTGCTGGCAGGATTTTTATTCGACTCAAACCTGGGACTATTCTTCCTTCTGGACGGTCTTTCCACCTGGGTTTCAGTAGCTCTTGTCTTTTTTTTGACAAAGGAAACTCTCCCGGTATCTCAAAACAAAGAAGAAGCACGAGCCCCGGGTGAGGCCCGAGCCGATGGTTCTCTGCTGAAAGCGTTATTCCAGAGGCCTTACTTTTTAGGATTTCTGGCAATCGGATTTCTCTCCAATGCCGTTTACAGTCAGCATACCTTCAGTCTTCCCCTGCAGCTCATGCAAGATTTTTCTACCGAAGGGCCGGGGATTTTTGGACTCTTGATGGCCGTCAATGGTTTGACGGTAGTCTTAGGTACCACCATTCTTACCCGTTTGACCACCCGATTTTCCAGCTTGCTTGTGGTAGCCTTTTCCTCTGTCCTTTACGCCGTCGGGTTCGGCATGATTGGGTCGCTGTCGGCCTTCCCTGGACCGATCCTGCTCTGGTTTGTGGTTTCTACGGCCATTTGGACTCTGGGAGAAATTCTCTCCAGTGTATCGGGTCACGTCTATACAGCGGCCCATACCCCTGCCAACCATAGGGGCAGGTTCAATTCTGTCCGTATGATTTCCTGGAACCTTTCTTCCGCACTCTCTACAGCTTTAGTAGGCCTTTTTATCGGAGCCTGGGGAATATCGACCCTCTGGGCAGTGCTGGCGTTGGTTTCTCTTGTATCGGCTGCCGCCCTCTATGGGATGCATCTCAGGGAGAAAGACCGTTCTTGACCTTGTGTCGGAGGCTCTATAGATTGATCAAACGAGGGTGTTTATGTCCGACAAAAGACAAGAGCCACGCTATGCCTTTGACGATGAAGTCAGCTTGGTTTTGACAGGACAAGCACCAGCTTTGGCCCAGGTGATGGATGTTTCAGCCCATGGTTTGAGACTGCGTTTTCAGCAAAACCTGAATCCACAAACCGTTTTGCGTGTGCGATTCGATTTTCTGAATCCCAGTCAGGCAGAAGCGGTTCTCACAATTCCAGGTGAAGTTATGCACCACTTTCCCGAACCCGGTGGTACTTCTTGGCAGATCGGAATCAGATTGAACTTCGACAGTCCGTCACAGGAACAATCCTTCCAACAAGCTCTTCAGACTCTTATGGAGTCACTTTAAGCTCCTTTCAAAGCCGCTGGACGGTGTAACACCTTTTCGCTAAAATGGCCACCTGCGGAGGGTTATTCCATGAGCATCAAAGGTTTACGAAACATCGGCATCATGGCCCATATTGACGCCGGCAAAACAACCACCTCAGAAAGAATTCTGTTCTATACCGGAAAAACCCATCGGCTGGGAGAGGTCGATACGGGGAATGCCACCATGGACTGGATGGAACAGGAACAGGACAGAGGGATCACCATCACCTCTGCTGCCACAACCTGCCTCTGGCACGATTGGCAAATCAATCTGATCGACACCCCGGGCCATGTTGACTTTACTGCGGAAGTGGAACGGTCCCTTCGCGTTCTCGACGGCGCAGTCGGTGTTTTTTCGGCTGTCGATGGTGTTCAACCGCAATCCGAGACAGTTTGGCATCAAGCCGACCGTTACAAGGTTCCCAGGATCGCCTACATCAACAAAATGGACCGCGTCGGGGCTGATTTTGCTATGTGTCTGTCAGAGATTCGAGAAAAGCTGGGAGCCAACCCCTTGGCCGTCCAGCTCCCCATGGGCGCTGAAAATGACTTCGTCGGTGTGGTTGATCTGCTGACCCTTCAAGAACTGCGCTGGGGTGGATCCGATGGAACGGAGATTCAGGCCTCACCTCTTTCCAGTGTCTGGCTGGAAAAAGCTGAAACAGCACGCGATACCCTCGTAGACGGTCTTTCCGCCTTCAGTGACGAAATGACAGAGCTCTATCTTGAGGGGGCTCAGATTCCCCTGGAACTGATTAAACAGGTATTGCGCAAAGCGGTTCTGGAACGAAAAGTCGTACCGGTTTTCGCGGGTGCCTCCCTACGCAATATCGGCGTTCAGCCGCTTCTTGACGGAGTTGTGGACTATCTTCCCTCGCCCGATGAACTGCCCCCCTTCCATGGATTTCATCTGAAGAAAGAGGAAGACGTCGAGATTAAACCCGATGCTTCCGGAAACCTGCTGGCTCTGGTTTTCAAAATTCAAAACGATCCTCAAGCAGGCCTCTACAGCTATGTCCGTGTGTATTCTGGCACTTTGAAATCCGGCAGTCAGCTCCTGAATATCGGTAAAAAGAAACGGGAAAGGGTAAACCGGTTGCTTCGGATGCACGCCAACCGTGCCGAGGCGGTGGATACCCTGGTTGCCGGTGATATTGGAGTCATCGTGGGTCTGAAAGAAAGCCAGACCGGCGATACGCTGGGTCTCGACAACTACCCTGTGCTACTGGAGAAAATGCAGTTTCCCCAACCGGTCATCAGCGTTGCCATCGAGCCGCAGAGCACCGAAGAGGCCGGTAAACTGACCAGCGTGCTGGGAACTCTGATGCTCGAAGACCCCACCTTTCTGGTCAAAGAGGACAAGGAGACCGGCCAAACACTGATATCGGGAATGGGTGAGCTTCACCTGGACGTGCTGGTTACCCGGATCACCAAAGAATTCAAGGTGAAAGCTCGTGTCGGCAACCCGCAGGTCAGCTATCGGGAGACAGTGACAGTTCCTGTGACCCATACGGAAATCTTTGACAGGACCCTAGCCGGTAAAGAAAACCACGCTGTCATTACACTGGAAGTCAAACCCGGCAGCCGTGGCACGGGCAATGTGTTCCACACGAAAGTTCCCAAGGGGCAGCTGCCAGAAGTTTTCCAGGATGCTGTGGAACGAGGCGTCAGGGGGGCTTTCACAAGCGGAGTGTTGTTGGGATACCCCCTGATCGACGTGGACGTCTCCCTGATTGGTGCAAAATATGATGAGCTTACAGCCAGCGAATTCGCCTTTGAGGCCGCCGGTTCACTGGGTTTTGACAACGCCGCGCGGCTTGGAAGCCCGGTTCAGCTGGAACCCATTATGAAGGTGACAATTCTCTCTCCCCGGGATTTTGTTGGGGAGGTTGTAGGCTACCTGAGTCAGAAGGGGGGAATCGTGCATTCCATGGACAGCCAAGCTACCCGCGAAATCATTCATAGTGAAGTTCCCATGGTGAAAATGTTCGGGTTTACGACAGGACTTCGGTCGATGACCCAGGGACGAGGAACTTTCAGTATGGAATTCAGCCATTTTGCTCCCAAAGGATGAACCGTGACCCAACAAGGTTTCGTCGAAAAACTCGTCTCTGGCGGTGACGGATTGGTTCGGGACGACGGCCTTGTTGTGTTTGTACCGGGAGTGTTGCCCGGCGAAAAGATTCTGTATCGGCCAGGACCCATCAGAAAAGGGTTCTCCCGAGGCACCCTTCTTGAAGTGCTGGTATCGTCTGAGGACAGAAGAGAACCTCCTTGTCCTCTTTATGGGGAATGCGGCGGCTGCGATTTTATGCACCTGTCCGACCTTGCCCAACAGAAAGCAAAGACCAGACTCGTCCAGGAAGCCTTCCGCCGTCTGGGAAAGAAAGAGATTGCGCTCCCGGAGTTGGTCGCCGGTCCCCCCTGGGGCTATCGGGCGCGGATACAGCTTCACAAAGATCACCCTGGGGCAAGCGCCGGTTTTAAGGCACGGGGCTCCGATCGGACCATTCCCGTAACTTATTGTGCTGTGGCTGCGCCTGGTTTTTCCCCCTTGCTCGCGGGAGGCGGAGCCGGTCTGCCTGTCGGCAGAACCAATGTCTTTGCGGTAGGGAACGAGGTGTGGATCGAAGGCAAAGATCCGTTTGTGACCCTGACTCTGGCGGGAAAGCCTTTGGTATCGGCGCTGGACGGGTTCTTCCAAAGCAACCTGATACTGCTTCCCCTGCTGATACAAGAAGTACTGGAAAGCTTACCAAGAAGCGGTACGAAAGTGCTGGATCTCTATGGCGGCTCCGGGCTTTTCGGGGCTTTTCTGGCCGATCGGTTCGAGACCGTCGTGGAAGTTGAGCAGAACCCCGCTGCCCTCGCCTTGGCAAGGAAAAATGTTGTCGGACCTTTCCATGAATTTTATCCAACATCGCTAGAAGCTTGGGTTGGGCATCAAAACCAAAGAGTAACGCAGAAACTGGATGCTATCGTTGTTGACCCACCAAGAACGGGGCTTTCTTCCGAGGTAACGAACTATCTTGGCAGAGGGTCGGTGCCAAGACTCACCTATGTATCCTGCAACCCGGATACCCTGGCAAGGGATACCCGGACTCTTGAAACACTGGGTTGGTCCATGACGGGTTTGAAACTTTTCGATTTCTACCCTCAAACAACCCATATCGAAGCGGTGGCTCGGTTTGTCAGATTGTAGAGCAGTCGCAGGTATCCTTGCATTGTTGCTTCTCGTGCCCGCACTGCCCGGTCATGGTGCCGACAGCTTTCCTGAAGAGCCGAGGGAGTCGGGTGTTATTCTCCTTCCAGGAAGACTTCCCTGGGGCCCGAGCGCCCTACCGACAGGAGAAATTCTTGCACCTTGCGAAGACCAGACGATTACAGTCCTCAATGAAATGGCCTTGGTTCTTGACCAATGGCAGGCCAGCGCCCGATTTTCCGCATTGGTCACTGTCGGTCCCCGCAGCTCCTTTCAGCTGCTGGCAGTCCCCCTCGTAACGGGTCGAGTCGAAGTGCTCGTCTGGGACCCCCGCAGCCGTGTCTTGGCCCCGGCTTTCACGGTCAGCCATGCAGCTGAGGCTAGCGCTTCCGCATGGGATGCCTCTGGTACACTTTCCATAGGATGGCAGGATGGCCACGTTGAGTCCTGGTCCTCCAAAGGAATGCAGCTCTGGACAACAGACCTACACCTTTCCATCCGTTGGCTGCTCGTTGATGAGAGCCTGGGGCTTTATGTCTTTGCCCCAGGTGAAGTTCGACTGTTGGACAACCGAGGGAGGGAAATCCGCCGGTGGCCTTTGGAAGGAACCCCCAAAGGAATTCTCCAGACAATGCGTGGAGACCTCTTTTGCTGGACAGAGGGGGGTCTCTGGCGCAAAGGCTACGATGATTCGGGCTTCTCTTTGATCGATCGTTCCGTATCCCTTTTGGGGGTGGTGTCCGACCGTCAGGACCGCTTGATTCTCACCGAACCCAATCAACTCCGGCGCATCGGTAACGATGGGGCGCGGCTTTCCGTCATACCGCTCCCCCGAAAAGCGCAGATCGCCGCCGTCTTGGATGACCGGGGCCGTATCCTCGTCGGTACGGTCGGCGGCATGGAAGCGTGGGCCTATGATGGGCGTCTGCTCGGGACTTTGGATACGAACCCTGCAGCCTCTTCGCCTCTTCTTACCGACAGGGGTCTCGGAGCTTGGAGCTCTAGCGATTGGAAGGTCCATGTCTGGAGCGGTTTCCAGTGGCAAGCCTACAGTTGGCCTCAAACCGGAGGCAACTCTGGCAGGAGCTTTTCGGCTAAAAGACCGGCCAGTATCGCAGCGCGGTCGGTCAACTGGACTGGGGATGCCGATTTCACCTACTTCTCCCAGCTTGTGGCCAGCGGTGAAGAATCGAAACAGCGTTTAGTCCTGGAGCGGTTTGAGGCTCAAGCTGCCGCAGGAACCCTTCTTGAGACCTGGCCCTTTGCCAATCTGGTTCTTTTGAAAATCGGCCGGTCAGGGCTGACTGACTTGCAAATGAACCGAGGGAGAGTGGCCAATAGCTGGCCCTCTCTCCGTCTCCGTGCGTACGCTCTTCTGGCCCGCACGGCCACTCCTGAGGATAGAGAGGAACTGCTCACCCTTCTCCATCGGGAATTTGATCCTGCTGTTGCGGCTCAAGGAGCCTTGGCACTGGCACGGTCAGGGTGGGATGGCGACGGACAACTCATGCGGCTGCTCTACGAACTGCAAGCCAGGATGTCCGACCAAGTCGTCGTTGCCGATGCGGCGATCGATGCGGCACGCACTCTTTGGTTGATCAACGGCCGAAGTGCGGACCCATCGCTGATCCCGCTTGTAACAGCCGTATTTCAGGGTGCATTTCCTCGGACCGTCAAACAAAAAGCCCAGAAGTTCTTCCAAGACCTGATGGAAGCACCCTGAGGCTGGCCTTACCGCAGGATTTTCGGTAAGATGAACTCAACAAACATGTCGAGACCTGTAACCTTGCTCCGTGCCCTGGTAGCCAATGACTCAGCCTTTGTTTTGGCTACACGCAGGTATGTTGGAGAACTGATCCTTTCGTGTTATCAAGACCGCCCCGATGCACTGCCCTATGCCGAACGCTTGGCGACAGCTTCGGCTGAGCTGCTTGAGAATGCTCTCAAATTCAGCCCGCCTGGCTCCGATCTGGTCGTGAGGTTGAGCCGTACGTCCAGTGACCTTCAACTCCAAGTTGGAAATGCCCTTCGCGAAGAGGCTCACTCGGTACTCGAATCTATCCGCAGAGAAATCGGTACGGTCTGGGCTGAAAGAGATGCCCGCGAAGCTTTCCGAAAGAAAGTCATGGCTTCTCTGGCCGACCCCAAGGCAAAGGCCATGCTCGGTTATGCCAAGATCCGCATGGAAACCGGTGGACATTTGAGAGCTCGTCTTGGAGCCGGTGGCAGACTTGATGTGACTCTCACGTTTCCCCTGTTCCCAAGCAGCCAGACCCTTCGTTGACAGGGCCGGGTCTCCATGGTATTTTGGGATATTCCAATCCCGTCTCAAGGATGAGTCATGCCCTCAAACACTGTGAAGTTTACTCCAGAAAAGCCTGTCAAGGAAAAGCGGTCCCATGGTCTGGGCATTACGATATTCTCATCCATCATTCTGGTTGTGATTGTGGTCACTTTTGTCGGTGCACCCGTTGTCTCACGAGCTAGTGAGCAGCCAGGAGTTGTTTTTGGAAGCTACGATGGAGTTCCCATTGAGTTTGTCCAGGGGAATCTCTTTTCCCAGCAGGTAGAACAGCTCAACCGTTTTTATGAGCAGTTCAATACTGGCGGGTCCAATATCGATTTTCAGAGGCAGCTCGTCTGGAGACAAGCCTTTGAACAGACGGCCCTTCAAATAGGGCTCAAGCGTGAGGCGGAACTGGCTGGTATTGTTGTCACGGACGCTCAGATCGATAAACAACTGGTAATGCATGCCGCTTATCAGAAAGATGGAAAGTTCAGCGAAGAGCTTTACCGGATGACGACCTCGGCAGAACGGTTCAAATACCGCCAGGAGACCCGGGTTGAACTCCTGGTCAATCAATATGCTGTAGACCATACGCAGACCCCGCTTCTTTCAACGGCGACGAAAGAATTCATTGCCAGTCTTGCTTATCCGCAACGGAAATTCTCCTTTGTTACCTTCACGGATGCAGATTATCCGCAGGAATTGGTCTCGGACTATGCAGGCAAGAATAAAGAGCTGTTCCGGACAATTGACCTGAGCCGAATTACGGTCAGTTCGTCGGAAGGTGACGCCAACAAGGTACGGGACGAAGCCGTCAAAGGCGAAAAAGCCTTTGCTGACCTTGCCAAAACCTACTCCAAAGATTCTCTGGCTGAGTCCGGTGGAGCTCTTTCTGTCCGGCACTACTACGAATTAAAGTCCGAAATCGCCAAAGCTGAAGATCTCGACAAATTATTCGCACTCGCCAAGGGCGGTATTTCGCCGGTGATCAAGAGCGACAAAGACTGGGTCATTTATCGGGTAAACACTCCCGCTGCAGATGCGGATCTCGCCAGTGTCGATCTATTGGCTGTAGTACGTGCTTATATTGCAAGGAACGACCGCGGCTTGCTTGAGGACAATCTGGAAGCTCAGGCCAAGGCCTTTGGTGTGGCGGCAGGAGCCGATTTTGCGGGTGCCGCCAAGAAGTTGGGCAAACCAGTCGGAGTCTCCGGGTGGGTTTCTCTCAATTTCGGTAATCATGAGCTTTTCACTCCCATCACAGAGGCCAGTCAGGACCCCATTTTCCAAGGTCTAGCTTCAAACGAGGACTTCTTCAAAAAAGCCTTCCGACTTGGCGAGGGACAGATCAGTTCGCCCATTTTGGCATCACCTGCCGTCCTTGTTGTTCGAGTCGATCAAATCAAAACAGCTGCGGCTGCCGATGATGTACCTGTGACTGTTTCGGCCGTGGATTCTTCCGCCTACTCGGACCGCAGCCGGGAGTTGCAACAGCAGATTTTGGCGAGTCCCAAGTTCAAGGATGTCTTTCAGGCCGAATTCGATCGATTGTTCACTCAATGAACAAGACACCCCTCTTGACCTGGAAAGGTCGGAGGGTTAGATCACCTGAAGATTCGCCTGAGAGTTCCATAAGAAAGGTTCCCGATGCTCCGTTGAGGTCTGGGAGCCTTTTTTTTGTTCCCTCACCCTTGGAAGGCTGGGGTTTAGATGTTCTGCTAGAGCGGCTTCCAAGCGATTCTATTGTGGTTCTTTTTGAAAAAGACGATGACCTGAGAGCCCATTGTCGGCCTGCAATGGAAGACCTCCTCGGTGAAAAAACAGAAGATTGTCGACTCTTCTGGTTGGAAGAAGATACGGAAGCCAGTATTCGGTCGCTCATGTCCAGCTTGCCTCTCAACGCTTTACGCCGCTGTGAATTTCTGACCTTGAACGGTGCTTGGCTATTTTATAGAGTTCGTTACAGAGATATTTTCAACAGACTTGAAGATGGTCTGACCCGATGGTGGTCCAATCGGATTACCTGCTTGCACATGGGCCCTCTTTGGATTCGCAACCTGTTTACCAATTTGGCAGCGGCAGGACCAAGCTGGACACCTTGGCCCGACTGGGGCAGCGACCCCATTTTTGTTTGCGGTGCTGGGGTTACGCTGGAAGAAGCGCTTCCTTGGATTCAAAAACATAGGAATCAAATCCGCTTGTTGGCAGCTGACACCGCTCTGCCCATCCTGAGAGATTGGAATCTGGTGCCCGACGGTGTGGTCTGCCTTGAGGCACAACACGCTAACCTACGTGATTTTGCCGGTTGGACTGGGGCACCAGTGCAACTTTTCACCGACTTGACATCATTTCCACCCGGCTCAAGAATCTTTTCCCGTGCACCTTGTTGGTTTATTACAGAGTTTACGGAACTCTCTCTCTGGAGCCGCTGGCCCTGGAGCCAATCGACTATACCGAGAATTCCTCCGCTTGGCAGCGTGGGCGTGGCCGCCGCCTGGATTGCCTGGAAACTCAGCAAGGGTCCAGTAATCTTAGCCGGCTTGGACTTCAGCTTTCCCCATGGAAGAACCCATGCCAGAGGAGCCCCCAGTCTGTCGGCAATGGCCAGTAGAAGCGATCGGCTTCACCCCATGGAACAGACTGGCACCTGGAGGACAGAGGGCATACGCAAGGACACGGCCACGGGATGGCTCACCACTCCGGTTATGCAAGGTTATGCCTGGGTTCTGTCGGATCAGGCGCGCTCCAATGCCCTGCGGACAGCGACCTGGAGCGACCAAGGGCTTGTCATGGATCTACCAGTCTGGAACCGTTGCATTCCCGGGAAAAAACTTCAACCGGCAACGGTTCAGAACCTGGTAACGTATGAGGAAGATCCACGGGAATGGCTGCAAACTGAGAAAACACGTTGGAAACAACTGCTGGAGAGCTTTGAACGGCTAAACCGGGATCCAGGGTCTCAGGAAAAGCTATCTCACCTCAAGTCCGATTTATTGGAGGTCGACTATCTGACCTTTTCCTTTCCTGATCCGGAATTACGACTCGAATCCGACTGGTTGATTCGCGCCCAAAGACAGATCCGGTGGATTCTGGAAAGAGTCGAGACTCTTAGTCGTCGTCACTCGTCTTAAGCACCGACAAAAAGGCGCTTTGGGGAAGCTCAACGCTTCCTACCATCTTCATGCGCTTCTTTCCCTCTTTCTGTTTGTCCAGCAGCTTCCGTTTCCGGCTGATATCACCACCATAGCATTTCGCCAGCACATCCTTGCGGAAAGCTTGGACTGTTTCACGGGCAATGACAGTATTGCCGATAGAGCCTTGAATGGCGATTTTAAACTGCTGTCTTGGAATTTCGTCCTTCAACTTGTCGCAAACACTGCGTGCCCGGTCGTAGGCATTCCCTTTGAAAACAAGCATGCTGAGGGCATCCACTCCCTCACCGTTGATCAGGATATCAAGTTTGACCAAGTCCGTAGCCTGAAAACCCGCCAGGTCATAATCAAAACTTGCGTATCCTTTACTGATCGACTTCATTTTGTCGTAAAAATCAAACAGCACCTCAGCCAAGGGCATTTCGTACCGCATCTCGACACGGGTCTGATCGAGGTACGTCATGTTAGTCTGAACACCACGTTTTTGGGTGCAGAGGGTCATGATATTACCGAGATACTCCGTCGGGGTAATCACGGTTGCATGAATATACGGTTCCTCGGCCATTTCGATGGTTGTAGGGTCTGGAAAACCAGCGGGAGTTTCGATGGTAAACACATCGCCTTTCTTGGGGGTGATTCGATACTGAACCGAAGGACTGGTGAGTATGATGTTGAGATCAAATTCCCGTTCCAGCCGCTCCTGAACAACTTCAAGGTGTAGTAACCCCAGGAATCCACACTTGAAACCAAAACCAAGGGCCGCAGAACTATCTTTTTCGTAAATCAGCGCCGCATCGTTGAGTTTGAGTTTTTCAAGTGCTTTGGCCAGTTCTTCATACTGATTGGAGTCAACAGGATACAGCGACGAAAAGACCACAGGCTTGACGTCTTTGAAGCCCTCCAGTCCCTTCAAACAGGGGTTGGAATCAAGGGTAACAGTATCACCGACCCGGATATCACTGATGTTTTTAATGCCGGCGATGATGTAGCCGACCTCTCCCGGTCCCAAAATTCTCGTCCGCTCAAGGGCGATCCGAAAATAACCCACCTCTTCCACGACATAGGTACCGCCTGTGTTGAACAGCCGTATCGTGTCACCCTCTTTCAGGGTTCCTTCGAAATTTCTGACATGAACAACAACACCTCGAAAGGCGTCGTAATGGCTGTCAAAAATGATCGATTGCAGCGGAGCCGTGTCGGAACCTTTTGGCGAAGGAATATGGGCAACAATCGCTTCCAGCAATTCATCCATTCCCAAGCCGATTTTGGCGGAGACAGGGATGGCAATATCGGAATCCAGCCCCAGGTCGTGATCAATCTGGTGCTTAATCCGTTCGATATCCGCCCCAGGCATATCGATTTTGTTGATCACAGGAATGATTTCCAGATTATGGTCCATGGCCATGTAGAGGTTGGACAAAGTCTGCGCCTGAACACCTTGGGTGGCATCAATCACAAGAAGGGCACCTTCGCAGCTGGCGATGGCACGGCTGACTTCATAACTGAAGTCTGCATGACCGGGAGTATCGACAAGATTGAGGATGTACTGCTGACCGTCGGCGGCCGTATAAGGCAGGCACACTGCCTGACTCTTGATCGTGATTCCCCTCTCCCGCTCAATGTCCATGTTATCGAGAAGCTGGTTCTGGAAGTTGCGGTCATCAATGATTTTAGCCCGCTGAATGAACCGGTCGGCCAGTGTCGATTTGCCGTGATCGATGTGGGCAATGATGCAGAAATTTCTGATTCGGGAGGTGGGATGAGGCATGGGCGGAATGGTACCCGAAATGGTCGGGAAATTCAAGGAAGAAGACTGATCAGAGAAAGAGTCTGCTCGAAAAGGGGACCGCTAACTGAACAACAGATTCTAGATATCCCCCCAGACGCCGCTTGATTTTCCAGCGGGTAATCAAGGCCTTATTTTCCGTGTCGGCAACCCATTCCAGTACCTCAAGGGGATCATTCTCGGCCAAAGAGAGCTCCTCGGCAGCCGTCCCTGGCCAGATTGATTTGACTCGGAAAACTCTGTCCAACCCAGGGGATCGATCTTCAACGACGACTCCATACGCTAGAGGCAGCACCCTCTCGGTCAGATCATCCCTGGCTGCATCGCGAAGGGGGAAATCAGGTCTGGGCTCAAGGGTCGACCAAAGACGCAATGGTCGCCCTTCCCGCTCCAAATCCAAGGGAATCACAGCATCGATGCCAAAGTCCAACAGTCGGATTTGTGCGGCTGACAACTCCTGGGTAGGTACACCAGCAATACCAACCACACGATCTCCAATGCGAACTCCCGCCCAATCCGCAGGACCACGAGGGGTGATATACAGAACCTGCAATCCCTTGTGGTCCTCCTGAACGCCCATCCCCATCCAAGGCAGTACAGCCTTGCCCCCGGAGTAGAGAAGAGGCAAAACACGACGAACCAAGGATGTGGGAATAGCAAAGTTGACGCCTTGAAAGTCTCGGATGCCAGCAAAAACCACGCCAACAACTCGACCGTCGGAATCGACCAGTGGTCCACCACTGTTGCCGGGATTGATGGCCGCGTCAATCTGCATGACTTCACCGACTGCCAGAAGAGGACGGTGCACTGCAGAGACGATTCCCTCCGTCAGAGTGGCCTCAAGTCCCCCTGGAGAGCCCAAGGCCTGAAGCCTCTGACCGGGAATAAGATCTGGTCCCGAACTCAGAGAAAAAACAAATTCTGGTTTGAACTCTACTTTGAGAAGAGCCAGGTCCATATTCCTGTCCCAGCCAATCACCTTTGCTGGCAGCCTTTCCCCTTTGGAACCTGGAAGCCGGACGGAAAGCCTGGAACTGAGACTCGGGCCTGGTTCCACTTCCGACTCGATTACATGGTGATTTGTGAGCAAAAATCCGTCTGATGAAACAAAGAATCCTGAGCCGATGACAATATCTGGTTGAGAGGCCCCGTTTTCGACTTTCAGTCCCCGATTGACCAAAACGGTTGCCGTCCCCTTCAACCAAAGTGAGGCCTGGGATCCTTCCACTTCCACGGCTTCTGAAACCGGTGGCACCCAACTGCCATTTTGAATCAGAGAAAGCGTCGCCTCGAGGTCCAAGGTCTTTCGTCCACCGGCCTGCGTTTTGGCTTCGGCAAGACGATCTACCAACTGAGACTCAAGCAAACTGAGAAAAGCGGCCTTCTCTGTGGAGACTTCGGTACGGTTTGCCACAAGAATCCAAGCTTTTCCCCATCGTTGAGCCAAGAGTTCTTCTTGAGCCAGCTCAAGAGCGGTGGGAAGACTGGGCGGGACTATTGCTGGTGCCGGTACTGGCGGAAGGTTTAAGCAACCAGTGAGGAGAATACCCAAAAGAGAGGAAAGCACCAAAAACCGGTTCAAGGTCGGTATTCCCATTGAGGCATGGTCTCCCAAGGTAAATTGGCACCGGAGAAAACCAAAGCACTCATGTTGTTCTTCCCTGACCAGAGAAAAACTCGATCAAGGGGTCTCCCTTGACCATAAGGATCCCATAGCTGTACTCCTTCGGGAAAAAGAACAAATTCCGTACGCCCATCTTTGCCGGAACGGCTTTGAACTTGTGTGAGCTCACCTTGACGGTAGAGCTCACGTAAGTTCGGTTGACTAAGCCCTGACGGATCCCGGTAAACGGACGCTAAGGCACCTGACCGATAGTACGACCATTGGTCATCATTTCCATCGCCGTTCGAATCCTCTATAGAAAGCCAAGCCTGGCCTTGGAAAAGGAAAACCTGACTGAGACGAATCCCTTTATTCCAGGTTTCTACAGAGGCGGCATCCAATGCCAACCCTCGGGGATCAAGAGGTAACCACAATTCAGCCAAGGCCACAGGAAGACGCTCCCAGGTATCGGAAAATCTCTCTGTAGGCCAGAGAGGTATCTGATGTGACAACGGACGGAAACGAAAAAGAATGGATTGGCTGCCCCAGCGGTACTCGAGCTCTTTTGCCAGAGGATACGAGTCGTACCGAAGGGTCCAGCGGGCACCAGATCGGCTTTCCGTCAAAGAGGACGGACGCCCCTCCTGAAGGGATAGTGTCCAAAGTCCTGCCTCAGTATAACGGGACCAAGTGACAAACGCACCATTTTGAACAATCAGGTGACTTTCAGAGTACCCATCGGTATCAGCATCCCAAAACCATGATCCATCATGCAGGTTTTTACCCTGACTTGGGGCGGACGAAAGCCAATATCCGTAATCTTCGGACAAAATTTGATCCATCTGGCTGGGTTTGTATCCCGATTTCACTAACAACTCTCGGACAGACGGCTTACTCATTAAGATGGAACGGAGGAATAAGGACGACCAACCACCGTTCAGCGAAAGATCTCTTGCTATCAGAGCTCCCGCTTGGGAAACCACAGATGGATGACGCACTGCCAAAGGCAACCATCGGCGATCCTCCGGATAAAGACGTACCAACTGGTTCAGCAGTGGTGGCACAGAGGAAGGATCGGTCTGCTCAAGAACCTCAATTCCCCGAACAAGCGTCCGAGGATGGTAGGCTTTTTCTTCCCAAGCCAGCCACGCTTGTGTCCATTCACGGGTATCTGATGAGGGATCCCAAGCAAAGAACAGAGTTTCACCCCAAAGACCTGAGGGGATTCGACGGAGTACAGGACGGGGCCAAGACTGCCTGAGAGCTTGGACGGCAGAGGTGTTATCCCCCTCATACCGGTCGATCCAGGAGCCGATCAGCGTTATGTCAGAACTCTTTTCGAGAGAAACTGCGTCGGATCGCGCTCGAATCAAACCGGGCCAGAAAGGAACAACCTTCAATTCCGGCCTCGCTTCCACTAAAGGGAGGCCCCTACGAACCGACTGGTTCAGATATTCCTTCCAAAGCCGGTCTGTCCTCCCCAATTCTTGCGCTCCCAAAAGCACTGAACCGAGGAGGAATCCAATTACGACGAGAACAAGACGGATCATCACTCCGCCGTCACAGCCACCCGTGGAGGAAAACCGAGAAGTTTTCTGACTTCATCATCGTCCAACGTTTCTTTTGAGACCAATTCATTGGCCAACTTATCAAGCTGATCCCGATGGGTTTTCAGTATTGCCCGAACGGCATCAAGCCCTTCTGCTAGAATCCGCCGAATTTCACCATCAATCGTCCTCGCAGTGTCTTCGGAATAGTCCTTGTGGGTTGCAATTTCCTTTCCCAAGAAAATCGGTTCTCCCTCAGACCCCAAGGCCATGGGACCAATTTTCTCGCTCATGCCCCATTCGGTAACCATCCGGCGAGCTAAGGTCGTCGCCTGTTCCAGGTCATTTTGAACTCCGGTGGTCGTCTCACCGAAAACTAATTCTTCGGCAGCAAAACCGCCATAGCAGATCTTGATCCTATCAAGCAGCCAGTTCTTACCGCGGCTGTATTTATCCTCATCCGGAAGCGAGAAAGCAACCCCTAAGGTCCTACCGCGGGGTACCACCGAAACCTTATGGAGAGGATCAGAGTCTTTAAGATGGTAGTGCAAGAGAGCATGCCCCGCTTCATGGTATGCCGTAGCAAGTTTTTCCTTGGGCATAATGACTTTTGACCGACGAGCCAGTCCCATCAGTAGTTTGTCGCGGGCTTCTTCAAAGTCCTGCATGCCAACTTCGGATTTGCCCCGGCGTGCGGCAAACAAGGCTGCTTCGTTCACCATATTGGCCAGATCTGCTCCGGAACTTCCTGGTGTCGCCTTGGCAACACGGTTCAAGTCAACGGTGGCATCAAGTTTGGTCTTCTGAGCGTGAATTTTCAGAATGGCTTCCCGTTCTTTCACATCTGGCATGTCGACCACAACCTGCCGGTCAAAACGTCCGGGCCTCAACAGAGCGGGGTCCAAGACATCGGCACGGTTGGTGGCGGCTATGACAATCACAGCATCCTTGGTATCAAAACCATCCATCTCCACCAACAGCTGATTGAGAGTCTGCTCCCGCTCATCGTGACCACCACCGTAACCCGCACCACGAGTTCTTCCCACGGCGTCGATTTCGTCGATAAAAAGGATGCAAGGAGAATTCTGACGGCCCTGTTCAAAGAGATCCCGAACCCGACTGGCACCAACACCAACAAACATTTCGACGAAGTCTGAACCCGACATATGGAAGAAATTGACCCCGGCTTCACCGGCAACGGCTTTCGCCATCAATGTCTTTCCTGTTCCAGGCATACCCACCAGAAGAACTCCCTTGGGAATTTTGGCACCGATAGCGGCAAATTTGTCGGGACTCTTGAGGAACTCCACTACTTCCTGGAGCTCATTCTTCGCCTCAATCTGACCGGCAACATCGGCAAAGGTCAGTTTTTTTCCCTTGTCGTTATATTTCTTCGCGCGGCTCTTTCCAAAACCAAAAGCCTTACCGCTGCCGCCTTGTACTTGCCGGTACATCATATAAATGAAGATGAACCCGATTGTCCAAGGAAGAAACTGCAGGATCACCATAAGAGGACTCAGGGCTCGAGCCCCCCCTGAGATCCGAACATTCTTTTCCTTCAAGGTCTTGAGCAGATCAAGATCAACATAAGGAATCTTGGTAACAAAGGTCACCTGACTTCCTGAACGTCCTGCCAAGGTTCCTGTAATTTCAGACTGATCCAAAATTTCAACCGAATCGATTTCACCCTTTGCCAGATACTCGAGGAAGGTAGAATAAGGAATGGACCGCCCCGTATTGAAGTCGTTTGAAAAAATGATGGCAGCCAGAAGGCCAATCACCACCAGAAAAAGAATCAGGGCGAACCGGTTCTTTCGGAAATCAAAAGGAGGCTGGGGTGAGTTTCCCTGACCCTTATTCTCCTTGTCGTCGTCATCGTTCATATTCACTCCGTTTCTTTGACGTAACAGACTCTAACGTAACAAAAATTCCTGACTTGTTCAATTTTCCCGGTAAGGATTCGGTCCAAAGTACCCGTTGTTCCAGAGGATCAATCACAGCCCGGAGAAGACCCTGCTGAAGAACCATCGCGCAACGAGTCTGGTTCACATTCCCCAAACGCCGCTGACGTTTCTTCCGGCTCCAATTCAAGTCATCAGCCGAAGAAAAAACCATTCCCGGGGCAATCGAACGCCACACCAACACCTGTTCAGGATCGACATTGGGTAAAGCCAATACCGCGGCATCAGCCTTCTTTTCCATTGTTTTTGACCAACACATGCGATACAGGCCCAAATCGTACCAGTTTCCCTTCTCAGCGAGAATAAAGTACTCTTTCAAAGGCAAATGGACAACTCGTTCCCAATGGACAGCAACAGCACTGCGGGACCAGGCCCATCCACCGCCCTGGACAGGAGTTTGATGCCCCTTCTGTGCGGCAATCTCCAGAAAACGGCGGCTCAGTCGTGGAGAACCTTCGACGGCGGTTGCAACAGCCAAAAGCTGGGCTTGTCGTTCAATTTCTGACCAATGGTCCCAGTCTTTCAATAAAACGGTACCACCGGAACCACTCAGCCGCCAAAAAGATTCGGGTTTGACGAGCATTTCCGCTTGTGGCCAGATTTTGGAAAAATCATTCAGGGAATCAACAGCACGGGGAAACCGTTCTTCGAGAAGAGGAAAAATGGAGTGCCGGAGAAAATTCCTTGTGGGAAAAACCTGTGGATTCGTTGAATCCTCATGGAATGGAATCTTTTGTTCTTCCGCAACTTGAGCCAAAAGAGCAGCCCGCAAAGCAAGAAACGGCCTCAAGTACGAACCACGCGTGGGAGCCATTCCTGCCAGTCCCTGCCACGACCGCCCTTTCAGGAGCCGCATCAAGACCGTCTCGGCCTGATCGTCAGCATGGTGAGCCAAAAAGATGGGACTTTCTCGATGTGTGTTCAGAAAAGATTGGAAACAGGCGTAGCGGTGATCCCTGGCACCCGCCTCGGTGAACCTGTTCTCCATGGGAGGGCCGAAGTTCTGCAAGGGTACCCTGCGGGCGGCACACCAGGCTTCCACCAAAGCCGCTTCATCCGAACGCTCTTCCTGGCTTCTCCAGCCATGGTCAACATGAAGTGCCTGCAACTGACTGGAAGGAACCAGCTCCGAAAGAGCCCAGAGCAAAACTCCCGAGTCTTTCCCGCCAGAATAACCAATTCCTAAGGGTAGCGTTGGTGACCAGAGTTCAAGCTGTGCTTTGAGATGCTCAAGAAGGATAGGAGTGGCGCTGGTTGACGGCATGGATCAGGGGCTCCCACCCCTCAGTCCAGCGTTGATGAACCTGCGGAACAACGCGGTCCAGAACGCTTTTGACCGCTTGAAAGTCTTGCACAGAAGGGGTTCCCAATACATGTTCCACCACTCCCTGCCCCACTTCGGGACGGCCGATACCCACAGCCAGCCTGTGGTACGGCTCAGTCAAGAATTCATCAATCGATTTGAGCCCGTTGTGGCCTGCCGAGGAGCCATGTGGCTTCAAACGCAGGCGACCTGGCGGCAGATCCATCTGATCGAAAACCACCAGAAGGTCTGAAGAACTGGCACCAAACCGAGAAAGCAATTCAGGTATGACCACACCTGAGCGGTTCATAGAAGTATGAGGCTTAACGAGAATCAGAGTGTGCTCACCATTTTGGGAAACACAAAATGAATAAGGCCGGAACCAAGGAGTTCGAAATGAACTCCCCAGAATCCCGGCCCATTGATCAACAAACCAGAAGCCAGCGTTATGCCGCGTTAACTGATACCGAGAACCGGGGTTTCCCAGTCCGACAATCAGTCGAATCAGGCCTTCTTCTCCTGAGCCTTGGCAGCAGGTGCGGCGGCAGCGGGTGCGGCCTCGGCAGCGGGGGTACCAGTAACTTCAGTCTCAGGAACAGCATCCAGAGTACGGGTACTGATCACGTGTGCCAGAACAGCATCACCATTGGTAAGGATCTTAACACCTTCTGCCAACTTCAAGTCTCTCACATACACACTGGCGTTCATTTCCAAACTCGAAACATCCACTTTGACGTCATGAGGAATATCTTTAGCCAGACACTCAACTTCGATTTCATGGCTCACCTGCTCCATGAGACCGCCGTTGCGAACACCAATGGCAGAACCCACCAAGTGAACAGGCACCTTGGCATGCAAAGTCTTGGTAGCGCTGACGTGATAGAAGTCGATGTGTTGAATCTTTCCGCTTAGGACATCATCTTGATAGTCCTTAACCAGAACTTCATAAACAGTCTTGCCATTTTGCAGCTTGATAACGGTGTTCTCGCCGAAAGAGGCGAAGCGCAACGTAAAATCGTGGGCATCCACCGCAATTGGTACCGCTCCGGTTTGGCCGTAGACCACCGCGGGAATCTTGCCGGACACTCTCAGCCTCCGGGAAGCCGACTTCTTCAGCTCTTTTCGTTCCTGGAAGGCCAGGGTCACTTGTTCCATGCTCTTCTCCTTGCACTCTCGAAACTGGGACGGCAGGGCTCGAACCTACGGATGCCAGAACCAAAATCTGGTGCCTTACCAACTTGGCGACGTCCCAATGGGTCAGCAGCCTGGTCGTAAGCTTCGAGAATCTGCTCTTGGAGACGGGCCCGAAATTCCGTATTGATCGGATGGGCGACATCTTTGTATTCACCATTTTTGGTCCGTCGGCTGGGCATAGCAATGAAAACACCGCTCTCACCCTGAATGACCTTAACATTGTGAACCACGAAGCAACTTTCGAACGTCACTGTCACGTAGGCTTTGAGTTTCCCCTCGCCTGCAACCTTCCGGATCCTGATGTCAGTAATCGTCATGTTCCATCCTCCCGCTCGGTGTGTCCACTGCGGACATTGTAAACCGACACATCGGAAGATGCAAATTCAGATCTCCTAACAAACCCGGTCTGCGGAGTGACTCCCGCAACCGAATGAGACAGGCAATCATTATACTTTTTTGTTGAGGTGTGTCAAAGGGTATTTCTCACTTTTTTCTATCAGCTGACAGCCTCTTTCGTATTGACAGGTCGAAGGGTGACGGTTAAATTTCGTCGTACAAAGGCTCGTGCGGCCCTTCCCTATTTCCCGATCAAAGGTACGTTCATGGCTTTTTATCGTTTCAGTGACGAAGACTTTGATGATTACGACAGCGACTACGAGGATGATTTCGAAGAGGACTTCGATGATGATGACGAAGAGGAAGCCTTCGATGATGATTACGATGACTTGGAAGATGAAGACGACCTCGACGACTTTGACGACGAGGACGATTTCGAAGAGGACGATGACAAAGACGAGGATGACCTAGAGTATGATGGGTTTGATCCTCAAGACTTTGTTGAGTAGATGACTTTGGCCGTAAACCAAAGTTTTTCCAGTTCGTAGTAAGAACGGGCGCTCTCAGAAAACAGGTGGATGACGGTTTCGTTCCAGTCGACGAGAAGCCATTCATTCACCTGGTTTTTTTTGGGTTTATGCGTAGGCACATCCAGATTCTCAGTTGCCCAATGATCCAACTCCTGAATCAGTCCCTTCAGGTGTCCTTGGCTGTTATAAGTAGCAATGACAAAGGTGTCGGCCCACGAACAGGTATCCCTGACGTCCAGGATGACAACATCCCGGGCCTTGGCGTCCTCAAGAAATTGCCCTAAAGAAGTCATAAGCGCATTGTTATCTGACATAGCGTCCGTCAAAATCCTTTCCCAGAATAATCGTGATCATGGCCGAACTTGTTGAGACTTCGGCTTGTGTTGTAATTTTTCCGCAACGGATCAATTCGGCCAATTTCTGGGCTTGGTCGGGGTTTCCAGTGCGGTCAATGATGGTTGTCTCGGCTTGTGAAGTGTTTTCGGCGTTCTTAGCCGCAACAATCTCATACCCAAAATTGCGGAACAAGGACGCGGTGCGCGTAGCGAGGCCGGCACGAGTGGTTCCATTAAGAATTTCGACCGTCAGCGTCCCATTGACTAATTGGTCAGAATCTTTATTGGCAAGGCCTTCGAGAACCTGTCTGACGGTTTCCAGCAGGAGAGTCCCGTTGTAGTGTGGAAACAGAAGCTTCTTTTTGTCGACTACCCGTTCGGTTCCAAGAACCCTCTGAAAAACAACCCTTTCCCAATCCGCTCCTGCCGCCATATTGAGAAAGGTTTTGAGGCCGACGTCTTCCAGATTGGTCTTCACGCTGGAATAGAACAAAGGAAAGACGTCTTCGTGTGAAAGGAAAGCCTGATTTTCCCCCCATCGTCTCATCAACGATTGGACAATTTTCTGATGGCGGGCACTTCGGTCGGCCATCTCCTCCCCTTCGTCCTGATAAATCAGATAATCACGAGCCTTGGAGCCATCGAGAACGAGATTTCCTGAGGGAATCAAAACCATAGGATCCGATTTTGCCTCTTCAATGGCAGAGGGCACAAACAACTCGATCCCTGACAAAAGGTCAACCTGCCGCTCGAACTGATCTGCGGTCATGACAAGAGAAAACCCAACATTGAGGCCTGTCAGTTGGCTGACCTTGGCCATGTACTCCTTCAAATCATCAGGTTTGAACAGCGCTGACAGGGAGTCAACCCGAGAGAGTGAGGCAATCAGGGAACCGGTTTCAGGAGGAACGTCAATAAACGCTGTTTTTTTGGTCTGCGGGTTATAGAGAATAACCTGGTTGAAGAGAGGCAGGTTCTGATCGGAAACCGTAATCAGAACGGCAAGGGGCTTTCCTGATTCCAGGTTGTCCTTGACCCGGTCGGTCCTTACCTGGAGAACGACATAGATCGAAATACCTACCGTCAAAAGGGCAATCAGGATAAGCAGAATCCGGCTTGGATCCAGGAGGTTTTTTGTTCTAGTCATTTTGCCCCTCCCGATAGAGGTGATGCGTCTCAATGTACGAAGCCACCGCCGGTGGTACCAGTGCCTTCCAGGCCATGCCGCTGCGAATGCGGCTGCGGATCTCAGTGGATGAAACATCAATAAGCTTATTGCTCAGATACCGATGAGGCCACCCGCTGTTGAGGTTGCCCGGATACTTTCGATGGGCTACCAGCAGATCAGAGAGGCGACTGAGCTCTTCTGCATCCTTCCAGCTGGCAAAAGATTCAAAGAGGTCATCACCCAGCACCAGAGCAGGCCGGCCTGACAGTTCGTAGTGCTCGAGAATATACCGCACTGTATCAATGGAGTAGCTTATACCCTCTCTAGCCATTTCACAGGTTTCGAGAACCACTTCGGAATCTTGGACTGCCAGTTTCAGCATATCCAGGCGTTGGCCGACAGTAGTGCCGTCGACATTTTTGTGAGCAGGCTTGTTGGAAGGAACGAAAACTACCCGATCGAAGCGCTCTTGAACTCTCGCCTCTTCGGCCAGCATCAAGTGGCCGATATGAACCGGGTTGAAGGTACCGCCGATGATCACGGTCCTCACGGTGAGGGGCGCCTCAAAGTACGATCTCTTTTTCAGCGAGCCGGAGAAATTCCCGACGGATATCGTCAAGCCTATCCCGGTGAAAACTTGAAACGCCAAAAACTGTCTCAGCCGACAAAGAAGCCTTAAGGGCCTCCAATCGCGAACCGTCTTCATCAAGGTCGGTTTTGGAACCAAGGATGATACGGGGCTTGAGGGAAAGTTCTGCTGAAAAATCGGTCAGCTCCGCCATCAGAGTAGAAAACGTATCCAAATAGGTCTCTTCCGACAAATCGACCAGAAAAACCAATCCTTTTGTCCGCGCAATATGCTTTAAAAATTGGATTCCCAGCCCCAGACCGTGTGAGGCACCTTCAATAATTCCAGGAATATCCGCGAGGACCACGTCTTGATCGTAAACCCGCATCACTCCCAAGTTGGGAATCTTTGTGGTAAAGGGATAGGGTGCCACCTTGGGTGTGGCATTAGTCAGCAAGGTCAAAAGGGTTGATTTCCCCGCGTTGGGAAAACCAACAAACCCGAGATCGGCAATGATATTCAATTCAATTGTGAGAAGATTTTGCTGAGCAGGCATGCCCGGTTGGGCATACCGGGGTGCCTGATGCTTGGCAGAACGAAAATGCCAGTTACCCTGGCCACCCCTTCCACCGACGAGGTAGGTCCATTGGGGCTCCGAGTCAGCAGAAAAGTCATGTAGGATTTCTCCGGTTGCTTTGTCTCGAACAATGGTACCCGGTGGTACGAACACGTAAACAAACTCACCGTTTTTCCCATGCATCTTCTGACCGCTGCCAGGAAGTCCATTTTGAGCCTTGAACACCCTTTTCATCCTAAGGTGTGCAAGAGTTTTCAAGTTTTCTTTTACTTGAAAGACCACATCACCACCCCGGCCCCCGTCACCCCCATCCGGTCCACCAAAAGGGACGAATTTTTCACGGCGAAACGAGACGCAACCCGCGCCGCCGTGACCGGAGGAGACTTCGATAGTGGTTTCGTCGACGAAGCCTTCCAATTGACGGGTTTATTCCGCAGCGGGAACGATGTTGACGGTTTGCTTTCCGCGGCGGTAGAGGAAGCTCACAGCACCCTTCACCAAGGCAAAAAGGGTGTGGTCCCGACCGAGCCCGACGTTTTCACCGGGATGAAACTTGGTGCCACGCTGGCGGACGAGGATCTCGCCTGCTTTCACGTCCTGACCGCCAAAGCGCTTGACTCCGAGCATCTTAGGATTAGAATCGCGACCGTTCTTGGAACTGCCTGCACCTTTTTTATGAGCCATGAAACAACCTCCCGGAATGACTTCCGTATTCAATCTGGACTCGGCGGGGTTCATCCCGCGCCAAGTCCTCGAGACCGCGCAACAAATATTCGCACCAGCCCCGATACTGCTCAGTGAGGTCTGGAGAAACTCCTGACATCACCAGATGGAACCGATCAGTACCATCTTCTTTTACCGCCCAGAGAACTCCTGTGGAAGCCTCGACGGTCCGGACAAAAGTCCGGAGAAGAATCGTAAACGCCGAACAGACAATGTCTAAGCCTTTGGGCCCAAATCCGGCGTGGCCTTCAACCACAAGCTCTCCGATTACCTTTTCCTCTGAAAGGGCAACCGCGACCCTGATCATGCCAGAACGATGTCTTCGACCTTGATCATGGTGTACATCTGCCGGTTTCCCACGGTACGGTGGTAACTCTTGCGGCGTTTGTACTTATACGAGATGGTTTTCTCACCACGGGCAGTCCCGCTGATGGTGGCTTTCACCTTGGCACCGGCAACGTAGGGAGCGCCGATCTGAACACCCTTGTCATTGCTGACCAGGAGCACAGTTTCAAACTCAAGGGCGGAGCCGGTTTCGGCGTTGACCCGATCAATCTGCAGGACGGCACCTTTTTCGGCCTTGAACTGGTGTCCTTTGATTTCGACGAGAGCGTACATAAAAATCCCTCAATGATAAAAATAGCAGAGTCGTTTATAGCATGTTGGCCAACGACGGTCAACCCTTCAAGAACCGATCCATTTCTCGGGCAGCGCCCCGGCCTTCCTGAATAGCCCACACCACCAGTGACTGGCCGCGACGAGCATCCCCAGCACTAAAAACCTTGGGATGGCTGGTATTGAACTTTCCATAAACCGCTTTGACGTTGCTGCGAGGATCGCGTTCCAAACCAAGTTCAGCGATCACTTCATCTTCAGGTCCAAGGAAACCTAGAGCAAGAAAAACGAGGTCTGCCTCATAGCGCCGTTCAGAACCAGGAACTTCGGACATCTTCCAGGCACCTTTTTCATCCTTGGTCCAAGACACCTCGATGGTCACCAAGCCCGTAAGCTCGCCTTTTTCGTTGCCCAGGAATTCCTTGGTGCTGATGGAATACGTGCGCGGATCTTTACCGAACTTGGCGACAGCTTCATTGTGGCCATAATCTGCCTTGTATAACCGTGGATACGTCGGCCAGGGAAATTCTTCCGTTCGGTCTTCCGATGGCTTGGGAAGCACCTCGAAGTTTTCCAAAGCGGTACAACCATGACGGAGCGACGTTCCCAAACAGTCGTTACCGGTGTCACCGCCACCGATAACAATGACCTTCTTGCCCTTGGCATCGATGTAACGGCCGTCCTTAAGCTGGCTGTCGAGCAAGCTCTTAGTGTTGGCTTTAAGAAAGTCCATGGCGAAATGGACACCCTTGAACTGACGACCGGGAACAGGAAGGTCGCGGGGTTTTGTGGCACCTGTGGCGATGAGGACGGCATCGAAGTCTTTGACCAGGTCGGAGGCCTTCACATCCTTGCCCACGAAAACACCAGTCCTGAAAGTGACACCTTCCTCTTTCATGAGTTGCACCCGTCGATCGACAAGGGCTTTGTCGAGCTTCATGTTGGGAATACCATACATCAGTAGACCACCAATGCGGTCGGCCCGTTCAAACACCGTGACGAGGTGACCCGCCTGATTGAGTTGGTCGGCAGCGGCAAGACCCGAAGGACCGGAGCCAATGACAGCAACGGTCTTTCCTGTGCGGCTCTTGGGTGGCAGGGGAACCATCCAGCCCTTCTCATAAGCGTTATCAATGATCCAGGCTTCATTGTCTTTGATGGTGACCGCAGGGCTGGTCACTCCAAGCACACAGGCGTACTCGCAGGGTGCTGGGCAGACGCGGCCGGTAAATTCGGGAAAATTGTTTGTTTTGCGGAGACGGCGGAAGGCCTCTTCATCCTTGCCCCGGTAGATCAGATCATTCCACTCAGGAATGAGATTATCGACAGGGCAACCATAACTTGACTGACAGAAGGGCACGCCGCAATCCATACAGCGGGCACCTTGGTTCCGACGCTCAGAATCTTTCAGAGGAACCAGAAACTCCTGAAAATCTTTGAGCCTTTCCAGGGGAGCCCTGTCTTTGACTTTCTGACGGTCATATTCCATAAATCCGGTAGGCTTGCCCATCATTTCACCTCCGCGGTGTCAGCCGCTTTCTGGGCCTTGAGAACTTTCTTGTAGTCAGTCGGCATGACCAGGACAAACTCGCTCCGGTGGGTCTCCCACTCCGCAAGCAAAGACTCGGCCACATCCGAGCCTGTGTGCTGGTAGTGCTTCTGAATCAGGGACTTTACAAGGGCAAGGTCTTCCGCAGAAGGCTTCTCCATCTCGACCATCTGAAGGTTGATGTTATCCTTCAGCTGATTTCTCGGGTCCCAGACATAGGCGACACCGCCGGACATTCCGGCAGCAAAGTTGCGGCCAGTGGTACCGAGAATCAGTGCGACACCCCGGGTCATATACTCACAACCATGGTCGCCCACACCTTCGACGACCACAGTAGCACCCGAGTTCCTAACAGCGAACCGTTCGGCGGCAATGCCCCGTAAAAACGCTTCACCCGCGGTGGCACCGTAGAAAGCAACGTTGCCCAGAAGGATGTTTTCACTGGGTTTGAATCCTGCATCGGAGGGAGGAGCGATAATAATGCGCCCACCCGACAGACCCTTGCCGACATAGTCGTTGGCATCACCTTCGAGATAAAAAGTGACACCAGGAGCCAGCCAGGCACCAAAGCTCTGTCCGGCATGCCCTGTGAATCGAACCGTGATGGAACCTTCCGACAGACCGAGTGCTCCTTTTTTCTTCGTGATCACATGGCTGAGCATGGTCCCTGTCGAGCGGTCGAGGTTTGTGATTTTCGTGGAAAAGTCCACCTTGACACCTTGATCAAGAGCGGGCTGGGCCTGAGCGATCAGGGTGTTGTCCAGCACTTTGTCGAGGCCATGGTCCTGTTCTCTGGTCTTGTAGAGTCCTGCCTCGGGATAGGGCTTTTTAGCAGGGGCAAGCAACTTGGAAAGATCAAGATTCCGGCTCTTCCAGTGAAGCACAGCGGCATCGGTTTCCAGCAAGTCAACGCGGCCGACCAGTTCGTTCAGCGTTCGAATGCCAAGTGAGGCCATGATTTTTCGGGCTTCTTCGGCAATGAAATGAAAGTAGCGCTGAACATATTCGGGCTTGCCCTTGAAGCGCTCGCGTAGTTTCGGATCTTGGGTGGCAATGCCGACGGGACAGGTGTTTTTGTGGCACTTACGCATCATGATACAGCCCAGCGTGATCAGCGGCCCGGTGGCGAAGCCCATTTCTTCGGCACCCAAAAGAGCTGCGATGACCATGTCACGACCGGTTTTTAGTTGACCGTCGGTTTGAATGGTCACCCGGCTTCGGAGGTCGTTCATCACAAGTGTCTGATGGGTTTCGGCCAAGCCGAGCTCCCAAGGCAAACCTGCATTTTTGACACCCGTCAGAGGTGAGGCACCCGTTCCACCCTCATGGCCGGAAATCAGAATATGGTCCGCATGCCCCTTGGCCACACCGGCGGCAATGGTACCGACACCGACTTCAGAAACCAGCTTGACGCTGATTCGTGCCTTGGGGTTGGCGTTTTTCAAGTCAAAAATCAACTGAGCGAGGTCCTCAATGGAATAAATATCGTGGTGCGGAGGCGGTGAAATCAGTCCGACACCGGGGGTCGAACCACGGGTCTTAGCGATGGTCTTGTCAACTTTGTGTCCAGGAAGCTCGCCCCCTTCCCCAGGCTTGGCCCCTTGGGCCATTTTAATCTGGATTTCGTCAGCGTTCGTCAGGTAATCGATGGTCACACCGAAGCGGCCCGAGGCGACCTGCTTGATCGCCGAGCGTTTGCTGTCACCGTTGGCCATCTTGAGAAAACGCGCAGGGTCTTCTCCCCCTTCCCCGGTGTTGCTCTTGCCGCCCAAACGGTTCATGGCTACGGCCAGTGTCTCATGGGCTTCCAGGCTGATCGAACCGTAGCTCATCGCCCCGGTCACAAAGCGCTTAACAATCGAACTGGCAGCTTCGACTTCTTCGAGAGGGACAGCGGTGGTTCCGCTCTTAAACTTGAAAAGCCCGTGAAGGGTGGCCTGTGAAGTCGATCGGTCCGACTGACGGGCAGCGAAACGGTCGTAAGCGGCCTGATCGTTCTGCCAGACGGCCCGCTGCAAATCGGCGATCGATTCAGGATCCCACATATGTTTCTCACCGCCGAAGCGGTAGTGGTAGTCACCTGGGTTGGGCAGGGAGTCAAACGGATCGGTATTGCCAAGAGGATACCCCATTTGGTGGCGCTTGAGAGCCTCCCCGGCCAACACATCAAAGCCGGCACCTTCGATGCGGCTTGCGGTTCCGGCAAAGGCCTTGCCGATCACCGAGGAATCCAGACCCACCGCTTCAAAGATCTGCGAACCCTTATAACTTTCAAGAGTTGAGATTCCCATTTTGCCAAAGACCTTCCGCATTCCCTTTGAAACGCCCTTGAGGTAGTGTTCAATGAGTTCTTCAACAGTGTGCTTGCCTTCATACTTGCCGTCTACCAGCATCTTTTCCAAGGCTTCAAAGGTCAGATATGGGTTCACAGCATCGGCACCAAAACCTGCCAACATGCAGAAATGATGCACTTCACGGGGTTCACCCGACTCAACCAGCAAACCGATCTGGTTGCGGCACTCAAGACGGGTAAGGTGATGGTGCACGGTACCCGTCGCCAGGAGTGCCGAAATTGGAACACGGAGAGCGCTGATTTGTCGGTCACTCAGGATCACCAGGGAATAACCGTCAGAAAGGGCTTTCTCAGCCTCAACGGCGATGCGATCAAGAGCCTTCAGAAGTCCCTTTTCACCTTCGCTCTTTGGATAGGTCATATCGATGACCTTCGTCTTCCACCCCTGCACCTCACTGTGTTTGATAGCACCAAGCTGTTCATTTGTCAGCAAAGGATTAGGAAGATGAAGCCTGTGAGCATGCGCCTCGGTGCTTTCAAGAAGGTTGTGTTCCGGTCCGATGTAACTCTCGAGACTCATGACGATTTCTTCTCGAATGGAATCGATGGGTGGATTGGTGACCTGGGCAAACAATTGCTTGAAGTAGTCGTACATGACTCGGGGCTTCTCCGATAGTACGGCCAAAGCGGTGTCATTCCCCATGGAACCAAGAGGCTCCTGCCCCTCTTCTCCCATGGGCTTGATAATCACTTCGAGACTTTCCTGTGTGTAGCCGAAGGCCTTCATCCGAGCTTCGACGGTGGTAGAATCAAAACCATGGGGTTCCTGCAGGGTCAGAATATCTTCGACTGTCATCTCCTGACGGGAAACCCATTCGGCGTAAGGACGCTGCGCGGAGATTTTTGACTTCAGCTCCCCATCGTCGATGATCCGGCCCTGCTCGAAGTCGACCAGAAACATCTTTCCTGGCTGCAAACGGCCTTTTTGCCGTATATTCGACTCAGGAACTTCAATCACCCCGACTTCACTGGCGAGGATAACAATATCGTCCTTGGTGACATAAAACCGGCTGGGCCGAAGACCATTGCGGTCAAGGACAGCCCCAATAACTTTGCCGTCCGTGAAACTGATCGAGGCCGGTCCGTCCCAAGGTTCCATAATAGCGCTGTGGTAGCGGTAGAAGGCTTGTTTGGCAGGATCCATGGTGGTGTGGTTCTGCCAGGCTTCAGGAATCATCATCATGACCGCTTCGGGGAGAGACCTGCCTGAAAGCAGCAAGAGTTCCAGTACGTTGTCAAAGTCACCCGAGTCGGAGAGGTCCGGTTCAATAATGGGGAAAGCCTGCGAAAGTTCCGGGCCGAACAGGTCGCTTCGAAGGGCTTTCTGCCGGGCAAACATTTTGTTGATGTTGCCTCGAACCGTATTGATCTCACCGTTGTGACTCATATAACGAAGAGGCTGGGCGCGATCCCAACTGGGGAAGGTGTTGGTGGAAAAGCGGCTGTGCACCATTGCCAAGTGGGTGATGTAGTCCGTGTCGTCGAGATCTTTGGCATAATAGGACCATACTTGATCGGGGGTGAGCATCCCCTTGTAAACCATGACCTTAGTGGAGAGGCTGGCAATGTAAAGGAAGGAGTCGGGGTCGAAAACTGGCTTTGACCGAAGGGTATGCACAGCTTTCTTTCGAACCAGAAAAAGCTTGCGGTCGAAACTGTCGGCATCCATACCAACGGGGGCCCAGACAAAGAGAGTTTCAATAACCGGCTCAGCCGCTCTGGCAGAAGGACCAAGGTTTGAATTGTCTACCGGATTGCGCCGCCAGCCGAGAACCTTGACGCCAAGCGAGCTGGCAATTTTTACGAATTCCGCCTTGCAGGCTTCCCGTTGTCCCTTGTCCTGGGGAAGAAAGACAAGACCTGCCGCCCAAGTTCCTTGAGCAGGAAGGGCAATTCCTGCATCCCTTTTGGCAACTTTCTCGAGAAACTCCCATGGAAGGGCCGTGAGAATCCCAGCGCCATCACCGGTGTTTTCCTCGGCGCCCCGGGCTCCCCGGTGGTCCATGCGGCACAGGATATTAGAAGCATCCTGGAGAATTTGATGACTGCGCTTACCCTTGATATGGGCAAGAAAGCCAATTCCACAGGAGTCTTTTTCAAACTGGGGGTCGTAAAGCCCCTCATTGCCCGGTCGTTTGACCATCGCCATTGGTTTCCCCCTCGGTCCGCGCTTCACATGCTGCGCAGGAACGGAATGTTCAACAGTCCGAAGACATTTTTCAAAACTTGAAGGACAGCTCTCGACAGGGACAAGCGCCCCGCGACCAACTTGGGATTTTCGGCCACCAAAACCGGGTGGTCGTGATAGAACCGGGCATATACCTTTGCCAAATCGTAAGCAAACCCTGCCACAACGCTTGGATCACGAGTCCTTCCGGCGGTTTCCACAACCTCGGGGAATTGGGCCAAAAGCTTGACAAGGTCCCATTCTTCCTGGCTCGACAAAAGTGAGGCATCCCAGGCTGCGAGCTGCTCAGGGGCTTTCGCCAGCATGGAACTGATCCTCGCACCCATATATTGCAGATAGGGTCCGGTGTTGCCATTGAAAGACAGCGTTTCTTTGGGATCGAAAATCATATCCTTTGACGGGGTTGCCTGCAGCAGGAAGTAATGAAGAGCTCCCAGCGCGATGAGTTCTGCGGTTTTCACCGGATCTCCCACCTCGTCCTCACGTCCCTTGGAACGAATTTCTTCGAGTGCACCATCCCTGAGATCATCAAGAATATCGTCAGCGTCTGCAGTCGTCCCTGAACGGCTTTTGATTCGGCTTCCATCGGGAAGTTTCACCATGCCGTAACTGAGGTGGAACAAATTCGCAGTCCAATCGTAACCAAGGGCCTTCAGCACAAAGAACAGCACCCGGAAATGAAAATCCTGCTCATTGGCTACGACATAGACCAACTGGTTGAAAGGCCAATCCCGATGGCGGCTAATAGCGGTACCCAAATCCTGAGTGATATAAATCGAGGTGCCATCCGGTCTGAGCATCACTTTGACAGCGTTGGTCTCGTCCTCGTTACGGTCTTTCCAGGGAAGATCCACAACAACCGCTCCGTCCTCGCGCTTCCTGAAGACACGGGAAGCCAAACCTTTCAGAACCTCATCCTTTCCCAAGAGGTAGGTTTCACTTTCTTTGTAAAGCCTATCAAAAGAAATCCCCTGGCGTGCATAGGTCTGACCGACACCCTCAAACGCCCACCCGTTCATCCTTTTCCAAAGATTTCGAACTTCGGTATCGCCTGCTTCCCACGCCAGTAGAAGAGCTTGCGCCTGTGTTTCGGCCGTAGGATCGGTTTCGGACCATTGGGAATATTTCACATAGTAGTCACCAACAAAACGATCTGGCTTGATTCCCTCAGACTCTGGAGTCTTGCCTTCTCCATACTTCTGATAAGCCAACATCGACTTGCAGATATGAATACCCCGGTCGTTAATCAGGTTGACCTTGTGGACTTCCGCACCGTTGGCCCTCAAAATCCGGCTCATCGACTCCCCGAGGGTGTTGTTTCTCAAATGACCGATATGAAGCGGTTTGTTGGTATTGGGGCTGGAAAATTCCAGCATGACCCTGGCACCGGCCAGCGCCTGGGTGCAACCCCAACCCTCACCTGCAGTCAAAACCTGATTGATCACCGAAGCCGTCACTTCCGGACGGGAGAACCGCAAATTGACGTAGGGGCCAAGGGCGAAAATTTCTGCTTCGGAAGAGAATTCACCCAAAATTTGAACAAGTTGCTTGGAAAGGAGAGGAGGAGCCTGCCGAAGTACCTTGGCATAAGTGAACATAGGAAAGGCCAAATCACCCATCTCTGGTTTGGGAGGAACTTCGGCTATAACATTTTCCAAGTCCAAGGTTTGACCCGCAGCCTGAAAAAGCCGGCTGAGCGCTGTATGAAACCTTTGCTTCCAGAGACCCTGAAGATTCTTCATGTTGAACGAAAGTAAAACAGAATGGAGGACTTTGGTCAAGGTTTAACGAGGATTCGATGAAAATGTGAACAAATATGGTCCGTGTAACAGAGTATCAGGAAATTATGAAAAAAAATATAACAACATTTCGTCGTTTTTTAGAAAAGTACCTATTGGTAACACGCAATTTGTGATTCTTTTAGGTTATTTGAGCTGGAAGTATAAAAAAACACAATAATGTTTGCTCATAGCCCTTTTCCCTTCCTTGATGCAGGAGAAAAACCTCCAATATTTTCTTCAAAACTTAAAGCAACGGACCTTGCAACTCTGTCAGGGGTATAGGAGGCTCATTATGAACGCGATAGGATTGTTTCTTTGGGACACACAGGCCAGGACAGAGTACAGGGGAACAACAAAGGAGCGCAGTATGCATTGGGTATTTGACCGGGTTGAAGGGTCCATGGCCGTCTGTACCAACGATGCCGGGCAAAAACGGGACATTTCTGTTGACTCCCTCCCTTTTAGGCTCAAAGAAGGTGATGTGCTGATAGAAAAGAATGGTTGCTTTTTACGTGATGAGGTGGAGACAGCACGGCGGCGGCGGGAAATCAATGACCTCGTGAAGGGTATGTGGGCGTAACACTGACCGTTTTTCCATCGCTGACTACCGTTACGGTACCTTGGTCGGTGCGGAAGAGCTCGACATCGGCTTTCCGAAGCCGGTTGACAACCTCCTTGGACGGATGCCCGTAACGGTTGTCTTTGCCAACCGAAATGACAGCGACTTGCGGCTTGACGGCTCTGAGAAACGAAGCCGTGGTTGAACCCGAACTGCCATGATGTCCAACTTTGAGAACGGTAGCCTGGAGAGGAACGGAACCATTTAACATCAACTCTTCGGCTTCCTTTCCAGCATCACCCGTGAACAGAAAGCTGGTGGAGCCAAAATCGATGCGGAGGACTGCGGACCCTTCGTTCAGGTCATCCTTGGTATCACCTATCGGACCCACAAAGGTGCACAAAGCAGCCCCCAGAGGAAAACTCACACCTGGCAGGGGGTTCTGAAAGACCATCCCTTTGGCTTTGACGGCCAGAATGAAATTGCGGTAGGTCGCTGTGGTAGTCACCTGCCTGGGAAACCAGATCTTCCCGATGGGAAAGGAAGCCACTATCGAATCCATTGCTCCGATGTGGTCTTCGTGGGCATGGGTGGCAACGACAGCAACAAAGCGAGTTACCTTCTGAACTTGGAGATAATCCTCAATCAGTGGTAGGTCGTCGTTATTCCCGGCATCGATCAGCAACGAGTCGTCTCCCTGCCGCACCAATATGCAGTCGGCTTGCCCCACATCGATGAAAGTGACCTGCAGGGTGCCAGTGGCAGGTTGGGCAAAAGCCAGAACTGGAAAAAGGAGCCAAAGCAGTAGTTTCATCGGAAAACCTTGGGGACCAATCTACCCGTCTTCTTTTGATACTCTGAATAGTCAGGGTAGCGCAAACACAACCAACGCTCCTCCAAACGACTCTTCGAAGCAAAAAGCAGGAGCAAGGTCAGGTCGAAGAAGACCAAGGTAGGATCTTTCCAAATCACAGCCCAAGCTAAGAAGAGAAGCACCAGCGAGGTATAAATAGGGTGCCGCAGAACCCGATACGGCCCCCGGATGACCAGGACTGAATCATCTCTAGGTTTGGGGAGTGGGGAGAGATTGGTGCCAAGAGCGAACACCGAACTCAAAGCTAAAGCACCACCACTCAAGACAAGGGCCGCAGAAAGAGCCACCTCCCACCCTTGAAAACCTTGGCCCCAAGGGGCTATGGGAAAGTTCAACCAGAAGACCACAAAAGGCCAGCTCAACATCAGAATCCAGAGAACAACTTGAGCAATAACCCAGGGCAGGCCGGTAGAAAGCGGGCGGGACATGAAACCAGAATACCACATCTTGGAGTAGGCCAAGGGGGTTGTCCCCCCTCTCCCTTTTCCGTACCCTACCACCATGGCAAGTTTGCAGGATTTGGGACTCAACCCCGAACAGGACGATGCAGTCCATACTATTGAGGGCCCGCTGCTCATTATTGCCGGAGCAGGGAGCGGCAAGACCAGGGTCATTACATTCCGTATCGCCCATATGCTTGAGAGCCACATACCCCAGAGCGCGATTTTGGCTCTGACCTTCACCAATAAAGCCGCAAGGGAAATGGAGGAACGGGCCAAGGCCATTACGGGACGAAAACTGACCAATTTGACCGTCAGCACTTTCCATGCTTTTGGAGTTCAAATTCTCCGTGAAAACGGTGAAGCCCTCGGTTACCGCCCCAACTTTACGATCTACGACACCGATGACTGCCTGACGCTGCTCAAAGAATGCGCCAGAGAGCTAGGTCAGAGTTGGGAAACACAGGAACTTCAAGAGGCGGCGCAGCAGATCTCAGCGGTGAAAAGTCAGCGCAAGGGCTGGTCTGACGAGCCGGCGGAGGTGAAAAAGCTCTACCGTGAATATGCCGAGCATTTAATGCTTTACAACGCAGTCGACTTCGATGACTTGATCACCAAACCCATAGAAATCTTTGAAAATCACCCCGACATTTTGGCTCAATATCGTGAACGCTACCGTTATGTCATGGTGGATGAGTTCCAGGATACCAGCCTCACTCAATTCCGCTTTGTCAAACACCTGACCGAGGAACATCGGAATCTTTGCGTGGTGGGAGACGATGATCAGTCAATTTACTCCTGGCGGGGAGCCAACTATGAGAATATTCTGCTGTTTGAAAAAACGTTTCCTGAACGTAAGGAAATCAAACTGGAACAGAATTACCGTTCCACCGGGGCCATTCTTGCTGCGGCGAATGCACTGATTCTCAACAACACCAACCGTAAGGAAAAAGCCTTATGGACCAAAGCCGACGAGGGAAACGTCATTGAACTGGTTCATCCGGAGGATGAAACTAAAGAAGCCAACTTCATAGCCGATACCATCAAGACGCTGATCTTCCGTGAAAACCGCAAGTATGACGACTTTGGAATTCTGGTCCGTACCAACAGTTTGACTAAGAACATTGAAATGACTTTACTGGCGCAAAATATCCCCTACAAGATGTCGGGTGGAACCAGCTTCTTCCAACGGAAAGAGGTGAAAGATGTGATTGCTTATCTGCGGGTTCTCACCAACCCGCGGGATGATGTCAACTTTTTACGCATTTTGAACACTCCCAGACGTGGCGCCGGCAAGGGGCTTATGGAAGTGCTCAATCGAGTAGCATCCTTGAAGAAGGAACCCTTGTACGATGCGTTGAAGGATATTCTCCTGTCAGACCAGGCTCCCATTACCGATCAAGCGCGAGCAGATTTGATGGAGTTTGTCGAACTGATCGAAGAGTACCGGCGAAAAGCCCGTCAACCCAAGGTCAAGTTTGCCCCTCACCTGAAGCAGCTTCTTGAGGATATTCAGTATTGGGAGTTCCTGCTGGCCGATAATCCCAACAGCGACAAGGTTGCCAAGTGGAAATACCAGAACGCCGAAAGCCTGGTCAAGTTTCTCGATGACTGGGAAAATGATCCGGAAGCCCCGCGCACCGATCTGATGAGTTTTCTGAACCGCATCCAGCTCATCACCCGTGACGATCTCAACGACAAAGAAGAAAAGGGTTCGGTCAGTCTGATGACCATTCATGCTTCAAAGGGGCTTGAATTCAACGTGGTGTTTCTCATGGGTGTCGAAGATAAAATTCTTCCTCACGAGCGTAGTGTCGAGGAAGGCCCTCACATGATCGAGGAGGAGAGGCGACTGTTTTATGTGGCAATTACGCGTGCCAGACAGAAGCTCTATATGACGGCTTGTACCACCAGACGAACCATGAAGGAGACCTTTCAACCGGCACCCAGCCCGTTTCTGGAAGAAATTCCCGCGCTTCTGCTCAAGGTGAGTGACGGTTCACCGCAGGAAGAAGCAACCGTCGACGAGCTGGAATCCTTGATGATGAACCTGAAAAAAGCTCAAGGAGCCTAGGTTCGGCTTACGACCTACGCAGAACTTCCAACGGTCTCTCTTTTGCCGCTCTCTGAGCAGGCAACCAACTGGCAAGGACCGCCAGAAGAACCGAACCTAATCCTGCGGCTCCCAGAGCCCAGATGTCGAATTTCACCGGTATAGTTTCGAGATAGAACGATGAATCCAACAAGTGGAAATTTCCCCCTGCGGCGAAGAGATTGACGATTGAATCTGCAAACCCGATCAGACTGTTCACACTGAACGCTACCAAAAAACCGGAAACCATTCCAATGGTAGTACCCAACAGCCCCGAACATAAACCTAATACCAGGAACTGCATTCGGATCAACTGATCAGTCGCACCCAGTGCTTTCAGAATCGCAGTCTCCTTGCGCCGTTCACCGACTATGGTGATCATGGCTGTGGAAACATTGACAGCTGCCACCAGAAGCACCAGACCCATAATAATGGCCAGCAGAACACGGGTCGCCTGGTAATTGAGGAACTGGCTCCGCCCTGTGGTTTGCCAGCTGACCGCCTGCCAAGAAGGACCCAAAGCTGCTCGAACCTTGTCCAGAAAAGCTGGTGTCTGGTCCAGAGAAAATTCTCCTTTGAGACCCCAAAAAAGAGGCTCTTCCCGGGGATCAAAGAGTGTCGACGTCAGTTCTAAGGGTGCGAACAACCAAAGTCGGTCCAATTCCTGGTACCCGACACTGACAACAGCGGAAATCCGGACCGTAGTCACACGAGGAACGGTCAGGTTTCCCCGGGAGCGAGTAGTCAGCAGTTTCAGTTCATCGCCTACGTGCAATCCCAACTTTCGGGCAGCCTCCTTACCGATCCAAACACTCCGCGAATCTGGCATTACCAAGCTTCCCTGCAAGGCCTTGAGATAACGGGCGGCGCCGGCGTCAACGACCGGCCACCGAGGATCAATTCCTCGTACCGAAAGCCCAAGACGCCCCGAGGGAGAGTATGCAAGGGAAAAACCCTGCTGTTCGGGCCAGAGACTTTGGAAGCCGGGAACCTTTGACAGGGCGGTTTCGAGTCTTTCCCGAATGAGTTGGCGCTCTTCGCCCGGAACTGACAGCGACCAAACTTGAACGTGATAGAGAGCTGTTTCAATGGTCCTGGAAGAGATTCCTTCGATCATTCCATCCGAAATGGAAAGAACGACGACCAATGGAACCAAACCGAGAGCCATGGCAAGGCTGCTGGAAATCAAGAATCGGGACTGAGTCTGGGCTCCTCGGGCTGTAAATGCTTTCCAGCCCAAATTCCAGGCGAGAAAGGGCTTCACACAGGCTCCAGCTTGCCGCCGATCAGCTTCAGGACCCGGCCGGTCCTACGGGCGAATTCGGGGTCATGTGTCACTAGCAAAAGACTCTTCCCTTCTCGGTCGACCAAGTCCAACAACAGATCTTGCACCGCCCTTGCGTGGCGGACGTCCAGGTTACCCGTCGGTTCGTCGGCGAGAATCAAGGCAGGATCGTTAATCAGCGCACGGGCCAAGGCAACACGCTGCCGTTCACCCCCCGACAGCTGATGCGGATAGTGATTACCCCTTTTCTCGAGTCCAACCAGGGCTATAAGCCGTTTTGCCCTATCCCAGGAATCCTTTTTGGCCACTCCCGCCAACCAGGAGGGGAGGGCGACATTCTCCAAGACTGAGAATTCCTTCAGGAGAAAATGAAATTGAAAAATTAGTCCCAAGGTGCGGGTTCTAACCTCGGACAAGGAACGCTCTGTTAGCGCTGCCGTCGCCCTGCCCCCGACCAAAACCTCTCCTGCGTCGGGTCGTTCGAGGGTGGCCGCCAAATGGAGCAGGGTGGTTTTTCCCGTCCCGGACTCACCGACCACGGCTACAGCTTTACCCCTCTCGAGAGACCAGTCGAGGCCTTCAAAAAGCACAACCGATTCATCGGGCCCACCAAAGGCTTTATGGACACCCCGAAATTCTAGCACGATGTCATTCATTCGCTTTTCAAGACCTCCGCAACGGGTATTCTGGTAACACCGGCTGAGGCAAGCCACGCAGCCCCTGTAGAAGAGATGACACAGGCCAGAGCAATCAAGAAAACTTCGGGGACTAAAATCCTAGCAGGTAAGGCTGGCAAATAAAACGCCTCAGAGGAGAGAAGGTCCAGCGAGCCAAAACTCCAGGCGAGAGCCAGTCCTAAGACCGTCCCCGCGAGGGCTGCCCCCACACCAACCAACAGCCCCTCAACGGCAAAGACCATCCGAAGGCGGCGCGGACGGACACCCACAGCGGCCCAAAGAGCCAAATCTTCTCGATGTTCGGTGACGGCTCGTTTCTGACTGAAATAAATATTGACTCCAACAACAAAGAAAATAAGACCCACCAGAACCATCATCACGGCTTTTTCCGTCCTGAGGGCACCAAAAAAGGCGGTGTTGTAGTCTCGCCAGGTTGTGATTTCTGTTGACGGTCGCCCCAGCTTTCTGGCAAGGTCTGAAGCCGCAATTCTATCTGCGTTTCCATCCACTAGCTTGATCGCGTAAAAAAAATCTTCGGGGCCGGAAAAAAAGGCCCGAGTATCGTCGAGGTTTCCAATAATCCAACCGGCATCGATCTCATAATAGCCTGTCGAGAAGGTGCCTGTGACCGTCAAGTCAACAAGACGGGGTTTCAGTAGGGAAAACTCCGATCCGGAAAGGGCTGTGAGGTGTATGCGGTCACCGGGTAAAACACCCAGGGATCGGGCCAGTTCGGTTCCCAACAGTGCTTCACCGCGAAACGGCAGTCGGGAGGTTCCCAGTTCAGGGTGTCCCAAACCAAGTCGTCGTGCAAATCCCGGATCACTCTCGAGGGCTTCCGGGGCAAATCCCCGCAGAATGGCACCCCGTCGCAGCCCTTGAGTCGAGGCGACCAGGGTCTGTCCTTCGGTTGTCGGAGTTACTGACCGCACACCGGGGTAGCTTCGGACAAGAGTCTCGGCATCCGGTGCAGGCAAATTATCGCCGGGAGTCCAGCGCAGATGGCTGGAGGAGAGTTCAATCAGACTCTCAATAAAGGTAAGTTGAAATCCATTCATAACAGCCAAGACTGCGTTCAGTGTCAGCACACCGACGGCTAAACCAACCAACGAAAGAAGCGGAGCTCCCACACGCCGGTGTTTTCGCCGGCTTCCGAGATACCGCCGCGCCAAAAAAAGTAGGGGAAATCCGTTCATGGTGTCCGTTCCCGAACAACTCTTCCGTTCTGATAATAGGATTCCTTGACCCGTCTGCCATTCTCCCATTGTTCGATCAAAAACAATGTTCCTTTATCGTAGAGATTTACTGTGATCTTTTCACCTTCCCGGGTCAATTCTTCTTGGACAAGAACCCCGTTTTCTTTCAGAGTGGTCCAAAGAGTCCCGTCGTCCTTGTATTCATAAGTCCAATGAGCTTCGGGACGAGGGATCATCGTAAGAGCCTGTTCAACACGACCTTTTGCATCATAAACCCAACGTTGATTCCGCACGACAACACCTTTGAGGGTGACGGTCTCCTCCATGACCTTTCCCAGAGCATTGAGCTGGCGCTTTTCTACTTTGTCTGTTGAAAAATCTCTCTGAGTCTCCTGAGAAGCTCCAGCCTCCAACCATTCGGTAACCCGGCTCACAAGAGTTTCGGTTCCCTTCATCAGGAATTCTTCCGTTCGTCCCGGAAGTCCGTACCATTCACGGTGTTCTCCCTGCGCTTTGGCTTCTTCGTCTGCACTCCAGATGACACTGAGAGTCTTGGTTGCGCCGTAGACCCAAGCGGCTTCTGCTATTGGGCCAGCAGGTCCGTTACGCTCCAACCGCCGCAGGCTGCCATCGGGCCAATGGTATAGCAAATCCGTAAACAACAGTTTTTCTCTGGAATCTCGGACGGTTCGTTGGATCAGGACACGGTTCTGAAATTTCAGATCGGCCGTCTCGAGCGGCTGCCCATCGAGAAAACTGATTTCACGAACAGGAAGGCTTGATCCAGGATCGAATAAAACCTCCCAGATTCTTTTTCCGTCTCGAAGGTCCCGAACAACCAAGACCCGACCCGAGGAATCGAAATCAAGTTGCCGAACCGTTTCCGAGTCAGCTCCCGCTGGAGAAAGAAAAAGGACAAGAAAGAAAAAAACCGGTAGCCTCATTCTTCGCCAAGAAGCCCGTCAAGAAAGATTTCCACATCGAAGGGGTGGAAATCCTGCGGTTTTTCACCTGTGCCCCAAAAAGCAAACGGCAGGCCCAACTCCCGACTGACGGCGACGGCGATTCCCCCTTTTCCTGAGGAATCGTATTTTGAAAGGACGACTGCGTCGACACCTACCGCTTCGTGAAAAACCTGTGCCTGTTGAAAGGCATTTTGTCCTGTGGTTGCATCCAGAACCAAGATCTTCTGATAAACACCACCACACTTCTCCCGTGCGATTTTGTCGATCTTTTGTAATTCTTTGACTAGATTGGCTTTGTTGTGGAGACGACCGGCTGTGTCTGCCAAAACTACGCGATCACCCTGTGCCTGGGCACTCTCGAGTGCATCATAAAGCACTGCACCGGGATCAGCACCATGCTTTTGAGCCACCACCCGTAAATTCTGCCGCTGTCCATGGAGTTGCAGCTGTTCAGCCGCTGCAGCCCGAAAGGTGTCACCCGCAGCGAGCACCACAGGACCGCGTCCTTGCGTCCCCAGCCAGAATGCCAGTTTGGCAAGACTGGTTGTTTTACCGACACCATTGACACCTAAAAAAAGATACAGGTTGAGTGAGTCGGGATGGTATTCCAATGGTTTAATTCGAATCAACGGACGTAACATATCTTTGAGAGCTACGAAAAGCTCCTGTTTTGACTTTAGCTTCTGCGACCGGGCAATAACCCTCAGCTCTGCCGTGAGAAAAGAAGCTGTCTTATAGCCAAGGTCTGCCTCGATCAACAGATCTTCAATGGCTTCGAAAGCCTCATCGCTGCCGCCGCCGAAGAACAGGTCCTTGAGTTTTTGGAACAAACCTTTTTTCTGCATGGATCCATCCTACGGGAGGGAGGCTTGGGCCACGCCCAGGTAGTCCCCGAGTTCGAACATCATCCAGACAAAAACTCCCGAGGTCAAGAGAACGGTGGCGGTATAGCCAACAGCACCGCCGTAGTACAGAGCCACGGCATGATCGTAGGTTTTCCGGTTGCCACCCAGGGCATAGAGGTTGACTAAGTTCCACTGCTCCTCTGTCCAGGCAGCGGTGAAAGAAGCGGAGGCCAAGCTGGCTCCGAAAGCCGCCACAGTCCAGTAAAAACGGTCCTTTGCCTCAAGCACCGGCCTTCGAATGACAGGAAGTACGAGGACTCCGAGGGAGGGTGAGGCTGTGTCAGGCCCTATCTCCCAGACCAACGTTTCCATTCCGGGAATCTGGGCTCGTACACGGGAAGTGGCCAGAGGGCGGTCAATCGTCTGAGGGGAAGGTCCCAGGTAGCGGCTGTCGAGGTACAGTTCTGCTCCGCTTGGAAGTGTTTCAAGAACCAGAGGTTCGGCGGCACTCTCGCCAGATTCCAAAGTGATGAGTTTCTGCTTTCCCTCATCGAGTACAACTGTCATGGTCCTTTCGGGTTTGGCTGGGGACTGAATGACGAACGACAACTCACCTGGTTCCGCAACGTCCGTAGCCCAGGGCAGCGGATGCCACAGACCCCCAATTTGGACTCGGGTTCCAGAAACGGGCGACTGGATCACCAAACCAGCCCAGGCCCGTCCCAGGAGACTGCTGCGAAACGCTCCTGAGGCTTCAGTCATCCGTTCATCGGCTTCATCGGCTGCAAAACTTCCCTCCCAGCGGGCCAATACCCGTTCTTCCAAGGTGCTGTAAAACTCAATTCTGGCCTGGAGGTAACCGGCGACAGAACGGAACTCCCCTGTTACAAGGTAATGGGCTCGACTAAGCTTCAACAGGTCGGAGCGATCTCGATGGATCCAGGGCAGACCCTCGCGGCCCTGCGCCCAGGCGGCCTTGAGCGGAAGCAACGGGGCAAAGGCCGGTTCAGGAATTGGCTCTTGCTCCAACAGAAGCAACTTAGACTCGATGCCCTTCAGAGTCTTTTCTGCACCATCTTTCTCAGAGATGGACAAAACGGAAGTCAGCCGCTTTTTGTCCAGGTCAAGCATCAATCGGCTGGCCTGCTGCTGCAACGCCCGTCGGGAACTCTCCAGAAATTTCTGACGAAAGGCTGAGGATTCGGCCGAAGTCACCCGATGTCCGGGCAGAGTGTTCCAGCCTCGCACCAATAGTTGGGGAAGCCGGGACTTCCATTCCCCCTGCCCTTCGAACTCCCCCAGAGCCCAAATCAGTTCCTTGGGTTCAGTCTGGGCTCCGGCAAGGCTGGTCACAAGAACCAGAAGAACTGCCAGAAGCCATTTGCTAGAGGTCGTCATCCCCGCCGGGTGTCGCCAAGGTGTTCTCCCAGGCAGAGCGGAGATAATCCTCCATAAAACCGTCGATGTCTCCATCCATCACATTCTGGACTTGACCAACCTCATGCTTGGTCCGATGGTCTTTGACCATGGTGTATGGCTGAAACACATAGCTTCGAATCTGAGAGCCCCACTCGATCGCCTTCTTATCTGCACTGTATTTGGCCATTTCCTTGTCTTGTTCAGCCTTGTAGAACTCGTACAGCCGACTCTTGAGAATACTCATGGCCGTTGCTTTGTTCTTGTGCTGGGACCGTTCGTTCTGACACTGAACCACGATACCCGTGGCCAAATGGGTCAAGCGCACCGCCGAATCGGTCTTGTTGACGTGCTGGCCACCGGCTCCTTGGGCCCGATAGGTATCGATCCGGAGGTCATCGGGTTTGATTTCCACTTCGATGGTATCGTCAATTACAGGATGGACCGCCACCGAGGTAAAACTCGTGTGCCGTCGTGCAGCCGAATCAAAGGGACTGATCCGGACCATCCGGTGAACACCATGTTCGCTCTTGAGAAAGCCGTAGGCGAAATCCCCGGTGATTTGCAGCGTGGCTGACTTGACTCCGCCTTCCGCTTCCAGCAGATCTACCACCTCCACCTTGAATTTCCGACGTTCAGCCCACCTGGTATACATGCGCAGAAGCATGGATGCCCAATCGCAACTTTCTGTCCCTCCGGCTCCCGCATGAATGTCCACAAAAGCGTCGAACCGGTCCGCCTCACCCGACAGGAGTTCTAGGACTCGTCGCGATTCGTACTGTTCCCGAACCTTTTTCAGCAGATCCTTGATCTCACTTTCCAAACTCTGGTCACCTTCGGCCATCGCAAGCTCAAACAAAGCTTGAAGGTCCTCCAGATCCCGAAGCAGAACAACCCACGGGTCAATGCGGTCTTTGAGCCTCTTAATGCCAGTCATGACTTTCTGAGCTCGCTCCTGATCGGTCCAAAAAGAGGGGTCGTGGGTCATCGACTCCTGGTCGGCGATCTGTTGGCGGATGACGTCGGGGTCAAAGACGCCTCCAGGTATCACGGATATCTTTTTCGAGAATAGAGATCGGGGATTGAAGGTCTTCGAGCATGAGGAAACTCCTGTGATCTAAGGTTTAAGGACGGTACGCTTCCACTTCTTTCCCTCAAGAGCCGTAATGACCAGGGTGTTTTCCAAGGGAAACTGATACAGCCTCAGCGTGTCGTAAAAATCCGTGAGCTTGTCAACTTCGAGTTTCAGCCGGGCCAGATTCTTCTCCGAAAGACTCGAAGTCTCGTAGAGATTTTTCTGTACCTTTCGAAAACCGTACTGGAGCAGGAGGTGATCCACCTTGATCCGACTGTCTTCGTTACCGTAGTCACAGGCCGCCGAAACAAACATGGGTCCAATGTAGGGCCTGGGGTGTGGCTCTGTCAAATGGGATTGATTTTTCGCCTCTCCTGTCGATAAATGAAGAGTACAAATCCTTTTTCGACGGAGTGCTTGGTGAAAACGGTCCGAATCGCCCTGTTTTCGATACTCGTCTCACTGGTTTCTGCGCTCTGGGCTCAAGAAGGAGTTGCCTACGTGTCGCGGTTAGCGGCTCAAGCAACCGCACAGAGTGTGATCTTGACCTGGAAAGACGCGGAGGGGTATGCGGGTGCCCAGTACGAGGTCTGGCGATCTGATAAAGAGATTGTGAAAGATAGCTTGTCAAAAGCAAAACTGCTGTCGACGGTGAAAGCCGGAGTCGAAGCTTTCGAAGATACCACCGTTACAACACCGTCCTTCTACCTCGTACTATTGAAAGACAACCAGGGCAATCGAAAGGGCTTCTATATCCCCTATCGGAACAAGACAACGGTTGCTGTAAAACCCGACAGCACAGCGCAAGCAAGCACAGCCAAGATCAAGGTCGGTGCAGTAACCTACGCCAATCCCCAGGTGCTGATTCCCTTTTCAGCGGTTCCCTCAGATCGGAAACTCGTTGTTTTCCGGCGAGCCTCTGCCATAAGGGCACTGGCAGATCTTAAGGATGCAACACTCCTTGGCAATACCACGGGAGCACAGACCCCTTACCATGACACCCCGGCTCCTGGTTTGGAGTTTTATTATGCAATACTCGACGCACAAGCTTTTGCGGATGGCAGGGCTGATGCGTTTCAAACAGAAAACACCACCGAGTTCCCAGCTGGATTCCCTCTTGTAGCCATACCTGCCGAAATCAAAGCCTCCTCTCTCGACAGCACCCTCCGACCTGGTATCAACCTCTCAACGAGGGCATTACCGCTTCCAAGACTGCAGTTTGGCACCGAACCAGAATCGGGAGTCCCCTTGGTTCCCACTGCCTATGAACCCATTCCCTCGACGGTGCTTCCACATGAGGCCGAGGCAGCCCTGCGCCGGTGGTCCAAAGCTACCCCATCCGGGCAGTCCCTCCCTCCCCAAATCGTTCTCCCTGAGGAACGCTCTGCAGTTCAGGAAGGCGCAGCGCGATACTTGGTTCAAATCCAGAAGGCCTATCTTGAACCTAAGGACTGGAAAGGTGCGGTGGATGCCCTTGAGAATGTCCTGAAACTAAGCCTGGATGAACGAACTGAGGCCCGGGCACGGTTTTATCTTGGCGAATCTCTTGCAAACCTGAAGGAATACAGGAAGGCCTTTGTCGAATTTTTGGCAGCGAGGGTCTCCTACCCGAGCGAGACCCGTCCTTTCCTCGAAGCTCTCTTCAATCTTCTTGATTCAGAGACAGACTGAGTCTAGACCGCCAGATTTCCCCTGGGTGAAGAATCAGCCACCATTGAGGTGCCAAACGGGCTCCGTCAAAACTGACCGCAGCATCGGGAGCCCAGGACCAACCCTGAGTGATTTTTCGTGCTTCATCCGTAATCAGATACCCTGAAGCCTGAGTCAGGGCACCGAAACACTCGCCGGAAACTAAAGAGGGTTCTGGATAAGAAAGGTTAATTTCGGTAGTGAACCACCCTTCCCAGGAGGGTCCTGTCAACAACTCGAGCTCGAAATCCACGACAAGCGAATTATCATCAAAGGTAAAACTTTTTTTGAGGCGCAGTGGCTGCCGGCCTTGATATCCATCTACGCTGTCTACCGTCATCAACTGAAAGCTCCAGCGTTCCCGGTTTAGTTCGACCAAGCGGTATTCCCGACGGAAAAAGAATGCTGCATCGACTCCTGGACGGTCAATTCTGTAGAATCGATCGACAAAAGCCATTGGCTTTGGTCCCTCACCGTCGACAGAAAGACTGGTGATATAGTTCCAAGGACGATCGAGAAAATCCCATTCAAAAACCTGTCCGCCAACCGGATCGATATAGAGGTTGTAAGTACTGCCCTGAAAAAGATACTCCTTTACCCCGTCAAGATCGAAGTCCTGAGAAGTGAGGGAAGGCTGAAATCTCGTCCGATCACGCAGGAGAGATTCTGCATTGAGGAGAGCGGCGAAGGACTTTTGCCGATGGAGCGCCAACAATTCTTTGTCACCACCCCCAAGAAAACCAAGCCAATTCTGCGCTTTCCACAAATCGTCATAGGCACTTTTCTTTTTGTATTTGTCACCCCGGAGAGAAGAAACCATCAAATGGACATAAACCATTTTGTTGTATAATTGGTTGGCTGCTTCATCATAGGCGAGGAACTGCTTCCAGCTTTGGGAACTCGACGACGGCCGTGAGGAAATACCGGTCCGTTTACACAGATCATCAAAGCTCGTGCCGGAAAAATACGATCGTTCGAGTGCCTGCTGGTTCTTCTTCAAGAAACTCGAAGCCGTCACCGCTTCGATTTCCGGATAAAACGACCGCAACAGTTGAAGGAAAGACTCCAAACCAGCTTCGGAACGGGAAAGAAAATTCCCCTCTTCGGGGGTATCAATCGTCAAGAAAAGACTGAGCAGCTGGCGATCTTTTTTTCGTCGGGATGGAACCATCGCCAAGAAGGCTTCGAAGTCTCCTCCTTGAATTTTTTGAGCCAAATCTTGATGAAAGGGAAACACGGTCAGAAGTCGTCCCTGATGTTCGGTAAGCCTGGGAAGTCCTATCTGGGCCTGAGACAAACCGACTCGGCGGAAGTCACCCTCTTCCAGAAAAGTGTATTCCATTCCACTGCCGGTTAGGTGAACAACCAACGCTGGATCCCAGACTCCCTTTGTCAACCACAACCCACGGGGCCTTCTACCAAGCAGTTTTCTGACGAGGGTCGTCAGCTCTTCGATCTGGCCCAATCTGTCTGTTGGCGGAATGAGAGGTAGCAGCGGCGCATAATAACCGCCACCTAAAACCTCAACCTGCTTGCGTTTGATCATTTCTGAAAGCACAGACAAGTACTCAGAATGCTGTCTTTGGATCCAGTCCAGCAAGGGTCCGGAAAAAAACAGTGTTACGGGCACATCGGGAAAACGATACACAACTGCTACAAAAGGTTTGACAGCTGCCGAATAAAATTTTTCCAATTCTTCATCCGTGGAATGAATAGGAGGAGAGAAGCAAAATCCCAAAAGGAATTGCATTTTATCGAGGATCATCAACCCTTCTCCAAAAACGAAAAACCAAGACCCTGAAGAACAAGCCAGACAAGACCCAGAGTCATGAGTTTCAAAGGCAATCCTTGTATAAAGGGGGGAATCCGTTCCCTTGACAACCGACTTAGCACACTGTTGAGAAGGAGCAGGGCAATTCCGTAACCAAGCACCACAGCAAGCGCTAAAAGCAGAATCTCAAGCAGATTACTGCTCGAAGCTCCGACCAGGAGAACTCCACCGATGAGAAAACTATGAACGAGGTATTCTTTTGCCTGGGGCCACGACCCTTTGAAAGAACGCACAGAAGCAGAGTATGCAAAAGAAACCAAACCAAGCACCCCAAGAAGCAACAAGGTCCGCAAAAACTCCCAATGCAAAGGCTGAAGGAGAAACTGGTCAGGAACCCAATACAAAACCACAGCCAATGAGAGAAGAACCCAGAGAAGGAGAGTCTTCCGGAAAAGAGACCATTGCCCCGCCGATGCCAAGAACTCACTAACACCAAGATAATGGAAAAACAGGAGATTATTCGCAAGGATGGAGGCGAAGACAATTTCGATAAAATTCACTTTCAGACTCCAGGCATCGTATCACGCCAAACGAAAATCGTTAAGAGATTTTCGTCCCATACGCTGGTCAAGCCAAGGAACAAGCAGATTCATCAGAAGAACAGCATAACCGACGCCGTCGCCACCCAGACCCCAGGTTCGGATCAGAAACGATACAAAGCCGACTCCAGAAGCAAAAAGTATCAATCCCAAACGACCCAGGGGTCTGGAAGAAGGATCGGAAGCCAGAAAGAACAGGTTCAAAAGAAAGGTTCCAGAAAACACCTGAAACAAGACATCTCCACCCATCAGTGCTGTCGGTATCGAAAAGGTGAGAAAAAAGAAAACCGGCACCTCCCAAGGAAAATAGCCTTTCGCCAAAAGAAAAATGGTGGCAGCCAGAAGAAACAATCCACCGGATTCCACGATCAATGCCGAAGAAGTATGGCTAAGGCCAAGAAACAGGTCGATGTAACCTGGCGGCAGCTGAATACTGAACCATGAAAAGGCATTTGTATTGAGCCAATTCGTCATTTCCAATCCATAAACGGAATCTGGTCCACCGATTCCCGTCGGAAACGGATAAAAAGACTGGGACCACCCCGCCTGAAGAAAAGCCCAGGCGATTAAGACGGGGTTGATCCAAGGAACCCCGCCCCCGCCAAAGAGGCCTTTCACAACAAGAATGGCAAAGGCACTTCCCAACACAGGAAGATACCAGGGGGCGTTGGAAGGGAGTAGGAGAGCCAGGAGCAAGCCCCAGAGAAGTGCGCCCCAATCCTGAGGCTCGTTTACACGCCGGAAACGCCGAAGTGCTTCATCAAATCCCCAGGCGGAGACCATGGAAAGGGATACAAGAAGCAGAACAGGCCAACCTCTTTGCCAAGCAGAAAAAGCAACCACGGGAAGGAGTGCCAATAGAAAGGAAATATGAAACCGAAAGGTTGTCACTCGATCGAAGGCCTGGGGCATTCTATACGCCATGGACTCGCTCCTTGGCATTTTGGAACTCAGAGACTAGCGGTACCCTCGAGGGACAGACGTAGGAACAGATTCCACATTCAATGCAGAAGCCCAGACCTTCCTCTCGGGCCAGTGCTATGTTTCCTTGTGTCAACGCCTTATGAAGATTCAAGGGTTCCAATCCAACAGGGCAGGAAGTGACACATTGACCGCACCGGATACAGGGGCGTTCCAAGCTCTGGTTAACCTCATCTTTTTCAAGTACCAAGACTGCCTGTGTCGATTTGAGAACCGGTGTGGATAGCAGATCCACAGAATGACCTTGAAACGGCCCTCCGATTAGAATCTTGTGTTCTCCGGGATGCAGTCCACCCACATCTTTGAGGAGCTGCACCAACGGAGTACCAATACGAACAAGATATACCCCGGGATGTTGTACACCACGACCTGAAACAACAATGGTCTTTTCAACCTGCGGCTTGGCCTCAACGACAGCATCCCGTATGGCTAAAACCGAGGAAACATCAAGAATCAAGACCTTGGAACCCATGCCCGGAGCGACACTTACTCCAATTGTCTGAAGCAAGAGACCTTCCTGAGACTGGGGATATTTGAAGCTCAGTGCATGAAGGACAACACCCTCCAGCTCAGCAGAAAACCTCTTCACCCACAAATCGGGATGATCGGGATCAGATACATAATGTGTCTGTCGCGGTCGAAAAAGCTTTTGGAGAATCCGAATGCCCTCGACCAAAGCCTCAGAACGCTGGTCCTGAAGGTTCAGAGACAGTGTCAGGTAGGGCTCCGGTTGAAGGGCGTTGACCACTAGTGTCTCGATCATAGGGGAAAGGCTCTCAAGGTTCCTTCGGGGATCGAGGGGGCTGGATTCAAGAAAGATGCCGGCTTTTCTGACTCTATCCAAGAGTTCTTCATCAGAGACAGAGGCCCATTCTTTCTTGGTTACAGGATGGCCCGTGCGGCCAAATTCTCCTTCAAGTTGAACCAGCGCCGCACTGCTGACCACCCCACCGGGCAAAGGGATTTCTCGAAACTCGAGAATGCGACCAGGTATGGGGGAGTGAATGTCAAGGTCTCCCGAAAAGAGTCCCCGAGCCAAAACTTGGTCCTCTGCGACAGATTCGCCGACATTCACCATCCATTCGGCTCTAGCCCCGGTATATTGCGTCAGGGGGATGACCGCCAAAGAGGGCAGAAACAATGGTCGGATAGGTTGTGAACCGGTGAGGGAACGGAAGGAATCCACCAGGATGCCTCCCCTCGAAAACGACTTGACCCTCGGCATCGGTTTAGCAATCCTCCTGTCGGATTCGCTCAAACTATCCCGTTGCCTTGACCCTCGTCAAGGGTTTTCGGAACCGAAGATCCGGGCTGCGTGGTGGGGATCCAGACCTTCGAAGGCCTTGCGTGCCCAGATGGCATCGGGAGTTTCCAAGGATGCTCGCACCTCAGAAACCCGACCATTCCGACGCTCGTAGGATAGATAGCTCCATGCTTTTCCAGGAACCCAGTCTTGCCAAACAGCACCGTAAGGCCAAGCTCTCTGAAACCAGTGATGACGAAGCCAACTGACCCTGGAACCAGGTTCAACTTGGGAGGAGGAAGTGCTTTCTGAAGAGTCAGAACGACCGGGAATCGTCGTCAAAACGATGGCGGCCCCTAGAAGCAGGATGTTCAATACCAGCAAGCGCCACCGGCGACCTAGACTTGCTCCGCTAGGATTCAAGAGGGTCAAAAGACTGAGTATCAGATAGAGGCTTGATCCTGTGATGATTACCCAGCCTGTGATAACTCTGGGGGTGAAACCAGTGGAGACCGTTGAAACCTGGGCTTGTACTTCCCGAACTCCCAATATCTCCCGTGCTTTATCAAGATTTTGTGGTTCAAACCAAATCCGTGATATTGAAGATCCGGGTCGGAAGATTGTTTTCAAACTTGTCAGCCAGGGATCCCTTCGAGGATCTTGGAGAATCAGCCGAGTCTCGAGATTGGCAAGGGCAAGTAGCTGCAGTCCTTCAAAGGCAGAAACATCGACGACGGCATTGGTCCAGCCAATCACTGTGATGCCGGACTCTTCCATTTTCCGAATGGATTCTTGCTCTTGCTCTCGTGGTACGTCCCAAGAGATCCAAGCAGGTGCGGTGTCCAAGGAATAGACAGCGGTACTGGTGAAAAACAATATCGACAGTACAAAAAGCCGCTTCATGGATCTCACAGGTTGCAGAAAGCCGTCGCAAGGAACAGCCCGAGGAGACAACCGACAATGACTTCAGGGCCTTTGTGACCATGGATCTCCTTGACAGGCTTATGGGCGGTTACCCACCGGGCATTCATATCCTCGATGATTTGATTCAGGGCACGGGCTTGATTCCCTGCCGCTTGACGGACACCCAAAGCATCACGAATGGCCATGGCAGAAAAGAATAAAGAAACCATAAACAGCGGGGAGTCAATTCCGACTCGAAACCCAACAGCAGCGGTCAAGGCGGAAACAACAGCCGAGTGACTCGATGGCATACCGCCAGTCGTCCAAACAAGAGTCCCCAGAAGATCACGTTTCGCCAACCGGGAACGTGACCGCAAGATCGAGATCAATGCCTTGATGAACTGGGCCAAAAACCAAGCTGTTAAGGCTGACAGGAAAATAGGGTCAGAAATGAGATGGCGGAAGGACTCCATGTTTGGGCCAGTTTGGCCGACGACCTCCCCTTTGTCAAGGTTGCCTTTTCTTGTAGGGTAAAGTGATGAGACTCCCCTTCATAGCCGGAATTAACGACCACGATCGTCGCCTTGAGTCTGTCCTACGCCGCCTGCTCCCAAACCAGAGTCTGGGAGCTCTCCATAAGGCTCTCCGGCAAGGGGATATCCGGCTCAACGGCTTGAAAGCCTCCTCAGACTCCAGGGTCTCTACAGGGGATGAAATTGCTGTTTGGGAGGCACTGATTCCCACTGTAGATTCACCCAAATCCACCGTTGTTCCGTCAGCCGAATTGCCTCCAGAGTGGATTTTGTTTGAAGGCATTGACTTCCTGGTCATTAATAAACCCTCTGGCCTTTTGGTTCACCGTGGTGAGGAACGAGACCCTAACCCGCAGAAACAGCCCCTTGATAATTTGGTGCGCTCCTGGTTGGCGCAGTCAGCCTCCAACTCCTTGAGTTTCCGCCCGGGACCGTTGCATAGGCTAGACCGGCAGACTTCCGGTCTAGTCGTCTTTTCCAAAACTTTGGTGGGAGCCCGCAGCTTCAGCCTGGCTCTCGCCGAAAGAATGGTAAAAAAAACATATTTGACAGTCGTTAGTGGGCTTCTCAATGGTTCACGTGACATCACGGCACCTCTGATCCGGGATGAGAGCGCAAGAATGACCCGTACAATCCCCTCGGCTGAGTCCAAAGCAGAGGAAGCTCACTCTTTGTTTGTTCCCCTGGCTCAAGCCAAGGGTATGACTCTGGTTGAAGTCGATTTGGGAACCGGTCGCACCCACCAAATACGAGCCCACGCCAAAGCCCTGGGTCTGTCTCTCGCCGGTGATCAGAAGTATGGCGGAGGCTCCCGTCCCCCGGGTCTCGACGTTGACTGGCTGCTTCATGCTTGGAAGTTGAATTGTGAGCTCATGCCTTCTCTCGAGGCACCTTTACCACCGTTCCGGGCGCAATGGGTCGAAAAAACTTTCAAGATTCACCTCTAAGGTGCCGATCCTATGAAATGAAGGAGTCGAATGGATTCGGCTTTCTTCAAGGCTTTATGCGTCTCTCGAACTATGGTTCGGGTATCCGACGTAATATTCAAGGAGGAATATTATGATCATCAACCACAACATGAGCGCCATCAACGCTCAGCGTGTTCAGGGTGACTCTGTTAAGGACGTCACCAGGAATATGGAGAAGTTGGCTTCCGGCTTCCGTATCAACAAAGCCGGTGACGATGCCTCGGGTTTGGCTGTTTCTGAAAAGATGCGGTCACAGATCCGTGGTTTGAACCAGGCTTCCCGCAATGCGGCCGACGGTGTGTCGTTCATTCAGACCACGGAAGGTTACCTGCAGGAAAGTCAGGACGTTCTCCAGCGCCTCCGCGAATTGTCCGTGCAGTCCTCCAACGGTATTTATACCGCCCAGGACCGCCAGCAAATCCAGGTCGAAGTGTCCCAGCTTGTGGACGAAATCGATCGGGTTGCTTCGCACGCCCAGTTTAACGGAATGAATATGCTGACCGGGTCATTCGCTCGCGAAGAGGGCACGAACTCCGTTCCCGCCTCCATGTACTTCCATATCGGAGCCAACGTGGATCAGCGGACTCGTGTGTACGTGGGGACCATGACTGCTTCCGCCCTGGGTCTGAAAGACCTTGGCGACGGCAAGAAAATCTCCTTGGCCACTCCCGACGAAGCCAACCGCGCGATCATGACCTTCGACGCCGCCCTCAACCGGGTGAGCAAGCAGCGGGCCGACCTCGGTGCCTACCAGAATCGCCTTGAATTTGCGATCAAGGGCATTGATATCGGGGCCGAAAACCTGCAGGCCAGCGAAAGCCGGATCCGGGACGTCGATATGGCCAAGCAAATGGTTGACTACACCAAGAACCAGATCCTGGTCCAATCGGGCAACGCCATGCTGGCGCAGGCCAATCAACGGTCGCAATCGACCTTGCAATTGTTGGGCTAAGGGTTTATGTTTACGGCTGGATGGTCTCCTTTCAGAAATGAAAGGAGCCATTCGGCTGGTTTTTTTGTTCTTTGACAGCTCCTTTCTGTTTTTTCATCTTGTCCAGGTCGGCAAGGACGCGGGCTTTCCAGCCCCCTACTCGGGGGTCAGGAGAACCCGTATCCTTGTCTGACCGGTTCTGTATTGGCACGACGCGTGGTGTCAGTCAGTACTCAAAGGCAGGGTCAAGGTCAAGGATGGCCTTGAAGGAATCCAGGAGGGTACCATGATCATTAACCATAATATGAGCGCCATCAACGCCAACCGCGTTCTCGGCACAACCGGGCCAGCGATGACGCTTCGGGCTTGGCCGTTTCTGAAAAGATGCGGTCACAAATCCGCGGCTTGAACCAAGCCGGACAGAACATCCAGAACGGGATTTCGTTTATCCAGACCACGGAAGGTTACCTGCAGGAAACTCAGGACATTGTGCATCGCGTCCGCGAGCTCGCTGTCCAAGCTTCCAACGGCATTTACACTCAGAATGACCGGCAGATGATTCAAGTGGAAGTCAGTCAACTGGTGGATGAAGTCAACCGCGTTGCCTCGCATGCCCAGTTCAATACGATGAATATGCTCACTGGTGCTTTTGC
>JFJP01037028.1_pt1 | contig 103578 bp, 75 predicted proteins | sample 431651 | NCBI WGS metagenome assembly JFJP01 (sample SAMN02602958, study PRJNA72255) | Microbial mat metagenome, whole genome shotgun sequencing project. | biome: fresh water; feature: sink hole; material: water; isolation source: purple microbial (photo- and chemosynthetic) mats found in...
AATTGACTTTGCAAGCGATGCCACCAGCGGCACTCTGACGGTTATTGAAACTATCACAGCAACTGGCTGTTCGACAAGCAATACACTTGCAATAACAGTCAATCCAGCTCTTCCAGTCAGTGTTAACATCGCAGCAGATGCCAGCACAGTATGTACCGGAACAACAGTGAACTTCACAGCCACCCCGGTTAACGGAGGTCTTACACCTTCATATCAGTGGTTTAACGGCGCAACTGCGGTAGGTACAGGTCTGGCAACTTACTCGTACATACCAGCAAATGGTGATATAATTACTGTAGTGCTTACTTCAAGTGAAATCTGCCAAAGCGGAGGACCTGCAACATCAAATGCAGTTGCCATGACTGTTAATACTACACCGTCAGTAATTATTACTAACCCGGCTGCAGCCTGTTCACCGGCAACGGTTGATATTACTGCGGCTGCCATAACAGCAGGCAGTACCGCCGGAATTACATTTACCTACTGGACAGATGCTGCGGCTACTGTTGCTTATACAACACCGGCTACAGCAGCAAACGGCACTTATTATATAATGGGTACTATTGCAGGCGGATGTTTCGATATACAACCTGTAGTTGTTACAGTTAACCTGTCACCAACAGTTACTGTAACTAACCCAGCCGCAGTCTGCTCACCTGCAACAGCAGATCTTACAGCTGCTTCAGTAACAACAGGAAGTACAGCAGGTTTAACATTTACTTACTGGACAGATGCAGCAGCAACTCTGGCTTATGCAACGCCTTCAGCTGCAACAGCAGGTACCTATTATATACAAGGAACTGATCCTGTAACCAGCTGCTACGATATAAAACCGGTTGTAGTTACAGTCAATGCTGTTCCTTCAGTAACATCTGTTCCGGTTAACTTACTCTGTAATGGTTTAGCTACAGGTACGATTGACATAACAGTGACCGGAGGTACTGCACCATATACTTATCTCTGGACAGGTGCCGGAGTAGTAGCAGGAGCAGAAGATCAGTCCGGTCTTGCAGCAGGTAATTATTCAGTGCTCGTAACTGATGCCAATACATGTTCTTCAGTATTGTTGTCAGTGACATTAACAGAACCGGCAACAGCTCTTTCAGCATCTGCTACAGCTCAGACCAACGTCTCTGTCTTCGGCGGAAACGATGGAAGTGTAACTGTAACAGCATCAGGCGGTACTGCTCCTTATCTCTATAAAATTGGCTCAGGTATTTACCAGGTTTCCGGTACATTCTCAGCACTCACAGCAGGAGCTTATACAGTTACTGTTGAAGATGCCAATCTATGTACATTTATCGTTCCGGTTACAATTACCGAACCGCCTGCATTTCTTGGTGGTACTATTACTCTGCAGAAAAATGTTGATTGTTTCGGAACATCAACAGGAAGTGTTACTGTATCGGGTACAGGTGGTGTAACTCCTTACGAGTACAGTATTGATGCCGTTACTTATCAGTCTTCAGGCACATTTAACGGGCTTGCTGACGGATCCTACACAATAACAGTCAGGGATGCAGTTCTTAATACTTTCATTGTTCCTGTCGTTATTACGCAACCTTCTTCTGCAATCGGAGGATCAATTACATCGCAGAATAATATCCTCTGTTTTGGAAGCAGTACCGGTGACGTTACTGTTGCAGGAAATGGAGGAGTAGCTCCTTATCTGTACAAACTGGGAACAGGATCTTACCAGGCTTCAGGAACATTTACCGGTCTTGCTGCAGGTTCATACACGCTCACTGTTCAGGATGTCAATCTCTGTACTTTCGATGTAGCTGTTACGTTAACTCAGCCGGCAGCAGCACTGGCAGGAACAATTGCTTTACAAACCAACGTTTCCTGTTCAGGAGGTTCTAATGGAGCTATAAATATTACAGGTACAGGTGGAACAGCTCCATACCAGTTCAGCCTTGACGGAGGAGTATTCCAGCCGGCAGCTGTTTATAGCGGCCTCACTGCAGGAAACTATACAATTACAGTTCAGGATGCAAGTTCCTGCTCAGTAAATGTGCTGGTTACGATTACTGAACCTGAAGTTCTTGCTGTTGCATTCGAAAAGACTGATGCTTCCTGCCCTGGTGAGCCCGATGGATCAATTACTCTTACTATCACAGGAGGAACACAACCTTACAATGTGATATGGTCAGATGGAGTTAATTCAGCCACACGGACAAATATTCCTGACGGATCGTACAGCGCAGTTGTAACAGATGCAAATGGATGCGCAGCCCCTGCAGTAATTGTTGTAGGAGTTTCCGGTACTGAAGATTGTATTGTTGTTCAGGAAATAATCACTCCGAATAATGACGGATTTAATGATACCTGGAAGATTAAGAATATTGATTTGTTCCCGGATGCCGAGGTATTTGTTTACTCGAGATGGGGAAAACTTGTTTTCAGTACCAAGAATATTCCTGGTAATGAATGGGATGGTACATATAAAGGTAAACTTCTTCCGACCGATTCATATACCTATATTTTACATCTGAATAACGGATCTAAAGACAGATCGGGAGTGGTAAGTATAATCAGATAATTATTGTTATATTTCGAACAGCAAAATTTATGAAGTATATAAAAAGCATACTACCTGTAATTATTCTGAGTTTCATCTTTGGTGATGCATTGTCTCAGCAGGTACCGATGTACAGTCAGTACGTCATGAACGGTTTCCTTATAAATCCTTCCTTTGCCGGACGTGACGGTTACACTACAGTTAACCTTACCGTAAGAGAGCAATGGGTCGGAATTGCGGGTGCTCCAAGTACTTATGCAGCCAGTCTTCAGACACGTCTTCTCAAGGATAGCTACATTTCAAAATCCACATCTGTAAGAAAAAAGCTTGTTAAGCCTACAAAGGGTGGAAAAGTTGGTCTTGGCGGATATGTATTTAATGATAATAATGGCATAATGCACAGAACAGGCGGTCAGGTTGCTTACGCTTATCATATACCAATGGGTACCACAGGCGGATATCCAAATGATCTCGCATTCGGGCTTGCACTTACGGCGTATAACTTTAATATTAAAACCGACGGATTGAATTATGATCCGGATGATCCTTACTTAAACAACTATGACAAATCAGTCTTTATTACTGATTTTAATTTTGGTGCAAGCTTCACTACTGCAAAATATTATGTGGGATTAGCAATGACAAACCTTTTAAGAGGATCATTGATATTTGCTGATACTTCTGATAATAAAAGAACAGAGCTCGGGAATTTTTACCTCACTGGCGGTATCAAGTTTCCTTTGAACAACGACTGGACTCTTGAACCATCTGCGTTCATCAAATCATCTGATATGTTGTTCACTTCTGTTCAAATGGACCTTACAGCAAGAATGTTTTATAAGGATGACTATTGGGCAGGAGTTTCATACAGGACTGGTGATGCAATCATTGCCCTGTTTGGTGTGAAATACGACAGGTTCTATTTTGCATATGCATACGACTTTACATTAACTGATATCAGGGGGCAGAGCCTTGGGACACATGAAATAACCATGGCAGTGAAATTCGGGGAAAGTGCCAGGAGATATAAATGGGTTACTCCATTTTAATTTATTTTTAAAGGCTGACTCAAAATCAGCCTTTTTTTATTTTTATTATTACTGAAATTGGCCCTGAGACCTTTTAAATTAGCATTTAAGAAACTGATCTCTTAATCAGGCTGTTTATCAAAATGCTATTAAATGCATATTTCAGACAAATACCAGGTTCAGGCTATTCTATGTGGGTTTATGATATTGTTAGTTTGCAGCCATGGTTATTCACAGTCAGATAGCCGGAATCCGGTTCGGATAATGTTTTATAATGCTGAAAATCTGTTCGATGTCTTTAATGATTCTCTGAAAGAGGATGATGAGTTCCTGCCGGAGGGAATGATGCGATGGAATTCATCGCGGTATGAAAAGAAAATCAATTCATTGTATAAAACGATAGTTTCTGCAGGTGAATGGAGCCCTCCTGAGGTTATTGCATTTTGTGAGGTTGAGAATCAAAAGGTTCTGAAAGATCTGATTTATGGGACCTACCTTTCGAAATATAAATACAGGATTATACATGAGGAATCACCCGATCCGCGTGGCATTGATGTTTGTCTTATTTACAGGGATGATTGCATCTCGGTACTAGATTTTAAGTATTTGAAACCCCACACAATTGATGCTAATTATTTTAAAACCAGAACAGTACTGTTCCTGCAAATGGCAGTAAAATCTGATACGTTCTATCTGATTGTAAATCACTGGCCTTCAAGAAGAGGGGGCGTACTTGCAGCAGAAGATCTGAGAATGGAAATAGCTTCTATGGTAAAGCAAAGGGTCGATTCCATTTGCAGGACTAAGGAAGGAAGAGCAAAAATATTGGTAATTGGAGATTTTAACAGCACTCCTGATGATAAAGAGATGAGAATACTTAAAGCAAGTATTGAAGGGGATGAGGATTTGCTGATTAATCTTTCTGACCCATTGGCAGAAGAAGGTAAGGGGACTTATAAATACAGAGGAACATGGGAGATGATTGACCAGGCCCTGGCTTCAGGATATTTTTTATCGGGAAGGAGCGGGGTATATACAGATTATAAGTATGTAAGTATTTTCAGTCCCGATTTTCTCCTTGTTAAAGATCCTGTTTATCCGGGCCTCATGCCATTCTCAACATACAGGGGATATAAATACAGCGGCGGGACAAGCGATCATTTGCCTGTTCTTGTTAAACTTTATTTCAGATAACTTATTTTACCGGATACAGACCGATCTCTTTTCCCTTCTCAAGCATTAATTTTCTGGCAGCATCATGCTCATTAGGAATTATTCCGTCAAGAATTGCTTCTCTTATTGCATTCTTAATTATTCCTACTTCCTTTCCCTGTTTAATTCCAAATATTTCTATTATCTCACTTCCATCAATCGGTGGCTGGAAATTTCTGACAGCATCTTTTTCTTCAATCTCCCTGAGTTTGGTTCTTACAAGTTTGAAATTTTCAAGATGCTTTGTTTTTTTGGCCTCATTCTTCGATGTAATATCGGCTTCACAGAGGATCATCAAATCATCAATATCATCGCCTGCTTCAAACAACAGCCTTCTAACTGCAGAATCAGTAACTACTTCCTGTGATAATACTATCGGACGAAGATGAAGATCCACCATTTTCTGCACATATTTCATCTTTTCATTTAAAGGCAGTTTAAGTTTTCTGAATATCTGAGGAATCATTTTTGACCCGATGAATTCATGCCCGTGAAACGACCAGCCTGTTTCCGGAATGTACTTTTTGGTTGCTGGTTTGGCGATGTCGTGAAGAAGTGCTGCCCACCTAAGCCACAGATTGTCAGTATTCCTCGATATATTGTCAAGAACCTTAATTGAGTGCAGAAAATTATCTTTATGTGCTTTACCGTCAATTGTATCAACACCTTTCATGTTATCAAGTTCCGGGAAGATAATTTTAAGCAATCCGGTTTTTTCAAGAAGAATAAATCCTTTTGAGGGCTGAGAACACATTAAAATTTTATTGAGCTCCGTGACGATTCTTTCTGCTGAAACAATTCTTATCCTCTCGGCATTTTTTGTAATTGAGGCAAAAGTGTTCTCCTCAATTTTAAAATTCAGCTGGGCTGCAAATCTTATTGCACGCATCATCCGTAGTGGATCGTCTGAAAATGTACTATCAGGCTCGAGAGGTGTTTTTATAATCTTGTTCCTTATATCTTCCAATCCCCCGAACGGATCAAGAAACTGACCAAATGTTTTTTTATTCAGACTGATTGCCAGGGCGTTTATTGTAAAGTCCCTTCTTCTCTGGTCATCATCAAGTGTTCCGTTTTCAACCACTGGTTTCCTTGAACCCCTGTCGTACGATTCCTTGCGGGCTCCTACAAACTCTATTTCATAATCTTCGTAACGGAACATTGCTGTCCCGAAATTTTTGAAAACACTTACCCTGGTTTTTGGACTGATTTTTTTGGCTGCTTTTCTTGCAATGTCAATTCCGCTCCCGACAATAACGATATCAATATCTTTATCTGCGTGTTCCCTTTTCAGGATGCAGTCTCTTACCCATCCTCCGATAACATATGCTTCGGCATCCTCAGCCGTTATTACATCCGAGAGTAGATCGAAAATTTTGTCATTTAGACATATATTCATATATAGATATGACAATTCGTTGTTATTGCCTGACAAAGTTACAATTTAATGTCAACTTTTTTTACTTTATGATATTTGCTAAGAATTGGCATAAAGGTTGTCAGATCAGTAAACAAACCGTAATTTCGAATGTTTAATTAATAAAATCACGATGGTAGAGCATTTAACAAAAGAGACTTTTAAAAGCAAAGTCTTCAATTTTGAGAAAAACAAGGATTGGAAATTTGAAGGTACCAAGCCCTGTATTATTGATTTTTACGCTGACTGGTGCGGTCCATGCAAAATGGTTGCTCCGGTTCTGGAAGAACTGTCAAAGGAATTTGACGGCAAACTTGATGTTTTTAAAGTAAACACCGAGGAAGAACAGGAACTTGCCTCCGCTTTCGGCATCAGGAGCATTCCTTCGTTTTTATTCGTACCTGCTGATGGCCAGCCGCAAATGGCTATGGGAGCCCTTCCAAAAGAAACATTTGTTCAGGCATTCAAAGATGTACTTGGTGTAGAAAAATAAGATATTCGTCAAAAACGATAATTTTTTTTGGAAATAATCAGTTTTTAACGAAACAATATGCCTTAGATAATCGTTTAAGTAATAAGAAGGTAATAAAAAGCATAGAAAGAGTTTTTTTCATGGATTTAGGTTTAGGGTAGTAAAGAAGTAAATCAGGACTCTCGTCCTGATTTATTTTTTATGACAATTCCATGAAAATGCTGTTTATTTCATCTTCAGTAGTTTTAAGTTTTTTCTGACATTGTTTAATCAGTTCAGAAGCCTGCTTAACTTCAATTGCCAGCTTATCCACATCCAGTTCCCCGCTTTCTATGTTCTTCAGAATCTCTTCGATTCTTACAACTGCCTCATTAAATGAAAATTCTTTCTTTGCCATCTTATTATCTTTTTTGAGTTTCAGGTATCTAATATAAATTCAGACTAATTGGTTAAGAGATTCCTCGCTAACGCTCTGAATGACAGTATTATATGTGATAAATGGGAAAGCAGAGGCGATTCGATGAGAAACGATTGATAAGAAAAAGCAATATGCGAATCGCCTCTGCTTTCCCATCACACACAAGCATTGACGAGTCATTCCGAACGCCAGTGAGGAATCCCCCTCACGTATATCGATATATTGATTTATTTTCAATTCAAATATTATTCATTCCAGTTAGCTATATTTTCTTTTAAAATTTGCTTTCTAAGGTGCCGCAATCTCATCCATTTTACTTAATTATCTTACTTCTTATTGTCCCGTCACTGAATTGTGTATCAATAATATCTTCTGGTTTTAACTCCTGTATATTCTTCAAAATCCTGCCTTTGACCGAAGTAATTGTATATCCCCTTTTTAATATGTTCACGGGATTAAGAATATTTATAGTACTGTCAAGAAAATTTATTTTTCCGAGTTTCATCTCGAAATAATTCTTTGAATATGTTCTTAGAGTTCTATCTGTCCTTTCAATTGCTAACTGCTTTATATTCAGTATAGCTCTGCATGAGGATCTTAGTCTGGAACTTTGATTGGCCGGTATCAGGCTTGCTTTGTATGTATATTCTTTGCCAAAATTAATCAGCTCAAATATTTTTTCAGAAAGCTTTTCCCTTTTCTCTTTCACCATCACAGAGACAAGAGGAATAATTTTATCCCTTGATGAATCAAGAAGTGCCTGTTTATCTTTTAAAATCTTTTCTGTTAAATCTTTTATTGCTGAGAACATATCAAGAATATGATTTTCTGTTTCTGCTGTACAGTCAATCAGATAGTCTGCCACTGCAGTAGGTGTTTTTAAAGCACAATTGGCCACCATATCGGTCACTGACATATCCTTGTCGTGACCAATTCCGGTAATTACCGGCAAAGGGAATTGTGTAATGTAATATGCAATATTGTAATTATCGAACCAGCTGAGATCTGTCTGGGAGCCGCCGCCTCTGATAATTACAACAACATCAAACAGATCGATGTTTTCAGCAATCCGGTTAAGGGCGGAAATAATGCCGTTTTCAGTCTCGGTTCCCTGCATAGCGCTCTCAAATAGTGCAGTATGGAATATATAGCCGTAACTGTTGCCAGTGAGGTGATTAATAAAGTCACTGTAACCGGCTGCCTTTTTCGATGAAATTATCGCAATTCTCTGTGGGAGTAAGGGGAAAGCCACCTCTTTATTCATATTCAGAATACCTTCCTCTTCAAGTTTTTTAATAATCTGCTGGCGGCGGAGTGCCATCTCTCCCAATGTAAATGCCGGATCAATATCTGATATTAAAAGACTTAAGCCGTATAGTTCATGGTACTCTATCCTGACCTTTATTAGTACTTTCAGCCCTTCACGTATCGATTCCCCGGTGGCATTCTCAAAGAATGATTTCAGAAAACTATACCTGCTGCTCCATATTATTGCTTTTACGCGGGCTCTTACATTTTTATCATCATGTTGTTTCTCAATGAGCTCAAGATAACAGTGTCCGGCTGAATTCTCCTTAAGTTCCGAGATCTCAGCAACAACCCAGTACATATCCGGAAGAGACATATACAATGAATCTTTAATAATGAGCTGAAGCTCGGTTAATGACATCTTTTCAGCCATGTTCAGTCTTTAAGTCTGATAATTTTATGTACCTGAATCCCGTTAATTGTTTTCAACCGTATAAAGTAGATTCCCTGCCCGTAGTTTTGCAATTCGCTTATAATTATTGTTCTGCCTGCAAAATCATTGTAATCCTTACTGTAGATCAGCTTCCCGTCCATTGTAATAATCCCGACACTGAGTTCCGGCTGAGGCTCCTGAAAAATTATTTCAAAATCACCTTTTGTCGGGTTTGGTCCTGCGACGGATGCTTTTTCAGGAACACTGATATATTTATTCTGCAGGAGACTAAGCGCTGCTACCATATCGGGGATTCCGTAACCATATAATGAATCGGGTGAATTATACCTGTCGGAACTCTGATGAAGTGCATCAATTATTTCTTTACTCAATGCGTAAGGGGCTGCCTGCATGAGAGATGCCGCCATCCCGCTCAAAACAGGACAAGAGAATGAGGTTCCGTTTCCTCTTGCAACAGAACCTTCAGAAACCTGGATAGGGACACTAACTCCGAGTGTTGCATTATCAGGTTTTACTCTTCCATCGGAGCTGGGTCCGGCAGAAGAAAAGGCAGAAATTAAATTATTCCCGTCAACCGCTGCTGAAGTAAGCACGCTATCTCCATCTGCCGGGAAGATTATCCTCTTCCAGTCTTTATTCCTTTCGTTGCCTGCACTGTTTACAACAAGAATACCTTTCGAAGCGGCTATATCTGCAGCTTTTGTTACAAAGGCTGTATTACCGTCAAGATCAGCGTGCTTATAATTTAGTGAGGCATCATCGAACATGAAATATCCAAGAGATGAGGAGATAATATCAGCCCCTGAACTGTCGGCATACTCAGCACCTGCTGCCCATAAATCTTCTTCATAAGGCGATTCAGATTCGATATCTTCAGTTTTCAACAGTATATAATCTGCCCCTGTGGCGGTTCCCTGCAGGGATCCCTGTATTTGTCCGGCTAGTATTGAAATCACAGCTGTTCCGTGAGTACTTGCATCATAGACATAGGTTCTTTTATTAACAAAATCCCACGTCGACTTTATTCCCTTTCTGCCCCTGAGATGGTTTAATGATGAAATACGATCAGCATTAGTAAAGCCTCCGTCCAGAACTGCTATCAGTATGTTTTTACCGTCAAATCCTGAATTGATCAAAGGGTACCCGTTAACCATTGTAACAGGACGGTCATAAGGTGTATTGTCTGCCGCCACAATGCTAAAATCAAGTTTGTTATTATATAAACCTTTAGTGCCGGGCGATTTTACAATTTTCACATCTTTTACAAAAGGCAGGGCCAGAAGTGCATTAATGTCAGTTATAATCTGTGTTTTAAAAAGGGCTGTATTCATCCATTTTGAGGTACAGTGAAGGACGTAACCTGATGCTTTAATCTGGTTTATGTATTCCTGCCAAACAGGAAGATCCTTTGAGTCGGGTACAGGAATCGAGGCTTTATTTCTGCGTTCGATGGCTTTTTCTGAAAGGAGTTGTTGCGGAGTGAATGTGCCTGTGTTATAATCACCCTTATCTTTAAAGTAAATTCTGTAATAATATGAATATGTGGTTCCCTGTCCATACAGAGCTGAACCTGTAATGAAAAGAATAAGAGCCGCTGTAAATATTCTGCTCTTACACATCGTAAGTCTGAAATAATTCATTACCTAATTGTTCCCGATTTTTCAGGGTCTGAAATCTTACCTTTATTCTTTTCAAGAGAATCCATGAAATCAGATTCATCAATATCCATTTCACGATCCTTTGTCACTCCATCCTTGTATTCAATTTTGTATTTAACTGAACCGTCTTTATTGAATATGAGCCACTTACCATCCCTGGCATCATTCTTATACTGACCAGAAAATTCGATAGCTCCATTTTCATACCAGACTTCGAATTTACCATTGAGTTTACCGTTCAGAAAAGTTGATTTAAGAGATACTTTGCCGTTCTTATGATATTGTATCCAGTCTCCGTGTTTCTTCCCTTTAACAAAAGTTACTCTCTCATATATCGTACTATCGGCATAAAAGCTGACCGACAGTCCGTTTTTAATATTTCCTGAATACATTTCCTCAGTGATCAGGTAGCCTTTATAAATTTTTGAATAGAATTGCCATTTACCCTCTTTTAACTGGTTTATAAATTTGCCTTTCGAGGCTATGTTCCCGTTAGGGTGGTATATTAGTGCGTCGGCCTGTTTACCGTCGTTACTGTAAATAAGTACCGATAAAAGTGTTTTATCTTCATTATACCTTTTGAATTCTCCCACCGGATGATTATCCTTAAAATATCCTTCATACATAATATTATCATTCGGATATTTTTTTATCCAGTGTCCCTGTTTTAATCCTTTTGCATCTGATATATTAATCTGGTCCTGGGCCAGACCTGTAAAGCATGCAGAACTTACTAAAAAAGAGAATATTAAAGTTACTTTAAGGTTCATGTTCATATAACGCCAAATTTATGATAAAAGTACAAAAAAAGAGGTTGGAATTATCCAGCCTCTCTCTATAAATGGTTATTAGAATATTATTTCACTTCTTTGAAATTTTTTATTTTACGATCACTCCTTCATTAACTTGCTTTTTAATTGTTTTTTTTCGATTGATGAGCATTACAGAGAACAGGATTACAATTAATCCTGCCACCTGTATCCATGTAACATCTTCTTTTCCGAGTACAACACCCAGAAAAATTGCGACAAATGGATTTACATAGGCGTGGGTGCCTACCTCTGTTGCCGATCGTATTTTAAGCAACCAAACATAGGCTGAATAAGCCAGAATCGAACCGAATGTTATCAGGTACGCCAGTGAAAGCCAGGAGGATAGAGGGACTGCTTTCAGGTCAGTTTTTCCGAGATCCCCGTTGAGGAGGACAAATATCCAAAACATTGCACTGGCAAAAAGCATCTGCCATGCCGATCCTGAGAAGGAGTTGGTTTCTTCTTCTCCGGATGAGCGGTATTTTGTATATAATGTTCCAAGTGCCCACGAAATACAACCGAAAATAAGTAGCAATAATCCGTATTCCCTGTGCTCACTTGCCTGATCGTCGTGAATGAATTGTTCAGCGTACAACATAAATACCCCCAGGAAACCTATTAAAATACCTGTTGTAACAGCAGGATTATGGAAATTCTTTTTCCACATAGGGACATCAAGCGCCAAAATCCAGATTGCAGTGGAACTTGCGATAATTGCCACGAAACTACTGGTTACATATTGCTGTGCCAGCATTATTACTGCCAAATCAATAAAAAGCAACACAATTCCACTCACTGCCGATTTCATGATAAGGCTTTTCTTAAACACTGGCTCACCCCTGAACCAGCACCACGCCAGGAGTATCAGACCAGCTGCAGTAAAGCGGAAGGCTCCCAGCAAAAACGGTGGCAGACCTTTCAAGGCTACCCCTATGAAGTAATAGGTAGAACCCCAAACTACATAGATCAGAAAATAAGCGATAATTATGTTTAGTTTCTTAGCATCCGGGACTGATGGTTGATTCATTTTCCGTAAAGATTCCTGATTTTATTCAATCCTTTAATTAAAAGGTCGCGGCGTGTGGCTATATTGATCCGAATGAATCCTTCCCCGGCTTCGCCGTAAATTGTACCTTCGTTTACCCATAACTTTTCTTCCAAAAGAAGTTTGCCCGCAACTTCTTTTGATTGCAATCCAAGTGCTGTACAATCGACCCACACCAAATATGTTGCCTCAAGCGGAAGAACTTTCAGGTGCGGCAGATTCGCTTTAAAGAATTCTTTAAGTGTTAAATAATTTTCATACAGATAAACTTTCAGTTCTTCAAGCCAGTCATTTCCACCGTTATATGCAGATATCAGAGCTTCTACAGCAAAAGCGTTTATTTCACAGGTTTCATTTACATTTAGTGCCTTATCGATTTTTTGATATACATTTTCATCGGCGGCGATGATGTTGGCTACCTGTATTCCCGCAAGGTTGAATGTCTTGCTTGGAGCGGTACAGGTTACAGAGCTTTGCGAAAAGGCCGTACTGATTGATGCAAACGGAATATGTTTATGTCCGGGATATACAAGATCGCAATGTATTTCATCTGAAACTACAAAGACATTATTCCTTAAGCATATTTCACCAATTTGTTCCAGTTCCCGGCGTGTCCACACTCTTCCAACGGGATTGTGCGGATTACAAAGCAGCAATAGTTTTGCTTTTGGGTCGGAGGCTTTCTGTTCAAGGTCGTTTAAGTTGACACTGTATGCGCCGTTTCCATAGATAAGTTCGTTGGGCACTATTTCGCATTGGTCGTTGCGAATTGAGGAAAAGAAACTGTTATAGACAGGAGTTTGTACAATGACCTTATCGCCCGGAACAGTGAGTGCTTTTATTACTGCGGAGAGTGCAGGAACTACTCCTGTTGTAAACAGAATATGCTTCCTGGCAATAACAAAGTCGTGGTGTTTCCTAAACCAGTTAATCACAGCATCGTAGTAGCCCTCAGGCACTTTGGTATATCCAAAAACCCCGTGAAGTGCCCGTTTCATAAGAGCATCAACAATCACAGGTGCTGTTCTGAAATCCATATCGGCTACCCACATCGGTAAAATATCTTCCGCTGTCGCCGAATCCCATTTGTAGGAATTCGTATTCTTTCGCTCGACGATTTCATCGAAATTATATTTCATTATGCAGTGATTCTTGTGTTTTCGTTATATCTGATTATACAACCATCAGGATTTTTACAGTTATCGTCAATTATTATTTTTTCTACACTATCGCATACAATAGACCCGGCAGTTGGGTTTCTTATGCTTAGAATATTACCATTTACAATTGCATCCAGTGTGCTGTATTCAAAACAGAAATCGCAATCTTCAGCCAAGGTACAGTTTTCCATAACCAGGTTGGTGCAGTAACACAAAGGTTGTGTACCGGAAATTTTGCAGTTGACAAGTCGAAGGTTTTTAGAATGCCATCCCAGGTACTCACCATTTATTTCAGAATCATATACTGTTACGTTCTCTGCTTTCCAGAAAGCGTCTTTTGAATCGAGGCGGGCATTACGTACTACCACATTTTTTGCATCCTGAAATGAGTAGTTTCCCTGCAGATAAAAACCGTCGATATCAATGTCCACGCCATTCATGAAAATATAGTCTCCTCCCAGTGCTTCAACTTTACGCAGTTTCATTCCGCGACAGTTCCACAATGTTTCTGCCGCATTCGACAGTTTCACATTTTCAAGGTAAAGATTGTCTATTTCGCGAAACATTTTGGGAGCATCAACCCGGCTGTTGACCATGCTTATATTTTTGGAATACCAAATAGCTGCGCGGCTGTACATTGTAAACAGGCAATCTTCAATAATTGTATTATCGTTATGCCAGAAAGGATATTTGCACATAAACTCACATTTGTAAGCCTCTGTGTCTGACGATTCTTTAAGTGCCGATTCGCCCGGATAAAATTTTACATTTTCAAGTCGCAAGTGCTTTGATGCAAATAATGGTCTTTCACCTTCAAAAAATGTGTCTTTTATTACTTTTCTCATCATCATTTTTATTGTAATTAGAAATTATTTAGAAAGTTTCATCCATTTCCTATGAGTAAGTATTCTCCATCCCCATTCTAATGGACCGAAACGGTAATAATAAAGCCATACGTAACTGTATATTATTTGTATACCAAGTACAATTGCTGCAATTATTTCAACATAAACAAGACCTGTTTTGGCGCCGAGTCCGAAACCAATGCCGTAGAAAATAATTATACCGAAAACCGACTGCATAACGTAATTGGTAAGTGCCATTCGTCCGGGTGCAGCGAATATTTTAAATATATTCCCTTGTTGATTTTTTACATACCATAAGCATATTACGGAAATATAGGCAAGGCTCAGCGGTACCACACTTACAGCATAAATAGCTGAATGTCCGGCTAAACCCAGCGGATGGTCATTCATTGCGCTCCATGCATACAATACCGATGTAGGAAAGCCGACAATAAAACCGAATTTCATTACTTTTCTGATTAAGGTTTGGTGGTCCTGCAGATTAGCATAAATACCTGTTCTTCCTATATATAATCCAAACAGGAACAGACCAAGCACTTTGAAAGCCCGGTTACCATCGATGAACTCCTGCATTCGGATAAATGAACCTGCCAGATTAAATTTTAATACTTCAAGGTAGTTTTGACTTTCAACCAACCAAACAGGGAAGTTTTGTCCGGTAATACCTGCCTGTTCATGGAAATATGCGGTTGCTCTGATTGCCGGTGCGGCAAGGTTCAGGCCAAAAAGTTCCACACAGGCATCAATAGCTATCGGTAATAATATCAGGATTGCTGAATATATCAGTAGTTTTTTATTCGATACGTTCATGAATAGTGGCAGGAAAAAACCTAAGAAAGCATAGAGTATCAAAATATCTCCCGCCCAGAGAAACAGCAGATGTAAAAGTCCGATAAGAAACAAAACAGATATTCGTCGATAGAATACTCTAATACCATTTTGGCTGTTTAGGGAGGCATTGGCTAATATGATTGAAAATCCAATACCGAAAAGCATTGAAAACAAAGTATAAAATTTGCCGTCTATAAATATATATTGCAGGTATTTTATTATGGTGTCGATACCCGATGTTGGCATAGCGCTTGTTACCTGGCTATTCTGAAAAGTATAAAGAGAGAATTCAGGAAAATTGGCTAAACAGATACCAAATAAGGCTATCCCTCTTAACGAATCAAGAATAATGTGCCTCTGTTTTGGCATCAAGCTTTCTTTCATGAAACAATAATTCTAAATACTAATAAGTAACACTTCATCGGAAATTATGTTCAGGACCAATTCTGGAACAAAAAGCGGGTCAAAAAATGACAATAAAATACTGAACCTACTATATAATATAAAAAACCGCAGTAAATCAGATGTTTACCGCGGTTTCAATACTATTGATTATTGATTTTTATTGTCCTTACTTGACTTCTTCGAAATCTACATCAGTAACTTCTTCGTTACCTTGTTTTGAATTATTTGAAGTTGGTTGATCCGGTCCTGGCTGAGAAGTTGTCTGACCTGAACCCTGTGCAGTTTTATACATCTCTTCGGAAGCAACCTGCCAAACTGAATTCAATTCTGCCAGCGACTTGTCAATTGCATCAATGTCCTGAGATTTGTGAGCCTCTTTAAGTTTTGCAAGTGCATCTTCAATAGCAGGCTTTTTGTCAGCAGGAAGTTTGTCTCCAAATTCCTTAAGCTGTTTTTCAGTTGTAAATATCATACTGTCGGCAGTATTAATCTTTTCAACTTTCGTTTTAGCCTGGCTGTCTGCTTCTGCATTTGCCTTAGCTTCGTCTCTCATTCTTTTTATCTCATCATCGCTCAATCCTGATGAAGCTTCAATTCTGATCCTCTGCTCTTTACCGGTTCCCCTGTCTTTTGCACCTACATGCAGAATTCCGTTTGCATCGATATCGAAAGATACCTCAATCTGCGGTACTCCTCTGGGAGCAGGCGGAATTCCGTCGAGATGGAATCTTCCGATTGTTTTGTTCCCGGTAGCCATTGGTCTTTCTCCCTGCAGGATATGTATCTCAACAGAAGGCTGGCTGTCGGCTGCAGTAGTAAATACTTCAGTTTTCTTTGTAGGAATTGTGGTATTTGACTCGATTAATCTTGTCATAACACCGCCCATTGTTTCGATACCAAGTGAAAGGGGAGTGACATCTAGAAGAAGAACGTCTTTTACTTCACCTGTTAATACACCGCCCTGAATTGCAGCTCCAACAGCAACTACTTCATCCGGATTTACACCTTTTGAAGGAACTCTTCCAAAGAATTTCTCAACAAGCTGCTGAATTGCAGGTATACGTGTTGAACCTCCTACAAGAAGTACTTCGTCAATTTCAGTGACTGCTAAACCTGAATCTTTCAGGGCAATTTTACATGGTTCGATACATGACTGTATAAGTTTGTCGCAGATCTTTTCAAAATTAGCACGGGTGAGAGTTTTTACAAGATGTTTTGGAATTCCGTCAACCGGCATTATATATGGAAGATTGATTTCAGTTGATGTTGAACTTGATAGTTCAATCTTGGCTTTTTCAGCAGCCTCTTTCAGACGCTGTAATGCCATTGGGTCTTTTCTGAGATCAACCCGTTCTTCTTTCAAAAATTCTTCTGCCATCCAGTCGATGATCATATGATCGAAATCGTCGCCGCCAAGATGAGTATCACCGTTTGTTGATTTAACTTCGAAAACGCCGTCACCGAGTTCCAGGATAGAAATATCAAATGTACCTCCGCCAAGGTCGAAAACTGCAATTTTAAGGTCTTTGGATTTTTTGTCGAGGCCATATGCAAGTGCTGCTGCAGTTGGTTCATTTATAATCCTTTTCACATTAAGTCCGGCAATCTCACCTGCCTCTTTTGTTGCCTGTCGCTGAGAATCGCTGAAGTATGCAGGAACAGTAATCACTGCCTCTGATACCTCCTGCCCAAGATAATCTTCTGCTGTTTTCTTCATTTTCTGAAGAATCATTGCTGAGATCTCCTGCGGGGAATACATGCGGTTATCAATTTTTACCCGTGGAGTGTTGTTATCTCCTTTAACAACTGTATAACTTACTCTTTTAATCTCTTTGGTTACTTTATCATAGGTTTCACCCATGAATCTCTTAATAGAGAATACAGTATTTTTCGCATTTGTAATAGCCTGACGTTTTGCAGGGTCACCCACTTTGCGTTCTCCGTTTTCAACAAAAGCGACAATCGAAGGAGTAGTTCTTTTACCCTCACTGTTAGGAATTACAACTGGTTCATTGCCTTCCATTACAGAAACGCAAGAGTTTGTTGTTCCAAGATCGATGCCAATAATTTTTCCCATTTTATATTAATTTAAAAATTTCTTGTTTCTGTTTATGCTTGCAATGATTATGCCATAAAGGTTATTTCTGTTTTTTCTGACAAAACGACATGAATGGGAGCTACTGCTGACAGAAAAAGATATTTCTTTGCGCGAGGTTGATAAATTTCAATTAGTTAACTTTGGCGGCAGTAATCAATACATTTATTCTTATGTCGATACATAAATCTGTAAGAAGAGTAACAACTCACGTCCTTAATGAGATGAAACTTAAGGGCGAGAAAATAGCAATGCTTACGGCTTACGACTATTCAATAGCCAAAATCATTGATGAAGCAGAAATAGATGTGATACTTGTTGGCGACTCTGCATCAAATGTAATGGCAGGATACGATACGACCCTTCCTATTACACTCGACAATATGATTTACCATGCAGCTTCAGTAGTCCGTGGAGTAAAGAGGGCGCTTGTTGTTGTTGATCTTCCATTCGGCACATACCAGGGAAACTCAAAAGAGGCACTGGCATCATCGATACGTATAATGAAAGAGACCGGTGCCCATGCTGTTAAGCTCGAAGGAGGTCTGCAGGTTGTTGAATCGATTGAAAGAATACTTTCAGCCGGTATTCCGGTTATGGGACATCTTGGACTTACGCCGCAGGCAATTCATAAATTCGGGACCTACGTGGTAAGAGCTAAGGAAGAAGAGGAAGCACGGCGTTTAATGGAAGATGCCAGGCTTCTCGAGCATACTGGTTGTTTTGCAATTGTACTGGAAAAGATTCCTGCCCGTCTGGCTGAAGAAGTTACAGCCAATCTCAAAATTCCGGTCATAGGTATCGGTGCCGGAGGTAAAACTGACGGACAGGTTCTGGTCCTTCATGATATGCTTGGTATTACACAGGAATTTTCTCCCAGGTTCCTGAGACGATATCATAATCTGCATGCAGAAATTAAAGGTGCAGTTCAGGCTTATATAACAGATGTAAGGGCACAGGATTTTCCTAATGAGAAGGAGCAGTATTAATTAAAGTAAGAAATGGTTGAAATTTTATACGAAGACAATCATATTATCGCAGTCTATAAAAGATCTTCGGATCTTGCCCAGGGCGATAAAACAGGTGATGTCTCGCTCGACACTGAGGTTAAGAAATACCTCGGCGAAAAATACAAAAAGCCGGGTGAGGTTTTTCTCGGCGTTGTGCACAGGCTTGATCGTCCTGTGAGTGGTGTTTTGTTATATGCACGAACTTCCAAAGCTCTTGAAAGACTGAATGAAATGTTCAGGGATAAGCAGGTGAAGAAAACATATCTGGCGATTGTAAAAGAACGCCCGCCGGAAGAAGAGGCAACAATCACCCATTATCTTAAAAAAAATGAGACTCAGAATAAAAGTTATGTGTACGACACTGAGGTAAAAGGATCTAAGATGGCAAGCCTGACATACCGGCTTAAGGGAAGGTCAGAGCGATTCTACATGCTTGAGATAGAGCTTCATACCGGACGACATCACCAGATAAGAGCCCAGCTTGCAAAAATAGGTTGCCCGATAAAAGGTGACCTGAAATATGGTTTTTCAAGGTCAAATGAGGATGGAAGTATAAGTCTTTTTGCGAGAAAGGTAGAGTTTATTCATCCTGTTAAAAAAGAACCGGTTACTATTCTGGCTCATTTCCCTGAAGGAGATATCTGGTCGGTTTTTGTGGATTCGATAAAGTAATACAGAAATCCATTAACCGCAGAGTTTTCACCTACCAATCACTCCTCCTTTTTTTGCCCCCCAACCCCCCTTTAGGGGGAAGGCCGCGCAGCGGCCAGGGGGCATTCGCTTAAACCTTATTTCTTTGTGGTTTTTTTAGTTTCAGTATTCACAGTCTCTTTCTTTTCTGAAGCAGGTGGATTTACTCCCATTTTCTTCTGAATTTCTTTAACAAGTTCCTTCACTTTTGCTTCATCATTCCCTTCAACAGTCACAACAATACCATCCTTTGCGACAATTGACCTTGTTGAATACTCTTCTGATTTATGCTCATCACCACTTACAACTGTACTCCATGTCATCTCAGAATGCTTATCCGGGGAACCTTTTGTTACATAAATTACTTTTTCTTCAGATTTTACATCACTGTGCGGGCCATCAGAAACTACCTCATAATGAACAGTTTTATTTTTGTGACCCGGAGCCGCACTGCTCATAACAATAACCTGTCCGCCGTTTTCTTTATGTTTTACAATTGCAGAGTCGGATGATACAATTGTTATTGTTTTCCCTTCAGCATGTTTTACCTTATCATCTGAAGAAACAAAAACATAAACCTGATCCTTATTGTCAGTATGTTTCATTATATGTTCATCACCAGTGTGACCGATAAAAATAACCTTCCCGTCTTTCAGGGTTATTGAGTCCTGCATGTGCCCATCCGTAATCAAGGTATCAATAACAACTTTTGTTCCGGAGCCGTCATTGACAATAATTTTAATTTTCTGTTCGCTTTTTTTATCCTGACCAGTTGCTACTGTAAATGTAACAAGGCCGATAACGAACAATAAAGCAAAAATTTTAATTTTTCTTTTCATGGCTGGTATATTTGTTTGTTCTGATGCAAATATAACTGTTAGTCAGGGGGATTGAGTTAATGCTGGGTTAATTTGAGTTAACGAAAAGTTAAAAGCTTCTTTTGTGACAACTTAATAATTTATTTTTGCACCATGAATACTTTAAAATTCAGGGGACTGATATTAATGATGGCATTATCTATAATCGGCATTATCTGGGTGCAGATTAACTGGATAGCCAATGCTATAAGTATTCAGAATGCCAGTTTCAATAATGCTGTTGGTATGGCCTTAAATAATGCAGCAAATGGTATTGAGACCTCGCGTAAAATGAATTTCTTTAATAATTTTGTGCTTACCCCGCAGGAGAATCTGAATAGTACTTCACTTGATATTTCGGGATACCTGAGTATTGGAAATAATTCAGTTTCAGGAAATAATTTAAGTGTCAGAATTACTAACCAGACATATTCAGGCAATTCTGATACGGGGAAAATTACCACAACTAACAAATCATATACTTTTAATGGTGGTCAGCCAGTCGTAACTGACTCTGTTTCATATGTTCTTGCTGTGCCTGAAATGTCCGGAAATTTTAACATTATAAATAGCGAGTCCGGCGGAATTACAAATTCAGCAGGGAGTTACATAAAGCAGAAAGAATTTCTTGAGTGGGTTAAAAAAAGATCGAGCGAGTTTCGGAATATGAGCAATGAGATGATTGCCGATATTTATCAGTGGGAGAAAACCCTTGAGCTTGATAATAAAGAGATTATTTTCAATCTGAAAAGATCATTGGGTTTTGCCAATATCGAAACTCCTTTTGAATATGCCGTTATAAAAAACGGTGTTGTTCAGTCCGGAACTTTTAAAAAAGCTAATAAAAATGACTTTCTTAAGAGCAAGTATAAGGTTCAGCTTTTTCCGGGAAACTATATAAGGCAGGATCTTATTTTATCTGTTATTTTTCCTGAAAGAACTAATTATGTTCTTGGTGGAAGAATGGTCTTGTTTCTGGGAGGATCAATGCTCTTTTCACTTTTTATTCTGACAACCTTTGCATTAAGCCTTTATTTTATAATAAGGCAGAAGAAGATTTCTGAGATGAAATCTGATTTCATAAATAACATGACACACGAATTCAAAACTCCGATTGCAACTATCTCGCTTGCAGCCGATACAATAACAAATCCTAAGGTTATTAACGATGAAAACAGTGTGCGTCATTTTATCGGAATGATAAAGAAAGAGAACAGCCGGATGAATAAAAAGGTTGAAACAATTCTGCAGATAGCTTCTCTCGATAAGAAAGAAATTGAATTCAGATTTGAGAGTGTTTCTGTTCATACTATCATACAACATGCAGTTGAAACAATAGATATTCAGGTTCAGCAGAGAAATGGTAAAATTAATCTCAGACTGGATGCAGAGGAGCCGTTTATATTCGGTGACAATGAACACCTTACAAACCTTGTAAATAACCTGCTCGACAACGCAATAAAATATTCGCCGGAATCGCCGGAGATTACAGTAACATCCAAAAATGTTGAAAAAGGCCTGATATTATCTGTGGAAGACAAAGGTATTGGCATGACCAAGGCTGTTCAGAGCAAGATCTTTGAGAGATTCTACAGACAGAGTTCGGGTAATGTACATGATGTTAAGGGATTCGGACTAGGCCTGAACTATTCGAGAGCTATTATTGATGCCCATAAAGGCAATATCAGTGTATTTAGTGAACCCGGCAAAGGAAGCCGTTTTGAAGTCTTTTTACCATTTAATCAGGAGAACTAGAATGAGCAACAAATCTGTTAATATCTTTCTTGTTGAAGATGACCTTAGTTTTGGGTCTGTTCTGAAATCGTATCTCGAGCTTAACGACTATACTGTTGATTGGGTAGACGATGGGAAATATGCGGTGGAGCATTTCCGTAAGGGTTTGTTCAATATATGTATACTAGATGTTATGTTACCGCACGTTGACGGATTTACAATTGCAAATGAGATCCGGCAGATTAACAATGAAGTTCCGATTGTTTTTCTTACTGCGAAAAAACTAAAAGAAGATGTACTTAAGGGTTATGGAGCAGGGGGTGATGATTATATCACCAAGCCCTTCGATACCGATATATTACTTGCCAAGATTAAGGCAATTCTCTCGCGGCGTGATTTTCAGGCAGGTACAAAAGATATTTATGAGATAGGCAGGTTTATCTTTAACTCCAAACTAAGAACACTGTCGATAGGTGAAGTTGAGTATAAACTTTCTCCAAAAGAGGCTCAGTTGCTTGAATTGCTGGCGGTTAATCCAAATGCCCTTATAAGCAGGGAACTGGCTTTGAAAAAGATTTGGGGGGCGGATGATTACTTTACTGCACGAAGCATGGATGTTTATATCACAAAGCTCCGGAAATTTCTCTCGGAAGATCCGGCATTGAATATTAAAAATATTCATGGCGCCGGTTTTCAGCTTATTGTCAGGGAAGAATGACTTTCAGGTTTTTATTATTAAACTGAAGGGGTAAGAGCGAACTGACACTTTCAATAATATATACTTTTGTTTTACCGGCCAGGATTATTCTTATCTGTTTCCCAGTTCTGGATTCCTCTTCGGCAATTACCTGACGGCAATTTCCGCACGGAGGAACAGGTTCATCTGTAAATCCTTCCTCATTCATTGCAGCTACTGCAAGTGCAACAGGTTTATCGCTGTTGTGATTTGAAACCGAATTTGAAAGTGCACTTCTTTCAGCACATATACCCGAAGGGAATGCAGCATTTTCAACATTTGCTCCTCTGACAATTTTTCCGCTTTCAAGTCTCAGTGCGGCACCCACTCTGAATTTTGAATAGGGGGCGTATGCATTTAAAGCTGCCTCTTTTGCTGCTTTAACAAGTTCCAGATCATCAGTACCAAGTTCTGAACTATTATCAAATTCCTGGTATGAGAATGAAATATTATTTGTTTTAACCATAACGCACTTATTCAGTTTGGATTACAAATTTAGCAAAAAAGTTTGGAGTGCATAGAGTCCGGGGTGACTAATGTGCCTGACTCTTTGGGCGGTGGTTCAATGCTTTTTTATATTTTTGCACCAAATAAAAATGATATGATCAAAAGATTTTTATATATACTGGTTCTCATACTTATTTATTCTCTTAGCTCATGTAAATCAGCAAAGCCGCTGATATCACCTGCAGGGTCGGTTCAACCGGCAGAAGATTATATTAATTTGTATAAAGATATTGCAGTACTTGAAATGAAGCGGACAGGTATTCCTGCGAGTATTACTCTTGCCCAGGGAATGATCGAATCTGACTATGGACGAAGCCGCCTTGCCAGAGAGGGAAATAACCATTTTGGTATTAAATGTCATAGCGACTGGACAGGGCCTACCATAAGACACAATGACGACAAGAGGAACGAATGCTTCAGAAAGTACAGTAAAGTCATGGATTCATATGATGACCATTCTGATTTCCTGAAATCAGGATCTAGATATAAATCACTTTTCTATCTGAAAGCTGAAGATTATAAAGGGTGGGCCAGGGGTCTTCAGAAAGCAGGGTATGCAACGAATCCCGATTATGCCAATATGCTTATCAGAAAAATTGAAGAGTATAACCTTATGATGTTCGATAAGGGTTTTAAACCGTCGGTTATTCCTGCTTTAACTCTTGCAGAAAAACCAGATAAATCAACTAAACCAGATTCATCAATAATTCAGAAGAAAGAACCTGCGACAGTATCAGGTCAGATTGTTGTAGCCCTTCCATTAAGGGTTATGGAAAATAACCGTATTCAATATATTATTGTTAAAGAGGGAGATTCAAGGGAAAGCCTCGAGAGGGAATTTTCGCTTTTAAGATGGGAATTGCCAAAATATAATGAGCTCATGGAGGATTTTCAGCCTGTGGCAGGCCAGCTTCTTTATCTCCAGCCAAAGAGGACAAAAGCTGAGGCAGGCAAAGAGAATTATACAACAGTTGCTGGTGATACTATGTATCTGATTTCTCAGAAATACGGTATTAAGCTGAAAAGTCTTTATGAACTGAATAGGATGGAAGAGGGAGCGGAACCTGAGCCTGGCAGGAAGCTCTGGCTGAGGACGATTAAACCCGTTAACTGACGGGTATTGAATAGTCTGATATTCTGAATCCGCGGAGAAAATCAGCAATATTCATTTTTACCTTGCCTTCGGCCTGGATATTTAAAATTCTTACAAAACCATCTTTGCAGGCCACTTTAAGGATCTGTTTTCCATCAGAAATTATATGTCCGGGTTTAAACATATGTGCAGATACTTCAGGCTGGCTTTCATATATTTTAAATGAAATGCTGTTAGATTTGTTTTCGAAAGAAGATTTTGCACAGGGGTAAGGCGATAGTCCCCGAATTAAATTGTGTATTGAAACAGCATCTTTCTTCCAGTCGATAATACAAAAGTCAGGATTAATTTTAGGTGCTGTATGAATAATCTTGCCGGGTAATAATAACTTTGACTGCGGGACAGGTTTGATTTTGTTCTCAACAATCCCTGAAAGAGTTTTTATTATAAGTCTTGCACCCAGCTTCATAAGTCTGTCGTGCAGATCCCCGGCATTTTCGAATGAGAAGATCTGAATCTCTTCCCTGAGAAGTATGTTTCCTGTATCAATTTTATCATCGATAAAAAACGTTGTTACTCCTGTAACTGTTTCTCCGTTGATTATTGCATGATTAATAGGAGCAGCTCCCCTGTAATCGGGCAGGAGTGAGGCGTGAAGATTAATAGTGCCTATTGACGGGATTTTCCATACTGCTTCCGGAAGCATTCTGAAAGCAACAACAATAAAGAGGTCTGCATTAAGTTTTTTTAATTCATTATGGAATTCAGGATCTTTCAGGTTTGCGGGCTGCATTATTGGCAGGAAGCTGAATTCAGCAAATTCTTTTACAGCCGGAATTGTAATTTTTCTGCCTCTTCCGGAGGGTTTATCCGGAGCAGTTACAACACCCACTACATTGAAACCGTTCATAAGAAGCGATCCAAGTGTAGCTACGGCAAACTCAGGCGTACCCATAAATATTATCCTGAGATTTTTCATAAACAGTTATTAATTAAGATGTTAAAAATAATCAAAAAGTTTAATCCCTTACTTTATGTTTATAGCAAGTTAAATCATGTCCCATTTTATTAGCCTTAGTCTCGAGGTAAAACTGGTTATGAGGATTCGATTCTATAACAAGTGGTATTGTCTCAACTATCTTAATACCATAACCTTCCAGTCCGGCTCTTTTTACCGGATTATTAGAAATCAGTTTTATTTTTCCGAGTCCAAGTTCTCTCATTATGCTTGCACCTACTCCGTAATCCCTCTCATCTTCACCGAACCCGAGTGTGAGGTTTGCCTGAACAGTGTCCATTCCTGCATCCTGCAGCTTGTAGGCTTTAATTTTATTTAGCAGGCCTATTCCTCTTCCCTCCTGACTAAGATAAATTACAACACCTTTTCCGGCCTCTTCTACCATTGCCATAGCCTTTTGGAGCTGAGGACCGCAGTCGCATCTCATCGACCCGAAAATATCACCTGTGAAGCAGGATGAGTGAAGCCTTACAAGAACTGGTTCATCTTTTGTCCAGCTTCCTTTTACAAGTGCAGAATGCTCGAGCCCGTTGCTTATCTGACGAAAAGGGATAAACTCAAAATCACCTTTATCGGTTGGCAGATGCACCCTTTCTCCTTTTTCGATAATTGAATCCCTCTCGAGTGTATATTTAATTAAGTCTTTGATAGCTATTATCTTGATCCCGAATTTTTCACTAATTCCAATCAGGTCATTAAGTCTGGCCATCGACCCGTCATCATTCATTATTTCAACCAGAGCACCTCCGGGGCGAAGTCCTGCCATGCGGGTAAGATCAACCACCGCCTCTGTGTGTCCGGCTCTCCTTAATACACCTTTCGCTTTGGCTTTTAACGGAAAAATATGACCAGGTCTGGCCAAATCGGATGGTTTTGTTGAAGGATCAACAAGGGCATTAATAGTCAGCGCCCTGTCTTTTGCTGATATTCCTGTAGTTGTCTGGTCAGTAAGAAGGTCAACAGAAACAGTGAATTGTGTTTCGTGGAGAGAGGTATTTATTCCAACCATAAGGTCAAGCTGGAGTTCTTCGCATCTTTCTTCGGGCAATGCAGTACATATAAGTCCGCGACCATGTTTAGCCATAAAATTGACTATTTCGGGAGTTATAAGTTCAGCAGAACAAATAAAATCTCCTTCATTTTCACGATCTTCATCATCAACTACTATCAGGAGTTTTCCTTTTCTGATATCCTCAATGCCTTCATCAATAGTATTCAGTTTAATATCCATCATGTTAAGAGTTCTGTATTTCTGAAGCGGTCTCTCCCTGCTTCCTGTTTATTGATTTTATATATAAGTAATCCTTAATCCTTTTGAAGAACAATAGATAAATATCTATGTTCATAATTACCGAATCGGTAGTTGCCTTGTAAGTCAGGAATATTCCTATCGGCAGCAGGATATAAGATGCGGCCCACATTCCTGCAAATGTGCCCAGAACATTTTCTTCAACCATCTTTTGACCCGACATTGATATTACGTAGTATATTACGAAGAAAAAGATTGAAATTACTGCAGGAGTACCCAGTCCCCCTTTTCTTATTATTGCACCCAGTGGAGCCCCTATGAAAAAGAAAACCAGGCATGCAAACGACATTGTAAGCTTCTTGTTCCACTCCACCTCATATCGTTTAATAGTTCTTATTTCCCAGTGCATTGCCTCCCTTTTTTCAGTTATATAGCTGTTTCCGTTTTTCAGGTTCTCAATGGCTTTGGCTACGACAGTTCTTTTTTCGCTTATTGTGAGGGAGTCGAAGAGTGCCTTTGAATCAAATACAGCAAATCTTCTTGTAGTATCGCTGTTTTCTTCAGGTATTATTTTCTCGGGAGAAACAATTCTTCCGGTATATATTTTAGCACTGTTGAATTCAGCAACCTGGAGGTTCAGTTTATCGCTGAATCTTAAGTTAAGCGAGTCAATTATGTAAGTAAGTTCAGTTATAGTCTTTGTTGCAGCATTTGATTTGTACAGCCCGTCTTCACTTCTTTCGAGGTCGAATCCTATGAGGGAGATCACAACATCCTGCTGTTTGAATTCGTCTTTTCTTGAAGGATATCGCCTGGTCTCGGGAGAACCGCCTTTTTCTTTCATTTCAACATGCGATTTTCCGTTATAGAGGGTCATTATTAAACCCGATCCGTCGTCTGTCAATCTCATATAACCTGAATCGGCTGTAGTTACAGATACATTTCCCCTTCTTTCGCGGTGGTCGTAGATTAATACATTATCGAGCCTGTTATTTTCAGGATCTTTTTTTGAAATTTTGATACTGAAATCAGGGATTCCGTTATAGAAACTTCCTGCCTGGATATTAATGTCAGGCTTTTTCCGGCGGATATCGTAGAGAAGGGTCCTGGCTTTTTCGGTTGAATATGGCAGAACATTATTTGAAAAGAAGAATGAAATTACAGCGATGAAGACCAGAAGTATAACCAGGGGTCTCATTATTCTCTGAAGAGGGATCCCTGAGGATTTGAGTGCAGACAGTTCGTTGAATTCGCCCATATTGCCGAATGTCATAAGCGAAGCGAGCAGGATAGCCAGTGGAAGAGCCATTGGGACAAATGTCATTCCGAAATAGTAGATTAACTCAGCCAGGACTCTGATTTCAAGCCCTTTGCCGGCAAGTTCATCGACATACATCCAGAGGAACTGGAGAATAAGAATTATCAGCACAATGAAGAATGTGAAAACCAGCGGTCCTACAAATGATTTTAAAACAAAATAATCGACCTTTTTCACTGCCTGATTGAATTGAAGTGCAAAACTACTCGATTTTTCTTATATTTCATATATAAATCTTTTGTGGCTTTGCTATATACAGCAGTTGCTGGCGCGGATTTGGCTGCGGCGAGCTCCCTTCGGTCGGTTGGCTTCGCTGAGCTCGCAAAGGGTTTGGCCAGACTCCGCTGGCGCGGATTTGCAATCCGTGCCTTTGCTCGGTTGTAATCTTTGCCTGACAGTATTGTTGGGAGGCTTGTTGCCAGCGTCTTTAGTAAACAATAACTTATTGGCACTATGATATGCAGCAGGGAGTAGTATTCAGCGAGCAAAAAGGGAACAGAGAAATAAGTAACTTTCAGATTCCCAGCACTCGTTTCAGGTCATTAATCTGTGAATCCCAGAGATATATTGAATCCTCTTTTTCATCGGCATCGGCGAAATCGGTAATAATTAAAGCCAGGTCGCCGGTGAGCTCATCCATATTGATTCTGAATTCGAAGTAATTATCTTCTTCGTTTTCTGTACCTTCCCATTCAAACCGTACAAGTTTATTGTCTTTAAGAGCTGCCAGGCGGGCTTTCGATTCAGAACCTTTCCAGTAAAACGAAAATTGATCTCCATCAACATTGACCTGTTCTGCAAACCATTCACCTAGCCCCTCTGGCGTACTAAGCCTTGAGAAGAGCACTTTAGGTGAACAGTTGAGGGTATATTCTAATTCGAACTTTAATTTCATGTTTCAGTTTTATCTAAAAAGCTTTACTTTTTCTGCAATATAGAAAAAATATTGAAACTAAAAAACCTTATTGTAAAATTGTAACAAACTTGTTATATTTGCACCCGCAAAACCATAAGGGCCACAAAAAGAATAGCATTGGAAACAAAGGGCCCTCCTTCGCTAAAGCTACGGAGGACACACTCCACCTTCGCCAAGGCTACGGTGGACAAAGGGCGAGATAGCTCAGTTGGTTAGAGCGCATGATTCATAATCATGAGGTCCCGAGTTCAATTCTCGGTCTCGCTACACCTGAAAGCCCGGGCACGAAGTGCCCAGGGCTTTTTTGTTTTGAAGCCAATAAGCTTGCTTATATTGGCTTTAAAACAAAAAAGACCGTTGGCAACGCTCCGCGTTGCCGGGCTTTCCGGTGTAAGGCCTCCCCTGCGCACGTTGTTAAGCCCCCCTCAGAGAATCACGGCACCGTAAAAACGGTGCCGTAATTCTCCCCCTCACAACAGCAGAAAATCAAGCAGTTATGAAATTAGAATCACAGCTGTTTTTTATTTGAATACACAAATGAATACACAGATTGAAATGCAAGTGCCCCTGGATCCTGTCAGTGGGAGATCCAGTTTCGCTCAAATGGAGTAAAAAATCCCTGAGTGCCATTTAAAGGGAATGGAGTGTTGTAATTATCATCCCATTTAGAGGTCTGGACTGAAACTCCAATTGAAAAGTTTCCGAAATTATAGGATGATCCGATGGAATAACTCGTTTTTGGGAGAACAGAAAAAGGTGACGTACCTGAAAGCTGCTTAACAGCTGAACCATATAAAGTCAGCTTTGGATTAATGCTATAGCTGGCTGATCCGTATACTGATAGGCTGTTAAATGACCCATAAGCTAAACCATCATTGTTGGATTTCCATGGCGCGGAATAATAATAACCGGCAATAATTCCGCCATCAACAGACAACTTGGGAGACAAGGGAACTGATAAAGAAGGGGATATCGTAAATGCAGAAATACTGCCCAGATGAGGAACAGCCAAGAAATTGCTTCCAATAATATAATTTAACCGGGGCTTCAGAATGATTTTTTCGGAATTATCTTCGATAAGACTGCTGCCAGTATTCACCTGCTGTGAAAAAGCCTGAACAGAAAACAGAGAAACCAGGGCAATAATTAAACTTATCTTATATCTGTGTACTAGCATGATTAAAAGACTCTGTTTTAAACTTCATGCAAAATTAACGAGAAAATTGATAGGGTAGTATCTTTAACTCAGAAAGAATAAACTCATTTGTTCAGTTAAATTGAGACAGTCGTTATAAACTTATAAACGCTCACTTATCACCAGCCTGAGACGGTTAATTTGATCCTGCACAAAATGATCCCGGGTACTGGTTTTTCCATGTTACCAGATATCATTAAGAGAAAGCCCCCGCGATATATGCTGAGGGCTTTAATTTTTATCCGGCATTTGTTGTCTGGTCGGTTTCTCAGTACCTGTGGTCCCGAAACCTTTGACAGACATCCGGATCAGTTACAATCAATAACTACTTTTTCAATACCGCCTGTGATATCACCGCCGGCATTCATGTGCAATTGAATCATAAAGAACATCGATGCTACTTTTCCCCCTGATTTGCTCATAACCTTGTAGCTCTCAATATATTTCCCTTCGCCCGGATTATTGGCAAAGTCAAGGAATCCGTCTTCCACTTCGTAAAATATACCGTAAGGAATATTAATAGATTGCAAGTTGCTGAAGAAATCCCAGCCACCCCAAAGATTCGAGTTATCAGTCGAGGTATCAATAATAAAATACTCCTCGCCGGTTGCGTCATTTATGAGGCAGGACTGGAGAATATTGTAATGAATCTGGACAACTTTACCTGTTTTCTTGTCAACATGATAGGTAAAATGCATTGTAAACTCACCTGAAACTGTTATTCCATTATCGGCCAGGCACATTATAAGTCCATGGTCGACTTTTGCATACAGATTGAACTGCTTTGTCTGAGCGCCGGCATCACTTGCCGCCAGCAATAAGATGGTTCCAAGAACCAGCGACGATAGTCTGAAAATTTTCATAATTAAGGATTTTAGTTAATAAAATGAATTGAACTAAAATGTAATTCGGATTATGAAAAAAATCATAATGTATATGTGAATTTTAAGAATATCAATTCACATTTTAGTTTGTCAAATATATTCTGAAACAAAATTAAACCACGATAAATCAAAAGTCAAATTTTTTTTAGCAGAACTTTAGTTGGTAAAAATGTACCTAAGAATATAATATTTGAATTAACGACTTCTTTAAGGCGCCGGTGGCAATTTGAACTTACGATCAAGTTACTGCTCCGGCGCCATCTCTGAAGGGAAATTAATTACTACAGACAGAAAGCTGCTCTGCATCTGAAATCCTTCTGAGATAATAATGTCACTTGTATTGCTTGCTGCTTAAAAACCATACTCAAAAAGCTTATTAAGAATATCTGATTCCTGTTCTCGGGGTTGAAATTCACTAAATTTTTTAATCATTTTATAATTCAGAAATTTTTACTAAATTTAATCTGATTTTGTCAGATTGATTGGGAGCCGGTGTAAATCATATTCCTTCACTAGAATGTGCACGGCAGGTGTTGATTAAGTATATGTATTTGATAATAAGATTTAAACATTATATATCAATCACTTAAAAATCAATAACTATGAAGACAAAAAAACACATTGGAGTATTTACTGCAATAGTGATAATGACTCTATTATTGCCTGCGGAAACAAAAACTCAAACAACCCAATCCTCACCTGAAACAATGAAACAAGTAACTGAACAAGAATCAGAAAAAAAAGCCGTAACAACCAAGGATACGGAGCCTGGACAAATACTGATGTCCGAAAGCGGACAAACTCTCTATGTTTCCATAATGAAAGGCAACAATAAGAATGACGGGAGTAAGACTGCGCCACTGAAAAACATCGACAAAGCTATTTCCCTTGCACAACCCGGTGATATAATCAATATTGCAGGCGGAGTTTATATGGGAACACTTAATGTCGGGTTTATTGAAAGTCCGAAAGCAGTGCAGCTTTTTGGCAGTTTTGATGAAGATTTTTCGGTACAGGATATCAAGGCTCATCCTACTGCCATTCAGCCAGATAACGAAAGTGCCAGGTCAACCCGCAAAGCTGTTATGAAATTTACAAAAGATGTTGCCGGAACTGTAATTGATAATATTGTTTTCGACGGTGGTCAGCGAAATGCGTACCACGTGAAAGAGGGTATCATTGAAGGAATTGAAGGCGGACGGCTATTACCTGATACTGAACGTCCTGCTGCAGGAAATTCAACGGTCTTTGAGCCACTGCTTCAATTCGTAAGTGCCACCAGCGGAGGCGATGTTACAATTCAGAACTGTGTATTTGTGAATGGTGCCAGTTTTGCCTTGCAGGCAGGACACCGCAGCGGAAAATTCACAGTTAAAAACAATGTATTTGTGGGAAACAGAATGGCAGCCATCGAAATTTACGGCACATGTGCAAGTACAGGCGGCCCTAATACCCTGGCGCTTTGCGGTGACGTGGAAATAGCAAACAATACAATTCTTTTTACATGGAGCAGGACAAAAGATTTCCTCGATATGGGTTATGGTGTGCGTGTAATGACCAAGTGCAACTATAACATCCATCATAACATAATCGGAGCATCAATTTTAGCCGGGGTCGACCATACCCGTTTCAATAAAAACGAATGGGTAAAAGTGGACAACAATATTTTCTTTGTAAACAAAGACAAAGACTTTCACTATAGTCCGGCCAGCAATACCCGACTCCGGATAGATGCAGCTGACTTTGGCGACCTTGAAATTGCCAGTGCCACCGGAAACAAAAACGAGATTCCCAAAGAATTGAAAATATACAAAGCCTACCTTGACGGATATCTGAATGCACGTTATTCGGAAAAAACAGACCTCGACCGCAATTCGGCTGCCAATCAGTGGCGTTCAATGATGGGTATGAATTTACAGGGAACCATGTCATCGAGTGTTACAATGTTTTGCAATAAATACCCATGGAAAGAAGCGATGAATCTTTTTGGTAACATAAGCGGGTACGGTGCACAGTAAATTATAAATCAATCAGAATCAAATAAAATGAAATCGTTCGTAACATTACTAATTCTAATTATTATGAGTATGGAGGCCTTATCACAAAACCAGGGAGAAATCATTTTCTCGAAAAAAATTCCCGCATCCAATAAAATTTCTTCTCCGGTAAAATCATTTAAAGCAGGAGATGCGATATACAGCGTGGCTTATCTTTCTAAAACTGTCCAGGAACTTTTCAATGCAAAGCCCGAATCAAAAGTCCAGGTAGAAATATTTATATATAAAGTTGTACCACCGCTTTACGACTATCAGCAACCCGGCGAAGAGCAACTTGTGTTTGCCAATATGTGGGTGTCGGGCAAAGCATTACAGAATAATTATCTTGTAATTGACATTGTTCCGGAACCGGATAAGACAACAGCATATGGCTCCGCTGATATCACATACAAGGAATTCGGTAAAAAGTATGAAGGCCCAGTTGCTTTTGCCGAAAGCATGGCAGCTTTGCAGCCAGGGAAACATTCGTTGAATTTTGTGGTGAATTGCAATTATGAAGCAGTGGCCAAGGGTTCAATAGAGATTGAAGGAAGTGACTACAGCATATATGCCCAAAAAGCAGTTGCAATAAACCAGACAGCTGCTTCAGCCGGGTCAAAAAGTGCCATGTTCCCCAAAGCCCTGATGTCAAATTCAACCACCGAGAGCCAGATGATCGCAGCTCTGAAAAACTCCAACGACTGGAAAACAGGGTTTATTAATGGAACAGAAGTACTGAAAATAGCGATTGCTGATGCTGACTGGTATACACGATACCATGAGATTTCAGGGGCAATACTTCACAGGTATATCAGGGCAGCAGTAGCTTATAAAACAAAAGACAATCGCTGCGCATACAGGCTTGTCACTTATCAGGAAGATTATTCAGGCGGGAAATTCCAGCCGCTGAAATATGACGGAGCCGGAGATCAGGTAATGATGGAGTGCGGAAACCTGTAAAGTTTTCAGGAAGAAGGTACAGGATACTTAAACAATAGCATAAAATAATGGTGGACAGCACAATCAATTACTCTGAGGTGCATCAGTCGCTTCATATCGATACGCTGAAGACTGCCGGAAAATGGATACTGATAGCCAGTCTTGTTTTCGGACTTATACTTATAACCATTGCATTCCTGGTTTTCAAAGAAAACCCGGTGGTGGGAGTGGCGATGACAGTTGGTACAATAATATTCTCCGGCCGGTATGCCCTAGGTCTTCTGAGGCTCTCGAAAAATCCTGTGGTTTATTCAGGAGTCGTAATACGAAAGTTTGAAACCAGTTTCACAAACGAGAGTACTCATAATGAAACGATTCATCATTATATTAAAATGAAAGTGGAGGATGCTTTTGAAATAGACAGTAATGGTAAGGGGGCAAAAAAAGAACTGAAAAAGCAAGAGCGTAAGTGGCGTTGTCCTGAAGATATTTACAACAGGGTATCGGATGGCGATAGTCTGATGATGCTTGTAATGCCCCACGACAACTATATCGCACGGATCCTGAACTAAGGTCGGAAGGTTTTTACCCGATTGCAAAAGTCGGGAGATAGTATGAGCAGTTTAATTTTGTATTTTTAGTTTTTAAATTACCTTTGGTTTTAAAGGACCTTATAGTGAATTTTTTGCTCTTAACTAATAAAGTGATTAGCAGATTGGATAATAAAAATAAACAAAATGGATAAGAAAAATCAATCTAACGGAATGAACCGCCGGAGATTTTTGCAAATCGGGTCAGCGGTCGCAGCCTCTGCCATATATTTACCGTTAAGCAGTAATAATTTTTTCGGAACTCTCAGGAAGAAACCGGATAATTCTATCCCTACAGTTGAGCTCGACCCCGGTGTACTAATGCCTATGCTTGGATTTGGCACTAATACTCTGACCGGTGAGATCGGCGAAAGAAGTGTATATGATGCTATTTCGGTGGGATATCGTCTGATTGATACTGCTACCGTTTACGGGAATGAAGAAGCTGTTGGTGCCGGGATCAAGAGAAGCGGCATTAAAAGGGAAGAATTGTTTGTGACTTCTAAGCTCTGGGTTGATGATTCTGGTTACGAAAAATCAAAAAAGGCATTTCAGACATCACTCGACAAACTCGGATTGGATTATTTAGACCTTTATCTATACCACCGTCCGCGCGGCGATGTGAAAGGTTCCTGGAAGGCTATGGAAGAGTTGTATGAAGAGGGTAAAGTCAAAGCCATTGGTGTGAGTAATTTTTCGCCAAAACAAGTTGAAGAATTGTTGTTTTCCGGTATAGTCAGACCTGCAGTCAACCAGATTGAAACACATGTTTTCTTTCAGGAGAATATTTCATATGAAGATCTGAAAAAACGCAATATTCAAATGGAAGCCTGGTCTCCTTTTGCAGCTGGACGTAACGGGATCTTCACAAACGAAACCCTGGCCGCTATAGGCAAGAAATACAATAAGAGTATTGCACAGGTGGTTCTGAGGTGGCACTTCCAGAGAGGGATTGTTGCTATTCCAAGATCTTCGAACAAAGCTCACATGATCGAAAATTTAAACATTTTTGACTTTGAGCTTCCAAAAAGTGATATGCAAACTATAGCCAAACTCGATTTAAATATTACTCAATTTCCTGAATGGAGTTAAAGACCGGACCCAAACCTGAATTTAATTCCTATTACAAGGATATCATCAATCTGTTCAACATTTCCTTTCCATTCTTCAAGGGTGGTATTGAGTACCTCTTTCTGCTCATTCATCGGCAGATGACAATTGCTGAGCAGCATATCCTTGAATTTTTTTGTCTTGAATGTTTTTCTGTCAGGTCCGCCTAGCTGATCCACATAACCATCGCTGAATAAATAAACAATATCATCTTTTCTGATTTCAATTTCTTTATTTGTGAAAAGACTCTCTCCATCGTCCCCTGAGAACTGAAGCTTGTGCGATTCCAAATCAAGTATAAACAGTGCCATTTCCATACCATCTCGTGCGCTTGTATAATCCTGTGTCTGATTTAATGTCTTTATCACATGAGCTTTCATTTTTGTCAATACATCATTTGCATTTAAAGCAACAGGGTTATGGGTTAATTCATTAAGAGAAGTAAGACCAAGGATACTCATAAATGCTCCGGGGACACCATGTCCGGTGCAGTCGGCTGCAGCTGCATAGATTGAATTGTTGTTTCGCCTGAACCAGTAAAAATCGCCGCTGACTATGTCGAGGGGTTTGAATAAAATAAAATACTCGAATAAATCTTCAGACAAAACATCTTTAGAAGGGAACATTGCAGATTGTATCCGCTCGGCATAGTTAATGCTGTCGGTAAGGTTCTTGTTTATAATTTCAATTTCTTCTTTCTGACTGGCAAGGAGCTCATTAATTCTGACTTTCCGACGATAGTTCATGTATGTTTGGGCTGCAATCAGAATTGCAATTATGAACCCAATAATAAACGTTAACTGTGTAAATCTCTGTTTATTAATCTTTATATCCTTGAGGGTTATCTCTGTTTCCTTCTTATCAAGTTCATAGTTTAATTGCAGGAACTGAATTTTGTTGTTGTTAGCCGTAATGTATAAAGTGTCTTTGATATTTGTAAGCAAAGTCTGATATTTAAAAGCATTGCCATAATCTGACAATTTTGCATAGGAAGCGGAGAGGCCTTCATATGCTTGTCTCAATTCATTTTTTACATCAATTTCTTCCGCTATTTCCCTGGCTTCATTATATGTTTTTACGGACGATTTAGTATCTCCGGCTGCTGAATATGTTTCTGCCAGTCCCAGAAGTGTTTGGGTCATTTCGAGTTTTGCATCTGATTGTTTTGCAATTTTATAACCCTCATTCTGAACGCTGATTGCCTTTTGAAAATCTCCTCTTTTCGTATATACTTTTCCAATGTTTGTAAGGGTATACGGAACATTTCCGGAATTTGATTTTCTGAAAGCGTTCAACGACTTCTCAAAATAAAAGAGGGCAGAGTCATAATCCATCTTCTGAAAGTAGATCTCTCCCAGGTTTACGGCTGCTGTTCCAATGCCGTCATTATATTCAAGTTTTTCAGCAAGGGGCAATGCCGAAAGACTGTATTTTTGTGAAAGATCGTGGGTTTTTGGATTATTAAGGTAGATAAGACCAATATTTATCATTGATGTTGCAATGCGGAGAGAATTTTTTGATTCTTCCGCTGCCTTTAACGATCTAAGGTGAAAATCGAGGGCTTTTACATCATCCCCCTGATTTGCATACAGGGCGCCAAGGTTGCTGAGCATATTTGAAACACCTGTTTTGTCATTTATAGCTTCAAAGCTGGTTAATGCCTGCTGCCAGAAGTTGATAGTTTCAAAATAGTTTCCAAGAAAGTAGTAGCCCATTCCGATAAATTTCCGGGCATTGGCAATACCTTTCCCGAACAGCAGTTTTTCAGACAAACTAAGTGCTTTATTGCCATAGAATATAGCACTATCAGGTGCAGACCTGAATTCATTCTGACAGATTAAGATAAGTGTGTTCACCTTTGTCGTGTCTTCTTTGCAATCTCTCAACACCAGTTTCAGACTATCCAATATAGAGTTCTGAGCTCCACTTACCTGATAAATGCCAAGGAAAATAATAATTAATATTTGTCTTATCCTGATCATCATGAATAATTTAGATTACCGGATGAAAATCAAAAATATGTTATATAACATGTTTCTGATTTTGTTATAAGGTGCATCGTTAGTGTTAAATCATTGCCAATTAGTATTTAACACATCAGGTCTTAAATTGTTTATTTTTCCAATTATTCACCCCACAGAAATTTTGGCGTGAATATCCCATTTAACCATATTTAGGAATTCCTGAGAAGTACTTCTACTGGATTCTATCACGCCCATTACGGGCAAAAAAGATATAGTAACATATTTGCAGAACGTTGCCCAGTTTTTAAATTTTGTAAAGTCTGGCTGGAGATCCCTCATTCCTCCAAATCTCCGCTGGCTCCGATTTGTCGGAATTCGGGATGACAGGTTCTTTTTTCTGGAGGGGAGGGAAGCAGGGGCGTTTCGATTGAGATCTTATAAAAACTGTCTGTCTTTTTCGAAACGCCCTGCTTCCCTCCCCAAAACCTGACCAGTCCGAACAATGTCATCCCGAGCGCTTTGGACACCGAAGCTTTAGCGAAGGTGCCCAGTGAGGGATCTCCTGCAAAATTTAGCAGCAACTTATTTTACTGCAGCCCAATCATACTATCAGTAGCCATAATAAGATTCTTTTTCATACATTCAAATATATAAATAACTGAATATATGTTAATTATCATCTTATTTTTAATCAGTCTAAATAAACATTTTAGCTATTTTTGTGTTTAGATTCTCAACAGGTTTCTATTTGCTATTGGAAATTAAGATGAAGAGATTAAGAATGTTAGTGATAAATGAACCTGTATATATGAGTATTGAAACTTTTAAGTTCGTGGTTTCGAATTTTTATTGAGTAACTAACATTTACTAATGTGAAAGCATCTTTTTTGATTTCTAAAAATTACCTCCGCGTAGTTTATTCCTTTGTATTGTTTATCTTCTTGTTTCCTGTTGCTTCATATGGGCAGAAGAAGGAAGTCAATATACTTGTCAGCTGTGTCGAGTATATCGGGAATGGAAAATACAAGGCCAGTTTCGGTTATAACAATACAGATAATAAAACAGTTACCGTAACACAGCCTAAGAGCTATGTTAAGTACAATAACGGACAATCGCAGAAATACGCAACAAATACATTCCTCCCTGGATTAAAGGAGAATGTTTTCAGTCAGGAGTTTTCAGATAAGGATAGGGTTGAATGGACTGTTACCCTGCCGAATGGCACTGTGAAAGTTGTAACTGCCGATAGGAACTCAAACCATTGTAAGGATATTGTTAGCAGTATTGTTCCTTATTATGCACCTCCTGCAGGTGGCAAGGTTGCTGTAACATCACTGATTGGAGCAGAACTTACTTCACTTTATAATACCTATACAAGCTTATATCCTAATTTCAATGCCCAGTCAGACAATATTTTCCAGCTAAGAGTAAAAAACGGGGTATACCAGGTATTTATTGAAGCTGTATCTATTGGAACTACAGGTAGTTTGCTTACACCTATGAACGGAAAGGGCTTTGAATTGGTTCTCGACAATGCTGCAGCCAAACAGCTGACAGGGTGGATACCGATTTCAAAACTTCTTGAGTTGAATACACTGACAACGACACTTAATTTTGCCAGACCGGTATATCCCGGAGTAGGCAACTATACAGCAGTAAAAACCGGACTGACTCAGAGCCAGGGTGATAAGGCGATGCGCTCAGATTTTACACGTCTGGGTTACGGTATTGACGGAACTGGCGTAAAGATAGGGGTGATCTCAAATAGTTACAATACTAAAGGAGGAGCGGAAGCAGATGTTTTGTATGGTGATCTTCCCGGAACAAATAATCCGAATGGTTACACAAAAGTTGTCCATGTTCTTAAAGATATTGACCCAACCTCCGGAACAATACTCACTGACGAAGGCCGTGCCATGCTGCAAATAGTACACGATATAGCACCGGGTGCAGAACTGGCATTCTATGCAGGAATTCTCGGTGAACTCGATATGGCAAACGGGATAAGGGATCTTGCCGACCCTGCAAAAGGCAATTGCGATATTATTGTTGATGATATAAGCTATATAACCGAGCCATTCTTTCGCGATGGAGTAGTGGCCAACGCTGTTGATGAAGTTGTAAGTCAGGGAGTAACATTTTTCACTTCTGCAGGTAATTTCGGAGATTGGTCATATGAAGACAATTATTTACCCGGAACAGGTACTCCGACGACAATCAAAGGAGTTGCCCATAATTTTGGGGTGAACGATATTTACCAGCTTGTGAATCTCGGAGAAGGAACCTATACAATTGTTTTGCAATGGGACGATGGCTCAGATCCAAAACAGGCCACTACCAAAACCGACATGGACCTTTACCTTACCAGCGGTAATGGTTCAACTGTGCTTGGATTTAACCGTGTTAATACCAATGGAGCTCCGATAGAGGTCATTCCCTTCACTGTGAAGCCGGGAGGAGCAACCACCAACATAGTTATTTCTAAAGTATCCGGTACGACACCAACGCTGCGTTTCAAATATATTTTATTTCGCGGAGGCGATAAGTTTGAAATTGCAGAGACAGCTCAAAGGAAAGGTACTTCAACTATTGTAGGGCATGCAAATGCTTTAGGGGCAATAGCAGTGGGAGCGGTAAGGTTTGATCGTACACCTCAGTACAACGGCACTCTCCAGGTAATGTCTTTCTCATCACGCGGAGGAACAGCCGTCAATGGTGTTTTAAGGCCCGACAAACCGGCTTTTGCAGCACCTAACGGCGTGAACACTACAGTTAATCTTCTTACTACCGGTAATGGTGACTGGCAGAAAGATGATAATGGAGATAAAATTGTTGATTCAGATAATCCTGATCCTGATACAAATATTCCCAATTTCTTCGGCACCTCAGCTTCTGCTCCGCATGCTGCCGGAGTTGCTGCTCTTATTATTCAGGCCAAGATAAAATTCGGGGGGCAGAATGTCATTAATACCGGAACTGCTCCGTCTCCTGCAGAAATCCTGAGCATAATGAAATCCTCGGCTATCCCAATGGGTGTGCCAGCTGAAATGGCAGGTGCCGGATTTATCCAGGCAAATAAAGCTATTGGCCTTTTCGCCAATCCGAAACCTTTTATTTCAAACCTGGTTTTAACCGGAGGCGGGACCCCGGAAAATCCGTTTACCTCATTTACTGCTCTCGGAGATTTTTATGTTCCTGAAATAGGTAAGGATGCTGATCTGGTATATACAACACAGATTATATTCAGGGGGGATACACTGCCGACTGGAATTGTCAGCGCCATCAGTGAAGACACAATCCTGGTAAATAACACTTTTTTGGGCAATCCTGTGATTATGGCCTATACTCCATCTAAATCACCAAGTGGTTTGGATGGAGGTTCGTCGAATCCGAAGAAGCCTTCAGATCAGGAATTAATTACTATTACAATTACATCTGAGACTGTACATAAGAAATTCGGAGAGGTAATGCCGGAATACTCTTCAACATACAATATCGAAACGGCCGGTGCAGGCTATTCTTCTCTTGCTGATGCAGTAATTGCCGGGAAAATTCTTTCCTCTGAAGCTGCCCTGCTAAGTCAGCTGGATTATAGTATAACTTACAACGGTAATGAGGTCAATGAACTGTCGGGTGTGGGATCTTATCCGATAATGCCCTCATTAAAGCCTTTCTCAAGTTCGGATCAGGAATTGGGACTCTCGATTGCTGAAAAGTATAAACTTGTTTTTGTTAGTGACGGATTCCTCATCGTTGATAAACTTCCACTAAAGATAACTCCAAGAGATACAACCCTTGTATATGGAGATGTAATGCCGGATTCCAAGCTGGAGTTTAAATACGAAATTTTAAAAAATCCTGATAATCAGCTGGTTATAAATAATATTGACTCGATTATTTCTGAAGTCAGGACAGCCCACACAAATTCATTAACCAATGGTATTTCTCTCGTAAACGGGATCTCACTTGTTAATGGAGTTCCGCTTATAAATGGCATTTCACTTGTTAACGGCATTTCGCTTGTCAATGGAATTTCACTTGTCAATGGAATTGAAGTAAGGGTGGAAGTGGTTGAAAATGTTACAACTGTTTATGTAGCAGGAGAGCCGGTAGGTAATGGAATATCACTTGTAAACGGAATTTCGCTTGTTAACGGATTACCGTTTGTTAACATGACTGATATAGTCAATGGTGATGCACGTGTAAATGACGGGAATATAATTACTATCAGTAATGGCTTCATAACCGCTCTTAATGGAATATCGCTTGTTAATCAGGCGAATCCGAACGGAATTTCCCTTGTAAACGGAATCTCTCTTGTAAATGGGATTTCACTTGTAAATGGAATAGAAGTAAATATCTCAGGAACAAGTGTTACTGTAGGCGGAAATACAATTGGTAACGGAATTTCACTGGTAAACGGTGCAGAGGTGCTCAATATTAATGGTCTGGTATTGGTAAACAGTGAGCATGTTACTAACGGAATCTCACTTGTTAATGGAATACAGATTCATATTGATAATGGTATACCAAATGTGAATGGAATTTCTCTGGTTAATGGTATTCCTTTCGACGCAGATGATGTTGTGAAAGTGGCAAATCTTATTGTGGAATTTGCTGATGGTAACTTCAGGGTATCGGAGATAACTGAGAATGGAATATCTCTGGTTAACGGCATATCACTTGTAAATGGCATCTCGCTCGTCAACGGCATCTCACTTGTTAACGGCATTTCACTTGTCAACGGCATATCGCTTGTTAACGGTATTGCAATTGAAGGTGTGGATGGTCAGATTTCGAATGTTGTGGATCTTAAGGGGATGAATTTCCTTGCGAGTGAAAATGCAATTGAGTCATTGCCCAAAGTAAACGGGATCTCACTTGTGAATGGTTTACCGGGTGTTGACGGCAATTCATTAAAAATTGCATCCGATACTTCTGCGACAGATTTTAATTCTGAAACAAATGGTATTTCTCTTGTCAATGGAATCTCTCTTGTTAACGGATCTGCGACTGTAAACGGAATTTCACTTGTAAACGGAATCTCCCTTGTAAACTCATCTACAGTAAGTGAGACCAGTAATACCGGTGCTATATTTGTTTTTGATGCAACCGATATCCCTGCCATTCCTGAGGAACAACTTAATGTTCCCCTTAGCCCGATCTGTTTTATTACCGGAACAACAGCCGGAAAGCACTGGATCATTCCCGGAACATTCCTTTCTGATAATTTTGATGTGACTTATGGATTAGGAACACTTACAATCAGCAAGGCAGAACTTGAGGTTGCTGCGATAGCCGGCGGGAAAATATATAATGATACTGAGCCGGAATTGGATTATAATATTACCGGGCTCCATGGTACTGATTCTGAAACAGGATCTTTAATACGGGAACCGGGTGAGAATGTTGGAGTTTATGAAATACAGCAGGGAAGCTTAAATGCAGGCGATAATTATAATATAACCTATACTCCCGCTGATTTCACTATCGGACAGAAAACTTTAAATGTTACAGCTGCCGCTACAGATAAGGAATATGATGGTCTGAGAGATGCTGAAGTGACTCTTTCAGACAACAGGATCGCCGCTGATGATTTTGTAATAGCTTACACTAATGCTTCATTCTCCGACAAACATGCAGGAGTTAACAAGACTGTAAGTGTTACAGGAATCAGTATAACAGGAGAAGATGCCGGGAATTATTTACTCAGCCCGGATGCTGTAACCGCAACTGCCAATATTACTGTTAAAAGTATCAATGTAACAGCAGTAACTGACAGTAAGGAATATGATGGTACTGCAAGTTCTGATGAAATACCGGTAGTTGATGCCCTGATGACAGGAGATGTAACAGGCACAGCACCAATACAGGTATACAATAATAAAAATGCAGGTACAGGAAAAACACTTACGCCTTTCGGTCTGGTTATTACCGACGGCAATGGCGGATCAAACTATTCTGTAAGTTATGTTAATAATATTACAGGCGAAATAACTGTAAAAAATATCAATGTAACAGCTGTTTCCGACAGCAAAGTTTATAACGGAAATACCAGCTCTCTTAAAATACCTGCTGTTGATGGTTTGATGAGCGGTGATGTTGCTACTACTGGCTTGCAGCAATATGATAATAAAAATACCGGAACAGGAAAAACACTTACCCCTGGTGGCGTTGTAATAACTGACGGTAATAACGGATTAAACTATAGCATCATTTACATAAATAATACTACAGGTGTAATTACTGCTAAACCTCTGACTGTAACCCCGGCTAATCCGGTGCTTTACATCAATGAGCGCGATCCGCTTCCGGCTATTTACTTTAATTATTCCGGTGCAATTGTGAATGATGTTATTTCTTGTTCAGTGACGGTTCTGCGCGATACAGATGGTGTTCCTTATAGTTCTAATTCAAGTACGTCTGCAGGTAAGTATTCAACTAATCCTGTGCTATGCAACACAAATTATTATTTTGATAGTGTAGTGTCCGGCATATTATATGTTAATCCGAATGACGAGCACATGCGTCCAGTAAAGCCGATACTGAATTGTGTCCAGAAGATATTTGATGGCCCCGGCTTAGGCTATGTTGCTAATTTTGAATATAAGAATGATAATCCTGAAGATATTTACATACCAATCGGGCCGGATAACCTGCTTTCAGGAAATTATTCTCCGGCAGGGGCGCAGCCAGTAGTGTTCAAAGCAGGTGGCGGATTCTTCAGCGTTAATTTTGATGGGAACAAGCTCACGTGGACTGTATCGAGCCGGGAAGAGGATCATAAGGCATCAATGGCAGCGAATGCAAATTCAAGTTCAACAAAATGCGGGTCAGGATCAAAATCTGCAGTTGCAGCAATTGCCCCTGATATGATTAAGGAATCGGAAGCTTTGCCTGTTGATTTGGTAGCTTATCCTAATCCTGTAACTGACAGGGTTAATATTTCGCTGAAAGGTATAGAAGCTTATGATGTTATTGAGGTATTCAACTACTCCGGAAAATCTCAGCCGGTAACAATCGCGATCAGAAATCAGGATTTGGTTGAAATTGATATGACATCTTTATCAAAAGGTACATACTTTATCAGGGTTGTAATTGACTATACCTCAAGGATATTTACAGTAATCAAAAAGTAATTCACAGAAGATTAAGAAATAAATAATCTGATAGGGGGGCTTTAAAAAGTCTCCCCTTTTTTTTATTGTTTTATTTTGTTTTTTTGGGGGGAAAGAAGTGGCGATTCTCTGAAATATATCGAGGAGGGCCAAACAGAGTTTTCGAATCGCCACTTCCTTCCCCCCTCTACTACAGTCTTGTCGTGTCATTCCGAGCGTTAGCGAGGAATCTCAGGCACCTTTGACAATTTGTCTTGAGTTAGTAACGTAAAAGGCTCCCCTTTTTTTCATCTGTTAAAACAGGATTTTTGTTCTGAGCTAATTGAAAAAACAATTGATTATTCTGTACATTTAAAGAATATTCATTATCAATACTTTCAATATTATTCGAATTATTAAAAACTAAAACTATGGAATCTTTGAAACGCCGCAGCTTCCAATTCTGGAACAGTCGGAGCCGGGGCAGAGTCTGGTTCCTGCAGAACCGATGAAAACTTCTATTATGTGTTATTCCTTTATCTCACTTCTTACAAAAAAGGAAATGGATGTTTTCGGATTTCTTGAGAGCTGTAAATTCCGGTATGATGTGCAGGCCTGCGAATTATGGGACGGTATAAAATGTTCTTCACTGGCCTGGGATCCTGCATCGATATGGACAGCAAAAGAGGAAGGAAGGGAAAAAAGCTACAAGGCTGCCCTCCAGGCTTTGAATATAGGTAAATCTCTTGATGCAAAACTGGTTCGAATTGATGCCGGAGGAGGTTTCCAGGATAAGGAATGGAGTAATGAGGCTTTCGATTATATTGTTAAAAAGTATAAGGAATATTGTCAGTTTGCACAGGACAATGGATTCATGGTAGGACCGGAAGTGCACTGGGGTCCGGAAGTCTATTTCCCGAATATGAAAAAGCTCTTTGAAGCAGTTGATCATCCTGCTTTCGGATTACTTCTTATGACGGATAAGTACAAAGGAAATGCTGAAGAGCGTGCTGCATATGATAAGGAATCAGCCAAATGGGCGGTTGCAACTCATATAACATGGGAGACAATTGCAGACGGTAAGCTTGAAGAGAGAGTTAATCCTTATGCAAGAGTCGCCGTAATGGTTTCCAGCGTAAAAGAAGTTCTGGACAGATGGAGGTCACCGGAATCGCAGAAACCAAAATCATAGATTTATCTTGTAATTTATTGTCATTCTGCTTATTTTGGGATTAAAGTTACAATTACTCTTTTATATCTCGAAAGTGCAGGTGTTCCCTTATCTGTCACACGAAGAATAAAGTGCACAGTCTGCGAACTTGTTACTTCAGGGGCTTTTATTGTATGTACATTGTACAGGTTTTCAGAATATGGAGCAATATTCACAATACCTTTATATGTTCCTGCTTCGGGATACTGGAACCACCAGTAACTAAGATTATCACCATCGGGATCATATGAACCGTCGGCATCAAGTTTGAAGATATCACCGGATTTTACAGTAAACTGTTCACCCTGATTAACCATGGCAACAGGGGGATGGTTAACTTCTTCAAAGGACCCGGTACACCAGTCCATACGGGCTGCAAAGTCGTTCTGCAGATCTTCTCTCCATCGCCACAGGGTAACCTGGTTATCGTTGTAAACACCCGTATCCTGACGAATGGCCCGACCGTATTTATTCGGAATTCTTGGTGTGAATTTGTCGCTGGCATTTGTCCATATTGGTCTGCTCTCAGGCTCATACGGTCCGCCACCGGTGAAGATTGGGGGAACTGGTGTTTTCATAGGTTCAGGTTTATACAATTCATAACGGCCGCCCCAGCTTCCAAAATTGGGTACTGCATTGTCATTCAGGCCGTTTGGAATAAGCATCAGCCACGATGGGGTATCGCCTTCCATGCCGTAAGCAACATCGGGATACAAAGCACCGAGTGGGCCATGACCCTGCTGAATATTTTCAGAAAGCCAGTTGTTGCTTATAACCTCATTATTTATACCTTTTATTTCACGGTTTATAGCTACCCATGTCGATGTTCCGTAGTTTCCAGGACTTACTATATAGAACAGATCAGGGAAGTTCTTCCTGATCCAGTAGCCGGTATCATCCTGATCTGAAATAGTATAAACCCTGAGTTTTGAAATTAGTCTCTTTGCTTCAGCTACACTTTTTGTCTCTTTTATTTTCCAGAGTGACTGGGCAAGGCAATTCGGCCCTCCCCAGACTGAAATCCATACAGGACGGCTGTCTTCTCTTTCCAGAACTTTTATTATCCATTCCGAACCTTCTGAGTTTTTTCCCTGTCCGACACCTTCCATCCCGTAAAATGGAATACCTTGCTTTACAACAGCAAGCAAAGATTGTGCTGTCGGATACCCTGCTTCATGTTTCAGAAGATTTGGCTGCACTTTGTTATATCCAGCTATTATTTTACGAATTGACTCAGGTGCTACACGTGACTTCTGATGTACTGATGTAGTAGCAATAAGTCCCTCAATATCAATCTGATTTGAGTAAAGTAGCAACCGGATCAGAGTTTGTGCATCATCAGGGTCTGCTTCGATATCTGATAGTACTATGAGCCTGTTCTTAGCTGGCTGCTGGGCATTACCAATGGCAGAAAGAACTGATGTCACTAAGAAAACAGATAATAATAATTGAAGTTTAAATTTCATATTAAGTATTTTAAATGAAAACCTATTTATAGCGGTGTAAGAATTTCATCTTCTGTTTCCTGCTGAAGTACAATTGGTTGAGTATCCTGCAGGGCTTTTATACGTGAAACCAGAAGGGCAATGCCCAATCCAAAAACACCAATTATTGCAAAGGAGTAGCGGAGGCCGAACAATTCGGAAATATACCCGATCAGCGGAGGGCCCATTAGAAAGCCAAGAAAGCTAACACTCGATACTGTTGCGAGTGCAATTCCGGTTGGTACCTTAGTATACTTGCCTGCTGCACTGTAAACAGTTGGAACTATGCTGGAAACTCCCAAGCCGACCAGCATAAACGCAATTGTACTTGTAATCAGGTAAGGAAAAAGCACTGCAGTGAACAGACCGGCCGATATCATAACTCCGCAGATCTGAAGGAGTTTTTTTCTTCCCAGCTTAGAAATGAAATAATCGGCGACGAAACGTCCGGTTGCCATCATTATCATAAATGAGGTATAGCCAAGTATAACAAGAGAGGGGGGTGCTTTTACAACATCTTTAAAATAGACACCGCTCCAGTCGAACATAGCCCCTTCACTTGCCATGCTGCAGAAGCCAATTATACCCAGCTGAAGAAGTATGCCATCGGGTTTGCCGAAAAATTTGCGTTTGGTTTCATTTTTATTTTCAGAGGGATTACCCTTAATAAGGTACGGATAATTGATCCGGATTATGGTCCACACAATAAGTATAACTGTTATAAAATGCCAGCGTGGCGGAATTTTGAGGTTGATCATCAGTAGTCCGATGAGTGCCCCGGTAAACCCTGCCAGGCTCCATCCGCCATGAAATGAGGCCATTATAGGTTTGTCGTATAGCCTTTCTGCTGCCACACCCTGTGTATTGATTGAAATATTGCAAAGATTACCAGCTAGTCCAAATAAAAACAGGGCAATTGCAAGCTGCCATCCCTTCTCTACAAAGCCTATGTTAATTAGGCAGAGTGTATAGAAAGGAATCGCAAATGATATAATCCTCGGGCTTCCGAACCTTGTAACAAGCTTTCCTGAAAAGGGCATCATCAGAAATTGCCCCACAGGTAGTGCAAACAGAATACTGCCAAGCATTGCATCGTTTAACTGAAGTGTTGTTTTTATATCAGGGATCCTGCTGGCCCATGAGGCAAAGCAAAGCCCCATTGAAAAGTACACCAAGGCAACGGCCATCCGTATGCGTTTCTTTTCAGGAATTGGCTTATGCATTGAACAAGGTGTTTGTGACTCGTGTATTAGTATAGTATTCTGGCACGGATTGTATGCGGAATATTTTTCAGGTCTTTCAGAACAGAACTGTCGAGGTCGCTGTCAGTCTCCATTATTACATAACCTATTTCAGGGTCGGTTTGAAGATATTCGGCAGATATGTTTATACCCCTTGAGGTGAATAAGTCGTTAATGCTTCTCAGTACTCCGGGCACATTATTATGAATATGCAGAAACCTTTGTTTGGCTGCATTCGGTTGCAAGGAGATCTCAACAAAATTTACAGCTCCGATAGTGGAGCCGGTATCGCTGAACTTCACCATCTTTTCTGCCACTTCCAGGCCAATATTAGCCTGAGCTTCCACTGTGCTGCCTCCGATATGCGGAGTAAGAATAACATTTTCAAACTCCTGCAGTTCAGTTTCAAAAGGCTCTTCATTTGAGGAGGGTTCAACAGGAAAGACATCCGCAGCCACACCTGCAAGGTGCTTCGATCTTAATCCTTCAGCAACAGCCCTGTAGTCAACTACATCTCCCCTTGATGCATTTATAAGGCAGGCCCCTTTTTTCATCATGGCAATCTGTTCTTTTGATATCATATTCCTTGTAAGTTCTGTAGAAGGAACATGAATTGTAACGGTATCTGAAATCTTCAGGAGTTCGGTCAGACTGGCCAGCGGCCTGGCATTGCCAAGACTAAGTTTCTTTTCAATATCATAGTAGAAGATATTCATTCCCATACTTTCAGCAAGAATTGAAACCTGGGAACCAATATGCCCATAGCCAATAATTCCAATATTTTTCCCTCTCACTTCCACAGAGTTTTTGGCCGATTTTGTCCAGATTTTGTTGTGTGCAAGTGCATTCTTCTCAGGGATGCCTCTCATTAACATAATGCATTCTGCAATAACGAGTTCAGCAACTGATCGTGTGTTAGAGAAGGGAGCATTGAAGACAGGGATTCCCAGTAGTTTTGCACTCATTGTGTTAACCTGGTTTGTGCCTATACTGAAGCAACCGATTGTAATAAGTTTCTGTGCTTTCTGCAATATATCCTTATGAAGTTCAGTCCTGCTTCTGATGCCTACTATATGCGCCTGTTTCAGTCTCTCTTCCAGTTCCTTCTCCGGAAGTGCTTCATCGTAGCACTCAATATCGCTGTATCCGTTTTCTTTAAAATGCCTTATTGCATTTTCATGAACCCCTTCCAGCAAAAGAACTTTGATTTTACTCTTGTCAAGTGAATACTTTTTCATCCGAACAATCTTAATATGATATAAAACATAAATATAATATGAGATATCAGAGTTGTGCCCAAAAGTTTGAAAAAAGAACCCTCGTGTTCATAAAAAATCATCAGTTTCCTCTATTTTCATTGAATTTATCTGATTTTCATCTTTGTATTGTGTTAATTTTACTTTAATAATATTGTAAAATGAAGAAAATATTCTGGCAACCTTTATTCCTTTGCGTTTCAGTTTTTATTTTGATTTCCTGTCATCAAAATAGCAATAGTACAGAGAGTTCGGGCAGCAATCCCTACTCATCTGGGATACTTGACTCCCTTTTTAACGATGCTGTAATTAAGAAGGATATTCCGGGCGCTGTGGCATATATAATCCGCGATGGTAATGTAGTTTATGAGAATGCTTTCGGATGGCGAAACATTGAAAAAGAGGTTCCGATGGAGGCAAACGATATCTTCAGGATGGCCTCGATGACAAAGGGATTAACTGCTGTTTCTGTTTTGCAGCTGTGCCAGAGAGGTCTGATATCGCTTGATGATGAGCTAAGTAAATATATCTCTGAATTCAGGAACCCTCAGGTTTTGGTTAAGATATTGCCTGACTCCTCCTGGGTCGCACGTCCGTCGAAGAGTGAAATTACTATCAGGCAGCTGCTTACTCATACATCAGGGATAGGCTATGGATTCATGGATGAGAAATATAATTCACTTCTTATTAAAGAGGGTATTAGTGAGGGGTTCGAAGATGATAACCGTACCTCTCTTGAAAACATTCAGAAACTGGCTAAGATTCCTTTATTATGCGATCCGGGTGAGAAATATATTTACAGTATGAGTTACGATGTGCTTGGCGTTGTTATTGAAAATGTTAGTGGATTGAGATATGATCAATACGTGACTAAAAACATACTGCAGCCGCTTGGAATGAATGAGAGTTATTTCATTGTGCCTGAAGAGGAGCGGTTCAGGCTGGTCAGCATTTATCAGAAGGATGAAGGAGGAAACGGGCTTGAACCGACAGCTTACCCCGATACGGCTTATCCTGTTATTGAAACGCGCCGGTATTTTTCAGCCGGAGGAGATCTGTGCTCGACTGCACAGGACTATGCCCGGTTTGTTCAGATGTTATTAAATAAGGGGACATTGGACAATGTCAGAGTTTTGGGGGAGCGTTATGTAGAAATGATGCTGGCACGGCAAACTACACTTGCCGAGGATGGTACATACCAGGGATTTGCTGCATGGGTTGTCAATTCCAGGGGAGATGCCCGGGGCCCCATGCCTGAGGGTTCATACGGTTTCGGCGGTTTCTGGGATACTTATTCATGGGCAGATCCTGATAAGAACATGGTTGCAGTATTATTATTGCAGATGTATCCGGGAGACGAAATTAATATTCATCAGAAATTTCAGTCCATAGTATATGGAGTGATTGATGATTTATAGGAGATTATCCGAATCCGATTATTTATATTTTTCCCTGAAATCCTTAAGGTGATCAGATGTCTCCCTTACAAGCCGCTGGACATGAAGTGCATGGGAAATGTCAGGTATATAAGCATCAGAATCGAAGCCGGTGAGGAAAACATAGTGCGCATGAATCATTGATCTTAACCACCCGGGAGGTACATGTCCCGAAGGAAAAGAGGTTAGCGGCAGGTAATTGCTCCCGGTTACAATTCTGTTCCACGATCCGGTCTCTTCAAGATAATATTCGAAGTATTCGGGGGTAGCTGAAGAGAGCCTGAGGCAACCTTTTTCCGCATATAATTCTAATGAAAGGGTGTCACCTGTACCTGAGCTGATCCTGCTTGCAGCAAGAGTGCCTGCTGCACCTGATTTATTGTCATAAAGTGAAATAAGACTGTAAAGATCAGAAAGCCTCGTAACATCCTGATAGTGACCTGATTGTAATGCATTGATAATCTGAATGTTATTGCCAAGAAATGCAATGGCTAAACTGATTGCGTGAGAACCAAGGTCGGCCATTGCTCCTCCGTCGGGTGAAGGAGTAAGTCTGGTTGCTCTTTTATCGCGGTAATCCTTACGGAGATAATCGCCGTGATAATACTTAAAATCAAAATGGATCAGCGATCCAAGTTTGCCTGATTTCCAGAATTTAAGTGCTTCTCTTACCGATGGCATAAACAGGTACTGGAATCCGGCCTGTATTTTAATTTCCGGATGCTCTTTAATGGTTAATGCAATTTCCAGCTCTTCTTCAGGTGTGGAGCATATCGGTTTTTCAATATAGATCTTCTTCACAGAAGCCATTTCTGAGGCTTTTTTCAGATGATCAGCATGAACATTATTCGGTCCGAGAATATAAACTGTGTTTATTTCCCTGTCCGATATGAACTCATCAATTGAAACACCTTTCTTAAATCCATATTTTTCTGCAAAGGATGTCCTGCTTTTTTCAGAAGCAGAGCAAACTGAGTTAATTTGAATTTCAGGAACATTGTTATAGTAATATCTCAAAGAATTCAGGGCAAATGCATGAGCACGGGCAATTCCCCCTGCACCGATAAACCCGGCAATTATTTTTTCATTTTCCATCAGAAATATTTTTCACATCAAAATTAAGAGAATTTGGGAATATTGTGATTGGGATTAGTAATCAATGAATGAGATCCCTCGCTAACGCTCGGGATGACACTCTACTCTAGGGTCTTATAGTGGTGGTAGATGGCTGAGGGCAGGCATTGCCTGCCCTCAGCCATCTACCACCACCCTCTAAAACCCCCCAAAAGATGTCATTCCGAGCGCTACCGAGGAATCTCAAAAAAAGAGCATGATTTTATTTTATGATTAACAACATTAATTTACCTTTACCTTAACCATAAATGAAAAGCAATGATTGTAAATTGTGTTTATATACATGTTAAGCCCGACATTGTCAGGAAATTTATTGAGGTAACAACCGCAAATCATCTTGAATCTGTAAAAGAACCGGGGAACCTCAGGTTTGATCTTATCCAGCAATTTGATGACCCATGCCGTTTTATGTTATATGAGGCCTATGAATCAGAAGATGCCGCCGCTAACCATAAAACAACTCCTCATTATCTGAAGTGGAGGGAAGCAGTTAAGGATTTTATGGCAGAACCAAGATCTGGTATTAAATACAATATTATTCAGCCTAAGGATCCTTCGGAATGGTAGGGCAATTTCAGTTTTCAAGACTTCCTTTGATTTATTTCGGTGCCGGAAAGTATTCAACACTAATATCCATAATTAACATTTATGGTAATTCGGTACTTTTGGTTACCGGACAGAATTCTTTTTTGAATTCAAAGTATAGTGAAGAATTATTCACTGCCCTTAATAACAGAAACATTTCATATTTCCATACAATAATTGCAGGGGAGCCATCAGTTGAGGATATTGATGAGGCAGTTGCAAAATTCAGGAATCAAAAAACTGATCTTGTCATAGCGATTGGAGGAGGAAGTGTAATTGATGCAGGGAAAGCAATCTCTGCAATGATGGGGAATTCTGAATCTGTAGCATCTTATCTTGAAGGAGTTGGAAATCTGACGCATGCAGGAACAAAACTGCCTTTTATTGCAGTACCCACGACTTCAGGAACAGGCAGTGAAGCAACAAAGAATGCTGTAATTTCAAAAGTAGGGAAAGACGGGTTTAAACGTTCGCTCAGGCACGATAATTTTGTCCCTGATGTGGCACTTGTCGATCCTGAACTTACTTTAAGTTGTTCTCCTGAAATTACGGCAGCCAGCGGTATGGACTGTTTCACACAGCTTACTGAGGCCTTTCTCTCAACAAAATCAAATCCATATACAGATGCACTGGCTTTCGAAGGGATTAAAGCTATAAAAGCATCATTAAAAGAGAGTTATGTAAACGGTAAGGACATTGAAGCCCGTACCGGGATGTCATTTGCAGCACTCACATCAGGTATTTGCCTTGCAAATGCAGGTCTTGGAGCCGTACATGGTTTTGCATCCTCAATAGGAGGTTTGTATAATATCCCTCATGGACTGGTTTGCGGCACTCTTATGGCGGTTGCAAATGAGGTGAATGTCAGGGAGCTGAGAAAAAGCGGAACAAATATTGCATCTCTTAAAAAATACGCAACCCTTGGAGAATTGTTTACTGAAAATAAGAATAAAACTGAGGATTTTTATATCGATAGTTTCATTGATTATCTTCAAGAGATTGCTGATTATTTGAAGCTGCCAGGTTTAGCCGGGATCGGAATTAGTAAAAACGATATTGAATTAATTTGCTCGAAAACTGATATTAAAAATAACCCTGTAAAATTAGCTTCCGAAAATTTAATTGAGATACTTCATAAACGATTATAATTTTTACCGCAGAGAAACGCTGAGTAGACACAGAGAACCGCAGAGGAATTGTGGCTTATTAAAATTTATACGATCTTTAGATTTTGAAAGGATATTCTTTGCGGTCCTCTGCGTTAATCTCTGCGGCCTCTGGGGTTAAATAGAATTGAAACATTATAACAACTTATTATTAAACGACACATATGAAAACAAAAACATTTTTAACAGCACTTATTTTTTCTGCAGTTTTATTGCTGCCCCAGATCTCACAGGCACAGCTTCCAAAGGAAACTGAAGCCCAGAAAACACAGAGAATGCAATGGTGGACCGACGCCAGGTTCGGAATGTTTATTCACTGGGGTTTATATGCGCTTCCCGCCCGTCATGAGTGGGTGAAGAATGCAGAACGTCTTACTAATGATCAGTACCAGAAGTATTTTGAGATGTTTAATCCCGACATGTACGATCCTCATGAGTGGGCAAAAATGGCCAAAGCTGCCGGGATGAAATATGTTGTTCTTACCGCTAAGCATCACGAAGGATTCTGTCTGTTCGATTCAAAATACACCGATTACAAATCAACAAATACCCCTATCGGAAAAGACCTGATAAAGGAATATGTTGAGGCATTCAGGGCAGAGGGACTGAAAGTGGGATTTTACTACTCTCTAATCGACTGGCATCATCCGGATTATACTATCGACAGGGTTCATCCCCAGCGACAGGAATCAGATACTGCTTATACGCGGCTGAATAAAGGAAAGGATATGAATAAATACCGTCAGTATATGAAGAACCAGGTTACTGAACTTCTTTCAAATTACGGTGAAATAAGTGTAATATGGTTCGACTTTTCTTTTCCGGGTAAGAACGGTAAAGGGCATGAGGACTGGGATTCTGAAAATCTCCTTAAACTTGCACGCAAACTGCAGCCTGGTATAATTGTTGACGACAGGCTTGATCTCTCAAATGTTGAAGGGGGATGGGATTTTATTTCTCCTGAGCAATATAAAGTGGCAAAATGGCCTGAGCTTAACGGTAAAAGGGTGCCATGGGAAACATGCCAGACCTTTTCAGGTTCATGGGGCTACTACCGTGATGAGAACACATGGAAGAGTCCGGCACAACTTATTGAACTTCTTGTGGAATCTGTGAGCAAAGGTGGTAACCTGTTACTGAATGTGGGCCCTACTGCACGCGGGGTATTCGATTCAAGGGCTCAGGACCGCCTGACTGCCATGGGCAAATGGATGAAGTATAACGGCAAATCGGTATACGGCTGCACTGAAGCCCCTGCTGGTTTTACTGCACCTGCAAATACGCTGCTTACATATAATCCTGTAACAAAGAAATTATATATTCATCTGCTCTCTTATCCAATGGGAAGTCTCTATCTAAAGGACATGGGTGATAAAGTTAAGTACGTTCAGTTCCTGCACGATGCATCAGAAATCAGCTTCCGGGCCGGGACAAATGAAACGAAAAACGATCTTACACTTTCACTCCCGGTTCTGAAACCTGATGTTGAAATTCCGGTTCTGGAGGTATTCTTGAAATAGTTACTAGGTGCTGGTTGCCAGGTGCTGGGTCTTTTACCCAGTACCCAGTACCCAGTACCCAGCATCCAGTTAAATGAGATTCTTTTTTTTCATTTTTATTGTCTTACTAAACAGTCTGCCGCTTTTCTCACAAAATGCTGATAAACCTTACTATTATTTTACCGGGCTTCAGGCACAGTACGGTTTCATAATTCCTCATGCACCTGCAATTGAGCCTGTTTCGCATTCAAATCCTTATGGTTTAGAGATCAGCTTTAACAGGTTGCAGACATCTTTTGAAAGCTGGAAAGTATTTAATCACTATAATATTTCAGGTGTTCAGTTAGGCTATTTTAACTTTCAGAATCCTGAAGTGCTTGGCAGTGCAGTCCTTCTGACTATGTTTTCAGAACCGGTTTGGTATTTTGGAAAGAATTTTATTTTCTCAACGAAGGGAGGTACCGGACTTGCCTATATCTCAAAGGTATATGATCCTGAGACTAATCCGACAAATAAATTTTTCAGTACATACATTGGTTTCCCCCTTTATCTTTCTGCTAAATTTAAATACAGGGTAAGCCCGAAAACATTCCTTACAATCTCCGGAAGTTATAACCACATATCCAACGGGGCAATAAAGGTTCCTAATTATGGAATGAATTTCCCTACTCTGCTTTTCGGTTTGGAGCACTTTCAGATTCCTGTTCCTGATTTGAATAGTATTTACACCAAAGAGAAGAATAAAAAAATCAATAGTCAGTATATTATATTTCAATTGCTTACAGGGTACAAAGTAGTTTACAATGAGCCGCAATTTGCAATAGGTTTAAGTTCGAGATATACCTGGCAGGTACGACCAAGATATGCATTGAATTCAGGTGCAGAACTCATAATGGATCAGGGGATTAAAAAGATGATTGAGATTGATAATCTGGATGTCGATTATAAGAGGTTTGCGATAACTGCCGGTCAGGAATTAATTCTGGGGAAAGTATTTTTTACAATGTACTTCGGGTTTTATCTGTATGCCCCGTATGAACCATATAAACCTGTTTACGAAAAGTACGAACTTTCATATAAAATTACACCGCAATTTTCAACCGGTTTCTACCTGAAAGCCCATACAAAAGATGCAGAATTAATGGGTGTGCATTTTAATTATCTGCTGAGAATAAAGTAGTATTGTCAAAACTTCATTAATGTTATATTTATGTTGAATCATAATTAAGAATTAAATTTTGTAACACCATGGCAAATACTTATACACAATGTTATTTTCATTTAGTTTTTTCCGTAAAAAACCGGGATGCATTAATAAAAAAAGAATGGAAAGATGAACTGGAAAGGTATGTTACAGGAATAGTGCAAAATCATCGTCATAAAATGCTCGCAATAGGGACAATGCCTGATCATGCTCATTTATTAATTGGTTATAATGTAAATCAGTTGATACCGGACCTTATTGAAGAGCTTAAAACATCATCCAATATTTTCATTAAAGAAAAAAGGTTATCGAAATTTAAGTTCGAATGGCAAAAAGGTTATGGAGCTTTTACACATTCTCATTCCCAAATTGACCTTGTGGCAAAGTATATTTTATCTCAGGAAGAACATCATAAAAAAAGACCATTCAGTGAAGAATATTTGGACATGCTGGAAAAGAATGAAATTCAATTTAAAGATGAATATGTCTTTGAATTTTTTAATGACATTAACGGTTGGGATTAAATATTTCGGTGCTCTGCACCTTTCAAATTGGATCACAGATGTCTTTCTACAAATATCAGGCGGCTCTGCCGCATGCAATTGCCTGATTTTGTCTACGATTACCTGATGGTTCAATTTTTAAAATTATGTTGGTATAAGTAATTAACTGAATAAGGTTAGCGATTTTTAAAAGTACAAAGCACCATTAAGATTTGATAATATCAGACGGTTCTGCCGCAATCAATTACAATGATGTTATCTACTATTACTAGACGTTCATAATTTAAGATTATTCCTGTTTAAGTAATTAATTGTAAGGAGTCTAACAGTTGTAGAAAGGTGCAGAGCACCGTTAATATTTGTAGATCGGAACTAATACGAATCATTTTAGGTGCAGAGCACCGAAATATTGGCAAAATCAATTATTAGAGGGGTATGGTCGCTGTAAGCTATCCAATTTTCATAAGTTCCTATTTCAATATTTTGGACTTTGTCCAGCATATCAACGGATGCAAAACAGTAGTCAATATGATATGGTTTGCTAAGTTTTCGTTGAAGGAAGAAAGTTGGATGCTTTTCTATCCCTTGTTCAATCTCAAAATGTCTGTGATATATGCTCTGAATATTATTGTCAGCAAGTTTGTCTACAACATCTGAATGGTCTCCAATTCTCGTTTTATAATCCCAAATTTTGTTACTGTTGAAGTCACCGACTAAAATTGTGGACCCCTTTAAAAAATCTGAATAATAGTCTATTGCGAGCCAAACCTGGCCAATATATCTCGCATAGTAGTTTTCTTTATTACTCATTGCCCAGATAGCAAATAGCGTAAATGTCTGTCCGTGTCCAGTCACACGGAAAGGCAGAACATATCTGAATTTAGGGTTGAAATTTTGCAATAATTCAATTTTGTAGTCATTGTAGGAATGGATGCAAATGCCTTTGTGTATGCTGTCTCCATGCCAGTATTGGGAGTCTGGTCTTTTATTTGTCGGAGTATAAACGTATTTGTCAGGATGTTCGCATTCCTGAACAACCAAAATATCAGGGTGATGTGCCAGTATGAGATCAGCCTTTTTTCTAAAAGCCCCTTGACAATTCCAGGATATGAGTCTCATTGCTGCGTAAAAATTATGCTTTTAGGCTTCAAAGAAATCATCATCCAACATTTTAACCTCATAAGTAGCTTTGATTTGAACCCCAACATTAAACTGATGCATTAGGTCAACAAGTTTGCGTCCGTCGATTAGGATGATTGTGTGATGTGCATCATGTGCTTTTTGAATTGCTCCTTTATCAAAATCAGAAGTTGTAACAAATACACCCTTTGTTGTATCACCACTCATAGCCCCAATGAAATTCCTTATGTCTTTTTCACGAACTTTGTTATCGTCATACCTTTTGGCCTGAATATATATTTTGTCCAACCCAAGCTTATCCTCATTAATTATGCCGTCAATACCACCATCTCCAGATTTGGACGTCTCAATGAAATCTCCATAGCCCATCTTATTCAAGAGGATAAGTATAACCTTTTCAAAGTAGTAAGGGTCAATACCTTTTAACTTGTCTAATAACTCAATTTTTACCTGTGCCTCTATTTCCGAAAAGCCTCTATCAATAAGGTCTTGAGGAGAAGAGTTTTTAATTTCTGGGATATTGAAACTGCCCTTTGTTTTTTCATCAACATAAAAATCCATGAAGTTTGACTCGCCATCAATATCTTTTAACTGTAGCTTCTCCTCACTTGATTTTTTACCTTTATCTGTAATCTGAACCATCCCTCTTTCAGGGTAGATTATATAGCCCCCCTTTTTAAGATAGGACTTTCCCCAGGCAATCCTATTCAGAATGAGAGGCTCTCCACTCTGAGTCTTTTGATCTAGCAGCTCTTTTGGAAGATCAGAATAATACTTTTCTACAACTTTCTTAAGTAATTCTCTATGATGGATTATTTGTCCGTTGCTTAAAATTTCAAGTATTGGAGTAAAAGTCTCATGAAATTTTGGAAGATCTTTTTGAGTCATGATGGAATCTATTGAAGTGGCGTGTAATTATTTTTTATTTGTATAATATTCAAAATCAAAATAGTGCCGTTTGTTATGTTCCCAGATTTCACCAACTAATCCTTTTTCGCATTTGTCAACCGGGATTGCTTTGCTACCATTTAATTCTTTAAGGGATCCAAAATATATTGAGAATGATTTATGGTCGAACTGTATTGCCATCCAATAAGCTGAAGCATTATATTTTTTCTCTGCTGCAAGTGCTTTTTCGTATGCGGTCGATCCGACGTTGTATCTGGTGTTTAATTTGCCGTTTTTTTGATATTTGTTTCTTGCTTTTACGCTTAATACATATTTTAGGCCATCTTTTTCACATTCGATATCAGCAAATTTTTCATTCATGTGATTGTCATTGAGATTTCTAATCCTATCGAACTTTTTATCGACAAGGGCTTTTATTGCGAATAGCTCTCCCAATTCTCCGAGGGACTTTTTTCTGGCGGCTTCTTTTTTATTTTCCATGTTCTCTAATTGTCGGGTGTTACAGACATCATCATTAATACTTATTTTAATTGACTTCCGATTTCCGAACAATTTTCTTAGCGCCGGTTTAGAAATCCTCTATTCTTTGAGTCTCTGCTCCGGCGCATGCTTTAGTGGGACTCATTTCTACAAACGGTTCGCTGCTCTGCAGCTGAAATCCAATTGAGTTTCTCTGTGTTTTACACTTTACGCTCTACACTTTACGCTCTACGCTTCCTGCTTCGGACTTCAAGCCCTTATCCCTTCTTCGTCATCAGATTAAAAATCGATAGCTGCTGTTTCATTGCAGCAATCCTGTCTGATGGCTCAGTCCGGGCTTCAAGCAGGATCCATCCTTTATATTTAATTCCGCTAAACAGGTCGAAAAGCTGTTGATAGGGATAACTGCCCTCGTTAAGCTCGCGGATATGAACTGTATCGCCAAACCATTTTTTTACACTGTTAAAATTGTCTTCCAGTCCCGGAGGCAGCAGATCCTGATCATTGCAATTCCAGCAGATCTTCACATTTTTCTCGGTAACCCGATCGAAAATTGCTTTCATATTTGGCAACTCCTGTGTACGGTTTCCATGAACCTCAACTCTGATGATCTGCTCGTAATCGGCTGCAAATTTCCCTACTTCATTTAACGATGTGGCTATCTGGGCTATAGTCTTTTCAACAGGCACACCGTCGGGTAGATCATTCGGTTTGACCTTAATTCCTGAAGCCCCAATATCTTTGCAGAGCTTTATATATTCTTTTGTCTGGTCGATATTCTCCCTTAGTTTTATCTGGTCGGGACTATGGTACTCGAAGTTGGCACCATATCCAACACAGGTCACTGAGCTATCGGCAAAGCGCTTCTTTACTTCATCCCTCTGTGCCTTATTAAGACTCGTTTCGACTTTATGTGAGTGTTGTGTGCGTAACTCAACAGCCTGAAAGCCTGTCTTTTCACAATTTGAAATCAGTGTGGGAAGATCCCAGTCCTGACCCCAGAGATAAGTGCATAGCCCAAGTTTCATACCTTTCGGGGAATAATTCGGAAATTCAGGCAGGTTTTCTAATGCTGCGAGGCTAATACCGGCAGCTAATGTTCTCTGTATGAAGAGGCGGCGGGAAATTTCTGTACTCATCTTTAAGATTATTAAAAGAAAGGTGCATTACGAAGATACTAAAAAAGGTAAAAGGAACATTTTATCGGTACTTTTAGCTATAATTCTTCTAAATTTGGGAAAATATAGAATCTGGATAAATGGAGAGCATACTTTTAATAATTGCAGGATTGGTGACCGGTGCAGTATTGGCATTCCTTATTACTAAATCAATCTATACTTCCCGGAATCAGAAATCACTTATTCTGAAAATGGAAGAGCTGAATGAGCTGAGCAGATTAAACAGCGCTCTGCAGGCTAAGGTTGAGGCTCAGTCAAATAGTCTTGATGAGGTAAGAAAGGCCATGGTTGACACCTTCAAGTCAGCTGCATCTGATGCACTTACGCAGAATAACAAGCAGTTCCTCGATCTTGCCAAAACCCGGCTTGAAACACAGGTAAAAGATGCAGAAGGCAATCTCGACCAGCGTAAAACGGCCATTGAGGAGATGCTTAAACCGGTTAAGGAATCGATTGACAGTTATAAAAAGAGAATAGAGGAGCTTGAAAAAGGATCGGAAAAGACATTTGGTCAGGTAAGCGAAATGCTCTCAAATATTCAGAAAACAAATACCAGTCTTCAGAAAGAAACAACTGCACTGGTGAACGCTCTGAGAAATCCCAGGGTAAGAGGGAAATGGGGTGAGATAGGATTGAAACGGGTTGTCGAATTCTCAGGCTTGTCTGCACATTGCGATTTTGTGGAACAGGTATATACAGAGGGTGATGATTCGGTTGTAAAACCTGATATGATTATAAATCTTCCCGGGAACAGCCATGTCGTTGTCGATTCCAAATTACCATTAGATGCATATCTCGAGGCCCTGGAAACAGATGATGAGATTTCACGTAATCTGTTATTTGCAAAGCATGCAAAGGACCTGAGGGATCATGTGAACAAGCTTAGTAAGAAACAATACTGGTCCCAGTTTCAGAATTCCCCCGATTTTGTTGTACTTTATATGGAGGTTGAATCTGCATTGAATGTGGCATTGATGACCGACAAAACTCTTTTGCAGGATGCAATGAACAATAAAATTATTCTTGCTACCCCAACTACACTGGTTGTAGTTCTTAAGTCTGTGGCAATGTCGTGGCAGCAACACAATATAACTGAAAATGCGATTCAGATAATGGATGCTGCAATGGAATTCTATGCACGTGTAAGTGTTTTTGCCGATCACTTTGATAAGGTGGGAAGCGGATTAAAGTCTGCCCTGAAGGGATATAATGATGCAATCGGGTCGTGGGAAAGCAGGGTTCTTCCTGCAGGAAGAAAACTTGAACAATTAAAAGCGACTGATAATAAGAATGTTCTGCCGGACTTTGAAATTATCGACAGACCATTGCGGGAATTGAAGAAATCTGAAGATTAGATATAATTTGCCCGGAGTTAATTTCAGGAGTCTTTTTAGATATGTTTTTGAAGTAATTTGAATAGGGTATTAATTTAATTCTTTGAGCTGCAATGAAAAAAGAAAATTTTAATTCAAGAAGGGAGTTTCTGAAGAAACTTCTCGCAGCAACTGCTGCTGCAGGATTATATCCGAACATTGATTTAACTGGTGTCAATGGATTGCCTCTGTCGAAAAAGGGAAAGATGCCTGTTCGCCCTCTCGGAAAAACCGGATACAATGTTTGCATCTTCAGTCTTGGAGGGCAAGCCTCAATTGAAACTCCAGGCAAAGAAGAACTCTCGGTGCAGATTGTAGAAAGAGCTATCGATCTGGGTATAAACTATATTGATACTGCTGCTGCATACGGACGAGCCACGGCAACTATTACAAAAGCTGAGGCAATGGGGCAAAGCGAAAGAAATATAGGTCAGGTGATGAAAACAAGAAGAAAAGAGGTATTTCTTTCTTCAAAAACCCACGACCGCACCTACGATGGATCAATGAGATTACTTGAGAAATCACTGAAAAATCTTCAGACAGATCATCTCGACCTATGGCAGATCCATAACCTTACAAAACCACAGATTCCTGACGTTGATAAATATTTTGCGGCCGACGGAGTAATTAAAGCCATGGAGAAGGCGAAAGAGCAAAAAATGGTAAGATTTGTTGGAATTACCGGTCACGAAAGTCCTGAAATGCTGAGAATAATGTCGGAAAGGTATCCTTTCGATAACGTTCTTGTAGCTCTTAATGCAGCTGATAAACACTATGATCCTTTTATTGAAAATTATCTTCCTGTAGCTCTTGAAAAAAAGATGGGAATTGTAGGTATGAAAATCCCTGCACGCGACAGAATCTTCAGTAACGGAGGTATAATTTCAATTAAGGAGGCAATGGATTATGTTATGACTCTTCCTGTAAGTACCATTATTATCGGAATTGATGATATAGCCCAACTCGAACAGAATATAAAGATTGCTGAAGAATTCAAACCACTTACAGCCGATCAGATGCTTGCTATTGAGGCTAAGACTAAGCCATATTACAAAGAGCTTCAATTCTTTAAAGGACAATCGGAATGGCCTGCAGAGTGGTAGTATTTTTAGCCGTTTTGCTTTCGTTTTTTGGATGCAGGGGAGAAAACAAACCTGCCGTTCAAATTACTGAAAGGCAAAAGAATGACAGCACTTATCTCTTTAACGGTGTTGATCTGGATGGCTGGGAAATAACAAATTTCGGTCCGCAGGGTCCGGTTAATGTTTCAGGAGGGGAGATAATTTTAGGAATGGGTGACGGCTGTACAGGAATTACCTGGAAAAGGGCATTTCCAACAGAAAACTATAAAGTTTCCCTTGAGGCTAAACGTGTTGCAGGAAATGATTTCTTCTGCGGACTGACCTTCCCGGTTGGCAAATCCCCATGCAGTTTTATTGTTGGAGGCTGGGGTGGTACAACTGTGGGGCTAAGCAGCATCAATGGCAGGGATGCTTCGGAGAATGAAACCACCAGAAACATGAAGTTCGAAAAAGATCATTGGTACAAAATTTGCCTAGAGGTAAAACAGGATGAAATAAAAGCATGGATCGACACTACTCTTGTTGTTGACTTTAAAAAAGGAGAAAAACGGCTTTCAATACGTCCCGAAGTTGAATTATCGAAGCCATTTGGTATCACCTCATGGACAACTACTGCCGCACTGAGGAATATCAGGCTTGAGAGATTGAGGAGTGAGGATTGAGTTGACTGCAAGACCGCCTGCCTTCGCCAAGGCTTCGGCAGACAAAGCAAGACCGCAAGACAAAAAATTGTAATGATTAATTATACTTATATGAAGAAATACTATTTGTTAATTTTGTTTGCAGGTTTGATATTGTCCTGCAAGACAAGTGAATTGTATCTTAATGTTGTTGAACCTGCCCCTGTTACGATTCCTTCAAATGTTAAAGTAATCGGAGTAATTAACAGAAGTATGCCGACAAGTCAGACAAAAGGGCTGGATGACATCAATAAAGTGCTGACACTGGAGGGAGTTAATCTCGATAAGGATGGTGCACAGGAGAGTATAAAAGGACTTTCTGAAGAATTGCTGAATAATAACAGGTTCACTGATATAAAAGCTCTGAATGATATTAATTTCAGGACATCAGCCCTTACTGCGTTTCCGGCTCCGCTTTCATGGAATATTGTAAAGCAGATTTGTCAGGAGACCGGAACTGATGCTCTTTTCTCGCTGGAAAAATTTGATACCGATACCAGGGTGAATTATTCCAGTCACAAGGTTGGTATCAAGACTCCGCTTGGATCTGTTCCCGGACTTGAGCATCAGGTTAATGTGGAAACAATTGTTAATACCGGATGGAGAATCTATGACCCGGGTACAATGACAATCCTTGACGAGTATACTTACCAGGAATCTATCGTGTCAACAGGAAGAGGGATTAATCCATTGCTTGCAGCTGCTGCACTAACCGGGCGTAAAGAAGCTGTAAATGAGGTTAGTAATAAAGCAGGACATGGCTATGCTTTCAGGATCATTCCTTACAAAGTGAGGGTAACAAGGGAATATTACGTCAAGGGTACAAATAATTTCAAAATAGCAAAGAGGAAAGCTCAAATGGGCAAATGGGACGAAGCCGGAGAACTCTGGCTCAAAGAGACCGAGAACAGTAAAATGAAAGTCGCAGGCATGGCAGCTTATAATATGGCAATAATCAATGAGATTAACGGAGATCTTGATTCTGCATTGGGATGGGCGCAGAAGTCATACGAAGATTATAATAACAAGCTGGCACCTGATTACGTAAGGATCCTTGAAAACAGATTGTATAAAAAAGATGTCCTTAAATCTCAGAACGAACAACAGGAATAAGTTAAAAGTACTTAAAATCTAAAAATTAAACCTTTATGCTGTTAATGATAAATCTAATTAATAGTACCTTCATACCTCGAAAAAATGCCTTTAACTAAAGAATTATAATTTCAATAATTTCATAATAATATACACCATGAAAAAGTATTATCTGTTTATTTCTTTGTTGTTTTTTGTATTTTCAATAACCTCCTGTAAAACTGAAGTTAAAACTGAACCAGTTAAGAAAACAGATATTTCAGAATTTTTAGGTCAATGGACAATTGACATTCAGGGTGGTACAGTTGGCTGGCTCGAAGTTAGGCAGGCTGAAGGCTATCTCGACGGAGACCTTCTCTGGATAGGAGGAAGCGTACTTCCGGTTGCTGATATATACCTGGCAGATGATAAATATTTAATTGTAACCAGAGTTAATAATGTTGTTAGGTCCAAAGATGAAAACGGAAATCCTCTTCGCACTCAGATAAAAACCGATTGGCTTCAGATTTCAAAATCAGGTGAGAAAATATCAGGATCTATGTTTACACCTAAGCTTTCAGGTACAGGTGTTGATTCATCCTCATTTACAGGGACAAAACTTCCTGCACCGCCTGCTGCTCCTGATCTTTCGGCTGTCAAATTCGGAACACCCCTTTCTTTACTTAACGGTAAAGATCTTACAGGCTGGAAAATAAAAGAAGATGGTCTTAAAAACGGATGGAGTGTTGTCGACGGTGTATTAACAAATAATCCGGTACAGACTGAAGGTGCTGCTCATATTGCGTACGGAAACCTCAGGACGGAGCAGGTCTTTGAAGATTTTAATCTTAAGCTTGAGTTTAATATTCCCGAAGGGAGCAACAGTGGGGTTTATCTTCGCGGTATGTATGAGATTCAGGTTGCTGACTCTTATAAAAAACCTCTGGACTCTCATAATATGGGAGGAGTTTACAGCAGAATTAAGCCAACTGTCGGTGCAGAAAAGCCTGCAGGAACATGGCAGACTTACGATATAACATTATGCGACCGTCATGTAACTGTTATCCTGAATGGAATAAAAGTAATTGATAATCAGCCTGTATTTGGCCCCACAGGAGGAGCGATGATTTCTGATGTTTTCGCTCCGGGACCGATCTACTTACAGGGCGACCATGGAAAAGTTCAGTACAGGAATATTTTACTTACTCCAATTGTCAAATAAGGAATAATCTTGTTCTGGTTTCATATTTGATGAGGTGTATTTCAAATATTTTACTCTCTTTTTAAACCAATAACTTATGAAGGTTTTCATGAGCAGATTTAGTCTATTAGTAATCTTATTTTTCACAATTTCTGCCGGATTAAAGTTATCTGGCTCAACAGTAAGTGATCATTCAGTAAACAACTTAACCGATCTGCAAAAGGATACTATTGACAAGCAGTTACTTTATAATGGAAGGGTATGGAGGGTACTTTATAAAAATGTAAAGGGATTCGAGTTTTTGTTTACTAAGGATTTTTTGCCGGGGACTATTACAATTGACGGAAAAACCTATAACAATCTTGAACTTAAATATGATATTTATAATGATGAAATCCTGACTCTGACTGACCGTGGAATTGTACTTCAGCTTAATAAAGAGATGGTTGAAAAATTTACTTTATATTATGAAAATAAAATATTCTATTTTCATAATATTAAGGCTGACAGTATCAATAATTTAGATGGTTATGTAAATGTGCTTCACGATAAAAAAACTGCTTTCTATGTAAAATATAAAAAGGATATTCTCCTGCTCGCTGATGATAATAAAAATGATATCTTCTCTGAGATATTTAAAACCTATCTCCGGAAGGATAATATAATCTATCCGATTGGCAGTAAGAAAGATCTTTTAAAAGTACTTGCTGATAAGCAGCCTGAGGTTAAAGCATTTATTAAAAAAAATAAAATACAGGTTTCAAAAAAAATACCGGGGAGTTTTATACCAGTGCTGATTTATTACGATACTCTCTGAACCCAGAATTTTTATGAAAAATATTAAGATACCGGTTCTCCTTTTTATAATGTTTCAGTTCTGCAATCTTCAGGCTCAGGAGGACTACAAAATAACATGGGATTTGAAGGGCCTCACTTTTAAAGAATTTGTAATAAAGACGGAGGCAGCATATAATCTGAAATTTTATTATAAGGATGAGTGGGTAAAGGATGTGAGCCCTGACGGGTACAATGGTAATGGAACTCTGTCTGATTTTCTTGCAAATCTTTTCAGGGAAAAATCGTTGTACTATTTTATTGATGAGGAAGGTAATGTCATAATAACAAAAAGCTTTGCAATAAAAGCAGGTGCTCATGCGGCAACAGGAGCTGATGGTCAGTCGTATCTTCCTCCTACTGAGTATTATGATCCTCAGGATGCAAATCTGTCGGCAGGAAATGTAGTTTACGATATTGGGAATCCGGCCGACAAGAACAAACCGGGGAATGTCAGTATAACAGGATATATTACCGACAGGGAGACCAAAGAACCTGTAGCCGGTGTAACAGTATTCAATAACAAACTGGCAGCAGGAGCAATATCAAATCAGTATGGTTATTACAACATATCACTGCCACGCGGAAATCATCAGCTTCAGTTTTCATTCATCGGGATGAAAGAAAAAAATATAACTGTCAATCTTTATAGTGCGGGGGAAGTTAATATTGAGATGAACAGTATGCTGATTCCTCTGAAGGAGACTATTGTTTCTGCTCAGAGAAATATGGTGCTCCAGCGCTATGAAGTTGGGGTTGAAAAAATAAATTTAACCTCATTCAGGCTAATGCCCACTTCGCTTGGTGACGCTGATATAATAAAAAGCGTTCTTATGATTCCCGGTGTGCAGTCTGTTGGTGAAGGTTCAGCAGGCTTTAACGTACGCGGAGGATCTTCCGATCAGAATCTGATACTTCTTTATGGTGCACCGGTTTACAATGCTTCTCATTTTTTCGGATTTTTTGCAGCAGTAAATGCCGACATAATAAAAGATGTTACTCTGTACAAAGGTGGGATCCCTTCCAGGTACGGCGGAAGAATCTCCTCGGTTCTCGATATCGGAACCTCTGAGGGAAACAAAAAGAAGTTTGGCGGTACTGCAGGTATAAGCCCTATTACCACGCATCTTATGGTTGAGGGTCCTGTAATTAAAGATACTCTGTCGTATATTCTTACCGGAAGAACCACCTATTCAAACTGGGTATTTAAACTGCTCGACGATCCGTCGCTAAGTAACAGCAGTGCTTCGTTTTATGATTTCAATGCCAAAGTAACCTACGATCCTGACAAGAACAATAAAATAGAATTCTCAGGTTATGTAAGTCACGATTCATTCCGGTTTAATTCCGACTCGCTTTATAGTTATGATAATAACATCTTTGCGCTGAGATGGCGACATTTCTTCAACAGCAGATTCTTTTCCGTTTTTTCAATCAATAACAGCGGTTACAGATACGATATAAACAGTCATAGCACTCCCACAGAAGGATTTGTGCTTTCTCATAAAATAAACAGTACAGCTTTTAAGGCCGACTTTAACTGGTTCCAGGGCAGAAATGAGGTTAACTATGGTGTCGATCTGACCAGATATTCTGTTCTTCCAGGCAGTTATCTGCCTTATGGCAGCGAATCATTAGTAATTCCGAATACACTTGAGAAAGAACAGGCTTATGAGGCTTCGGCCTACATTGAGGATAAGTTTAAGGTAACAGATTATTTGTCTGTAAATGCCGGTTTAAGATTCTCTTCATTTTATTCTGTGGGACCTCAGAATGTACTCATTTATGATCCTGATTTCAGCAGGACAAGATCCTCTGTTACTGATACAATCTACTTCGAATCCAATGAGTTGAGTAAGGCATATGCCGGACCGGAATTCAGAGTGTCATTAAATTTCAGGATAAGTAATACAAGCTCCTTCAAGATAAATTATAACAAGACAAGGCAATATGTTCACATGCTCTCCAATTCAACTTCAATTTCGCCAACCGATACCTGGAAATTAAGTGACTATTATATAAAACCACAAATAGGCGACCAGTACGCGATGGGCTTTTATCAACTGCTCTTAAATAATAGCATTGAAACATCTGTTGAGGTGTATTATAAGGATATTAAAAACATGGTTGATTTTAAGGGCGGAACCAAACTTGTAATGAACGGCGATGTTGAGAAGGATCTTATTAATGTTACAGGCAGAGCCTATGGAATAGAGTTCTTGCTCAAGAAAACGGAGGGTAAGCTCCGTTGGAACCTTGGCTATACATATTCCAGAAGTGAACTTAAGAGCAATGGTGCTTTCAGCGATGAGATCATCAATGGAGGAAAATGGTTCCCGACAAACTACGATAAGCCACACGACCTGTTTGTAACTCTGAATTATCTGTTTTCGAGGCGCTTCAGCTTCTCAACAAATTATATTTACAGTACCGGCAGGCCGATTACATATCCGGTTTCTACATATTATCTCGATGATCTTCTGCTGATAAACTATTCCGACAGGAATAAATACAGGGTACCTTATTATTCCCGTCTCGACGTTTCAATTAAAGTTAGCGGCAATCTTAAATCAAGAAAAATTGCACACCCTAACTGGACATTCTCTGTGTATAACGTATTGGCACGGCAGAACGTTTATTCAGTTTACTTCAAAAATGAAAACAGTGTAATAAACGGGTATCAGTTATCAGTATTCGGACAGGCAATACCAACAGTAACTTTCAGCTTTGACTTTTAGTAAATATGAAACCTATAAACTCAATAATAATACTTTTGATCTTACTGTTATTCAGCAGTTGTATAACACAATTTATTCCTGAAACAACTGAAACTCAGGAGCTTTTAGTTGTTGAAGGGTTGTTGACCGATCAGCCTGAACCTAACATTGTTAAGCTTTCAAAATCAATGCCCCTCGGGAAGAAAAGCAATGTTATACCTCTGAGCGGCTGCACTGTTTACATTAGCGATGACCTTGGAAATACGACATCTCTTTATCAGACAGAACCAGGAACATATGCCACTGATCCGTCTGTATTCAGGGGTATTGTTGGAAGAAAATATACTCTCAAAATTTTTACAAACGGAAACACCCCCCAGGGCTATTCATATCAGTCGTTACCTATGGAAATGAAGCCTGTGCCTGCAATTGACAGCATTTATTATACTAAGTTGCTTTTGCAGCCGCCAACAGGAGCATTACCTTCGCAGGAAGGTTGTCAGATTTTCCTCGATACTCATGATGAGGCAGATAAATGCAAGTTTTACAGGTGGGACTATTCTGAAACATGGGAATTCAGGTTGCCGTTTTCTTACCCTATAAACACAACCTGCTGGATAACATCAGGTTCCTCTGCAATAAATGTTAAAAACACAAGCATCCTCAGTGAGAATTTAATTAAAGGCTTACCGTTGTTTTATATAAGCAATGAATCTGACAGACTTAAAGAAAAGTACAGCATCCTTGTAAATCAGTATTCAGTGAATCAGGATGAATTTGATTACTGGGAAAAGCTCCAGAACTTTACCGAAGAGGTTGGCAGTTTGTATGATATAATACCTGCTTCAATACCCAGTAATATATCATGTATAGAGAATCCTGCCGAAATTGCTCTTGGATACTTCAGCGTTTCTGCCAGATCTTCAAAAAGATTAATGATTGATGAGTACTTTTCGGGTATTGTGAATTTGTACGGTGACTGTGTCTCGGATACAATTTATAACGGTGCGCCGATATCAAATCTTAATGTTTATACCTGGATTCTTGAGGACAGACGACCTCCGGGCTTTAATCCTCCATACCAGGTAATAACTAATATAAAAGGATGTGCCGACTGTACTGTCAGAGGAACAAAGACAATGCCTTCGTACTGGAATGACAAAAAATAATTATTACCTATTATCAATGATAAGATTCTATAAGCCGACATTATTTTTAATCATTTTTCTGCTGGTGCTTGGCTATACATCTGCTAATGCTCAAACCAGACCCGAAATAAGGGAAAATTTCATCAGATATTGCAGGGAAGTGCCGCGCGAAGAGATTTATCTCCAGACCGACAGGGAGGAGTTTATTGCAGGCGAAGATCTTTGGTTTAATATCTTTCTTATTGACAGACAGACAAATAAGCTCTCAAATAACAGCGAAATAGTCTACTTTGAACTTCTGAATCCCGATAATATGCCAATTATAAGGAAGCGCATAAAGATCGAAAACGGATCAGGCCCCGGACAGATAATATTGCCGGATTCTATAAGTTCCGGAAAATATACAGTAAGGGCGTATACAAACTGGATGAAAAATTTTCTCCCTGCAAATTGCTTCATTCAGAAAATCAATGTCTATAACGCTTTGAGCTCAAAAAGGTTTATTGAAAAACAGGTAATCTCAACCAAAACTAACGGGAGTACTGAAAAAGAACTGAATTCAGTTAATTCAAGTTCCGGAATCTCCATTTCTGTAGATAACTCAGAGTCTCCCGGAATTATATTAAGTACAACAGCTGATTTCAGGTCAGTTAATCATGATCTTTGTTATTTGTTTATTCAGACACACGGGGTCCTGAATTTTGACAATACTATAAGACTCAATGGTGATAAAACCAAAATTGCTCTGGCGAAAGACCTGCTGATCCCTGGAATAAATCAGATAGTTGTTATCGATTTCAGGGGTACGCTTGTGGCAGAGAAGTTTCTTTTTACACCTGACAAAAGCGAAACTAATCTGAAGCTGAATGCGCCGGAAAACTCAAAAACAAGAAGTCTGATTGAAGCCACGGTTGAAGCTGATGATCAGCTAGTATTATCAAAGCTTTCAGTTTCTGTAAGTCCAAAATCAGAGTACAGTTACGTTCAGAATATATCAGATTACATGGTTTTTGGTTCCGAGTTCGGAATTTTGCCTGATGAATTGAGAAAGGCTACTCTTAATGACTTGTCTGAAAATGTCATCAGTAATTTTCTTGCAACTGCCAAAAGCAACTGGATCGACTGGAATAAAATTGCAAAAGGAGAAATACCTCCTCAAAGGTATAAAATGGAAAAAGGGGAACATTTTATTTACGGGAAGCTTGTTAACAGCACTTCACTGGAGCCTCAGACTGATGAGTTTGTTTTTATGTCTACTCCCGGTAAAATTGCAGTTTTCCAGTATGCAAAAACCGACAGCAGCGGAAATTTTAATTTTCATATACCAATATCAGGTGAAGCTAAAGATCTTATAATTCAGCCTGGTGACATCGAGAAGAAAAACACTGTAAAGATTGAATCATCTTTCTCCGAAGAATACAATGTCACCGAAAACAGCCCCGATACTCTGAAGAAAGTTATACCCGGGTATATCACAAAATGGAGCGTTAATTATCAGGTATCCAAATTATTTGAAATCTCGCACTTTGGTGAGACATATTCTGAACCTAATGTGATTATAAATAACGTAAGGTTTTACGGTATGCCTGACATTGAGCTTATTATGGACGATTATATTAAGCTTCCTGTAATGGAAGAGGTGTTTTTTGAACTTCTGCCGGGTGTCTTCCTTAAGAAGAAAAAATCGGGATATGAAATGTCTCTTCTGGATCCTGTAGACAAGAGAGTATATAATAATCCTCCTGTTTTAATGGTTGACGGAGTAGTTGTAAATGATGCTTCGGTTATAGCTGCTATCGATCCTGAGAAAGTTGAGAGAATTGATGTTGTTAAGGAAAAGTATTTTGTGGGCGATTATCTTTTTTACGGGTTAGTGAATGTAATAACAAGAGCTGCCAATTTCAATGTTGTAACTCTTCCTGAATATGCCATCAGGATGCAATATCGTGTTATTGAGCCGCTTAATGCTTTTAAATCGCCTGATTACATGGCGCAGGAAAAAAATACTGCCCGCATTCCTGATTTCCGGAATACATTATACTGGAACCCGTCAATTGTTACAGGCGAAAAATCAGGTTTTCATTTCTGGTCATCTGATTTCAAATCAGATTATGTTATTAACATTCAGGGAGTAGCTGCGGATGGAAAATTAATCTCTTATAAAAGAGTTTTAAAGGTTAAGTAGAAGAAGGAGCAGGAAAGAATGTTATGTTTAAATACAGATTAATTATTTTTGTTTTGATCGTTTCAGCTTCATCAGGCTCTGCCACAGCATTTTCCCTGATTTCGAAATACCCTGAAACCATTCTTAATTACGGGACTGACCTCTCCGATACACTCAAAGAGAATCAGTTGCTTTATAATGGAAGAATCTGGAAAAATATTTATTTCAATGTGGAAGGCGATCAGTTTCTTTTCACAAAGTCTTTTCTTCCGGGTTCTGTTTCAATACGAGGAAATAAGTTTCCGGATCTCAGTATAATGTATGATATATTTAATGATGAGATACTTATTCCTTTCAGCAGAGGTGGGGTTATTCAACTTAATAAGCAGATGGTTGATAGCTTTGCCATAAATTTCCTGAATAAAAAATACAATTTTTCAAAGGTGCTGATTGATAGTATAGAAGGGTATGTGCACATTATTTATAAAGGAAAATCTGCACTTTATATAAGGTACACAAAGAAAATTGAAAAATTTGCAGATCAGGGTAAATACGATCAGTTTTATCAGGTAAACCAAACCCTTTTTATGAGAGATAATAAAGTATATCCTGTAACCGGCAAAAGGGATCTTTTGAATATTTTGCAGGCAGACCGGAAGGCTGTTAAAGACTTCATTAAAAAGAACAGGATAAGAATTTCAGGTAAAGACCCTGAGAGCTTTGTTCCGGTTGTCCGATATCTCGATTCCATAAACTATTAACCCCAAGTTTATGAAATTAAGAACCCATATAATCCTGATATTTTTACTGTTTTCATGCCTTTTGAAGGCACAGGAAAATCAGAAAATACCTGCTGATTATAAGGGGCTCACATTTAAGGAATTTGTTTCAGCCGCAGAAGCCATTCAGAAGATAAAATTTTTCTATAAAGAGGATTGGGTTAAAGACCTGACCCTCGGAGATTATCCCGGCTGCAAAACGCTGACAGATGTCCTTGATATTCTTTTCCGTGGAACATCAGTTTATTATTATATCGATAACTTCGGGAATATTACTCTCACTAAGTTTTATAATGTGAGAATCGCAGCTAAACCTTCTGAAGATGAAACCACTTATCTTCCCCCTTCAGATTATGGCGGTACGGAGGATAATCTCAACAGGAAAGGAAACACATTTGTGGAAGTCGGAAATCCGGCGGAAAAAAATATCCCGGGGAACGCAATTGTATCGGGCTATATAACAAACACCGAAACAAAGGATCCCGTAGCAGGAGTAACAGTATTTGTCCAGAAGCTATCTGCAGGCACAATAAGTAATGCTTTCGGTTATTATACACTTTCTCTTCCAAGGGGAATCCATCTTATTCAGTACTCGTTCATAGGCATGAGAGAAAAAACAATCAACCTTAACCTTAACGGAGCCGGCGAGATGAATGTAGAGATGAACAGTATGCTTATTCCATTGAAAGAAACTGTTGTTTCAGCCCGGAAAAACATGACTCTTCAGCGGTTTGAGGTTGGTGCTGAAAAGATTAATATAACCTCATTCAGGCTGTTGCCTACGGCGATGGGTGAATCTGATATTATTAAGAGTGTATTGCTGATCCCCGGGGTTCAGTCTGTAGGAGAGGGATCTGCAGGATTTAACGTGCGAGGCGGCTCGGCTGACCAGAACCTTATACTTCTCAATAATGCTCCGGTATACAACGCATCTCACTTTTTCGGGTTCTTCTCTGCTGTTAATTCTGATATTATTAAGGATGTCACCTTATATAAAGGAGGTATTCCCAGCCGGTATGGCGGAAGAATTTCATCAGTTCTCGATATCGGAACACTTGACGGTAACAAAAAAGAATTCGGAGGAAATGCAGGTATCAGTCCAATAACAACACATGTTATGGTTGAAGGTCCTTTGATTAAAGATACCCTTAGTTATATGCTAACAGCCCGTACAACATATTCAAACTGGATACTTAAAGTGATTGATAACCCCACATTAAACAACAGCAGTGCATCATTCTACGATGCCAACGGGAAAATAACCTATGATATAAATAAGAATAATAAAATTGAATTTTCATCGTACTTCAGTCACGATTCCTTCAGTTTCAGTTCTGATTCCGTTTATAAGTACGATAATAATATTTTTGCCCTTAAATGGCGGCATTTCTTCACGAGCAGGTTTTTTTCATCAATCTCACTGAATAACAGTTTTTATAAATATAACATTTCTACAAATCAGCTAACCCCTGATGCATTTGAGCTTTCCCATAAAATTAACAGTACCGGTCTGAAAGCCGATTTTAACTGGTTTAAAGGGAAGAATGAGATTAACTTCGGAATGGATATGACCCGTTATGCCGTATTACCCGGACAATATTTACCTTCGAATGATTCATCAATTGTGGTGCCACGTTCAATTGACACCGAAAATGCCTGGGAGGGATCTTTGTATATCGATGATAAGTTTCCACTCACAAGCTATTTGTCAGTAAATATCGGAATGAGATTTTCAGGATATACTGCCCTTGGTCCTGGACAAGTTATGGTTTATGAACCGGGATACCCGAAAAGCAGATCTTCAATTACAGATACCCTTAATTTCAGCAGGGGTGAGTCATCTGTGAAATATGGCGGACCGGAATTGAGAGCTTCGTTGAATTTCAGGATCTCCGGTAATAATTCATTTAAAATCAATTATAACAGAACACGGCAATACATCCATCAACTCTCAAATTCCACATCAATATCTCCAACCGATACCTGGAAATTGTCAGACTATCATCTTAAACCTCAGGTAGGCGATCAGATAGGACTAGGTTTCTATCAGATGCTTTTCAATAATGGATTTGAAACTTCTGCTGAGGTATATTACAAGAAAATAAGGGATATGGCAGATTTCAAGGGGGGTACAGATCTTGTAATGAATGAAAGAATTGCCGAGGATCTTGTTAATGTTGACGGGAAAGCTTATGGTTTGGAACTTATTTTCAAAAAGACCGAAGGAAGGCTTCAGTACACCTTAGGATATACCTATGCCAGGACTTTCGTGAAAAGCACCAGCTCCATAAGCGATGAAATAATAAATGAGGGTGAATGGTTTCCAGCCAACTTTGATAAGCCAAATGATTTGACGTTATCGTTGAACTATCTCCTTTCAAGACGTTTCAGCCTTTCCTGCAACTATGTTTACAGCACCGGCAGGCCAATCACTTTCCCCATAGCAACTTATTTTATGTTCGATAATATTCTTGTCCATTATTCCGACAGAAACAGGTACAGGATCCCCGATTATTCAAGATTTGATATCTCTTTCAAAGTAAGCGGAAGCCTGAAAATTCGAAAAATTGCACATCCAAACTGGATCTTCTCGGTTTATAATGTATTTGGAAGAGAGAATGTTTATTCAATTTATTTCAAGAAGGAGGGTGATCTGTACAAGGGATATAAGCTTTCGGTATTTGGACAGGCTATACCAACAATTACTTTTAATTTTGACTTTTAATTAAATATATGAAACAAAGCATTCGCCTAAAATCATTGATTTTCACCGGTTCTTCGATTATCCCTGCCCCAAGGGGAGCGAAGAACCGGGTTAGGCATTGCTGGCGAACCTGGCGATCCATTCTGATAATATCTGTACTTCTGTTAACCGGCTGTATTACTGAATTCATTCCGGTTATAGATGAGAAAGCAGAATTGCTTGTTGTTGAAGGTTTAATAACAGATCAGCCTGTTTCAAATAAGATAAAGATTTCACTATCGCTGCCTCTTGGAATCAGGAGTGAAGCAAAGCCATTATCGGGATGCGGGGTTGTTATAAATGATGATCTTGGTAATAACTATTATCTCAATGAGAAAGTGGACGGAATCTATTACACGGACTCAACACAGTTCAGGGGAGAGGTTGGAAGATCTTATACTTTAAATATATCGGTTCCCCGGGGAGCAACTTACATTTCTTATAAATCATACCCGGTTGAAATGAAGGCAGTCCCTCCGATTGACACTGTATATTTTGAAAAAACAGTGATTGCTGAACCATATGATACATATAAAGGTATTGATGGATGCCAGATCTATTTAGACACCCATGACCCTAAGAATAGTTGCAGGTTTTACAGATGGGACTTTGCAGAGACCTGGAAACTCATTCTTCTATTTGACGTCCCGAATAAAACATGTTATTTGTCAAACAAATCAAATGACATCTTTATCGAGAGCACTGCAGCTTTCAGCGAAGACAGGATAAAGCGGCTGCCGGTAACTTATATTTCAAATGCAACCGACAGGCTGCGTTTTCGGTACAGCTTACTGGTTAATCAGTATTCTCTAAACGAAGAAGAATATAATTACTGGAAAAAGCTGAAGAATCTTACAGTCTCTGTAGGAGGACTCCATGATGTTATCCCGTCATCAATTGCCAGCAATATAATATGTGTTAATAATCCTTCTGAAAAGGTTCTGGGTTACTTCAGTGTCTCAGCCCTGGCTTCAAAGAGAATATTTATCGAGGAAAAATTTGAAGGAATAATTGATCCTTATGCCAACTGTGCAACAGACACCCTTTATGGAGGTCCGGATGAAATTGTGGGATTGGGCCAGATAATTTGGACACTTTGGGATACTCCTGCAGTGCCATGGTCCTCACCGCGGATCCGGGTCTTTACTGAGACTAAAGGATGCGCAGACTGTACTTTAAGAGGGACTACAGTCAAACCTCTTTTTTGGAAAGAAGAAGATGACGAGTTAAAAAGTGAATTTGTTCTTAAATGAAAAAAATATCCAGGCCGATAATTATTGTATTTTTATTTTCTATGTTCCTGCAAAATTCATTCTGTCAGGAGAGGAAAGACCTGCCGGATTATCTAAGACAGAAGTTTTTGCATTATACTGCAGCGGTACCGCGGGAGGAGATTTATATTCACTCCGACAGAGATGTGTATATCGCCGGCGAAAATATGTTTTTTAACATATATCTTACTGACAGACAAAGTTCATCCCCCTCCCTGAACAGCAGAATTGCCTATTTTGAATTGCTGAATGCCGAAAACAGACCTGTTGTTCAAAAGAGAATACTCCTTAACAATGGATCAGGACCAGGCCAGATAACTATTCCGGATTCATTAAGTTCAGGAACTTATACTGTCAGAGCATATACAAACTGGATGAAAAATTTTCTTCCTGAAAACTGCTTTATGAAGGATATTCAGATTTATAATGCAATGAGCAATAAAGCATTCAGGGGAAAAACCCGTAAGGTTGATAATAACGTAACCCTGCTAGATAGTCACGGATTAAATGAGAAGGTAAGCTTAGGTATAAGTGTAAAAGTAAGTTATCTTAAATCCGATACTCTTGAATTAATTGTAAGTTCTGATAGTAAATTTCGTACTGAAAACAACAATCTGATTTATCTTTTCATCCAGACACACGGACAAATTAATCGCATCAGTCCTGAGCCGATACTTGCTGATGTCACCACTATTTATGTTCCCAAAAGTGAACTGATTAAAGGGATAAACCATATTACCTTCTTTGATTCGAAGGGCAATCCATTATCAGAACGGTTTATTTATACATCTGCTAAAAATAAGGAACTAATTTCTGCCGAAATTATTGACAGCATTAAGCTCCGAAGCAGGATTTCAATAAATGTTGAGGTTCCGTTGACTCTGCTTGATTCTATGAGTTCTTCCAAAGTTAGTGTGTCTGTTGCTCAGCTTACAGGTAATTCCGGTTTTGGCTGCATTGATGATTATATGGATACAGGAACTGAATATGGCTCACAAATTGTTTATGCCCTGAATGGAAGGAGCATTGGCAGTTTATCGCCTGAAGCAGCTGATTCATTGCTCTCAAATCTGAAAAGCAGCTGGATCAACTGGCCGGTAATACTATCGGGAAAGCTTCCATCTCTTAATTTCATGATGGAAAAGAAAGATCATTTTCTTTCAGGCAAACTTTTATCAGAAAGCCGTTCTTTGACCGATTCGGTCGATTTTATCCTTCTAAGCACACCAGGGAAAGAGCCGGGGTTTCAATATGCAAAAACTGACAATGACGGTAATTTCAGTTTCACAATTAATATTGACTCTGATTTAAAGGACCTCATAATTATGCCTGATGATGTAAAAAAATCAGACAAGCTTCGTATTGAATCCTCATTTTCCGATAAATATCTTTCAGATGTTGGCTCAACTTCCAAAGCAGTTAAAAAAGACCCGTCGTTTATCCAGATGTGGAGCGCAAACTACCAGATAAATAAGATTTATAAAATTTCAACTCTTGGCCAGCCGGCAGACCTTCAATTAGCACCATATAAACCTGTGAGATTCTATAGCAAGCCTGATATTGAGCTTATTCTGGCAGAATATATCAGTCTGCCTACTATGGAGGAAATTTTTTACGAACTGCTGCCACGTGTTTTCCTCAGAAAAAATAAATCGGGTTATGAGATCTCGATTGCTGACCGTGTTGAGGATAATAAGCTTGTAATGTCTCCTTCTATACTTTTGGATGGTGTTGTAATAAATAATGCGACAATAATTGCCAATCTCGATCCGCAGAATGTTGAGAAAATTGATGTAATAAAGGACAAATACACTGTAGGAAATTATCCTTTCTATGGTATTGTAAATGTTATCACAAAATCTCACGATTTCAGTGCTATTCCTCTTCCTGAATATATGACAAGACTTCCATACAGGGTTATCGATCCGGTATTTACATTCTCTTCACCTGATTATTCCCTGGCAGATGCCGGAAACAACAGGATTCCGGATTTCAGAAATACACTTTACTGGAATCCATCTTTGACTTTTAGTAAAGCCGGAAAAGCCAGTGTCGAATTCTGGTCAGCCGATCTTCCGGTTGAGTATTTAATAACAATACAGGGATTGACATCCGGAGGGAAGCCGGTTTCATTGAAAAAGCATATCAGAGTTACCCCTGAATAACAAAAAGAATTACTAATTTTCATTTCTAAATCATACCTCATGAATCAGAGCAGAAGAACATTTATTGCATCGGTTGCTTCAGCAGGTGTTGCATTGCCGTTTGTTTCAGGTCTGGACTCATTTCTTCCTTATAAATCTAATGAAAATTTTCCGGTTCGTCTGTTTTCAAAACCTCTCGACAATTATGATATCGGGTTTATGTGCGAATGTATTTCAGGCGCAGGGATAGCAGGAATTGATCTGACAGTGCGAAAAGGAGGGAAGGTTGAACCTGCAACTGTTGAAACCGATTTACCAAAGCTTGTTGAAGAGGCCGGAAAACACAATCTGTTACTCGATATGATTGTAAGCGGTATTGTTTCTGCAACTGATCCTTATACCGAAAGAGTCATTAAAACAGCATCTGCATCAGGAATAAAGAATTACAGGCTTGGCTGGTTCAATTACGATTTTAAGCTTGGGGTATGGGAGTCGGTAATTAAGTACAAAAATGTTATTAAAGAAATAAACGACCTGAATAAAAGGTATAATATAATCGGCTCATATCAGAATCACGACGGACTATATGTCGGAGCACCTGTCTGGGATCTGAATGAAATTTTTCGTGATTTATCACCCGACTACACAGGAGTCCAGTACGACGTGCGTCATGCCATGGTAGAAGGAGCTCACAGCTGGCTAACTGGTATGCATTTGATTTCCAGGCATATTAAAACACTGGCTATCAAGGACTTCATGTGGAAGACAGAAAATAGCAGATCTGAGGCAATAACAGTGCCATTGGGGGAGGGTGTAGTTGACTGGGATCTTTACTTTAAAACGGTTAAGGAGCTTAATATTAAGGCACCGGTAACATTGCATGTTGAGTATCCTCTTCTCGAGGAAGGTGAAGATAAACTTACACTTGCAAAACAACAGGAAATTATTGTAAGAAAACTTAAAAAAGACTCTGATTTTCTGAACAGCTATCTTGTTAAATACCAGCTTATTTGAACTTTGCGTCCTTTGCGCTAGCCTGAGCTTGTCGAAGGCCTTTGCGCACTTTGCGGTTAATGGATTTCTTCTATTCCCCGAATGTATACCCCAAATTCAAAGCAAGCGGAATTTTCACACCCTCATTACCAGGGAATATATCACCATTTGAATAATGTCCGATTTTCAATTCAATGTTCAATTTTCGCTGCTCCCCAATGAATACCCCGGTACCCATATGATCCTGGAACGTGAACTCTTCACCCAGGTCCTTCCCGTCAACTATATTTTTGGAAATATATGCAGGTCCTGCAACTGAATAGAAGAAGTACATATCGACTGTTTTCGAGTGTAAAAATGTGAACCTGAAAACAGGAAAAACCGAAAGAGTGAAAAACTTTTCTTTTTCGGCATTACTCTGAAAATATCCCATGCTGGCTCCCCAGTCGAGTGAAAAAGTTTTGGTGCCATGAAAAACATTTCGCTGGTAAGTAAATGTCACACCTCTTTCCACCTCAGCCTCACCTCCCCAGAAAACAGGAACTGTACCTTCGGAAAAAAAGTTATTTACACCATATCCAAGGATATTGCTGACATAACCAAACTGAATCATCTGCTTTGGAAAGATATATCCTGCTTTAGCTGTTCTCTCAAGTTTCTCCTCACTCAGGGGAAGCAGTTTATACCTGAATCCGCCGGAAATGAAGGTTGTTGAAGGTTGTTTAACTTTAGAATTTTCAGGAGAATAAACCGCACTAAGTTGCAGTCCCCAATTATCGTTGATGTTATATCTTATTCCGCCTCCAAACAGGAAAGTGGCATAATTGGCATCGCCGATTACCGGATTTCCAAGCTGGTCTTCGAACCCGTTGCGGGTAATCAGTCCCATCCCTCCCTCACCGTAAAGAGTGAATTTATTATTCAGAGGGAATTGAGGTTTAATTGTAATACCTCCGACATTCATCCATACCGACCTTGTAGCTTCTGTTTCAACTGACCCTTCATCGTAAGTGTAATTCACCCATAAAACCGGCCTCATGTAAGAGATTTGGGCTGCCACATATTTATTGAATTCATAACCTATTACAGCAAACCTTACTGCAGCATGAGGAATATTTACTGATTGGAAGTTATATCCGGGTTCCATATGACTTGCATTGAACGGATAATTTATATACCCGATATTGACTTCGAAATAGGAATTGTTCATTACTGAAGGGATCTGCGCCCGGTTGTGCTGTGCAGATGCAAGTGAAGATATTAATAAAAGTAGATATGCTGGTAATTTATGTAGGAGGAGGTGATTAATTTTCATAATTAATTTTGAAGAGTGTTTTGGAATGCGAAAGATAATATTTTTCCTTATTGGGTACTCATATTGCAATTTCACATAATTTCACATGTAGAATTTGCTATAATAGAGAAATGATAAAATACAGGTTAAATACAGTTTTCTGAAAAAGAGCATCAGGGGAGGCTGATTATTTTTATATTTGTTGATATTCAGCAGATTGATTATGAAAGAAATTATTTACAAGTCCATTATCAATAAGGCATCATTTGGCTATTCATATAATGAGATAGTTAAAGACAAATCTGGTAATCTGATAGATTATAAGATTTTGGATGTCAATCCTTTGTGCGAAGATATTACGGGTCTGAAAACTGACTTTTTGGCTGGCAGAAAGGCTTCTGAAGCGTTACCTGGAAACAAACTGGTGAGTGATGATGTGTTGGGTTTAGTCCGAAGAGTTGCTGAAAAAGGGGGTTCTGAAATGACTGAATATTTTTCAGAACATAATAAGCGAAGTTACAGGCTGGGGGTTATAACAATGGAACCAGGGTATTTTATTTTTCTGTTTGATGACATTACCTGTTTTAAGCACTTAGAGCAGGAACTTGATAAAAGCGGAACTCTTTTAGTCGAAAACGAACGGTTATCGCAGATGAGCAAAACTCTAACGGAAAGCGAACTGAGTTACCGGAGTATATTCGACCATGCCACTGATGCAATCTATGTGCTCGACAGGGAATGTACCTTTATTGATGTAAATCCGGCAGCATTAAAAATGTACGGGTATGACCGTAATGAGTTGATCGGTAAAAAGCCTGACCAGGTTTCTGCTCCGGGGAGAAATGACCTAGACCTTACAATAAAACATATTGAAAAGGCATTTGAGGGCAAACCCCAGAGATTCGAATTCTGGGGATGGCGAAAGAATGGGGAGGAATTCCCGAAAGAGATTATTTTAAATAAAGGATTGTATTTTGGAAGAGAGGTTGTCTTTGCCATGGCCCGCGACATTACCGAAAGAAAACACTTTGAAAATGAGCTTAAGTCGAGCCAGGCAAATCTTGTAGCTATAATTGAGAATACTCTGGAAAATATCTGGTCCATCGACAGGAATTATGATATCCAGTATGTTAATGAAGTATTCAGGGATGCATTTTATGAGTCCTTTGGCGTAATCCTTGAAAAAGGTACCAATATTATTGAAGCACTCCCTGAAAGTCTGCGGGATTTGTGGCGTAAAAGATACGACAGAGCATTTAAAAATGAGCATTTTGTTTTTGAGGACAAGGTAGAATTTGGAGATTCAGCTGTTTATGTTGAGGTTGCCATGAATCCGATAGTTGTTGATGGTGAAGTTGTGGGAGCATCATTTTATGGAAGAAATGTGACTGAAAAGAAACTTGCTCAGATTCAGCTTCAGTATCAGGCAGATCTGAGAAAGATACTTGTTGATTTGTCATCAGGTTTTATTAATCAGCCGGTATCAGAAGTAGAGTCGACTATTAATCAGTCACTGATACGCATTGGGGAATTTGTAGGTGCCGACAGAGCCTATGTCTTTAATTATGATTTTATAAATCAGACTGCAACAAATACTTTCGAGTGGTGCCGCGAAGGAATCGAATCGTTTATAAATAGTATGCAGGCTTTACCTCTGGCAGATTTATCCGATTGGGCAGAAATTCACAGGAAAGGGAAAAATGTAAAAGTAGATGATGTTTCAGAATTGACAATAGATTCTTTAAAACAGATACTTGAAGGACAGGATATTATAAGTCTGCTTACAATACCCCTTATAAAAGAGGATGAATGCATAGGTTTTGTTGGTTTTGATTCAGTAAAAAAGAAACACATCTACTCCGATTATGAAGAGCAGCTTCTTCAGGTTTATGCACAGACTCTTGTAAATGTTAAGGAAAGGATTGAAAAGGAACAAAAGCTGGTCAGTGCAAAGGAAAAGGCAGAGGAGAGCGACAGACTGAAATCTGCATTTCTGGCAAATATGAGTCACGAGATCAGGACACCGATGAACGGGATAATCGGCTTTCTCGATTTACTGAAAGAACCCGATTTGTCTGAGGAAAACAAAGTTGCTTATATCAATATCGTAACTCAAAGCGGACACAGGTTATTGGATACCATAAATGATATTATCGAGATATCGAGAATTGAGGCAGGTGAACTTAAAGTTAAGCTGTCTGAAGTAAACTGTTCAGAACTGATTGGATACTACCATGGTTTTTTCAGGCAGCAGACTGATCTGAAAGGATTAAAATACAAAGTAGTAAGCCATAATCCACAAGAAGTTTTTTATTTTCAGACTGACAGGAACAAGCTTGAAAGTATTATAACAAATCTGTTAAAAAATGCAATTAAGTTTACGCAGGCAGGTTCTGTGGAATTCGGATGTTCCAGAGAGGGAGATAACCTGATATTTTATGTCAGCGATACCGGGGTGGGGATTCCCGAAAACAGGGTTGAGGCTATATTTGAAAGATTTGTTCAGGCCGACCTTTCCAGTTCAAGAACTCACGAGGGTTCCGGACTTGGTTTGTCGATCGTAAAAGCATATATCGAAATTCTTAACGGTAAAATTTGGGTTGAATCAAAGCCGGGAAAAGGAAGCACCTTTTCATTCTCTATCCCCTATATTGAAAGCAAACATTCTGAATCAAAGAATATTACAAGTGATGTAAATCATGACAGAAGTAAAATAAGTGCTAAAATACTTATTGCTGAAGATGATTCTGCCAGTTACCTCTATCTGGAAAAAATGCTCGCGGTACAGGGAACCATTTTTTTGCATACAAAAAATGGTGAAGACACTGTCAGGATAGTGCGTGAAAACCCTGATATTTCGATAATATTAATGGACATAAGAATGGGCGAAATGAGTGGTCTTGAAGCTACGCGGCAGATTAGACTATTCAACAAAGACATTCCGATTATTGCTCAGACTGCTTATGCACTTACCGGGGACAGAGAGAGGGTAATTGAGGCAGGTTGTAATGATTATATATGCAAACCGGTCAGTCGGATTGAACTGCAAAGAATTGTAAATAAGTATATTAAACATGATAAATAATCGAATATTAAAAGTGTCACTCAGGTTTAACTGGCTTTTGATTCTTGTTTTATTCTGTAATAATTCATATTCATCTGAAAAACCCGACAGTTTAAAACCAAAGTTAAATGCTGGTGTTACTTTCAGTCTGAACAGTAATGGTATTGCATCGATACCGGCATTCTCCCTTGGGAAACCGGCAATGATGGCATCAACTTATTTCATTAAGGGGAGATTTAGTTATGAACCGCTTCTTGCATACAGCCTCGACGGTAAGCCCTGGTTTATTGATAACTGGTTTCATTATAAACCAATTGTAAGACCGAAATATGAACTGAGGGTTGGTTTTAACCTCAGTACCTTTGGCAGTGAATATGAATTGCCTGAAGGAGCCATTATTAAAGCTGAGAGATATTTTGCTTTTGAACTGACACAAACTTATAAATTCAGCTCACGCAGTTTATTATCACTTGCATACTGGAACGACCAGGGAAAGGAACCGGGTACCATTTCGGGCCATTTTGTGAGTCTCACAGGCGAAAGATCAGATATCAGAATCGGAAAAAATGTCTTGCTGGCAGCTAACGTTATGCTGTTCTATATAAACTATACCGGAAAAAGCGACGGCTTATTTGTCTCACCAAAGATCTCATCATACGTCAGGAATTTTCCTGTAACAATCTTCTTCCAGGCTACCCAAACCATCCAGACAAATATTGAACCATATCCCGAATTCAGATGGAATCTGGGGATCTCTTATACGCTTTAGAATCAATTAAAATCCATTAACCGCAAAGAGCGCAAAGGCCTTCGACAAGCTCAGGCTAGCTCAAAGTAATTTCAATACTTCTTCGATTTTGATCTGCGAACATCTGCGTTATCTGCGGGAACCCTTGTTTTTATTTCCCCGCTGATCCCGCAGATTTGCGCAGATTTTTCTAACTTTACTAATGACTTGGTAATTTAAGGATTTGGCAGTATATTAATTTATCAGATGAAGAGCTATTTAAGCGGTATATTCTTTTTGTTTTTTGCACTCTCAGCCTCTGCCCAGAATGATCCCGTTAAGAAAATAGAATCATTACTCAAACCCTCTTCTTCCATCCCTGCCGATCAGGTATTCCTCCATCTCGACCGTAATCTTTATCAGCCCGGCGATACAATCAGATTTCAGGCATATATAAGAGACCGCCAGACAGGAATTTTTGAGACCAAAAGCATTTCGCTTTATGTATTGCTGTTGAATTATGGTCACACCACAATCGACAGTGCAAGGTTCAGAATTATGAACTCCACAGCTTCCGGCTGGCTTAAGATTCCTTACGATGCTCCGATCACAGATTATACTGTTTTAGCCTTCACAAGCAGGATGATGAACTACAATACTGAATATGTTTTCTCTGCTCCGGTGCGAATTGACAAGCTACGTCCAGAACCACCAACTCCGGACCAAAAAAAGACAATCGAAAACTCTCCGGCGCTTCAGATGGAGGCAACAGAGAAGTCAATCGATCTTAGATTTCTCCCTGAGGGTGGTGCATTTATAAACGGTATAAGTCAAAGGCTTGCTTTTAATGCAGTTAATTCATTGGGAGCCGGCCTCAAAGCAGAGGGGACCATTATAAATCAGAATGGAGATAAAATCTGTGATTTCAAATCCGGTCCTCTTGGTCCGGGTGTTGTGACATTTACCCCTCTCCCGGGAGATACATATTTTGCAACACTGAAAGAAGAGAAATTCAAAGGACTGAAATGGCCACTGCCGGTTGCAGAAAATATTGGTGTTACATTGAGTGCCGGCAGCCTGCATAATGGAATAATTAAAATTAGTGTTGGTGGTAAAAATGCAGGAGATTCCAGCTATTTCATTTCGATTGTAATGAACAATGTAGTTGTTTTAGTAAATGAGTTCATTCCCGATCCCGATTTTATGATGGAAGTTAGCACCGAAGAGCTTCCGGCCGGTACTGCATATATTACATTGTTAAACAGCGAATTTAAACCGGTCGCCGAAAGGCTGATATTCGTAAACAGTAAAAAGAAACTTAATATAGGTATTTCAACATCCGCACCTGCCTATGAAAGAGGGGAGATGACTGAACTCACTATTAACGCCACCGATAAGGATGGGAAAAATACCGGTGCGGTTTTATCGGTTTCGGTTATAGATTCCGTCTCCGGCTTTTATGACAGATTACCGTATCCTGATATTGAAAGCACTCTGCTGTTCGAAAAGGAATTTTATGACAATCTGCCTGTTGCCATAAGACTGAAAGGTTTGGCTAATCATAGTGAGAATGAGATTGATCTGTTACTTATGACATATGGCTGGAGAAAATTCAAGTTAAGAGAGCCGTCAGATACTGTTATTGTCAGGGAAGTTAAAAACTATGATTATCTGAAGATTAAGAACACCGGCACCAGCAAGAAAACAAGGGAGGAGATCTCTTTTGTCTCACTTGAAGGATCAGAGTCTTATTCAGTGTTGACAGACAAGAATAAAGAAGGGTTTCTTTATTTTGATTCACTTTCCGGATCAGTCCGGCATGTAATGATCCTTCCCGATAAAAATAATCTGAGAAATGTATATCCCGTTGTTGTTGAATTTCCTGAAAATAAGTCTTTTACCGATAAGGCTAAGCTCAATAAAACAAGAGATTTCACTCAGCCTCTGAATGTCGGCTATAAGCGAACATCATTTACAGATTTTGGTCTCGACAGCGCTATAATGATTGAATCGGTTACAATAAAAGGAAATCAAAAATCGCCTGTCAAATATGTGAATAAATATCAGGAACAGTATCAGTTTACCAGTACAACAACAGTTAGCAAACAGGAAATGAAAGGTTGTTTCAATCTGGAGGATATTCTTGGAAGACTTCATCCATATCAACTCGATATAAAAGCTAAGACAGTGTATTTGCGTCCCGGGCGTTCGATTACGGGAAAACCACCCGCAGCTCTTTTTGTAGTTGACGATGTACCAACATATGGTCAAAATAACCAAAAGACATACGAACTTATTGCCTCAATGCCTGCTGATCAGATCTCTTCTGTGACAGCAGTTAAAGGTGTCAGGGGGTTTACATATTACGGTGAGGATGCTTTAGGTGGAGTAATATTTGTTACTACTGTTGCCAAAAATATGATGAATGGAAATATGAGTGATCTGGAATATCAAAGAGATAATATAAAAACTGATCTGGCAAAGCCAATCAGAATATTCAGGTCGGAGGTTGAATATTATACTCCTAAAAAAGAACAGGTTGCCACTGATCCTGAATTCCAGTTCAGGCCAACTCTTCTGTGGAAAACCGATTTTCTGTTAGATGGAACCGGCCCTGTTAAAATTCAATACCCCAACAACCTTGTGAGAGGGACAGTGATGGTATTTGTTAATGGAGTTACATTTACAAATAATTTAGGGTCAAAAAGTTATAAATACTTAATTAAGTAACCTTGTGAAATGAGAAAACTAATAGCAATTTTTATAGGTATTATCTGCTTATATTGCTTTTATAGCTGTGATAAAAAGCCTGAAATCTCCAAAATTGAAATAAAAATAGAAAATCTAAAAATTGACTCGCTAGGTTATTACATTGGACAAGATGGGCGCTTTTCCTTTCCTATATGGGGCTTCAAGTATGTTAAGCTTGATTCAACTGGTTATGGTTCAATTGAATTAAATAATTCTCAGACAAACTTAATTGAATTTTTCCCACACGGGATTGATCAAATAGTAATGCTTCTGATAAGCCCGGGAGATAAATATAAAATTGTTATCAATCCTAAGTCCGCTTCTCCCGTTTCAATTTCGGGGGAATATAGTACCGGACAACAATTTCTTACGGATGGGGAAAACGACTGGCGTGACAAATATAATAAAAAACAACTCTTAGCAAAGACCTTGCTTTCATCAAAAAATCTTGATTCAATGCTGACTTTTGTAGAAAAGGAGAAAGATATTGATTTAGAAAAACTTTCTGGGATTTATGATAAGAAAGGGATTGTGAAATTTAATTATGAATTTATTAAAGAGAAGATTATTTATGAATATATTAATGAATTAATATTGCAGATTTATGATAGAGCATCAATAAATGAAGTCTTTATTAATGATTACTTAAACACAAAAATTTACCCAATTGACCCTTCAAAACAAGAGGTAAGGGACTTCCTGACAAGAGTTTACACTAAATATCCATTCACATTTAAAAATGAGTTACATCCTGATTATGAAAAATTCCAATACGTATATCTATGGTATAACTCTATTATGGACTCTTCTCTTTCAAAGCAGTACCATTCAAAAAATGGAAGAATAAGCATTGCCGAAAGAGTTTTTCCAAAAAATGCTTTTGAGTATTATTTCGCCAATTCATTTTATGGGATTTCTATGAATGAGACATACGAAGATGTAGACTTCCGATTCGAGTCTTTTAAAAAGTTATTTCCCGAAAGCCACTTTATACCCTACATTGAAACCCAACTACTCAAAACAAAAAGGGAGTATGCTACAATTTTCCCTGATAATATAACATCCTCAAAGGAAAATCTGCCAGCAGGAATAAGACTCCTTCCGGGTTATGAAAAGGTAACGTCAGTAAAAGAGCTGTTGCCGCAATTCAAAGGGAAAGTTGTCCTTATCGACTTCTGGGCTCAATGGTGCGGCCCTTGTCAGTCTGAATTTGAATACTTCAACAGATATAAGGATTTTCTTGATAAAAATGCTATTGTAATGTTATTTGTCTCTCTGGATAATAAAGAAGATCTCTGGATCAAGTCAGTCAAAAAGTTTGAACTAACAGGTTATCATACCCGGGTTGTTACAAAAGACTTCAGGAATGACCTTCTCAATTATAAGATATATACAATACCGAGATTTATGATCGTAGATAAGACAGGTAATATTGCAGAAGTGAATTCCTATACATTTAGTGATACAACAAAGCTTATTGATCAATTAAATAAATACAAATGATTTAATACCTCAATTTTCATTGGGAATTGAATCAGAAGACGCTGGAAGCGTCGAAATCCAATAGCCACAGTTCCATCTGTGGTTTGATGATGTTATGAATTCTTCAACCCCGGAGCGGGTTGAAAAAGGTTAAGTCAGCAGATAGTCATCAACGTAATCCACAGAATTGTCTGACAACATTTTATTCAGTTCCTGCTTATACGAAATTACCATATGATGCTCTCTCTGGTTTTCAACATACCCAATTAGATTCTCTTTTGCAGAAATATGATATGAAAAAGCACTGTATCCAACCTGCCAACCGGGGAAATGAGAAAATAAGTTACCATTTTCCAAAATCATCTTATGGCTGGCGAGTTTAATATCCTTAATTAACAATGAAAGAGGAACACTCGGGTGCAAATGTGTAATTATATGAATATGATTGCTTGCTCCGCCGACAATGTACGAATGACATTGCTTGTTTTTCAGAATCCCTGCAATGTATGCGAAAAGAATGTTTTCATTTTCGCTGTTTAGAAATGGAGTATAGTCTTTACTGCCAAAGACGATCTGGTATAAAATCTGTGTGTAGGTTGACATATTTATTCATTTTAGCACTGAAAACAAATTTACAAAATATTACAGATCAAAGGATTGGCAATGACGATTTTTATTTTAATTTTTTCTGTTCTGATTGTCAGGATCATTGGAATTCAATCCCTCCGGGATTGGAAGCATCCTCCATCATCTCCCCGGATGGGACCGGGGCTATTGGAATTGAATCCCTCCGGGATTGGAAGCATCCTCCATCATCTCCCCGGATGGGACCAGGGCTATTGGATCTCAATGCTTCCAGCATTGTCATATTACTCAATCATACTCAATGCCTTTTTGTCCCTGCTTCGATTTTGATCTGCGAACATCTGCGTAATCTGAGGGAAACCGTGTTTTTATTTCCCGCTGATCCCGCAGATTTACGCAGAACCAATCAGATAAGACTTGACAACAACATTTTAAGTTCCTGGAGATTCGGGGACGTCTTTAACTCTTTGATTTCCTTTGTGTCCCTTCGTGTGCACTTTGTGTTCCTTAGTGGTAAAAAGGAAATCATTATGAATCATACATGATAAAAGTCATATTTTCGCTTTCTGTTTAACTATCATTATACCTTGTGCAACGTTACAGCTGTTCTTTTCTTTGAATTTTTTGAGCGCAGTATCAGATTAGATGAGGCGATGTGGATTATCTGTTTAATTTGGAGAATAGCTGTAAAATATTCATTCTAAGTGTTAATTTTGCGACAGAATAAAATATAAAAGGCATAATAACTTGAAAAACGTCAGTCCTGAGTTCAGCAGGATTACAATTAAGGTCGGAAGTAATGTAATTACCCGGAGCGATGGTTCTCTCAACGATGAGAGGATTTTACGCATCGTGGAGGATGTTGCCGTCTTATTCAAGCAGGGTGTTGAGGTAATTCTTATTACATCCGGTGCTGTGGCAGCCGGAAGAGGAGGACTGGTCCCTTCTAAGAAAACAAACATCATCGAAGCAAAGCAGATCTGGGCGGCAATAGGTCAGGTGAAACTTATGTCGGTCTACCAGTTCATGTTCGGGAAATACGGCATTCAGGCCGGACAGCTTCTTGCAGCAAAGGAAAGCTTCAGAGACAGACATCATTACCTGAACATGAAAAACTGCGTAAGTGCAATGCTCGAAAATAAGGTTCTGCCAATCGTTAATGAAAATGATTCAATCTCAATCAATGAGCTTATGTTCACCGATAACGATGAGTTATCAGGACTAATCTCATCAATGATGGATTGCCAGTCGCTTATTATCCTCTCAAATGTTGACGGAATTTATAACGGTGATCCTTCACTTCCCGGTACAGAACTAATTAAACAGATCGGACACGATTCCGAAAATCCCGAGAAGTATATCACATCTGTCAAATCGGGCTTCGGAAGAGGAGGGATGTTTACGAAATATTCAATAGCAAAGAAACTTGCTGCACACGGTACTGATGTGTTCATTGCCAACGGAACACGCGATTCAATTATTACTGATATCGTCAGAGGCAGAGATGTCCCTTACACACATTTCATAGCGGAATCGAAAAAGGAAACAAGCGTCAAAAAGTGGCTGTCGCATTCCGATACGTTTGCCGTGGGGGAAGTGGTTGTGAACAGCGGCGCAAGAGATGCCCTGCTGGCCGAGAAAGCATCAAGCCTGCTTATGATCGGGATTATTTCAGTTAAAGGTGTATTTAAAAGCAATGATATTGTGAAGATTGTTGACGAAGAAGGAAACAATATTGGACTTGGAAAGTGTCAGTTCGACTCAAAAAAGACAGAGCAAAACATAGGAAAAAAGATGAATAAGCCGTTTATACATTATGATTACATGGTGATAAACGAGAAGAGGTAATAGTTGCAGGATGCAGGGTGCATGGTAGATTGCCCCCTGGACCTTGCACCTTGCACCATGTAACGCTTAAAAAGTAATAGGAATACAAATTTTAATTAGAACCTGATTAGATATAATGGATTGCACTCCGGTTTTTAAGAATGCGAAAACAGCCAGCCGGGCACTCAACCTGATTGGAGCTGAAACCATAAACAAAGTTCTGTTGATGGTTGCAGCAGCTGCTGTTTCAAATTCTGAAGCCATTCTTGCAGCAAACAGGAAGGACCTGGCTCTGATGGATAAGACCAATCCGAATTTTGACCGGCTGATGCTTACCCAGGAACGGATAAACGCCATTGCTTCCGATATAAAAGCAGTTTCTGCACTGCCCGATCCTCTTAACCGTTTGCTTGAGGAGAAAGTAAGACCGAACGGACTCAAAATCTCAAGAATTTCTGTCCCGTTTGGTGTTATCGGGGTTATCTACGAAGCTCGCCCCAATGTTACTTTCGATGTATTCTCTCTCTGTTTTAAGTCAGGTAATGTCTGCATTTTAAAAGGTGGAACCGAGGCTATAAATTCAAACAATGCGATTGTTGATCTTATTAAGTCAGTACTTAGGGCAAATGGAATAGATGAGAATGTAATTTCACTCCTCCCGGCCGGACGTGATGAGACTATTCAGTTATTAAATGCAATTGACTATGTTGAACTTATAATACCACGTGGCAGCCGTTCGCTTATAGACTATGTAAGAGAGAACTCATTTATACCTGTAATTGAAACAGGGGCCGGGATCTGCCACACATATTTTGATGAATCGGGCGACAGGGAAAAAGGACGTCTTATCGTTAATAATGCCAAGACAAGAAGGGTAAGTGTCTGCAATGCACTTGATTGTCTGATAGTACACGAGAGCCGTCTTTCTGATCTTGGATATCTTGTGGGTCTCCTTGCCGGCTCAAATGTGATTATTTATGCTGATCTAAAATCCTATGCAGCTTTGGGCGGTAACTATCCCTCCCAATTACTTCTGAAAGCATCGGAGGATTCATTCGGAACAGAATTTCTTTCATATAAAATGGCTGTGAAAACAGTAGCCTCTTTTGATGAAGCATTGTTCCACATTGCAAAATTCGGATCAAAACACAGCGAAGCGATTATTTCTGAAAACAAATCGCTGATTCAGTTGTTTTATAAATCAGTAGATGCCTCCTCTGTTTATGCAAATGCGTCAACAGCTTTCACAGACGGGGCAGAATTCGGACTTGGCTCTGAAATTGGCATCTCAACCCAAAAACTACATGCAAGAGGACCTATGGCACTGGATGCATTAACTACGTACAAATGGTTAATTGAAGGTGATGGTCAGGTTAGGTAATAAAATTATTAAATTGCAGCATTATGATATTTGATTTTGAAATGATTAAGGCTTTTTACGGAGAACTTCCGGGAAGAATTTCCGGGATAAGAAAATCCGTTGGACGTCCTCTGACTCTGAGCGAAAAAATCCTCTATACTCACCTTTTCGACAAGTCCTCAAAAGAGTCTTATAAACGTGGAGTCGATTATGTCGATTTTGCACCCGACAGGGTTGCTATGCAGGACGCAACTGCTCAGATGGCACTGCTGCAGTTTATGATGGCAGGCAAGGACCAAACTTCAGTCCCCGCTTCCGTTCATTGCGATCATCTAATTATGGCAAAAGAGGGTGCAACAGCTGATATGAAAACGGCTGTTTACACAAATAAAGAGGTTTACGATTTTTTAAGTTCAGTTTGCAACAAATATGATATTGGCTTCTGGAAACCGGGAGCAGGAATAATTCACCAGATAATACTAGAAAACTATGCCTTCCCGGGCGGAATGATGATTGGTACAGATTCCCATACACCCAATGCCGGTGGACTTGGTATGGTTGCGATTGGTGTCGGAGGTGCCGATGCTGTCGATGTAATGACAGGTATGGCCTGGGAACTGAAGCTACCTAAACTAATTGGTATTAAGCTTACAGGAAAACTTGGCGGATGGACTTCCCCCAAAGATATTATACTTAAAGTTGCCGGTATTCTAACCGTTAGCGGAGGTACAGGTTGCATAGTTGAGTATTTCGGAGAGGGTGCAGAGTCTCTGTCATGTACAGGTAAAGGTACAATCTGCAATATGGGTGCTGAAATAGGAGCGACCTGCTCAATTTTCGCTTATGATGATTCCATGTCGCGTTATCTTACTGCCACCGGCAGAAAAGAAGTAGCAGAACTGGCAGGTAAAAACAGGGAGAATCTCACCTCAGACAAAGAGGTTCTTGCTGATCCGGCAAAATATTATGATCAGTTTATTGAAATTGATCTTTCAACCCTGGAACCTTACATCAACGGACCATTTACACCCGATCTGGCAACACCGGTTTCGCAGATGAAGATAGCTGCTGAAAAAAATAACTGGCCTGTAGATGTTGAGGTTGGACTGATCGGATCTTGTACCAATTCCTCATATGAAGATATTTCGAGAGCAGCATCCGTTGTGAAAAATGCAATAGATCTAAAGCTTACAGCCAAATCGGAATTTAAAATTACACCAGGCTCTGAGCAGATCAGGTTTATAGCCGAACGTGACGGATATTTAAAGCTCTTTGAAGCAATAGGGGGTGAAGTTTTTGCTAATGCCTGCGGTCCGTGTATTGGTCAGTGGGATAGAAAAGGGGCAGAAAAGAACCTTGTAAATACTGTTATTCACTCATTTAACCGGAATTTTGCGAAACGTGCCGATGGCAATCCAAACACTTATGCCTTCGTCGCATCTCCTGAGTTGGTAACCGCTATTGCAATCTCCGGCAAACTTACTTTCAATCCTCTTAAAGATACCCTGGTAAACTCAGAAGGAAAAGAGGTAAAACTTGCAGCACCGGCCGGAACAGAACTTCCTCCGAAAGGATTTGGGGATATCGACAATGGATATCAGAAGCCTGATAAAGATGGCAGAAAGGGCAAGATTGCTATTGCTGATGAATCAGACAGGCTGCAGTTCCTCGAGCCGTTTAAAGAGTGGGATGGAAAGGATTTTACCTCGCTCCATCTGCTTATTAAGGCGAAAGGCAAATGCACTACCGACCATATTTCAATGGCCGGATTCTGGCTTAAATACCGCGGACACCTCGAGAATATTTCAAATAATTATATGATTGGAGCGGTCAATTTCTTCAACGAAAAGACAAACACAATACTCAATCAGCTCACAGGCAGCTACGATACAGTACCTGCAGTGGCAAGGGCTTATAAGGCATCAGGTCTCGGATCTATAGTAATCGGTGAGGAGAATTTTGGTGAAGGATCATCGCGCGAACATGCTGCAATGGAGCCAAGATATCTGAATGTTAAAGCTGTCATTGTTAAGTCTTTTGCGAGAATTCACGAGACAAACCTTAAGAAACAGGGCGTACTGACTCTTACATTTAACGATAAGAATGATTACAGTAAGATAAAGGAAGACGACAAAATAGATATTGTTAATCTGAAAGGCCTTGAACCCGGAAAACCTGTATCTGTAATTCTGTCACATGCAGATGGAAGTAAAGATACAATACAGGCCAAACATTCATATAACGATGCGCAGATTGAATGGTTTAAGGCCGGCAGTGCACTGAATTTAATAAGAAAAGCTAAAAATTAATATAATTATGACCCCTGGAAAAATTAAAATCGCAAATGGCAAACTTACTGTGCCTGAGAATCCGATAATTCCCTTTATTGAAGGTGATGGTACCGGTCCTGATATCTGGAGAGCATCTGTACGCGTTTTTGATGCAGCTGTTGAGAAAGCATATGGCGGCAAACGAAAAGTAGAATGGAAAGAGGTACTCGCTGGTGAAAAGGCATTTAAGCTTACAGGTAACTGGCTGCCCGATGAAACCCTTGCTGATTTCCGTGAATATCTTGTAGGAATAAAAGGACCGCTCACAACTCCTGTTGGAGAGGGAATGCGTTCATTAAACGTTGCATTGAGGCAGATTCTGGATTTATATACATGCTACAGGCCGGTCAGGTACTTTAAGGGTGTTCCGAGCCCGGTTAAACATCCCGAGTTTGTAGATATGCATATCTTCAGGGAGAATACCGAGGATATCTATGCCGGAATAGAATTCATGCATGGTTTGCCTGAAACAGAAAAGGTAAAGAAATTCTTAATTGAGGAAATGGGCGTTAAGAAGATCAGATTCCCAAAAACATCCTCAATTGCAATTAAACCTGTATCGGTAGAAGGTACCGAGCGTCTTGTTCGCCAGGCTGTTAAGTTTGCAATTGAGAAAAAACTACCTTCTGTAACTCTGGTTCATAAAGGGAATATTATGAAATACACAGAGGGTGCATTTATGAAATGGGGCTATGCACTTGCTGAAAGAGAATTCGCAGATAATGTTTTCACATGGGCTCAGCATAAGAAAATCGTTGATAGCAAAGGACAGGAAGTGGCTGACAAAATGCTTAAGGAGGCAGAAGCAGCAGGGAAGGTTATTATAAAAGATGTAATTGCTGATGCATTTCTTCAGCAGATCCTTACAAGGCCGGCAGAATACTCTGTTATTGCCACTTTAAATCTTAACGGTGATTACATCTCAGATGCCCTGGCAGCAATTGTTGGTGGTATCGGTATCGCTCCGGGGGCTAATATTAACTTCGAGAGCGGACATGCAATTTTTGAGGCGACTCATGGTACAGCTCCGAAATATGCTGATCTTGATAAGGTTAACCCGGGCTCAGTAATACTATCAGGAGCTTTGATGTTTGATTATATGGGCTGGAGTGAAGTTACAGAGTGTATATATTCAGGACTGGAAAGGACGATTAATGGCAAAAGAGTTACTTACGATTTTCACAGGCTTATGGATCATGCTACTTTGCTGAAGACTTCAGAATTCGGAGATGCCATTATCTCAAACCTCAAATAATAATTTTAAAAAACTAATCATATGAGCGACACAGCTTTCTTTTCCAGACTGGAGGCATCGGTACGGCAATCCTGCCAGATCGATAACAAATTATTTGAGGAGTTTGAGGTAAAACGAGGTTTAAGGAATCCTGATGGTACCGGTGTTCTCGTAGGACTGACCAATATTGGCAATGTTCTTGGTTATAAAAAAGAAGATGGTAAGGTAGTGGCTATACCCGGTCGGTTATTATACAGAGGACTTGATATTGAAGATATTACGCAGGGATTTCAGAAAGAGGACAGGCATGGTTTTGATGAAACAGTATTTCTTTTGCTTACAGGGCATCTTCCAAATAAAGATGAATTAAAGGAATTTTCGGAACATCTCGCAACATTACGGGCTCTTCCTGATGAATTTACCAAGGACATGATTCTCTCGATGAAGGGAAAAGATGTACTCAATATCCTTGCCCGTTCGGTACTCGGATTGTATACATTGGATGATAAGCCCGATAGTATAGCACTCGATAATATGGTTAAACAGTCTCTGAGCATGATTGCAAAATTCCCCACAATTGTTGCATATTCATATCAGGCCTTAAGACATCTTTATAAGGGCAAAACTCTGTCTATCAGACATCCCCAGGCTGATCTTACCACTGCAGAAAATTTTCTTTATCTGATCAAGGGCGATTGCAAGGGATTCTCTAAGCTTGAAGCTGATCTTTTGGATCTGTTGCTTGTATTACATGCTGAACACGGCGGTGGTAATAACTCAACATTTACAATGAGGGTTACAAGTTCATCAGAGACAGATATATATTCTTCTATTACCTCTGCAATTGGATCATTAAAAGGTCCGCTTCATGGAGGGGCAAACGTGAGGGTTCTCGAGATGATGGAAGATATGAAAGCCCATGTCAAGGATTGGAAAGACGAGACCGAGGTTACTGAATATTTGCTTAAGATACTCAATAAGAAAGCAAATGACTTTTCGGGTAAAATTTATGGAATAGGACATGCAGTTTATACCATTTCTGATCCCAGGGCAGGTATTCTTAAAGCAAAGGCACGGGAGCTTGCCATAGAAAAAGGAAGGCTTGATGAGTTTGAACTTTATTCACTTGTTGAGAGATTAACTCCTGAAGTTTTCAGGGTATTCAAGGGAGAAAAATCAACAAAGGTTGTTTGTATTAATGTTGATTTTTATTCGGGATTTGTATATGCCTGTCTTGATATCTCAAAGGAACTTTATACTCCGCTTTTTGCAATAGGCAGAGTGTCAGGATGGTGTGCACACCGTATTGAGGAACTTACTTTCTCTGCTAAGAGAATTATCAGGCCAGCTTTCAAAAATGTTTACGGTGAGCATAAGTATATTCCACTAAATATGAGGTAATTCCTATGAATCAAACTAATCCAGAATATGATGTTCTTATTGTTGGAGGAGGAGTTGTAGGAACTGCCTTACTCTATACATTAAGCAAATATACTGATATCAAAAATGTCGGATTGATTGAAAAATACTCCGACTTTGGTCTTGTAAACTCTGCCTCGTATAACAATAGCCAGACGCTCCATTTTGGTGATATTGAGACAAACTATACAATTCAGAAAGCCAAAAGTGTTAAACGGATGGCGGACATGGTAATGAAGTATCTGGAAAGTACAAAAACTGTCAGAGCAGATAAGAAATTATTCAGCAAATACTCCAAGATGGTTCTTGCAGTAGGATCTGTTCAGGTTGAAGAGCTGAAAAAAAGATATCCTCCTTTCAGTGAGTTGTTTCCAAATCTTAAAATGATCGGCAGAGACGAGATCGGGAAAATTGAACCCAGAGTATTAGAGGGAAGAGACCCGAATCAGGAGATCCTTGCTTTGGTTACAGAAGATGGCTATACGGTTGATTTTAAAAGACTTTGTCATTCTTTTGTCGACAATGCCCTGATGAAAAATCCGCTTTTGGGGATTCATATGGATACAAAACTCCTGAAAATCTCAAAAAGTAATGACAAGTATACTATTTTAACAAATAAAGGGGAGTTCAGAGCCAGGGTGGTTGTTATCGCTGCCGGAGGTCACAGTCTGATGATTGCAAAATCACTCGGATATGGAAAGAATCTTGCTGTACTGTCGATGGCAGGTAGTTTCTATACAACTCCGAAAGTGCTTAATGGCAAAGTATATACAATTCAGCAGCCGAAACTGCCATTTGCAGCTATACATGGCGATCCGGAGGTACACAGCGATCAGGTAACAAGGTTTGGTCCGACCGCAAAACCTATCTTTCAGCTGGAAAGGTATAATATGTCGACTTTTACAGAATACTGGAAGACATTTGGGTTAGGTATAAATCCGATATTAAGTTTATTGAAAATTACATTCGACAAGGTACTCCTTAGCTATATATTTATGAATTTCCTTTACGATCTTCCGGTAATTGGTAAACGTTTGTTTATCAAAGAGGTGAGAAAGATAGTACCCTTGCTTAAACTGGATGAACTTAGATATGCAAAAGGTATTGGCGGAACCCGTCCGCAGATTGTTAATAATACTACCCGTAAGCTTGAAATGGGAGAGGCTAAGCTTGAAGGCGATAAGATCATCTTTAATATTACTCCTTCGCCAGGCGCTTCAACCTGTCTTGGTAATGCATACTCTGATACCTCCAGGATTATAGAATTTCTGGATAATAAATTCACATTCAATAAAGAGGCTTTCGAAAAGGATTTAGTTTAAATATTTTTTTTTATTTAACCGCAGAGTGCCGCGGAGAAGACGCAGAGTTTCGCAGAGATGGAATATTTGAAGGATCTCCTCTGCGTTCCTCTGCGTATTCTTTGCGTTCCTCTGCGGTAAAAAAGGGATCTACTCATATGATAATCCAAAACCGTATTTGAAAAGGGGATTTTCCGAATCATAAGGAAGATCCTCTTTTTGTTTTCTTACAGCATCCATTGAAGAAGCCATCTCAAACGGGAGTTTTGCATGCGGATTAATCTTCCCGAAAATAACATCCAGCAGAGCATCATCATTTGCGCCGAAATTAGCCAGAAGAGCTTTTGAAGCTTCAGCAATCTCGGGTATAACGGCCGGACGATCGAGGTAGATATCTACAACAGTGGGAACCTTTTTTAGCAGCTCGAGTATCTCTGTTTTTTCCTCACCTTTAAAATCGAGATCACCCGAACTGAAAAGTCTTGACAGAGCTCCGCCTCCTTCGAGATACTGACTCGGGGAACTTATCCTGATTATTGCGATATCAGCGTCTTCGGGTTTTTCCACCACAGTACCATACTTAGCAACTTTCTCAGGGTTTAAGTTTTTTATAAATATTTTCATCCCGGGTTTCAGAGGAAGTATCTTTCCGCCTGAGGTATCAGAGTTTTTAAGCAGCACAATTGATTTACCCTGTGCTTCCTGTCCTGCAGCCATAAATTCCGGATTCCCTACAATCTTTTCAGCCATATCAGGATCGACAAATGGATTATCGAAGAGGCCAAGAGCAAATTTAACCCGCAGAAGTCTTCTGACCGAGGTGTCAAGTCTTGCTTCAGTAATTTTGCCTTCTTTCACAAGACCAATCAGCATTTCGGGGATCTGTTCACCGCCAAACTGATCGCAGCCTGCATCAATAATCTTGAACATTCTCTCCTCCTCAGTAGCTTTTTCCATCCCCCTGGCCCTGGCAGGAAGGAGCATCATGCCAAAGATTTTTACGTCAGTTATTAAGCCCCAGTCGGTACAAACTACTCCATCAAATTTATATTTGTTTCTTAAGAGTCCTGTAATCATCTCCTTGTTAAAAGAGAATCCGACATTATCACCTGTGATGTCTGTAGGTATTCCGTAATAGGGCATTATTTCGTAAGTACCTGCTTTGAAAGCAGCTTCGAACGGAATAAGGTGATAATTGAAATTATTCCCGGGGTAAATCTGCCCTTTTGCATTCGGGAAATGAGGATCAATTCCCTCTTTCTGAGGTCCTCCGCCGCTGAAATGTTTCAGCATACAGATAACACTTGATGTACCGATGGTATCGCCCTGGAAACCCTTCATATAGGCAACAGTATGTAACGTCGACATGTGTGCATCTTCACCGAATGTACCATTAATGCGCCCCCATCGGGGTTCTGTAGCAAGGTCTGCCATAGGATGGAGAGCTACTCTTATTCCAACAGCGGTATATTCCTGTCTGGCTATTTCGGCAAATTTATATGCAATTGCAGAATCACCTATTGCCGCAAGGCCAAGTGGCTCAGGCCAGAGAGAAAAATCGCCGGCTAGCAATCCTGAAAGAGGATTGTTGCTGAAACTGTTACGGGGGTCGGAGGCAATAGTTACAGGGATACCCAGTCGGGACTGTTCAGCAAGTTTCTGCAACCTGTTGTACCATTCAGCCATCTGTTTCTTTCCGGTACCAGCAAGAATATTCAGATGGTTCATTTTTTTAGCCAGAAGCATTTCAGAGGTGCCAGGTATCATAAAAGAAAAAGGATCGTTAATCATTGGCTTTTCGGATAAATTTCCATCCTTTTTCATGCTGACCATCGTATGAAACATCATCCCGGCTTTTTCCTCAAGATTCATCTGAAGAAGCAGATCATTTACCCTCTCTTCCTGAGGGCATCTTATATCTTCATATTTGTCAAGTTTTCCGTTCTTGTTAAGATCCCTGAATGTGAAACCATCAATTGTCAGAGTTTGTACTTCGGGTCCGGCAAGTGCCATATTTTTTTTCGCCTTCTGATTACCCGAAATCGACATCCATAATACTGATACAACCAGAAATATAACAATCAGTCCGATTATTGAACCGATCGTTATTAACACGATCTTGAAGAATTTTTTCATCGGTTTTAACCTTTTGTCTTGTGCCTTGTGTCTTGTGTCTTTTTAAATATTATGTTCCTGCAATTACCAGTAGTGCCAACCCGGCCAGGTAGGCTAAGAACATAAGAAAAATCAGAAGGTTAACCGGTTTTGAGGCCCCTTTGAATTCCTTCCATATAAAAACACCCCAGAGTGCTGCAATAAGTGTTGCGCCCTGACCTAATCCGTAAGATATTGCAAATCCGGCTTTGCCCGATGCTAAAATGCTCATAGACATACCAATATTCCAGATTACACCTCCCAGAATTCCTGTAAGGTGAACTCCGAAACTCCCGTTCTTATAGTCTTTAAAGGAGAGAGGTGCTCCATCGAAAGGTTTCTTCATTATAAGATAATTAAACAGGAAGTTGCTAAGAAGTACACCTGCTGCAAAGAAGAATAATGCAGAATATGGAGTCAGTTTGCCTGCTTCAGGAGCTTCGAAACTTGTAACCATTGAGCTGGCTACAAATCTGTAAAACAATGCCATAAGAACACCTGCAGCCACAGAAAGAAGAATTCCTTTGCTCGATACTTTCTGTGAGGAAGTACTGTGTTTTTTATAGGCAAATGCGTCGAGTAGTATTGCTGCAACAATCAGGATAACACCTCCGAATATAAATTCAGGATTTCCCTGAGGTGCAAAAATGTAGTTTATAATTACGCCAAGTGCAAGGGCTATGCCAACTCCGACAGGAAAGGCTACAGCCATCCCTGCAATCGACATAGCTGCAACAAGCAGGATGTTTGAAGCATTAAAAATTATACCCCCGATCATTGCATTAAAGATATTCCCCGGCTCTGCCTGTTTTATATCCTGAATAAAGCCCCTTCCGGTTT